>Ga0335073_10004755_pt1 | contig 19022 bp, 17 predicted proteins | sample Lox_Sample_22_FD_207093 | JGI IMG/M metagenome (GOLD analysis project Ga0335073, IMG submission 207093) | Soil microbial communities from Loxahatchee National Wildlife Refuge, Florida, United States - Lox_Sample_2.2 | ecosystem: Environmental > Terrestrial > Soil > Wetlands | place: USA... | reverse complement strand
TGCCGAGGCAATCAAGGACATCTACCCGGACCAGATGCTGGCCTACAACTGCTCGCCGTCGTTCAACTGGCGCGCGCACCTGGACTCGGAAACGATCGCCAAGTTCCAGCGCGAGCTCGGCGCGATGGGATACAAGTTCCAGTTCATCACCCTGGCCGGCTTCCACGCGCTGAACGAGTCCATGTTCACGCTCGCCCACGGCTACGCCGAGCGCGGCATGTCGGCGTACGTGGAGCTGCAGGATGCCGAGTTCGCCGCTGAGGCTGACGGTTACTCCGCAACCAGGCACCAGCGTGAGGTCGGCACTGGCTACTTCGACCAGGTGACGTCGGCAATTAGCCCGAACGCCTCCACCACGGCGCTGTCGGGCTCGACCGAGAGCGAGCAGTTCGCCTCTGTGCATTAGTTACTCCGTGCACTAGTTACTCGTGCACAGAAGCCCAGCCGAGTCACCACCGGGGCAGTTCTCCCGTCGGACCGACCTCCCGCGGACCGCCGGCGGGAGGACTGCTATGGCTTACCGGTAACCAGGCCGATGGTGGCCGATGATTCCGATCGGCCGGTGCAACGGCGAAAGCCAGACTTCAGAGCAGCCGGGCGCGGCGCAGGCGACCCTGATGTGACCGCCGCGAGCACTCTGCGCGGCCGCGCACTCGCATGGTTCCCAGCCCATCGAGACAGTGCCGGGCCGCCACGGATGACCGAGGCGGCAGGCGGCAGGGATGACCGACCAGATCGTTGGTTTGCTCTGCGACACCAGAGAATTCAAACACGTTTTCGATGATCACGATAGCCCTGGGGTCGCCGTATCGACCTTGATCCTTTCCGATGAAGAGTTCGCGTCCTATGCGCACGCCAACCCTTCAGGATCAAGAAAATCTATCGGGGAACAGGCACCTCGGCCTCGTCGTTTACTAGGTGCGCAGAACCTTAACGACGAAAGACGGCTTATGGCACGGTGTGTTACGTGCGGAACTGACCTTCATCCAGACAGAGCGAAGAAGTACAACTACTGCATGGCGCCCGAATGCCAGCAGAAGAACGCCAAGGGCCTGACCATGGTGGCCATCGGTATGAACAAAGCCGCAGATGAGCTCCTCATCCTTGATGACCGCACCCGCGAGGAGCTAGCCAGCGGCAAATACCGCGATCAGCGGCGAGGCACGTTCGGACCGACTGCTCCGATCGAGGGGCCGAGCGCACCGGCAGGTGCCCACCGTCCACCCCGCAACGAGCGCACGCCCGGCAACGAGCGCACGGTCACGCCGTCGCCAGGGCTGCGGCGGCCGGTGCGCCAGCCATGGACGCGCTCGCAGGAAAGACTTGCACTTCTCTACAACGAGCAGGGGCTGCGGCCTTCTGACATAGCGAGCAAGCTTGGCATCAGCAGTCATCTGGTGACGCAGATCATTCTCGCGGCGAGGAACCGCGGCAAATCCTGATGCTACGGCCAGCAGGCTGGCCGGGTTCACCGGGTGGATGTGACTCTGGTGCGGCTATAGCAGCACCAGAGTCACATTCATTTACGGCCGCGGGGCTACAGGCAGGCCTTGCCCTGGCCATCGAGTCTGGCTGCCAGGCCGAAAGACGCGAAGACCTCGGGATCCTGGAACACCGAATTGCGGCTGATGCCCGCGGCGGTGACGGTGAAGATCTGGAGCGTGTGCAGGTCGTATCCGTCACCGACGCGCCGATAGGCGGCGAACCCGGGCTGGCCGCCGTTGGCCGCGACCGGCTTCAGACACCAGTCCGTTCCGCCCTGCGCGAAGACCCACTCCATGAACAGGCCGTAGTTGCCGGGGCCGACGAACCAGTTGATCATCGGCGGCATCTCCATGAGCACGTCGTCAGTGAGCAGCCGCTTGAGACCCTCGACGTCGGCGTGCTCGAACGCCCTCATGTAGCGAGCGACCCAGGCGCGCTGCTCTGCGGCGGACGGCTCGCTGACAGACTCCTGTCGGACCCCGGCTTCCTTCACCTGGGTACGCGCCCGCTGCAGGGAACTGTTCACCGATACGACGGTAGTGCCGAGGATTTCCGCTGCCTCGGACGAGGAGAAGCTGAGCACGTCACGCAGGATGAGCGCACCGCGCTGGCGCGCTGACAGGTGCTGCAGGGCGGCAGCGAACGCCAGCCGCAGACTGCTGCGGTTGATCGCGGTTCCAGCCGGGTCGCCCGCGTCCAGCAACGCGTCAGGCAAAGGCTGGAGCCAGGCGACGTTCTCTCCCCTGACAAGCGGCCCGAGCGGGTCTGACGCGGCTACCAGCCCGGACGGCAGCGGTCGGCGGCCGCTCACCTGCAAAGCGGTCAGGCAGGCGTTGGTCGCGATCCGGTAGAGCCAGGTGCGCAGCGAGCTGCGAGTCTCGTCGTACTGTTCCCGCGCCCGCCACGCCCTCAGGTAGGTGTCCTGGACCAGGTCCTCGGCGTCGTGAACCGAGCCGAGCATCCGGTAACAGTACGCCAGCAGCTCCGTCCGGAACGGCTCGAGCAGACGATCGAAGTCGTCGACCTCGGTCCTCACGCCTGCCCGGGCGCTAGCACCGGGCTGTTGTGATACGCGGCGATCAGCCACTGTCCGTCCCGCTTCTCGAAAACCCAGGTCGCGTTTACCTTACGCGCGTCAGGAACCTCGGTCTCGCCGGCGAACAGGATGCCGGATTCGCTAATGACGATCGCGGCGTCTCTGCCGACGAACCGGAGGCTGAGCCGCTTGTTGTAGGTCGAGCTGCCCTTAAGCGGGCCCTCGAAGGCCTGGGCCATGCTCTCGCGGATCACGTCACGGCTGTCGCGGAGAGAGCCGGTCATGATCGCGGTCGCGTCCGCGGTGTAGTTGGCCACCATGTTGCCGGCGTCGCCGGCCTCCCACGCCTTGTAGGAGTCGACCAGTACGGCCTGGATGGCTGCCTCGTCTTCGGCACGTATGTCTGACATCGGATTCTCCTCGTGATCGGTTCGCCGGGTCTTCCGGCGAGCTCGTCAGTACATACCGGCGGCGCGGCCGAAACTCATCGCGCGGCGGAGAATAAGTGCTGAGGCGTGCCCGACAGCGCGCAGAGCCGGCTTACCCCGGCGCATCCCAGCGCAGAACGACGCCACGCGGTCCGCCCAGCACCTCCATCTGGTGGCCTGGAAACAGAGCCTGGCAACTGCGCTCGAGCTCGCGCCGGCTGAAGAACCGGTCGCTGACACGGTGGTCCAGCCACGCACTGCGGGTGGACAGCCGGTAGATCTCCCAGGCGACCGCTGGCCCGCGACTGACGATGTTCACGCCAAGCTTGTAAAGGGCTAGTCCGTGCAGCCGCAGCCGCAACGGGACAGCTCGTTCGAACGCGCGGTGCAGCCGCTCCAGGCTGGTGGCGGCGTCGCAGGCGAACATGTCGATGACGACCAGGCGACCGCCCGGTGCCAGCAGTGTCTTGATGTGGCTCAGCGCAGCATGCAAATCCGGCACGTGATGCAGGGTGAGCGCGCTGAGAACGAATCGGTACTGGCCTACGTCGTCCACGTCGAGCAAATCCGCCTGCCGGTAGCTGACATTCGGCCGCGTACGGCGGGTTTGGGCAACCTCGATCATCGGGCCGGACAAGTCGACGGCATCGACGTGGGCGAACCGCTGCGCAAGGAGCACCGTGTGCCGCCCGGCGCCGCACCCTAGATCCAGCGCGCGCCCGTGCGCGGCACGGTCCGCGGCGGGGAGCAGGCTCGCTAGGCGCGGACCGATCAGCCCGTTCCCGTCGAGCTCAGCTAACCGGTCGTAGTCACGCGCGACCCGGTCGAACGACTGGGCCTGTGCCCTTCGCGCCGTTCGCCGCATGACCGGGCTCTACCGCTTCGAAGCCAGCTGACGGACCGCGACCCTGGCCTGGTTCAGCGGCTCGAGCCACGAGTACGTGCGATACGCGCCGCGTTCGACTAGCCGGAGCTTCGCGCCGCGCGCGCCAGCCGGATGCCGATAGCTGGCCGGCCGGTGCTGCGCGAAGTCCTTATGCATCCGCTGGAAGAAGCGCTGGCGTTCCGCCCTCGGCACCAGTCCCGGCAAGCCAATCCTGCCCACGCCGAAACCTGTGGTCTGCAGGACCGTGGTGTAGTGCCAGATCGCCCGCTCGAAGATCGCTGCCCGCAGCGCGTCGCTGACCGGCATTCCCGCGGCGTCGCGGCTGGCCACCAGTTCGAACACCCGGCGATAGGAGTCGAACACCGCCAGGTGGCCGAGGCTAGTGGTCGCAAGAGCAGACCCCTTGCGCTCCCGGCGGTAGCGGTAGCACACGGTCTCGACCGCCGCGATGACGTCCGCCGACAGCAGCGCGGCGCAGGTCACCTGGATGTCTTCGTGGATACCGTCGGCGAAGCTGACGCCGAGGCCGGCCAGGAAGTCCCGGCGGAAGAGCTTGCTCCACGATGTCATCGTCAGCTCGATGAGCTTGGGCTGGTCTTCCAGCGTGCAGCCGCCAGCCGGAACCGCCGACAGCAGGCTGGCGTACGGATTCGGCGCGGTGTGGCCGTCCGGGTAGCTGCTGATCCAGTTGATGAGCAGGACGTCCGGCTTGCTCGCGGCCAGCGCCGCTGTGACAGCAGCCAGCCCGCCGTCGGCGAGCGCGTCATCGCCGTCTACGAACCACACGTATTCGCCGGTTGCCTGCTCGAGCGCGAGGTTGCGGGCTTGCCCCTGGCCGCCGTTGCAGTCAAGGTGCACGATCCGGAGGCGCGGATCGTCGGCTGCCCGGTCATCGAGGATCTTGCCACTGGCGTCCGGGGACGCGTCGTCGACGGCGATGACCTCGACGTCGAAGTCACCGGCCAGGACGGAGTCCAGGCAGTCGGGCAGGAGGTCGGCAACCCCGTAGACGGGAACGATGACCGAGATGGTAGGCACGGATCTGTCCGTTACCGAACTTCACCAGGAACGGCGGAAGCCCCATCTGCGGCGGCATCGCCCGCCAGCTCCGGTGTGGGCTGCTCCACCGGCCGGTCCTGGATCTCCGCGGGCTGGTCAATATGCAGGTTGGACGGCCACCAGTTCCACTTTCCCAGCAGCACCACAGTCGACGGGACGAGCAGTGTGCGCACCAGGAAGGTGTCCATGAGGATGCCCAGGGCCAGGCCGAGGCCGATGTCGCGTACCTGGCTTCCGTTCGACCCGCCGCCGGCCGCGACGGTCAGCACGATGAATGAGCCGGCCAGCACCAGCCCGGCCGAAGTGACCGTCGTCCCGGTGACCCCGATCGCCTTGGCGACCGCCTGCCGGAGCGGCAGCCGGTGTGCCTCCTCCCTGATGCGCGTCATTACCAGGATGTTGTAATCCTCGCCAAGCGCTAGCAAGAAGATGAACATCAGGAACGGCATGAAGAACTCCAGGCCGCCGCTGTGGCCGAGCTTGATGAAGATGAGCACGGACACGCCGAGGGCGGCCAGGTAAGAGATGCCGACCGAGGCGATCAGATAGAGCGGCGCGACCAGGCTGCGCAGGACCAGCGCCAGCAGGATGCCGATCGCCAGGATCGCGATCGGAACTATGTGCGTCAGGTCACTGGTCGAGATCTGGCTGATGTCGTAGAGGGCGGGCGCCTCGCCGCCCACGCCGGACGCTTCCGCGCCGACAGACTTCTGAATCGCTGTCGTGGTCGCCCGGAGGGACGGCACCTCGTTCATCGCGGCCGTGCTGCCCGGGTCGTACTTCAGACCGGTCTCGAACACAATCGTCTTGCCGTCCGCGCTGACGTAGTTCGCTGTCACCCGGTAGAGCTGATAAGCCTCCACAGGGATCCGGCCATGATCCAGCGCGGCAGCAGTCGGCGTGGCTGGCAACTTGCCGGCCGGGCCGAGCACGCCGCACAGCCCAGCGAACTGCGAGCCCTTGAGCGTGATCCCGCCGACTGGGTTGAGCGGACCGGTGACCTTGGTGAACAGCCGACTCCCCTGCAACTCGGACGTCGCCTTCGCCAGCGGCGCCGGATTCGTGCACACCGACTGATCGAACTTGAAGATCAGGCTGGTCGGGTTCGCCGCCGCCTGCGGGAAGTGCTTGGCCAGCAATGCAGTCCCGGCCGCTGAGTCACTGCCGGCCGGCGGGCTAGTGCTCCCGCCGAATCCGGCCGAGCTGTAGCCGATCACGGCGAACGCCAGGCCGCCGAAGAGGACCACGCCGGCCACGAGCGTCGGCACGGGGTGCTGGACGATCCGGCCTGCTACCCGGCCCCAGACGCCAGCCTTGCCCGAGCCCTGGATGCTCCACGGGATCAGCTTGGGGCGGCCGAAAACTGCCCGGAATAGCGTGCGCTTGACTGCCAGCAAGGAGAGCCTGATTGACAGCAGCGCTGGCAGCAACGTGAGCCCGGCGACCAGGATGACGCCGACGGCGATGGCAAACGGCCAGGCCAGGTCCGAGTAGAAGGAGAAGCTGGCCAGCAGCAGGGTGAGCACAGCCGCGATCACCGTGAGCGCCGAGGCGCTGATTGACTCCCCGACTCTGGTCACCGACTTGACGATCGCGTCCCTGGCCGCCGGCCGCGGATGCGCCAGGTCCGCCAGCGTGCTGCGACCCGCCTTGGTCCGGCCGGGGAACTTCTCCCCGCTAGCGTCGTGATTAGCCGCGCGCAGTTCTTCCCGGACGCGGAAGACCAGGAACAGCCCGTAGTCGGTGCCTGCGCCAATCACCAGCACATAGAGGAGTAGCTGCGCGATCGGCGAAACCTGCAAGCCATGCTTCGCGGCCTCGGCCACCAGCGGGCCAGCGATCGCAACCGACAGAGCAGCCGGCAGCACCGTAGTGATCGCCAGCGTGAACGACCGGAAGATCAGCACCAGCAGCACGATGACGAACAGGACAGACAGGGCCTGCACTTCGCTGGCGGTGTTTCCAGACGCCTTCTGCTGGTCTACCTGAACCGCGAGGTCACCAGCCAGGTGAGCCTGCAGCCCGGCAGGCAGGTGCGCGTCGGCGATCTGGTCGCGCATCGCCCCGATAAGGTTCTTGGCGTAGTCCGGATTGCCGCTGCCCGCCACGCCGGCCAGCGCAACCAGCTGCTCAGCCTGACCGTCGGTCGAGCGGCCGTCGCTGACCACCTTGCTAATGCCGGAGACCCGTGCCAGCCTGCTCTGCAGTCCGCTGATCGCAGCGACGTCCGGGCTGGTGAGCTGCCCGCCGGTGGTCGCGACGACCACCGGGATCGGCTGCTGGTCGGCGGTACCGAACGGCTTGGCCAGCGTGGCAGCCTGCGAGCTTGGCGCATTCGCCGGCAGGAACTTCTGGTTGTTGCCCTGAGTGACGTTCGACAGCGACGGCAGCTGGGTCGATGCCGCGATCGCTCCGAGTATCCAGACAACAAGCACCAGCCAGCGAAAGCGAACGCTAAAACGACCGATTGCCCCGTAGATTGCATCCACCCGCATGAGCAGCGATCCTACGGGACGTTGGTGACCTACCCGACCGTGACCTACTGAGCTCAGGGCCGGTCAGGGCCTCGTTTCACCTGCCATTTGCTGGACGTCTTGCTGGACGTCATCGGCCAGCGCGTCGACCGCTCCAGTGAGCTCACGCAGAGCCGGGAGCGAGGAGTTCAGGCTCCGCCTGGTCGCCGCCGGGAGCGTCGCGAGCGCCGCCGCCAGGACCCGAGCGTTCACCGCCTGCCATTCGCCTACTACCTTCTGGCCTGCCGCGGTCAGGTCGAGCACGGCTGTCCGCCGGTCAATCGTGCCGCCCAACCGCACGACCAGTCCCGCCCTGGCCATGCTGTTTGCCAGCGTCGCTACCGAACTGGGCGCGAGCCTGAGCATGCGTGCTACCCGACCGGGCCGGGCGGCGGGATTCTCGGCCAGGCAGGACAGAAACTCCAGCTGGGCCACGGACAACCCGCCGGGCAGCGCGCCGCCGGGGCCGTAGGCACGGCCAGCGCGGCGCATTGCCCGGCGCAGCCGAGATACGGCATCGGCAAGAGCCAAGCCTGCTGGGTCTGGGTTCGCCGGATCCTGGCTAGCTGAAGGCACTCGAGTGCTCCCCCGTAGCGGCAGCGGCCGACGGCCCGCCAGCGGCAAGCGGGCGGATCGTCATGGCCATCACGGCCGCGCACGCTGCCGCGACAGCCAGGATGGCAAAGGTCACATGCCCGTCCTTAGCTCCGGCCAGATGCAGTGCCAGCGTTACCACGGCGATGCCGAACGTCGTGCCGATCCCCCGCGCCATGTTGACCAGTCCCCCGAGGACGGCAGCGGAACTGGCAGCGCCACTGCGCATGATGACTGCGTTGTTAGCAGGCACGAACATTCCGAGGCCCAGTCCGGTGAGGCCGAGCAGCACGGCGATTCCTGCCGTCGATCCTGCCATGAAGATCAGCATAACCAGGGCTGCCGCGCTGACCGCGGCCCCAATGCAGCCCCTGACCCGGTTGGACACGGCGGCCGGGAACAGTGATTCGGCCGTGAGGGCGGCGACCCCGAAACCGACCGGCAAGGCAGACAAGATGAGCCCGGTTCGCACCTCGTTCCCATGCCCGTCAAGCAGTTGAGGCACCAGCACCAGCGGACCGAACAGCACCAGGTAACCGAGGAACGCGCCGGCCAGGGCCAGCACGAGCCGGGCCGAACGCAGCAGCTCGCGCGGGATCAGCGGGACCTTGGCGCTGCGCTGCCGGGCGGCGAACGCCACGGCGGCGGCTGCCGCGATCACAATCAGCACGACAGCCAGCCAGCCCGGCGCAGGCAGGCCGCTGATCACCGACAGGGCTACCAGCAGCGCGGTTGTCGCAGCCGCGAGCAGGGCAGCGCCGAGCCAGTCGAAGGTGGCGGTACGGCTGAGCTGCCTGGTGCGCGGTAGCAAGTACCGGCCGGCCACCACCGCGATGATGCCGACAGGCACGTTGACCCAGTAGACCGCGCGCCAGCCGACCGTCTGAGTCAGCAGGCCACCCAGGGTCGGGCCGAGGCCGAGGCCCACCGACTGCGCGGCGGCCTGAATGCTCAGCGCGAGCCGCATCTGGTTGCGCGGCACGCTGGTAGTGACCAGCGCCACACTGTTGGCCTGCAGCATCGCGGCACCGGTCGCCTGAAGCAGGCGGCACAGAATAAGAACGGTCAGCGTCGGCGCGAGCCCGCAGGCGGCCGATCCAAGGGTGAAGACCACAAAGCCGTAGATGTAGATCAGCTTCCGGCCGACACCGTCCGCGAGCCGCCCCGCCGGCGTGACGAGTGCCACAAGGACCAGCAGGTATGCCAGTGAGACCCACTGCACCGCGGCCAGCGGCGCGCCGAACCCCCGTTCCATCGGCCGGAACGTCAGGGTGACGATGCTCGCGTCAAGCTGGCCCATGAACGCCCCGAAGCAGACCACCCCGACGGCAAGCCACGGTGCGCGCGGATTGCCGCGGATCGATTCTGGCCTCGGCGCCTCGGTCAAGATACTTCTGTAACAGAACATTTCTGTAACGATGTTACCCTGCGAATCCGGTTGACGCGAGGCAGCGGTGACCCTGTTCTCCCGTGTTCACCGGCCGTCCGGCCGTATGGTGAATACGCTGCCGTCAATGCTGGTCAGGAGGCTGGCCGCCGGGGGCTGATGATGATCCGTCAGAAGGCACTATCGCGGATAGTCTCCGGACATGCCGGGCAAGGTGCTGGCCTGTCTGCGGTAATGCCGGCAGACTCGTCTAGGGCAGGTCCGTGCCCCGCCTCTGCGCGGCCGGGCAGCCGCAGGAGGGACACCGATGCAGGAGCTGCGACTCGTCGCAGTCAGCGAGGACGGCAGCTACGCCATCCTCGCGGTGCCGGGGCGTAGCGGACGGTTCCTGTTGCCCATCGACGACCGGCTGAGGACGGTGGCCAAGGGTCAGTTCTCCCGGCTCGCTCAGTACGAGATCGAAGTGGAGAATCCGTTGCGACCCAAGGAGATCCAGGAGCGCATCCGGGCTGGCGAGACGGCAGAAGAGATCGCGGATGCGGCGGGCATCCCGCCGGACAAGATCAGGCGATTCGAGGGGCCGATCCTGGCCGAGCGCCAGTACCAGGCGGAGCAGGCGCGGCGTGCCACCATCCCCGGCCGCGGCGACTCCGGACCAGGACCCCGGCTGGGGGACATCGTGGCGGAACGGCTTAATCGCGTCGGCGCCAGCGCCGAGACCGCCGAGTGGGACTCGCGCAAGCGCCAGGACGGCAGCTGGCAGATCCAGTTGCGGTTCACCGTCGGCAGCCGGCTGAGCACTGCTGAGTGGATCTACGACCCCCGCAAGCGGCATGTGATGCCCGACGACGAAGAGGCCATCCGGCTCTGCCTGCCGCAGGAGGAGTGGGCGGCGATCACCCTCGCCGAGCGGCAGCGGGCGACCGCGACAGTGACGCCGATCGGCTCCAGGCAGCATGCCCAATACGGCGACGCCGGACGCGACGGTGACCGTTGGGGCGCACCAGCGCTGCCCCGCTCGCGCTCGGCCGGGCACGACACGGTCGCCGCGGACGGAGCCCCCGCCGGCGGGATTGCCGGAGGCCCGGCAGGTGCGCCAGTGCAAGGTCCTGCCGCTGCCGCCCGGACTGACCAGCCGGAGCCCGCCGCCGTTCCGCCAAAGAAGACGACCGGCGGTCGCTCCCGTCGCGCATCCGTTCCCTCGTGGGACGAGATCATGTTCGGGACCTCGAGGCAGCAGGACTAGCCTGTGGCGTTGTGGGGACATCGGACTCGGGCCTGAGGCGGTCCAGCGTGCGCCGCGGCGCGAGATTCGCCCGCACCAAAGGCGTGGCGGCATCGATGACGTTGCTGCTGGCAGGGAGCCTGCTGGGCGGATGCGGGCTGCTCGGCAAACCGCAGCCGCTGAGCGCGGACGCCCCGCTGACAATGACGGTCACCACCCCAGACTTCGCCAACCGCGTGCTTCCGTCCCAGTACACGTGCTACGGCCAGCATCAACCCGCGCCGAGTCCGCCGCTGTTCTGGTCGCAGCCGCCGCGGGGCACTAGGTCCATTGCCGTGGTCATCGACGACTCAGCCGCGCCAATCTCGCCGCGCGTCTACTGGATTGCCTTCGACATCGGCCCGGACACTACTGACCTGCAGCCGGGAGCGCTGCCCCCGCACGCCCGAGTGGCGTACAACAGCGCCGGCACGGCCAGCTACGACGCGCCGTGCCCGTCCGGCGCGCCGCATACTTATCGGTTCACCGTTTACGCGCTCAACACTTTTTTCGGGAGGGCGCTGCCGCAGAGTCCCCAGCTGCTGTTGGCCTGGACGAGTATTGCCAAGCACGTTATTGCCAGGGGCACCGTGAGCGTAGTTGCCCGGCCGGAGAATGCACGGTCACACCGGCGCACGGGCCGCTCAGCTAGCGGTTCGGTTAATGACGCGCTGGCATACCGCCCGCGCATTAGCAAGTTCGCTCCGTAATCGCTCGCTCGCGCACTGTCGACACGCGCGAGTAAAGTTTTCCGAATTGCGTGACAAGGCGTATAGCGTCCGACACAATCGCTGTTCAGGCAGATCTTGCCATCGCAATACAACGAGGGTGCTTGCACGACAGGGGGAGACTCGCGTCGATGGCCGCGCGAGTCTGGCTAGCGCCGCCCCGAGGCCTCGTCAGTGGGATGGTGTGATGATCACTACGATCTTGGAAGTCCTCGTGGCTGTGGTCGTGCTGATCGTGATAATTGCCGTTGCCGCTCTGCATTTCCTGCGCGCCGACGACTCTGACACCTTCGACGACATGCCAGAGGAGCCACGCCGGACCCGGCGCCATCCGGCGGAGCCCGCGGCCCAACCAGCACTGGTTCCCGCCGGACGCGGTCGTTCCCGCCAGCCCGAGGCCGTTACCGAGCAGTGGGGCGCCGCCGGACGGGATGGTCGACCCGCTGATGGCCGTGGTCGACCCACTGATGAGCGGAGCAGGCAGGCGAAGCCGGAGCGCCACAGCGGCCGCCCGGCCAGCGGTCAGCGGCCGGCACCGGTTCCCGCGAAGCAGGCAGCCGCCCGGCAGGCGCAGGCGGCCCGGCCGGCGAAGCCGGACTCCGGGGCAAGCGAGTGGGACAAGCTTTCTGACGTCGACTACTGGGCGGAACTCGCCTCCGACAAGCCACTGACTCCAGCCGCTCCAGCGGCGGCCGCATCATCAGATTCGTCGCGTTCGCCGCGGCGTGGCGCGGACCAGAAGGCTGATGCGCGGTCGGCGTCCCGGGGAGAGGTAGCTCAGCTGCCCGTCCGGGAGCGTTCCCGGTCGCGCTCTGGGCCTGCTCCAAGGCCCGCCGACACCGGCATAACCGAGCAGATCGACGTGCGTGCGGCGCGATCCGGCGGCCGTTACGGCAGCGAGCCAGCCACGCACGGCCTGGCTGCGCCGGCCCGACTCGCCGATCAGTCGCCCGCCTCTCCTGGATTGCCGAACGGCCAGCGCCCAGCGAACGGACGCCCGGTAAACGGACGCCCGGTAAACGGACGGCCGGCGAACGGACGGCCGACAGGCGGCGGCCAGCGGCCTGGTCCGGCTCCCGACCGGCGCGCGCTGCCGGCTGGTCCCTCGCACTCGGGCGGGCACGCCAGGCCACCGCAGCCGCTGGACGACGATCCACTCACCAGTCCGTCGTTCCCCGCAGTCAACACTTCCGACAGTCGCTCCTATCGCACACGTCGGCCCTCGAGCTCCCAGCTCCCCGCCTCCTCACAGCCCCCCGCCTCCCCACAGCTCCCCGCCTCGCCTAGGCCCAACGGGCACGGGACCGGCAGCTATAGCGACCCCGCCCAGCCGTACTCGACGTATCCGTCCGCCCCGGATCGCTCGTCGAGCCTGCCGAACGGTTACCCCGTCCAGCCCGCGGCCGCCTCAGCCGGATCGTCGTACTCGGGAAGTCCGGTCGCCAACCCGTACGGCAGTTTCGTCGAGGCCCCGGCTCACTCGGGAGCCGCGACGCCGACTCCGGCTCCGGCTCCGGCGCCAACACCGCACTTCGACGCGGCGGCCTACGGTAGTGGCTACGCTGCCGGGCAGCAGGCAGTCGCCGGGGTGAACTGGTACGCCGCACCGGACGCTGGCCAGGCCGACGCCGGCTACTCGCCATCGCCAGGCACGGGCAACGGCGTGAGCTACGAGAGCCCCACCTACCAGGGCGGCCATGCGGCTCCGGCTGGCGGCAGCGGGCCGGGTTACCTCACAGGCCAGTACGATCAGCGCGGCTACGGCGCCCCTGAGCTGACCTACGGCCAAGACGGGTACCCGGGTTACCCCGGCTATGGCGGAAGTGGGCGGTAGCCCAGGTTGGGCTTGACAACACCCTGCGTTCGGCGCCCACAATGTGCCTACCCCCGAAGCAGGTGACATGCAGCCCGGTGCAAGAGACCACGCGCGCAGTTATCACCTGCACAAGCTCGCTAATGCGCTGGATACCGAGGGCTTCCACGCGACGGTAAAGACGTCGTACCCGGCGGCGCTGCATGTCTTCATTCCCGGAGCATCCATGCTGGCCGAGAGCATCGACTGCGTGCCGGGAACTGACGACGACGGGCGCCTGCACTGGTATTACCGCTGGTCGTGGGGCGAGCTCCTGCACGACGCGAGCGACCCGCCGGCCGCCGCCGCGAAGATCGCCGAGGTTCTCTCGGCTCGCTGAGGACTCTGGGGCGACTGCGGCCCGCGAGCGTGACGAGCCTCATAGCCAAGGTAATCTGTCCAGCACACTGTGCGCCCGGCCACCTGTGCGCGCGGCGCATGGTGTGCTGTGCGCCCCTGGCGCCGGCCTGCTGGCCGACGACCAGGGACGTGTTTTTGCGGGCGACGGGCAGCAGTCCGACGGCTAGGCGGAGTGGAGGGATCGCAGGGTGCAAGTTGCGCAGGCAGGCAGGCTCAGCAACGTCAGATACGACATACGCGGACCGGTCCTGCGGCGAGCTCGCCAGCTTGAGGCTGCCGGACACGAGATCATCAAGCTCAACCTGGGCAACCCGGCTCCGTTCGGCTTGCTCGCGCCCGACGATGTGCTCAACGACGTGGTCAAGCACATCGGTGACTCACAGGGCTACAGCGACGCCCGCGGCATTCAGCCTGCCCGGCAGGCCGTCGCGCAGTTCTTCGACCGGCGCGGAGTCAGCGGCGTTACGCCTGACGATGTCTTCCTCGGCAACGGCGTCTCCGAGCTGATCGTCATGGCGCTTCAGGCGCTGCTTGACACTGGCGACGAGGTCTTGGTGCCGAGCCCGGACTACCCGCTGTGGACCGGGGCGATTAACCTCTGCGGTGGTCGCGCCGTGCATTATCGCTGCGAGGAGAACGAGGACTGGAACCCCGATCTGGAGCATGTGGCCAGCCGCATCACCGAGCGGACCAAGGCCCTTGTGATCATCAACCCGAACAATCCGACCGGCGCCGTCTACTCGCGGCAGACCATGCTCGGCCTGCTGGACCTAGCGCGCACGCACCGGCTGCTCGTGCTGACCGACGAGATCTACGACCAGATCCTGTACGACGGAGCCGTGCACAATTCGGCAGCCGCGCTCGCACCGGACCTGCTGGTGCTGACCCTGGGCGGCTTGTCAAAGACCTACCGGCTGGCTGGCTTCCGGTCTGGGTGGCTGGTCATCTCTGGGCCGCGTGAGCACGCCGCCGATTACCTAGACGGGCTCGAGCTGCTGGCGAACATGCGGCTGTGCCCCAACGTTCCGGCCCAGCACGCAATCGAGCCCGCACTCGGCGGCCGGGTCGATATCTCTCATTTGCTCGCGCCCGGCGGTCGGCTGCGCGATCAGCGCGACCACGCCTGGGAGCGGATGACGGCCATCCCCGGCGTCTCTTGCTATAAGCCGGCTGGCGCGCTGTACCTCTTCCCGCGGCTCGATCCGGAGGTTTACCGGATCAGCGACGACGAGCAGATGATGATCGACCTGCTGGAGCAGCAGCATGTTCTGCTCTCGCACGGCAGCGGTTTCAACCTGCCGACCACCGATCATCTGCGGATGGTGTTCCTGGCAAGTGTCCCGGTACTGGACGACGCGATCGGCCGCCTCGCTACCTTCCTGGCCGGCTATCAGCAGTAACGGGCCTGGGTTCAGGCTGCACGGAAGTGCCGGTCGAGCTCATTGGCGTATCGGCGGCCGAGCTGGTCGCCGTGCGCTGCTATCCAGTCGGTGAGGGCGATCTCGCCGGTAGTCGGGCCTGCGGAGTCAGCTCGCCCAGCGGCCATCGAGGCGTATTCATCGGCCGTCAGCAAGGTGTCGCGCACCATGACGTTCAGCAGGTCAGCCAGTAGCGGGATCGCTCCCCCCGGAACCGGCACCAGAAGTGACCGGCTTCCGACCGCAGCGCGGATGGTCTCGACTAGCTGCCGGAAGGTCACCGACTCAGGGCCGACCGCATCTACCACCGTGGTGTCCGTCCGTGCGCCCAGCGCGACGCACAGCGCGGCCAGGTCGTCAACGTGGATGGGGCGAAGCCGGTAATCGCCGCGCCCGCCGATGGCGAAGACAGGGAGGCGGCGCAATAGCCAGGCGATGTTGTTGAGCAGCACCCCGTCTCCGCCGAACAGGATCGCAGGCCGGGCTACCGCAGAGGACGGGACGCCGCAGCCTGCGAGCGCCTGCTCGACCGCGGCCTTGCCGCGGAAGTACGGGTCTGGCGAGTCCGGGCTGGGGTTGGTGATCGAGACGTGCACGATCCGCTGCACACCCGCGCTCACTGCCGCGGAAAACAGCACTCGGCTGTTGGCCACCGCCTGCGCATGGCTGAGCGAGCCGTGAGCGAAGCGCACCCAATAGGTGTTGTACAGCGTGTGCGCCCCGGCCATTGACATGCTGAGCTCGCGCTCGTCCGAGAAGTCTAGGGGCCGGCAGTCGATCGGCGTGCCCGCCGGAGCGCGGCCTGGGTGGCCGGTCAAGGTTCGCACCTGGTGTCCCAGCGCCAGCAGGTCGCGGGCGATCGCGGCCCCCGAGTAGCTGAACGCACCGGTGACCACATCAAGCTGGCCTGCCGTCGCCTCGCTCATCACGCCTCCGTCGTCCCCACAATCCTCCGTCTTCCTCGGCGCGGGCAGTCCCAAGCCCACCGAGCATTCCCAACCCATAACAACCGGCGGCTCGCGCGCCAGCGGATGCTGGCAGGCCACGTATCAGCGTTGTATGACGTCCCGCTAGATCTGTATATGGCAGCACATCACTCTCACATTTGCGGGGCGTAGAGCGGACCGGGCACGTTGTCCGCTCTCAGCCCGCCACGCTCGAGATAGACCCCACCTGGCTGGCCGTAGTGCACGATCCGGCCAGTGGTTACGTCGCGCTGCGCTCGATCGTGACCGACTCGCATGGGACAGCACGACGCAGACCATCTATCGGGCCTACGCAATCACGGGCTGATGACGCCAGGGCGCGCCGTCGGCGTGATCACCGCCGCCGGGTCGCGCTCGCCTGTCGGTGGCGTCGATTGTGTGGCAGGTGCGGCTGATGGGTATTCGCCACGTGATGACGCCGGGTGTCACCCGGAGGTGACCTGTCTTCAGGAGGTGAGTTCCGATGCCGGAGGTCGAGCCGATGAACGAGCAGAAGACACGGTCAGACGCGCTGCGGTCGGCGGTTACCGTTGTGCAAGAGGTCGAGCCTCCGTTCATCCCGGCGGGCGCGCACGCGATGACCATCGTCGTCGAGTACCCACCCGGCCATCCTGGCATCCCGCCCCATCGGCACTCCGGACCGTGCTTCGGCTTTGTGCTAGAGGGCGAGATGGTGTTCGAGCTTGAGGGCGAACCGGTCCGCCTCGTCCGGGCCGGCGAAGCGTTCTGGGAGCCGGGCGGCGACGTCATCCACTATCAGGACGGAAACAACCGCGACGACATCCCGCTGCGTTTCACGGTCGCCATGCTGTGCGAACCAGGCAAGCCGATGCTCACGTTCGTGGACGAAGACGAACTCGTCCGGCGTAAGGACTGCCGAGCCCTGAGCTAAGACCCGCGTCCGTGAGCGAGCGCCGTGACTGCGCCGGGTGGTACCGGTGGTCGGCCGGCCCAGCAGGCCGACAAGACCAGAGGCCACGAGGATCGTGCCGGCCAGGAGCAAGGTGACTTCGAAGCCCGCTAGGAATGAGACCACCGCCCGATCCAGCATGTGCTCGCCTGCTAGCGCGGCGGCCACGTGGACCCGACCGCCCGCGACGTCAGCCCCGACCTGCGCTGCTCTCTGCCGCGCGGCCAGGGGGAGATGTCGTGTGTTTCGATGCCAGTCGGCGAGGATTACCGCTGAACCGACGGATCCCAGGATGGCCAATCCCGTCGCTGTGCCAATTTGCCGGCAGGCATTGAACAGGCCTGATCCGATGCCCGACGACCCCACCGGAACCTGGGCCATCGCTGCGGCCGAAACGGCGGGGACCATGAGGCCGAAGCCCACTCCCACCAGGATGTAACAGGCGGCCGGCCAGGCAAACGCCGTCGCTGTCGTTAGCTGGCTCATGCCCAGCACTCCTACGGCGGCGATGAAGCAGCCACCGCCGACTGTGGGGGCCACCGGTAGCCTCCGCTGAACCCGCCCGCCGAGTTGGGCGACGACGAAGTACGGGAGGCAGAAGTACAGCCAGGACAGCCCGGTCCGTAGCGGGGACCATCCGTCCACGTTCTGGAAGAAAAGAGTGACGTAGTAGATGAAACCGGAGAACGCGAGGTAGGCCAGCAGATAGACGGCGCAGGCCCGGCTGAAGCTAGCGGTTCGCAGTAGTGCTGGGGGAACCATCGGGGAAGGCGCCCGCCGCTCCCAGACAAAGAAGGTCACCAGGATCGCTGCACCAGCGACGACACAGGCTGCCACGACAGGCGACCGCCAAGTGGCGTCGGCGGCATCAACGAATCCGAAGGTCAGGAGTAGGAGGCCTATCGCACTCAGGGTGACGCCGACGATGTCGAAGGGGCGGGGTACCGGGTCTCGAGATTCGGCAACGACGAACTGCGAGATGACCAAGGTCGCCGTTCCGATCGGCACGTTGACCCAGAAGATTGACGACCATGGGAACACGCTGAGCAGCAAGCCGCCTGCGACGCTGCCGCCTGCGACGGCGAGACCGCTGACCGCGGCCCAGAGCCCGATCGGTCCGGCCCTTGCCTCTGGCGGGTAAGCCTCCGCGATCAGAGAGAGCGTAAGGGACGACATGACTGCGCCGCCGATTCCCTGGAGCACCCGGAAACCGATGAGCATGCCTCCCGACACCGAGAGAGCGCAGCCGACCGAGGCAAGCGTGAAAAGGAGCAGTCCGCTCATGAAGACGCGTTTTCGCCCGAAATGATCGCCTAGCGCACCGCCTGTTGGGATCAGGGCGGCTAGGGCCAAGGCGTAGGCGCTGACCACCCATTCCAGGGCCGCAGGCGAGAGCCGAAGCTCGCGCTGCAAGGACGGCAGGGCGACGCTCACGATCATGACATCGAGCACCATCATGATCTGAGCAGTACACGCCACCGCGAGGATGAGCCTGGGCCTCGTACCCAGCGGCATGACCCAAGCCTTACCCGACTTGCCATCACGAACCGCTGCTCCGGCGGCGCGGATTCGCGGTACGGGTCGCCGGTTGCCGGTAACTCGGCCCGCTAGCCGCGACGCAGCATCACGCAGAACTCGTCGCCTTGCGGATCGGCTAGCGTCACGTGCGACTCGTAGCGCCCGATCACGCTCGCCCCGAGGCTGACGAGCCGGTCCACCTCCTTCTCGGTGTGCATGGCAGTCAGGTCGAGATGAAGGCGGTTCTTGCACTGCTTGGCCTCAGGCACTCGCTGCAGGAACAAGCGTGGGCCCGGTCCCTCGACAAGCACTGTCGGATCCTCTTCGAGGTCGGTGATCCCTAGCGAGCGCAGACGTTCGATCTCCGCGTCGTCGTAAGGTGCGACTGCATACCGATCGAGCGCTGCTGCCCAGAACCGCGCCAGAGGAGCTGGATGTGAGCAGTCGATGACGATGTCCCGAAGCTGAGCCATGCCGCCATTGTCCGGCTAAACCGGGTAGGGATCCCCGCACGTCGCATAGATGCGGCCGCTGGGTGTTCGCCAGGTCATGATTCCGGGCTGGTCTTGGGTGAGCCGCCAGCCGGGGGCCTGTTTGG
>Ga0335073_10004754_pt1 | contig 19023 bp, 13 predicted proteins | sample Lox_Sample_22_FD_207093 | JGI IMG/M metagenome (GOLD analysis project Ga0335073, IMG submission 207093) | Soil microbial communities from Loxahatchee National Wildlife Refuge, Florida, United States - Lox_Sample_2.2 | ecosystem: Environmental > Terrestrial > Soil > Wetlands | place: USA... | reverse complement strand
GTGGTCACGGTGAACCGGTCACCCCGGTTCAGCTGCATCAGGTGGGCGAACGGAGCACCGAACGTGGCCACTTTGCCGTAAATCACGCTGACCCCGGGCTGGCCCGGCAGCACCGAGGCGGGCACGTGCCCCGGACCGAGAGCCAGGTTGCGGGAGGTGGTGCCGTTCACGACCACGACGTCACGCAGCCCGATCTGCGGGATGTTCAGCACCGCGACCGGTGCTCCCGAGGCCACCGGGACCGCGACGCCCGCCGCATTCTCAACGGTCGGCCCGACCGGTGCCGTGGCCTGCGCCAGCTGGCCGACGAAGTTCTTGAACATCGTGGCCTGGGCCCGGGACTCGGAGATGCGGGAAAAGCCGTACAGGTAGACGAAGAACCCGACCCCGAACAGGACGGCGATCATCAGGACGCCGACCGTCGCCCGCAGCCCGCGTGGCACACCCTGCGTCTGCGGGGCCCGCGTGGCCTGGCCGTCGTTACTAGCCGGAGCGACGGCCTGGGCTCCGGCATCGCTGGTTCCGCTGGCCTGGGGCCGCGCATCCGGGGCCCCGGCGTCAACCGTTGTCACTGCAGCGCTAGCCTTCGCCCGAGCCCGTGCGGCCCAGCCGTCTGCGACGCTGCAGCCAGGTGCCAAGCACGACCGGCACCACGACCACAGCGATTAGCTCCACCGCGGTCAGCACCCCCAACATCCACTGCTCGGCGGGTTGGCCGGCCAGTCCGACCGACTGGGCGGTCACGTTGGAGTTGGCCAAATCCGACCCGTCGGTTACCTGGCCGGTATTCGGATTGACCGTGCTGCCCGCTGAGCCTCCAGAGCCGGCCTTCCCGTTTCCGCTGCCGCCGTTGCCCGAGCCGTTGCCTATCGCGCCGTTGCCCGGTGCGCTCGGACTGCAGTTCAGCGGCGACCCCACCTTCTGGCACTTATTCGGATACGGCGCGTCCGCGAGGATTGTGTCGGCCCCATCGTGGTAGGCGGGGTTATCGCAGTTGTTGTAGTTATTCCCCTGGGGGGGCGGCAGATGTCCGGGGATGTAGTTGTACTGGGTGAAGCCGCCTTGGACCATGGGCTTGGGAAGCGGCGAGTACCCCAGAGCCTGGGCGGACTGCTGCGCCTGGCACAAGATGTATCCGACGTATTTGGATAGTGTCTCGCCCTTGGCGTCGCTAAAGGGCAGGGGAGAGTACGTGGTGCTGCCGATGGTCCGCGAAGTGCGCGGCACGATCAGGTAGCTGTAGCTGGACAGCGGGTACGTGCGCGGGTCCTTGTCGGAGTAGACGGGCGCCAGGTTCTGCATGAGGAAATTGACGGAATTCGAGTCCTCGTTGATGACTGCGTTGTTCAGCGAGACCGCGACGTTGGCCGCTGTGGGCTGCTGGTAATAGCCGGCTGCGTTGGCCACGCTCACCACCGGGATCTGGTCCGGGATCGCATAGGCATATTCGGCGTATCCGATCGCGCCGTTATTGGCCGGGGAGTCGATGTAGGCCGTCACGTCGGCCGACCCGTCGAGCCGCTTGAATGTGGAAAGCGCAGGGTAGAGCTCGGTCGGGTGGCTCGCGCACAGCGATCCGCCGCCCTGGGCCTTGCAGTACGGCACCCAGATCGAGGGGTATTCATCCAGCATCCAGTTGGTCAGGAAGTAGCTTTCGCCCGCACCGTCGGAGCGGGTGACGACGGTGATGGGGATGTTGGGGAGCTGCTCGCCGTAGTCGCGGGTGATCGCCGCGTTGTCCCAGTTGGTGATCTGTCCGGTGAAGATCTTCGCGAGCGTCTCGCCGCTCAGCCGCATATTCGTGATCTTTTTCCCGGCGACCTGCAGGTTGTACAGGAAACTGAGGCCGCCGGCCACGTCAGGGATATAGGAGTAAGCGAAGCTGATGTGGTTTATGTCCACTCCGCTGAATGGGTCGGCATCGCCAGCAGTCAGGAAAGCAATGTCCGAGCCGGCGAAGTCGACGGTGTTGGAGATGTAATTGAGACGGCCTGCCGCCGACCCGTTCGGGGTGTAGCTGATGCTCACGCCCTGGCTTTGCAGGTTGGTGGCCCACTGGTTGAGGGCTGGGTATGCGTACGTGGACCCTGCCCCCACGATCGACGTGTAGGTCGTTGCCCGAGCCTGCTGAGCAGAGCCGAACGTGAGCAGGCCGAGCATGGCTACGACCGCGAGGACGGCGGCGGCGCGCCGGCCCCTGAGCCGATCAGCTCGCATCATGGTTGCCTCCCCGTGGTTGTTCGAATCCGTGCGTCCTGCGCGATGCGGCGGCGCTGCCGCCGGGTCAGCTCTCCGGGCGCCTTCCCGCCCAGCACCCGCGCCGCGGTGAACAGGACCAGCACCATGATCAGCAGTGCCAGGCCCGCGCCGAAACCGCGCTCGATCATGTTCGCCGTCGGGGTGATCCGGATAAAGGCCCAGATCAGCAGCGGCATGCCCGTCTGCGGTCCGTGGAATGGGTTGGCGTTGAGGAAGTTGGTCAAGCCCGCGGTGAACAGCAGCGGTGCGGTCTCCCCCACCACGCGCGCCATGCCCAGCACCGACACGGTGGTCAGGCCGGACCTGGCGGTCGGCAGGACTACGTTCCACACCGTCCGCCACTGGCTGGCGCCCAGCGCGTACGAGGCCTCGCGCAGGCTGCTGGGCACCATCCGCAGCATCATCTCCGAGGCCCGGGTGACGATCGGCAGCATCATCACCGCCAGCGCCAGCCCCGCGGCCAGACCGTCCTGCCGGGTGCCGAGCGTCAAGATCACCGTCGCGTAGATGAACAGGCCTGCGACGATCTCGGGGAGCGCAGTCATCGCGGTGACAATGATCCGGACCGGATGGGCGAGCACCCCGCCGACCTCGGCGAGGAAGACGGCGGCCAGGACGCCGAGCGGCACCGCCAGCACCGTCGCGATGCCGAGCTGCTCCAGCGAGCCGACCATCCCGTGCACGATCCCGCCGCTGGTCAGCGGCTGCAGCGAGCCGGTGGCCCGCATCGTCTGGGTCCAGAAGTTCAGGTGCCTCACCGCTGGCCACCCGCGGAAGGCGATGTAGCTGATCTGGCCAACGATCACGGCCAGCGCGAACAGCCCCGCGCTTACCGCGGCCACAGCGGCCATCCGGTCCGTGACGGCCCGCCTGCCGGACTGCATGGCGGTAACCGCGGCGTACAAGATCAGGAACAGGCCGTAACAGCACAGCCAGAAGGCCAGCCCTCCGGTGAACGGCAGCACGCGTTCGAACAGCACCCAGACCAAGGCGATCGCACCGGCCGCCGAGCCAAGCACCGGGAATATCTGGTCAGCGGTGGCGGCACGAAGCCGGATCCGCTCGGGGGCGGGCCGCGGCGGGGCGGTGAGGTCCGCCTGCGGAGTTTCGGGTGTGGACGTGGCAGTCATGGGGTGCGCCTCCGGGTCAGTCCGCTGTCTGCAGGCCGGAGCGCGACCGGGCGACGATGGTGGCGGCGATCGCGTTGACGATGAGTGTCACGATGAACAGGATCAGCCCGGCGGCGATCAGTGCGGAGATCATGCCGGGTGTCGACTCCCCGGCGTCCTGGGCGATGAGTGCGGCGATCGAGTTGCCGCCGCTTTGCAGCGGGTGGGTGACGACGGTGAATATCTGGGAGATGATCAGGGCGACCACGATCGTCTCCCCCATCGCCCGTCCGAACCCAAGCATGACCGCGCCGATCATGCCGCCGCGGCCGTAGGGCAGCACGACCGTGCGGATCATCCCCCACCGCGTGGATCCGAGCGCGTACGCGGCCTCCCGCTCGCCTTGCGGAGCCTGGGAGAACACCTCACGGGAGATCGACGCGATGATCGGGATGATCATCAGTGAGACCACCACGCCGGCCAGGAACGTGGAGTCCTCGAAGTTGCCGGGCTCGAACGTACCGGGAACTCTGAGGAACGGGATGAAGCCGAGGTGATCGGACATCCAGCGTTCGACGCCGATGAACCGCGGCATCAGCCAGAAGAACCCCCATATGCCATACAGGATGCTGGGGATCGCCGCCATGAGGTCGATGAGCGCGATCAGCGCCCGTCTGAGCCGGAACGGTGCGTACTCCGAGATGAAAACCGCGACCGCGAGCGCTATCGGGACCGCGATGACCAGCGCGATCAGCGCGATGAAGATCGTGTCGGGCAAGATCGCCCCGACTCCGAGGTCGTGGTTGTTCAGTATCCACTGGAAGTTGGTGAGGAAGTGCCAGCCCACGGCGTGCAGGGTGCTGCTGGCCCGGTCGACGAGGAATGCGGCGATCAGCCCGGTGATGGCAAGAACCAGGAGCCCGGCTAGCCGTGCCAGGGTCCGGAACGCCAGGTCGGCGCCGCTGATCCGGGTCGTGATCGTCCTCGGGCGGTCCTCGGCGGTCCCGGCCGGGACCGCCGCGTTGTCGGCTATCTGGCTCATGATCTCCGGATCACCAGCCCGGCCAGCCGCCCAAGCCCGGTCTGCAATCGGGCGGGAACCACCCGCACCGAGCGGAGCACCACCGGCCACCGGCCGGTAACGGTGATGACCCACGCCGTCGGGCCGCCCAGCACCAGCAGCACGCCGACGATGATGGCCAGCACCAGCAACAGCCCGGCCATCCCGGAGTCGGCGCTCTTCTGGCCGAAGGCCGCGGTCTTGGCCTGGCGAATCGACGAAGGGCCGGCCGAGGGTGACGGGTTAGCAGCCGGGGTCTTGTCATGTGAGGTGGCACCGCTGCCGCTGGCGGGCGTGTTGCCATCGACGCTGTGATCCGGCGGCGGGCTCTTGCAGGTCTGCGCCTTGACCTGCCGGGCGGCGGTCAGGGTTTGCGCCTTCTGCTTGGCGGTGAGCGGGTAATACCCAGGGGCCAGGTCGCCGGGGGCTTCGCCTTGAGTCTGGCCGGTGGTGGCCGCCTTGGTGAGGAAGTCGGCGATGGCCGACGCCTCCGCGTGGGACAGGCCACAGGTGGGGACCATGGCGTAGTCAACCATCGTCAGCGGGTAGGCGGCCGGGTCGGTGCTGGCGTAGTCGAAGTACTGGGTGATCCCGTCGGGGTTGGTCTTCATGTCGCTGACCGCCGCCTCGACGCTCGCCTGCGTCGGGCCCACCGCCTTCCCGGCCGCGTTGACCAGGTCCGCGGCCGGGAATTGGTAGCCCGCTATGTCACCCAGGTCAAGTTCCGACAGCATGGCCCGGTCGCCGATGATTACCGGCGGCGCCGCCGTCGTGGGGTCCAGCTGATGGGGGTTGCTGCACTCGCTGCCTGCGGGCAGGCCACACGAATCCTCCGGCGAGTCCGCGGTGGGCTGATCCGTCAGCAGGTCGGTGGTGATCGTGTCCAGGTCGGTCTGGTAATTCCACGAAGCTTGCATGCTCTCGTCCCGGATGCCCACCCCGCAACTAGCCGGTGTGCAGGGGACCGTGCCGGGATAGGTGGCCCCGCTGTCCAGCTCGGTGAAGGCTTGGGCGGGGTAGGAAACGTGCAGGTAGTTGCTGTTCACGCGCATGCCATACGGGTCCGCCTGGCCGTCAAGGAACGCCGCCGCTTCCGGGTCGGCGGCGATCCAGCCGGTCAGGCCATAGGTCATGTCGCTGTCCGGCTCCAGCACCGTCGGCAGGAAGCCGCCGATCGGCACGGCGTTGAAGGCGGCGACATTGTCGGCCGGGAAGTCGCTGTAAGCGGGCTCAGAACCCTTGGCGGGATGATCACCGCAGGTGTAGCTGGCCGACTGGCCGTAGGGCTGGCAGTTCTTGTTCAGCGACAGGAACTCCGGGTCATCGAACAGGGAGTACGGGTTGCGCCGCACCACCTTGCCGCCCTGAACGGACACCACCGCCGGGTCGCAGTAATCATTCGCATGCGGCGTCGGCTGCCACGGGGGCCCCGGATCATCCGTGCAGTTGTACTGCAACGTGTAGGACTGGGTGGTGAGCTTGGCGAGCAGGCGGGCATTCAGCACCAACCGGTTGACCTGCGACCCGGTACCCGGATCATCGACCAGGTAGGCGATACCGGTACCGGAGTTGGCCAGCGGCGCATAGGTGAACTGCCGGTGCGACGCCTGCTGCTCGGCGGCAGTGGCAGGCAGCGTCACCAGCGCCACGTCCATGCTGGCCCCCCCGGCCTGGCCGCCCCCGAGGAAATCTTCGCGGGCCAGGTCCTCGCTGTTGGACGTGTAGTCCAGCGTCACCGGCGCGGAGCCGTTGCACCATCCGGCCTCCCACTGCAGCATCTGCGTCTGCATCATCGGGGAGCCCTCCGCGTAAAACGCCGGAGCCTGGTTCGGGCAATTGCTTGGCGTCGGCGCGAAACTGAGCGGTATTACTATCCGGTTCGCCGTCCAGCAGGCGTAAGAAGCGCCTTGAAGAGAGGCCACACCACCGGCGACGGGGACACTAGCCGAGCCCGCGTAAGGCAGTTGGCCCGGAGCGTCCACGCCCTGCAAGTCGCCCTGGCCGTTAGGGCTGGGGTTCGGCTTGGGGTTTCCGAGCAGCTTGGGGTTGGCCGAAGTGGGGTCCAAGCCCTCGCCGAGCCAATGCTGGCCGCACAGGCTGGTGTTAGTCCAACTGAATTGGCCGGTGCTGTTGTCGAACTCCGGTGTGCCGCCCCAGTTCGGGACGATTACCAGCGAGCAGGGCGTGCGGGGGCCGCAGTTGAAAAAGCCGCCCTGGCTTCTCGGCGTGGGCGCCTCAACGTGGAAGTCTGCCTGCCCGGTCCAGGTCGCGGGGTTGCCGCCATCCCATTTCGACTTGTCAGGGTATGCACAGAGGACAGAAGAGGAAGGCAGGGACGAGGATCCGGAGGAGCAAGGTCCCGTTGGCGACGAAGTATCCAGAGTGTTTTCCAGCAACCCGTTGGGCGGGCCGCCATTCGCTTGTGTCGGCGAACTCCCCACCGGCGTCATATAGCACTGGGGTTCACCAAAACCGCTGCTGGCGTCCGGGTTCGTGCCCTCGCATTCAAAGATCGACACCTGGTACAGCGGGCTGATGGTGGTGGGATTGGGCGTGAACTCGCTGTTATCAATTGTCGGCGTGAAATCGGACCAGGTAACCTGCACGCCCTGGTCGGTCAGGTCACTGGCCTGGCTCACCGTGACGACCGGCTGCTGGGAGATACTGCTCCATGTCCACGGGTTCCAGGCTGTGGCGCCGCTATAGGTGCCGGTGCATTTCACGCCGAGACTTGTGGGCTTGGGCCAATGCACGCACGTCGTATGCCCTTCCGACGAAGACGCCAGAGACGACGGGGAAGCCGACGCGGACGCGGTAGCGGCCCTGGCCGAGGTCATCACGGACGGTGACGCGCCGCTCGCGCCCGCCAGTGACATGACGGCGAGCACGCCGATGGCCGCGGCCACAATCCCGGAACGTGCAGTTACGGAGCGTCGCCTCAACATGATCCTCTCTCGGCTTCCCAGGTGCATGTCAAGACAAAACACGTGGCCATCGCCCCCGTGACCGCCTATTCGTGATCATGACCTATCGATCATTTTATCCTGCAATACCGATAGTACAACTTATATGTGGCACGCAGGCTAGTGGTCCTTTAGCTGTCTATTTTTGATAACGAGAAAGTTAACAGTAAGAAAACAAACGTGTTATGCGGCCGCGGCCCCGGGTGAGCGGAACACTCGGGCCGCGGATCGGTAATGCGATCTGAGAGAGGTAGGCCGCCGGTCCGGGACGCCGCCGGCCGCCGGCCGTCTGACCGGATAGGCGCTGCCGACGCGGAGGGCCGCTCCGCGCCGGCAGCTATGAGTAGAGCTAAGGCGATGCCCCTGCTGGGGTCAGTCGCCTGCGGTCAGGTCCCCGCAGGTAGACAGCCTGGTGAACCCGTAGCTGACGATGTCGGCCGCGGCGGTCGAGTTCGTGCAGACCCAGCCCTTCCCGCCGAAGAAGTTCTTCAGCCCGGCCACCTCGTACGTGGGGTAAGCCGTCCCGCCCGTGGGCGGGGTGGTGCTCGGCAGGCAGACCGCCGTGCTGGTGGGATCGCTGGAGACGTAGCAGCCGTTGCGCGTCACGCCGTACAGAATGCGCAGGAACCCTGGGTTCCAGGCCGGGTTGATCACCGGCTGGCCTGAGGCGTTCTTGGTGATCGCCACCTCAGCCACGCCGGCGACGTTCTTGGTCTCGCCCAGGCGCAGGTTGCCGTGTCCCCAGACGGAGGTGGCGTGACCGCCCACCCCGTCGGTCAGCGTGCCTTGGGCGATGTTGTCGCCGATCGAGTAGGGGAAGATGTCGTCCTGCGGCGCGATGGTCTTCCCGTCGGGGAACGTCTGCGACTTGGTGAACTGGGCCACGTTCCCGGCGGACAGGCCGGTGTTCTCCTCGATCACGTCGGTGGTCCCGCTAACGGTAACGGTTCCGTTCTGCCAGCAGGGCTCGTCAGTGGCGGTGATCCCGAGCTCCAGCAGCCAGGTCGACCGCGTCCCGGAACCCGTCTGCGGTATCACCACTCCGATCGGGGCGTTCGTGCCGCCAACCTTGTCCCAGTTGGTGGTGGCGCAGGTGTAGATGGCGACCAGCTGCGCCTTGGTCAGCGACGCTGGCTGCGGGTTCGTCTTGCCGCTTACCTTCGGGTACGACCAGGCGATCCCGTCCCTGGCCAGCGTGACGAACGCGTCCTCGAAGGTGGTGGTGTTCGGCGGGCGGGAGGACCGGGCGTAGTCGATGCAGTAGACGGTCTGGCCGGCGGAGTTCTTGTGCGTGTCCGTCTGGTCTTCGTTCAGTGCGGCGATGCCCGCGCTGGAGCCGTCGGGCCGGGTGAGATCGCAGCTGGTGTCAGTGGAGTTGAACGACTTGGTCTTGATCGTCTGGTCGGCGACACCGGTCGACGGGTTCACCGCGTCCCAGCTGGCCACCTTGTATTGCGGATCCGTGGCGTTGTAGTCGTGGACGAAGCTGCCGGTAGCGCCGCCCGGAACCCCGTTGTCGAACAGCGGGGTGACGGTGTCCGAGCCGACGCCCACTATGGTGTTAAGTATTGGCGGCGAGGACGGGTCGGCCATGGCGGCGCCAGCGCCAAGCAGGCCCAGGCCGGCGAGGGTGGCCCCAACGGCACCCACGACAGCCAACTTGCGGATTGCGCGCATACGTTGGTCTCCTTCTTCGAGATCTTGCGCGTGCTGGAGGCCATTCGCCCCCCGGTTGGCCAGGCGGGCGCCCGGCCGACCGGTCCGACGCTGCCAGGACCAGGTGAAGGGGATCACTGCGTTACGTTAATGCAACATTAAGGGCTGCTGGATAAGCGTCTGGTATTACATCCGTCTTCGCCCAGGTCATCGTCCCGTTGCAGCTCGCGGGCCCACAAATATGGTTAACAACAACCTGCTTAATGGCAACGAGATGGCATCCAGAAGGTGGATCGCGGTCGTTCCGGCCCCAGCCGGCCCGGCCGGGCCGCTGAGAGTGTTCGCCGGCCGGCTGGTCCATCGTGTTTGGCGCAGAGCGGATGGCGAAACGACTGAGGTGCGGCCCAGACCCATTTCCGGCCGCCCGCCAGATAGGACGGCCCGGGGAACGCCGCCGGCTGGCCACTGTCCCGGCCGTCGGCAGCAAGCGCACCAGCGCCGGGAGCGTACGGGCCGCGGAATCGCGGCACTCCCGCGGTCGCCGCACGCCGTAACACCTGCGGCAAGGACTGGTGCGAGAACTCCGCCGGTCCTAGGTTGGCGTCAGGCGAAACTGCCGTCCCCAAAGGAGCCCGCGTATGTCGAAGATCACTGTCACCGTCGACGGTGTCAGCTATGCCGACGACGTCGAACCGCGAATGCTGCTGGTCCACTACCTCAGGGAAGTGGTGGGCAAGACCGGTACGCCCATCGGATGCGACACGTCCAACTGCGGTGCCTGCACCGTGCTGATGAACGGGGAGTCGGTCAAGAGCTGTTCCGTGCTCGCCGTTCAGGCGGACGGCGCGGACATCACCACGATCGAGGGGCTCGCCAACGGGCAGAACGGAGAGTGGCACCCGCTGCAGCGCGCGTTCCACGAGCTGCACGCGCTGCAGTGCGGCTACTGCACGCCAGGAATGATCATCGCCGCCGCTGACCTGCTCCGCGACAACCCGCACCCGAGCGCGGACGAGATACGCGAGGGCCTGGAGGGCAACCTCTGCCGCTGCACCGGCTACCAGAACATCGTCCGCGCCGTGCAGCGCGCTGCCGAGGCAGGAGCGACGTCATGACCGCGCAGACCGAAGCACGGGCACCCGAGCTGGGCCGGCCGCGCCCGCGCAAGGAGGACGCCCGGCTGGTGACCGGGCAGACCAACTGGACCGACAACATCGTGCTGCCGGGCATGCTGCACATGGCGTTCCTGCGCAGCCCGTACGCGCACGCGCGGATCACGTCGGTGGACGTCTCCGCGGCGAAGCAGATACCCGGCGTGATCGCGGCCTTCACCGGCGCCGACTTCGCCGACGAGCAGGGCAGCCTGCCGTGCGCCTGGCCGGTCACCGAGGACATCGTGATCCCCAACCACCCGCCGATGGCGGTCGACGAGGTCCGCTACGTGGGCGAGGCGGTGGCCGTGGTCGTGGCCAGGGACCGGTACACGGCGGCCGACGCGGTCGAGGCCATCGAGATCGACTACGAGCCGCTGCCGCCGGTGCTCGACATCAGGACGGCGCTTGACGAGGGCTCGCCCAAGGTGCACGAAGCCGGCAACAAGAGCTTCGAGTGGGCCTTCGGCAACGGCGACATCGACGCCGCGTTCTCGGGCGCCCCGGTGGTGATCGAGCGCACCTACCGGCAGCAGCGCCTGATCCCGTGCGCGATGGAGCCGCGGGCGGTGGTCGCCACGTGCGTGGGCGGCGAGTTCACGATCTGGTCGGCGACCCAGATCCCGCACGTGCTGCGGGTCATGCTGGCCCTGGTCACCGGCATCGGCGAGCAGAACATCCGGGTGATCGCGCCCGACGTCGGCGGCGGGTTCGGCTCCAAGCTGCAGGTCACCGCCGAGGAAGTGCTGGCGGTGCTGGTCACCCGCAAGCTCGGCCGGCCGGTCAAGTGGACCGAGTCCCGCAGCGAAGGCAACATGACCGTGCACCACGGCCGGGATCAGTGGCAGCGGATCCGGATCGCCGCCGACTCCGACGGGCGGCTGCGCGGCCTCGACGTCGATCTGCTGGCCGACATGGGCGCCTACCTGATGCTGGTCACGCCGGGCGTGCCACTGCTGGGCGCGTTCATGTACAACGCGATCTACAAGATGGACGCGCTGGCGTTCAAGTGCACCGGCGTCTTCACCACCAAGATGCCGACCGACGCCTACCGCGGCGCGGGCCGGCCCGAGGCCACGTTCGCGATCGAGCGGATCATGGACGAGCTCGCGGCCGAGCTGGGCCTGGACCCGCTGCAGGTGCGGGAGCGGAACTGGATTAAGCACGAGGAGTTCCCGTTCACCACGATCGCCGGGCTGACCTACGACTCGGGCAACTACGAGGCGGCCACGGCCGAGGCCAAGGCGCTGTTCCGCTACGACGAGCTGCGCGCCGAGCAGGCGGAGCGGAACGCGAGGAACGACCCGGTCCGGCTCGGCCTCGGCATCTCGACGTTCACCGAGATGTGCGGGCTGGCGCCGTCGCGGGTGCTCGGGTCGCTGGCCTACGGCGCGGGCGGCTGGGAGAGCGCCTCGATCCGGATGCTGCCGACCGGCAAGGTCGAGGTGGTCACCGGGTCGAGCGCGCACGGGCAGGGTCACGAGACCGCGTGGAGCCAGATCGTGGCCGACCAGCTCGGCGTGCCGTTCGAGGACATCCGGGTGCTGCACGGCGACACCCAGATCTCGCCCAAGGGCATGGACACCTACGGCTCGCGGTCGCTGGCCGTGGGCGGCATGGCCGTGGTCGCGGCCTGCGACAAGGTCGTCGACAAGGCGCGGGTCATCGCCGCGGGCATGATCGAGGCCTCGGCCGACGACCTGGAGTGGACGCCGGGCCGGTTCTCGGTCCGCGGCGACCCGGAGAAGGGCGTCACGATCGGCGAGATCGCGCTGGCCACCTTCGCCGCGCACAACCTGCCGGACGGTGTCGAGCCGTCGCTCGACTCCGAGGCCACCTATGACCCGGACAACTTCTCGTTCCCGCACGGGACCCACCTGTGCGCGGCCGAGGTCGACACCGAGACCGGCATGGTCACGATCCGTTCCTATGTCGCGGTCGATGACGTCGGCCGGGTGGTCAACCCGCTGATCGTCGAGGGCCAGGTGCACGGCGGCATCGCGCAGGGCATCGCGCAGGCCCTGTACGAGGAGGCGGTCTACGACGAGGCCGGCAACCTGCTGACCACGACGCTGGCCGACTACCTGGTGCCGTCAGCGGCCGACGTGCCGTCCCTGGAGACCAGCCGGACCGAGTCGCCGGCCGACAACCGGCTCGGCGTCAAGGGGGTCGGCGAGGCGGGCACGATCGCGTCGACGCCCGCGGTGGTGAACGCGATCGTCGACGCGCTCCGCCCGTTCGGGGTCAGCGACGTCACGATGCCGTGCAGCCCGGAACGGGTCTGGCGGGCGATACAGGCCGCGCGAGAGCAGCGCAGAGAGCGGCGGCAGCCGGAGGAATCGAAAGAGAGTGAGGCCCGATGATCCCGTCCAAGTTCGACTACCAGCGGCCGGCCTCGCTGGACGAGGCCGTTCACATCCTGGGCAACGCGGGCGACGACGCCAAGGTCATCGCGGGCGGGCAGAGCCTGCTGCCGCTGCTGCGGCTGCGGCTGGCCAACCCCGAGCTGCTGGTCGACATCGGCGGCCTGGACGAGCTGCACGGCGTCCGCGACGAGGGTGACTCGCTGCTGATCGGCGCGCGCACCACCCACTACCAGCTGGTCCATGACCCGCTGGTCGCCGAGCACTGCGGGCTGATCGGCCAGGCCGCTGGCACGGTCGCCGATCCGGCCGTGCGGCATCGCGGCACGATCGGCGGGTCGCTGGCCCACGGCGACCCAGCCGGCGACCTGCCCGCCGTGGCCCTGGCCCTCGAGGCCACGCTGACCGCCCGCGGGCCAGCGGGCGACCGGGAGATCAGCGCGGCCGACTTCTTCGTCGACTACCTGACCACGGCGCTGCAGCCGGCCGAGATCCTGACCGGCATCCGGGTGCCCAAACTCGGCGGCTGGGGCTACCACTATGAGAAGTTCCACCGCACCGCGCAGGCCTGGGCCGTCGTGGGTGTGGCCGCCCTGGCGCGGCGCTCGAACGGGCAGGTTGCCGAGGCCAGGATCGGGCTGACTAACATGGGGCCGGTACCAGTGCGGGCCACAGCGGCGGAGGCAGCCGCGGCGGGAGCTCAGGCCAGCAGGGATGCCCTGCGGTCGGCGGCCACCCACGCGGACGAAGGCACCGAGCCGCCCGCCGACCTGCACGGTGCTCCCGACTACCGGCGTCACCTGGCGCGGGTGCTGACCGGTCGGGCCCTGGTAGCGGCGGCAGGAGTTTAAAAGATGGAGCTAGAGCACTCATTCACCGTCCCGGTCCCTGAGGAGCGGGCGTGGGAAGTGCTTCTTGATGTGAACCGGGTGGCGCCCTGCATGCCGGGCGCCACCCTGGAATCGGTGGACGGGGACGAGATCAAGGGCCGGATCAAGGTCAAGGTCGGCCCGATCGCCATGACCTACGCGGGCACGGCGCGTTTCACCGAGCGCGACCCGGACGCCCACGTGATCACGCTGGAGGCGTCGGGCAAGGAGACCCGCGGCGCGGGCACCGCGTCGGCCAAGGTGCGCTCGATGCTCGAGGGGCAGGGCGACCAGACTCACGTGATCGTGCACACGACGCTGAACGTGACCGGGCGGCCCGCGCAGTTCGGCCGGGGGGTGATGGCCGAGGTCGGCGGCAAGCTGATCGGGATCTTCGCGTCCAACCTGGCGGACATGCTCGCGGCCGAGCCAGCGCCGTCGGCGGACGAGGGCTCGGGCGGCGAACCGGCGGGCGATACGGGGGATGCCGGTGAGTCGGTCGAGGCCCTGAACCTGTCGCTGCGGTCCTATAACAGCCTGCGCCGCGAGGGCATCCACACGGTGTCTGACCTGGCTGGGCGGACCAGGGAGCAACTGCTGGCCATCGAGAACATCGGCCCGGCGTCGGTGGAGGAGATCAGGCAGAAGCTGGCCGACCGGGGCCTGACCCTCAGCGACTCCCCGGCCAGCAGCAACGGCGTCGCCGGGTCGGCAGCCCCCGCAGGCAGCAGCACCGGAACGGCGGCGCCGACGGCGCCCACGGTGAGCCGCGACGTGCCAAGCTACGCCGGCCGGTCCTCGGACGACGACGCGATCGACCTGCTCAGCGTGGCAGGCGCACCCGTGCTCAAGCGCGCGATCCCGGTCGTGGCCGCCCTGGCCGCCGCGGCCGTGATCGTGCTGCGGATCCGGGGCAAGCGAAAGAGGGCACGCGCTTAGAACTGCGGGTCCGCCGTCGCCTGGCTCAGCCGGACGCGGGTCCAACGGTGCCAACGGCGCCGTGCCCGTAGGCCTGCCACCACTGGTGGATGAGCCGTACCTTGTCCTCGAACTCGGGGTCGCTCTGCCAGGCCGTGACCAGCGGCGCCCGCAGCAGAAGGCTGTGCCCCCTGGTCCGGTTGACCCGGACCGTGGCCAGCCTCGCCCGGTAACCGGCCGTAGAATTTCCCTGGCCGGCCCGCATCCTGCGGAGTCGTACGGTGGCGTAGCTGGTGTCGATGGCATCCGCTGGCTTCAGATACGGGCTGGCCGGGGTCAGAGATCGTTTCGGCATGTTGTAACCGCCGGTCTCGAAACCGGCCACGTTCGACCAGGGCACCCGGTGAGTAAGGTAGCCGCGGATCTCGATCCCTTCGGCGGACAGCCGGGTGCGGAAACGCCCGGCCCAGACGTACCTCGTCCCGTAGAGCAGTGCGGCGGCGCCAGAGACCGCCGTGAGCGCCCACATGAGGCTGGCCGCTATCGCGCTGCTGGCGCACAAGGCGAAGATGATTGCGAAAACCACCGAGACCGCGCAACGGCGGACCAGAGGCTGGCGGTAACCGCGGTCGAGGGTGAAGGTGACGTCCCGGCCGGACAATCCGGTGCCGCTCGCGGAGCTTGTCGACATGATGCCTCCGGAAGTCGGGCCGGGGCGCTCCATTGAACCCTGCTACCAAAATCAATCTTGATGTCGTGGTAGGGATAACGGCAAGGCCAGCGGGCGGGCATTCCAGGCCGGCGGAGGGCACGGTTAGGGTGAGACCGTGACGACCTTCCGCCCGGACCGGTCCTTTGCCGAGAGCCTGGACGCGGCGGACCCGCTGGCCAGTTTCCGTGACCGCTTTGAACGAGACGATCCGTCGCTGATCTACCTGGACGGCAACTCGCTCGGCCCGCTGCCGCGCACGACCCGGGCGCGGATCGCCGAGGTGGTCAGCCAGGAGTGGGGGGCCGGCCTGGTCCGGTCCTGGCCCAGCTGGATCGAGCTGCCCACCGGCGTCGGCGACATGATCGGCGAGCACCTGGCCGGGGCCGCTCCCGGCCAGGTCGCTGTGTGCGACTCGACCACGGTCAACCTGTACAAGGTGGCCTGCGCCGCGCTGGATGCCCAGCCCGGCCGCAACGTCATCGTCACCGATGACGACAACTTCCCGACCGACCGCTACGTCCTGGAGGGGATCGCCGCGCAGCGTGGCTGCGAGCTGCGCATGATCCATACCGACATGGACCAGGGCATCGGGCCGGACGAGCTCCGCGACGCCATCGATGAGCGCACCGCCCTGGTCAGCCTGTCGCACGTGGCTTACCGCAGCGGCGCGCTGGCCGACATGGCGAAGGTCACCGACATCGTGCACGAGGCTGGCGCGCTCGTGCTGTGGGACCTGTGCCACTCGATCGGCGCCGTCCCGGTGCAGCTTGATGCCTGCGGCGCCGACCTGGCCGTCGGCTGCACCTACAAGTACCTGAACGCCGGGCCGGGGGCGCCCGCCTTCCTGTACGTGCGCCGGGAGCTGCTAGAGCGGCTGCGGCAGCCGATATGGGGCTGGTTCGGCCAGCGCGACCAGTTCGAGATGGGCCAGGGTTACCATCCCGCCCCGGGCATCGGCCAGTACCTGACCGGGACGCCACAGATCATCGGCACCGTCGCGGTGCAGCAGGGCGTAAGGCTGCTCGGTGAGGCCGGCATCGGCCGGCTCCGCGCTAAGGGCGTGGCGCTGACCGGCTATCTCATCGGTCTGGCCGACGCGTGGCTCGCCCCCAGCGGCATGACGGTCGCCTCACCGAGACCGGACGAACGGCGCGGCGCACACGTGGCGCTCGCGCACCCGGACGCCTGGCGGATCGGCCAGGCGCTGATCGCCGAGGGCGTCATCGGCGACTACCGCACGCCGGACCGGCTGCGGCTCGGGCCCGCCCCGGCCTTCACCCGGTTCACCGACGTCTGGGACGCGCTGGACATCTTGCGGCAGATACTGACCAACCAGACTTACTTGAACGTTACGGTCGCGCGCTCCGTGGTGACGTGAAGGCTGGGCCCGCCACCGCCGCACTCGGCCGGACGGTCAGCCTGGCAGCAGGCCAGCCACCAGGCGCGCAGGCACGACCTCGACCGGGAACGGCCGCTGCGCGCGGAACGGCTTGCTCCCGGTGACGTGCGCCACGTGCAGATAACGGCCGCCGCGCAGCTCGAACGCGATCAGCTCGGGCCAGTCGACGTCCGGTACCACGACCCAGTACGACTCGATGCTGAACCGCTCGTATACGGCTTTCTTGGTGTTGAGGTCGAACAGCGCGGTACTAGGGGACTGGATCTCCACCGCGAGCAACGGCGGCTGGGTCACCCAGCGCTCGGCCAGCTGGTCCTGCCTGATCACCACCAGGTCCGGGATCAGCTCGGTATCGACCGACATCCGCACACCCGGCCCCGGCACAGCGACGAGGCCACGCGGCGAAGCCTGGCGGAGCTGGACCACCAGCTCACCCAGCACCTCCTGATGCGGCAGCTGCGGAGCCGGGCTCACGATAAGAACCCCGTCCACCAGTTCGTAGCGGCGACCGTCATCGGGCATCCGGTCCAGGTCGTCCACGGTGAACAGCTGCCCGGCCGCCGGCCACGGTTCGGCCGTCGTCATGGCCACCATCGTGCCTCCAATCCTTCATGACTGCCACCGTGGCACGGGGTACCGACACTTTCGACCGGGCTTGGGCGGCTTGGGTGGAGGGCGGCGACCCGTTCAAGATATGTCTGGGGGTTTTACTCCCACTCAATAGTCCCCGGCGGCTTGCTGGTCACGTCGAGCACCACCCGGTTGATCTCCGGCACCTCGTTGGTGATCCGCGTCGAGATCGCGGCCAGCACCGGGTCGGGCAGCCGGGCCCAGTCGGCGGTCATCGCGTCCTCGCTGGTCACCGGGCGGAGCACGACCGGATAGCCGTAGCTGCGGCCGTCGCCCTGGACGCCGACCGAGCGGACGTCGGCCAGCAGCACGACCGGGCACTGCCAGATCTCGCGGTCCAGGCCGGCCGCGGAAAGCTCGGCCCGGGCGATCGCGTCGGCGGCCCGGACGATGGCCAGGCGCTCGCTGGTCACCTCGCCGACGATCCTGATCGCCAGGCCGGGGCCGGGGAACGGCTGCCGCCACACGATCTGCGCCGGCAGCCCGAGTTCGCGGCCCACTTCGCGCACCTCGTCCTTGAACAGCGTCCGCAGCGGCTCGACCAGCTCGAACGCCAGGTCATCCGGGAGCCCGCCCACGTTGTGGTGGGACTTGATGTTCGCGGCCCAGGTGCCGCCGCCCGACTCGACCACGTCTGGGTAAAGCGTGCCCTGGACCAGGAAGGTCGGTTCGCTCTCGGCCCCCCGCCCTCCATTTCCGCCCGCCCTCCCGCCCGTCGTAATCTGGCGGGCGGCCTGCTCGAACGCGCGGATGAACTCCCGCCCGATGATCTTCCGCTTCTCCTCCGGGTCAACCACCCCGGCCAGCGCGGTCAGGAACTCCGCGGCCGCATCCACCACGGTGAGGTTCACCCCGGTCGCGGCGACGAAGTCCCGCTCCACCTGCTCGGCCTCACCGGTGCGCAGCAGCCCGTGATCAACGAACACGCAGCTCAGCCGCGAGCCGATGGCCCGCTGGACCAGGGCGGCAGCCACGGCCGAGTCCACGCCGCCGGACAGCCCGCAGATCGCATGGCCACCGGCGACCTGCTTGGCGATCCGCGCGGTCTGCTCCTCGATCACGCCGCGCATGGTCCACGTCGGTCGGCAGCCTGCCGCCGTCAGGAAGCGCCGCAGCACCTCCATCCCGTGCGCGGTGTGCAGCACCTCCGGGTGGAACTGCACCCCGTACAGGCCCCTGGACTCGTCCTGCGCCGCGGCCACCGGTGTCCCGGCCGTCCGTGCGGTGACCACAAAGCCGGGCGGCGGGGTGGCGCAGGTGTCACCGTGCGACATCCACACTTGCTGGCGGGCGGGCAGGCCCTCGAGCAGGCCACCGCCCGGAAGTACCTCGAGCGCGGTCGCGCCGTACTCGCCGCCGCTGGTGCGCTGCACGTCACCGCCCAGGCCGGACACCATGAGCTGAAAGCCGTAGCAGATCCCGAGAATGGGCACACCCGCCCGGAACAGCCCATCCGGGGCGGGCGGGGCTCCCGGCGCGTAGACCGACGCGGGGCCGCCGGACAAGATGATGGCCCGGGGCCGCCGGGCCAGCATCTCGGCGACCGGCATCGCGGCCGGCACGATCTCCGAGTACACGTGGCACTCGCGGACCCGGCGCGCGATCAGCTGGGCATACTGAGCACCGAAGTCGACGACCAGAACGGTGTCCGGCCGCTGTGTGTTGTCGACCACCGCGTCGTCCCGCACTGTGCTGCCAGACACCGCGCTGCCAGACACCGTGCTGCCAACCACCGCGTGGTCCCCCTCCGGCGAGCGCACGGCCGTCAGTCTAGTCGGCCCGCTGGCCGGGCTGTTCCTGCCGCGCCTCGGCCGCGACACCCACGGCCTGGCCAACCCGCACCCGGGCGATACGCCGCCCGTCCAGCTGGGTCACGGCCAGCTTGCGGCCGGAGACCTCGACCGACTCCCCCTCGCCGGGGAGGTGGCCCAGGG
>Ga0335073_10004753_pt1 | contig 19024 bp, 20 predicted proteins | sample Lox_Sample_22_FD_207093 | JGI IMG/M metagenome (GOLD analysis project Ga0335073, IMG submission 207093) | Soil microbial communities from Loxahatchee National Wildlife Refuge, Florida, United States - Lox_Sample_2.2 | ecosystem: Environmental > Terrestrial > Soil > Wetlands | place: USA... | reverse complement strand
TGCGCGGCTGGCACCCTGACGGCGTGGCCCGCGCGCTGCAGGCCGTCGCGGAGGCGGACGCTCAGGTCAAAGGCGACGCCGCCAGCGCGGAGTACGCGCTGGAGCGCGCCGTCAGGCGGATCGTCGAGTACCGGGCCGGACGCTGACGCAAGCCCTGACGAAAGCCTAGGCCGCCTGCATCTCCGACAGGCGCCTGGCGATCGCCGACTTGCGGTTCGCCGCCTGGTTCTTGTGGATGACGCCCTTGCTCACGGCCTTGTCGAGCTTGCGGGCCGCCGCGCGCATCGCGGCGGTCGCCTCGTCGACGTTGCCCGTCTCGGCGGCCTCGCGGAACTTGCGCACGTACGTGCGCAGCTCCGACTTGACGGCCTTGTTGCGCTGGTGCGCCTTCTCGTTCTGCTTGTTGCGCTTGATCTGCGACTTGATGTTCGCCACGCGTAAAGGTTCCTTCGGCTTGTCCGTTAAAGTCTTTGGGGAGCGTCACCACCGCGGTGCCCCCGCGGCGCCCGGCAGGAGAACGACGGCGCGCTGACGAAGGATATCCGAGCTTTCGGCTGTTCCTCAAACCGCTAGGGGAAGCAAGGTTCCAATGAGCGTTCCGGCCAGGCCGGTACCAGCGCCTGCCCGCACGGACCAGGCCGTGATCCGCAATTTCTGCATCATCGCGCACATCGATCACGGCAAGTCCACGCTGGCCGACCGCATGCTGCAGCTGACCGGCGTCGTGGAGGGGCGGCAGATGCGCGCCCAGTACCTGGACCGGATGGACATCGAGCGCGAGCGCGGCATCACGATCAAGAGCCAGGCGGTCCGCCTCCCGTGGCGGCACGGCAGCCAGGACCACGTGCTCAACCTGATCGACACGCCTGGTCACGTCGACTTCTCCTACGAGGTCTCGCGGTCCCTGGCCGCCTGCGAGGGCGCCGTCCTGCTCGTCGACGCGGCGCAGGGCATCGAGGCGCAGACGCTGGCGAACCTGTACCTGGCGCTCGGCGCCGACCTGAAGATCATCCCTGTGCTCAACAAGATCGACCTCCCCGCGGCCCAGCCGGAACGCTACGCGAGCGAGATCGCGCAGATCATCGGCATCGACGCCGGCGAGGTGCTCAAGGTGTCCGCCAAGACGGGCGAGGGCGTCAGGGAGCTCCTCGACGTGATCGTCGAGCAGGTGCCGCCGCCGCACGGCGACCCCGATGCCCCGGCGCGGGCGCTCATCTTCGACTCGGTGTACGACACCTACCGCGGCGTCGTTACGTACCTGCGGGTCGTCGACGGCCGGCTGTCCAAGCGCGAGCGCGTGCTGATGATGTCCACGCAGGCCGTGCACGAGACCCTCGAGCTCGGCGTCATCTCCCCGGAGCCCACGCCGTCCGACGGCCTCGGCGCCGGCGAGGTCGGCTACCTCATCTCCGGCGTGAAAGACGTCCGCCAGGCGCGGGTCGGCGACACGATCACCAGCGTCGCCAAGCCGGCGGCGGAGGCCCTGGCCGGCTACGACCACCCCAAGCCGATGGTGTTCTCAGGGCTTTACCCGGTCGACGGCGACGAGTACCCGGAGCTGCGAGACGCCCTCGACAAGCTGCGGCTCAACGACGCCGCCCTGGTCTACGAGCCGGAGACGTCCACCGCCCTCGGTTTCGGGTTCCGCTGCGGGTTCCTCGGCCTGCTGCACATGGAGATCGTCAGGGAGCGGCTTGAGCGCGAGTTCGGTCTGTCCCTCATCTCCACCGCCCCGAACGTCATCTACCGCGTCGTCATGGAAAGCGGCCGCGAGATCCGGGTGACCAACCCCAGCGACTTCCCCGGCGGCATCGACGGCTACTCGGCCGCGGGCGCCGCGCCCAAGGGCAACACCGGCGGCAAGATCAGCGAGGTCTACGAGCCCGTGGTGCGGGCCACGATCATCTCCCCGGCCGACTACATCGGCACGATCATGGAGCTGTGCCAGGGCCGCCGCGGCGCGCTCCTCGGCATGGACTACCTGTCCACCGACCGGGTGGAGATCCGCTACACGATGCCGCTCGCGGAGATCATCTTCGACTTCTTCGACCAGCTCAAGTCGAGGACCAGGGGATACGCCTCGCTGGACTACGAGCCCGCCGGCGAGCAGCAGTCCAACCTGGTCAAGGTCGACATCCTGCTGCAGGGCCAGCCGGTGGACGCGTTCAGCCAGATCGTGCACGCCGACAGCGCCCGCGAGTACGGCCTGGCGATGACCGCGAAGCTGAAGGAGCTGATCCCGCGCCAGCAGTACGAGGTGCCGATCCAGGCCGCCGTCGGCAGCCGGATCATCGCGCGCGAGAACATCCGCGCCCTGCGCAAAGACGTCCTCGCCAAGTGCTACGGCGGCGACATCACCCGCAAGCGGAAGCTGCTGGAGAAGCAGAAGGAGGGCAAGAAGCGGATGAAGACCATCGGCCGGGTCGAAGTGCCGCAGGAGGCCTTCGTCGCCGCCCTCTCGACCACGCAGCCGGACAGCCGCGCGAAGTTACCGCCGCAACCGCGCGCGGCTATGGCTGGCTCTGGCCCCTCGTCGCCGCGATGATGGCGATGAGGACCACCGCCCAGCCGGCGATGCACAGGTAGCCGAGGACGAGCCCGGCGATGGCCATCCCGTCGCCGCGTTCCCCGGTGCGCCTGATCTGCCCGCGCGCCATGTGGCCGAGGATCACCGCGGGAATGGCGGCGATGCCCAGCGTGAACAGCTCCGCGACCCCGCAGACCAGGGACGCGATGGCCAGCCCGCTGGTCGGCGGCTGCGTCGCCGGGTAGTAGCCCGTGTGGTACGGCGCCAGTCCGCTCGCGGGCCCCGCGGGCAGGTCGGCGACCACGGCCGACAGCTCCGCGTACGTCTTCGCCGACAGCACCCGCGCGGACCGCGCGTCGAACTCGTCCTTGGTCAGCCGTCCCTCGCCGTACGCGGCGGTGAGCACGTCGAGCGTCCGGTCCCTGTCGGCCGACGCCGCGCGCATCCCCGGCTGGGTGAAGGCGGGCGTCGTGGCCGGCCCGTACGGCGCGGGCGCGCCGTAGGGCGGTGGACCGTACGACGGCGGCCCGTAACCGGGCGGGCCGTACGGCGAAGGCGGCCCGTAACCGGGCGGCGGGCCGTAGCCAGCGGGCACGCCGTACCCAGGCGGCGGCCCGGCGGCGGCCTGCTGGCCCCCGGAGGGCTGCTGGCCGTTGCCGGACGGCTGGCCGTTGCCTGGCGACGGGGTGTCGCCCGTTCCAGGCGCCGGATCTGAAGTCACCAGTACCTCCCGCCCGAGATGTCCCTACTACAGCTTATCCTCGGCAGCGTGCCAGGAACCCTGCCAGATGGCGAGCCGGTTCCCGCCGACGGGAGCCTGCCGCTGAGCGCCACCGCGAATTACGGCCGGCAGCCGTTCGGCGTTTACGTGCACGTGCCGTTCTGCCGTACCCGTTGCGGCTACTGCGACTTCAACACCTACACCTCGACCGAACTCGGCGGCGGCGCCTCGCAGCAGGCCTACCCGGATCTAGTACAGCAGGAGATCGGCCTCGCGGCTAGCGTGCTGCCCACCGGGAAGGCCGCCGTAAGCACTGTGTTCTTCGGCGGCGGCACCCCGACACTGCTCCCGCCGCGCCAGCTCGGCGCGATCCTGGCCAAGATCGGCGACACCTTCGGCCTCACCGAAGACGCGGAAGTCACCGTCGAGGCGAATCCGGAAACCGTCGGCGCCGCCTCCCTGGCGGAGCTGCGGGCGGAGGGAGTCACCAGGGTCTCGTTCGGGATGCAGAGCGCGGTACCGCACGTGCTGCGGACACTGGACCGCCAGCACCAGCCAGGGAGACCGGAGCAATGCGTCACATGGGCGAAGGCGGCGGGATTCGGGCATGTCAGCCTGGACCTGATCTACGGCACGCCGGGGGAGAGCGACGACGACTGGCGGCGGTCGCTCGACGCCGCGATCGGCGCCGGGCCCGACCACGTCTCCGCCTACGCGCTGATCGTCGAGGAGGGCACCCGGCTGGCCGCGCGGGTGCGCCGCGGCGAGATCGCGGCACCGGACGACGACACGCTGGCCGACCGGTACCTGATCGCCGACGACCTGCTCGGGCAGGCGGGCTTCGCCTGGTACGAGATCTCGAACTGGGCGACAAGCGACGAGGCGCGGTGCAGGCACAACCTGCTGTACTGGACCGGCGGCGACTGGTGGGGCTTCGGCCCGGGCGCGCACAGCCACGCCGGCGGCACCCGGTGGTGGAACGTGCGGCACCCGGCCGCCTACGCCTCCCGGCTCGCGGCGGGCCAGTCGCCGGCGGCGGCGCGGGAGGTGCTGACCCCCGCCGAGCAGCGGATGGAGGAGATCATGCTCCGCGCCCGGCTCGCCGAGGGCCTGCCGCTGACCGTCCTCACCCCTGCGGCGTCCGCTCGGTCCGAACGAGCCGTCGCTGCCGCCCTCGCCGACCCTTCCGCTTTCGCGGACGGCCGTCTGGTGCTGACCCGCCGGGGCCGCCTCCTCGCCGACGCCGTGATCCGCGACCTGACGTTATCTGACGAGGGGTGCGCAGATCCACGCGGGGAACTTGCGGAAGCCGCCCTTGCTGGCGTCGAGCGCGGCGGCGATCAGGTGCCAGGCCAGGATCAGCCAGTACACGACGGCGATCGTGCCCACCACGGCCAGCGCGGCGGAGACGTTGTCGAAGGCGAGCAGCCCACCGACGATGGCGCCGGACACCGCGTAAAGCGCGAAGGTGAGGGCGGCGTTCAGCGCCTGGGCGGCCTGCTGCCTGACGAACGGCGAGCCGCGCCTGGCCAGGTAGATCGCCAGCGGGACCACGGGGCCGAGGAAAATCGCGCCGACGTAGCCCACGGTGCCGAGCAGTTCCTCACGTCCCGTCATTCGCCCTCCGCGGCGGTGACGAAGTCGATGAGTTCCTCCACCCTCCCCAGCAGCTCGGGTTCCAGGTCGGCGAAGCTCGTAACCGCCCCCAGTATCCGCCGCCACGCGGTGGAAACGTCCCGCGGAGTGCTCGCGGGCCAGCCGATGCGCCGCAGCACGCCTTCTTTCCATGGCTCCCCCGGTGGAATGTCGGGCCACCGGGTCAGGCCCAGCCGGGCGGGCTTGACGGCGGCCCAGATGTCGACGAACGGATGGCCGGCGATGAGGACGCTGCGGTCGCGGCCGGCCGCGGCGGCGATCCTGCTCTCCTTGGAGCCGGCGACGAGGTGGTCGACGAGCACGCCGAGCCGCCGGTGCGGCCCCGGCTGGAAGTCCGTCACGATGGCGGGCAGGTCGTCGACGCCCTCCAGGTACTCGACGACGACGCCGACGTCGCGCAGGTCGTCGCCCCAGACCTTCTCCACCAGCTCGGCGTCGTGCCTGCCCTCGACGTAGATCCGGCTGGCGCGGGCGACCTTCGCCCGCGCGGCGGGCGCCGCGATCGACCCGGACGCCGTCTTGACCGGCCCGCGAGGCCGCTCCGCGGTCGCGCGCCCCGGGCGGACCAGCGTCACCTGCTGGCCCTCGAGCAGGAACCGGCCGGGCAGCGGGAACGCGCGGCGGTTGCCGCGGGAGTCCTCGAGCGTCACGGCGTCCTTCTCGTGGGCCACCACCGCGCCGCAGAACCGGCCCTCGCCGTCCTCGACAACGAGTCCGGGGGAGGCCTCGACCTGGGGGATAGGCCGCTGGCCGGGGCGCGGGCGCCGGCTGCCAGGCGCGAGCACGTCGCGCTCGTACTGCCTGCTCCGCACCGCACCTCCTCGTTGCTTCCGACAACGAAGGGTAGCGAACCGGGAGCCAAATTGCTGTCAGGCCAGTGTCACGGTGCAATAGCAATAGACTTAGCACTCGGAGATACTGAGTGCTAGGGGAGGTGAACACGGTGCTTGATGAGCGGAAGCTGGCGGTCCTCCGCGCGATCGTCGAGGACTACGTGTCCACCACCGAACCCGTGGGGTCGAAGTCGCTGGTGGACCGGCACGGCCTTGACGTGTCGCCCGCCACGATCCGCAACGACATGGCGGTCCTGGAGGAGCAGGGGTTCATCGCCCAGCCGCACACGTCGGCCGGGCGCATCCCGACGGACAAGGGCTACCGGCTGTTCGTGGACCGGCTGACGAGCATCAAGCCGATGTCGGCCGCCGAGCGGCGGGCCGTCGAGACGTTCCTGGCCGGCGCGTACAGCCTCGACGACATCGTGGCGCGGACCGTGCGGCTGCTGGCCCAGCTGACCCGGCAGGTCGCCGTGGTGCAGTACCCGTCGCTGTCCCGGTCGGCCGTCCGGCACATCGAGCTGGTCTCGCTCGGCCCGCAGCGGGTGCTGCTCGTGCTCATCACCGACACGGGGCGGGTGGAGCAGGCCACCGTGGACCTGCCCGATCCCGCGGAGCCCGAGTCGATCGCGCACCTGCGCGCCGTGCTCAACGCCTGCCTGGACGGGCACAAGCTGACCGACGCCGCCGCGACGGTGACCGGCCTGGCGGATCGCATCCCCGCACCCGACCGGCCGAACGCGGGCGCCGTCTTCTCCGCACTCCTCGACAGCCTCGCCGAGCGGCACGAGGAACGCGTGGTGTTCGCCGGCACCGCGAACCTCGCCGCCCCCGATTTCGGCAAGGGACTGCGGGACGTGCTGGAAGCGCTGGAAGAGCAAGTGGTGCTGATGAAGCTGCTCGGCGAGGCCGTGAGCCCGACCACCCTGACCGTCCGGATCGGCGCCGAGACCGGGCTGCAGGGCACGTCGGTGGTCTCGGCCGGGTACGGGACGGGCGGCCAGGCCGTGGCCAGGCTTGGCGTGCTCGGGCCGACCCGGATGGACTACCCAAGCACGATGGGAGCGGTTCGCGCCGTGGCCCGTTACGTTGGTCAGATTCTCGGAGAGTCATAGTGGCTGAAGACTTCTACGCCATGCTCGGCGTGCGGCGTGACGCCTCGCAGGACGAGATCAAGCGCGCGTACCGCCGCCTGGCTCGTGAACTGCACCCGGACGTCAACCCGGACCCGGAGACGCAGGAGAAGTTCAAGGAGATCAGCCAGGCCTACGACGTGCTGTCGGACCCGGAGAAGCGGCAGATGTACGACCTGGGCGGCGACCCGTTCGCGGGGGCGGCCGCCGGGGCCGGCGGCTTCGGCGGGTTCGGCGCGGCCGGGTTCCCGTTCAGCGAGTTCGTGGACGCCGTGTTCGGCGCGGCCGGCGCCAGCGCGACCCGCGGCCCGCGCAGCCGGGCGCGGCGCGGCCGGAACGCGACGATCCGCATCGAGCTCGACCTGTCGGAGTGCGCGTTCGGCGCCACCCGCGAGCTCACCGTGGACACCGCGGTGGTCTGCCCGACGTGTTCCGGTGAGGGGACCGCGCCGGGCACCCACCCGGCGACCTGCGACGTCTGCGGCGGCCGCGGCGAGATCAGCCAGGTGCGGCGGTCCTTCCTCGGCCAGATGATGACGACGACGCCGTGCCCGGCGTGCAGCGGGTTCGGCACCGTGCTGCCCCGGCCGTGCCCAGAGTGCGACGGCGACGGGCGGGTGCGCACCAGGCGGACGATGAAGGTGCGGATCCCGGCCGGCGTCGAGGACGGCACGCACATCCAGCTGGCCGGCGAGGGCGAGACCGGCCCCGGCGGCGGCCCGCCAGGCGACCTGTTCCTCGAGGTGGTCCAGCGGCCGCACGCGATCTTCGAGCGGCAGGGCGACGACCTGCACTGCACGCTGACGATCCCGATGGTGGCGGCGGCGCTGGGCGCCACCGTCTCGGTGGAGTCCCTGGACGGCCCCAGCGACGTGGACATCCGGCCGGGCACGCAGTCCGGCCAGGTCATTCCGCTGTACGGGCTCGGGGTCAAGCACCTGAGCGGCAACGGCCGCGGCGACCTGATCATCCACGTGACCGTGGAGACGCCGAGCCGGCTCGACGCCGAGCAGGAGAAGCTGCTGCGCGACCTGGCCAAGCTCCGCGGCGAGGAGGCCCCGCCCGGCAAGTTCCAGCCGGGCCAGCAGGGCTTCTTCTCGCGCCTGCGCGATGCCTTCAACGGCCGCTGAGCCGAGTCCTCCCTCCTGCCCCAAGCCGCTCTCCCCGGAGTTCCCCTCTTTCCGAAGCCCCCTCTTTCCCGCAGTTCCCCGTCTTCCCCGGAGTCCCCTCTCTTTCCCGGAGCCCCGTCAGTCACATTCTCTCCCATCACAGCAGCCCCTCCCGCTGACTTTGTACCTGCCATGACCACTTCAGCGCCATTTCCGGGCTGTTTCCGGGCCAGATGTGGTCACCAGTGGTACAAAGTGCCATCGAGGGTACAAAGTCGCGCCTCGGGCTGGGTTACCAGCGGGCGGTGCGGGATAGCAGGACGGCGGCGGCGGCCGCGCCGGCCGTGGACGTGCGGAGCACCGTCGGGCCCAGCCGGGCCTCGACGGCGCCCGCGTCGGCCAGAGCGCGGCGCTCGGCCGGGGTGATGCCGCCCTCCGGGCCGGCCACCAGCACGATCTCGCCGTGAGCGGGGAGTGGCAGCCGCGACAGCGCCGACTCGGCGTCGGCCTCGAGGACTACCGCGCGGGCCGCCGCGGACACCCGTTTCGCGACGTCCGCCAGCGACGCCAGGGACGCCACCTCGGGGAGCCAGGCGCGGCGGGACTGTTTGGCCGCCTCGCGGGCGGTGGCGCGCCACTTGACGAGCGAGCGCTCGCCGCGGTCGCCCTGCCAGCGGACCACGCAGCGCTGGGCGGCCCACGGGACGACGGCGTCGACGCCGACCTCGGTCATCAGCTCGACCGCGAGCTCGCCGCGGTCGCCCTTGGGCAGTGCCTGGACGACGGTGATCACCGGCTGGGGCGCGGGCACCTCGCGGACCGAACGCACGCTGAGCAGCACCGAATCCCTGGTGACGGACAGCACGGCGCACTCGGCGATCGTGCCGGCGCCGTCGCCGACGTCGGCGCGCTCGCCGGGCCGCAGCCGCCGGACCGCCGCCGCGTGATGCCCTTCGGCGCCGGAGAGCGTGATCACGTCGCCGGCCAGCTCACCCGGCGGCACCAGGAATAGCGGCGGGCCCGCGACAGGCACTGGCGGCTCCATGCCGGCCAGGTTAGCCGCCCGGCTAACCGGCGGACGACCCGCTGGCGGCCGGGGTACCGGACGCGGTCACGCCGTAGTCGTGCCAACGGTAGGGATACGGCCACGTCGTCGGAGTGCCGGAGTCGGTCGGGGTCGGGGTGGGCGTGGGTGTCGTGGTCGGGGTGGCCGTCGCCGTCCCGCTCTGCGTCACGCTCGGCGTGGTCGGCGTCGATGTCGGCGAGTTCGCCTTGCCCGATGCGCCAGGGCTGGGGCAGCTCGTGGTCGTCACGGTAGCCGACGGGTCGGCGGTTGGCTTCGGGTCCGTCGTTGTCTCAGTCGCCGAGGGGGACGCGGTAGTCGGGGAGCTCGACGGGGTCGCGGTGGGCTGGCACCGGGACGTGGACGCTGGGCGGGCCGCGGCGCTCTGCGTCCCGCTCGAGCCTGTCCCCGGGGTGCCGTTGGCGTCGTTCGCCAGCGCCCCGCCGCCACCGTTCCCCGACAGCGAGCCGTTGCCGTTGGCGCCCGACCCGCTGGACGGATTGCCGCCGGTCAGGTTGGAGCCGACCTGCACGATCGCCTGGCGGAGCGGCGGCAGCGCGAGCGTGATGGTCGCGACGAAGGCGACGCCGGCCAGCGCGACCATCGGCCGCAGCCGCAGCCAGCCCCCGCGGGCCGCGTGCCTGCCACCGGACCGCGACAGCGCGTGGGGGCCGGGCGCCGAGCCGGGCCAGGCCCAGTGCCCGCGCCAGACCCAGTACCGCGCCCGGCTGAGGGCTCCGAGCAGGACGCTCAGCAGCCACGGCTGCGGCGGGCGCTTGCGTGTCCGCGCGCGGATGCGCTCGAGTCCGCCGGGGGTGGGCTCGACCGCGGCGGCCGCGGCGAACAGTTCCCGCCGCAGCGCGGCTTCCAGATCTCGGCCGGGCGTCGTCATGACGACTCCAGCTCGAGGATCGACTTGAGCGACGCCATCGCCCGCGCGGTGTGGCTCTTCACGGCGCCCCGGCTGATCCCCATCGTCGCGGCGATGTCGGCCTCGGAGAGATCGGCGTAGTACCTGAGCACGACGGCTTCCCGCTGCCTGTCCGGCAGCGTGCGCAGCGCGGCGATGACGGCCGAGCGCTCGATGAGCGCGAGGGCGCCCTGTTCCGCGCTCGGCTCGTCGGGGGCCGGCTTGGGCGCGTTCCTGTCGACCACCGTGCGGTGCCGCAGCACCGACCGCGACCGGTTGACGACCGCCTGCCGGAGGTAGGAAAGCGCCTTCTCCTTCTCGCGCAGCCGCCGCCAGGCGTGATGCATGGCCTCGAACGCGTCTTGCACCACTTCCTCGGCGGTGGGCACGTCGTGGACGAGCAGGACGGCAAGACGCACGAGCGACTTGTACTCACCGTGGTAGATCTCGGTCACGACACGGTCAGCGTCCCACGCGGTGGCCGGCGAGCGCGCGTCAGGGATGAGCGCAGTCGCCGCCAGCGTTTCCGTCACGCTCATAGGACGCGTAACCGTCTCCGCAGGTTCACCGGCGCGACCCGGGTTCGTTCCGGCGTCCGCTTGCGGCACACGGTTGGGGGCCGCGCCGGGTAGGGGCTGGCCACCGATCACCGTGTTGCCGGGCTCACCCCCCACGCCGGTACCACGTCTTCGCACCAGCGCGCGGCGCCATGTCGCCTGCCGCGACGGTCTTGCACTGGCCAACCCACATTCGGTAACTCCACCCCAGAAACCGCCGGAGGATTGCGGAAAGACAAGAATATCCACCACGGTTGCCCCGGCACCGGGAGTTGCCGGAATCAAGCAGGCGACGCAGGAACCTGTCAAGGAACAGTGCGTACCATCCGCGGACAATTGACCCCAGCGCCCCGAGCGGCGATGCGAGGTCCTGGACCGCATACCGCCACTTGGCCACTATGATCGAGGTGTGCCAGAGTGCTTGTTCTGCGGGATCGTGGCCGGGGATATTCCGGCCACGGTGGTGCTCGACGGTAAGCGAGTCATCGCGTTCCGCGACGTCAACCCCCAGGCGCCGACGCACGTCCTGGTGATCCCGCGCGACCACTACCCGAACGCCGCCGCCCTGGCCGGCGCCGGGGACGGCCTGCTGGACGAGCTCGTCACCCAGGCGCACCAGGTCGCCGTCGCCGAGGGCATCGCCAGCGGCGGCTACCGGCTGGTGTTCAACACCGGCCTGGAAGCCGGGCAGACGGTCGGGCACGTGCACGCGCACGTGCTCGGCGGCAGGCCGATGACATGGCCGCCGGGCTGACCGCGGCGGCCGCCGCCCTTCGAGAGCAGTGATATTGACCGATACTCGCACCGACCTTCCAGGTTCCCAGATACGGATCGTCATTCCTGACGACCACTCCATGGTCGCCTTGCTCGGAACCGGGGACGAGTTGCTGCACGTGATCGAGCGGGAGTTCGCCGCCGACATTCACGTGCGCGGCAACGAGATCACCGTGTCGGGCCCGGAGTCGGAAACGGCGCTCGTGGCCAAGCTGTTCGACGAGCTGCTCGAGTCACAGCGCCGGGGCGCCGAGCTGTCGCCCGACGTGGTGGAGCGCGCCGCCGCCATGCTGCGGGCCGAGCACGGCGTCCGCCCGGCCGACGTGCTGACGCAGGGCATCCTGTCGTCGCGAGGACGGACGATCCGGCCCAAGACCCTCAACCAGAAGCACTACGCGGACGCGATCGACAAACACACGATCGTGTTCGCGATCGGCCCGGCGGGAACCGGCAAGACGTACCTCGCCATGGCCAAGGCGGTGAAGGCGCTGCAGGCCAAGGAGGTCAACCGGATCATCTTGACCAGGCCGGCCGTCGAGGCGGGCGAGCGGCTCGGCTTCCTGCCCGGCACGCTGTACGAAAAGATCGACCCCTACCTGCGCCCGCTGTACGACGCGCTGCACGACATGGTGGACCCGGACTCGATCCCCAAGCTGACCGCCGCCGGCACGATCGAGATCGCCCCGCTGGCCTTCATGCGGGGCCGCAGCCTCAATGACTCGTTCATCATCCTGGACGAGGCGCAGAACACCACGCCGGAGCAGATGAAGATGTTCCTGACCCGGCTCGGCTTCGGCTCGAAGATCGTCGTCACCGGCGACGTGACCCAGGTCGACCTGCCGGAAGGGCAGGTGAGCGGGCTGCGCGTGGTGCAGGACATCCTCGACGGCATTCCCGACATCCACTTCTCCAGGCTGACCAGCCATGACGTGGTCCGGCACAAGCTGGTCGGGAAGATCGTCGACGCTTACGAACGCTACGACGCCGTCGCGGCGGCGCGGAACGCCGGCGGCGGCCAGCCGGGCAGCCGCCCGCCGCGCCGCCGCGGCAGCCGCTGAACGCCGCGGCCGGGCACGGGAACGGGGACGCCACGTGACGATCGAGATCGACAACGAGTCGGGAGTGGCGGTCGACGAGGTGGCGCTCGCCTCGGTGGCGCGGTTCGCGCTCGATCAGCTGCTGATTCACCCCCTGGCCGAGCTGTCGGTCCTGCTGGTCGACGAGGCCGCCATGACCGAGCTGCACGTGAAGTGGATGGACGAGCCCGGCCCGACGGACGTGCTGTCGTTCCCGATGGACGAGCTGCGCCCGCCGTCGATGGGCTCCGCGCACGGCGCGCGGGCCGCGGGCGACGACGGCGGCCCCGAGCCGGGGCTGCTCGGCGACGTGGTGCTCTGCCCGCAGGTCGCGGCCGCCCAGGCGAAGCAGGCCGGCCACTCGACGCAGGAAGAACTCGAGCTGCTGTGCGTGCACGGCATCTTGCACCTGCTCGGCTACGACCACGCCGATCCCGAGGAAGAGGCTGAGATGTTCGGGCTGCAGGGTGAGCTGCTGCGGGCCTGGCGCGCGGCGGCGGACGGCCCGGGAGGGTCCGGCTGATGACATCCGCGGGCTGGCTCCTGGTCGCGGCGATCGTGCTGATCCTCGTCGCCGGCTGGTCCGCGGGCGCGTACGCCGCCCTGGCCAGGGTCAACACGGACGACTTCGCCAGCTACGGCAGCATGCTGATGCTGGTGCGGGTGTGCGCCGAGGTCTGCGCGGCGGTCCTGGTGACGCTGGCGTTCGCGCACTGGCTCGGGGGCGGCTGGCAGGTGTTCCTGCCCGCGGCGGGGGCGCTGCTCGTCGCGCGCTACGCGCTGATCGGGGTCGGGCCGCGGGCGATGGGCAAGCAGCGCGCCGAGCGGACCGCGCGCATCGCCGCCCGGCTGCTGCACCCACTGCGCCGGGCGTTCGGGCCGCTGCCGGGACTGCTCGACAAGGTCGCGCTCGCGCTGCCCCTCGGCGGTCACGGCGCTGATCCCGACCTCGGCGGGCGGCCGGAAGTGCGCAGCCTCGTCGACTACATCGAGGGCCAGAGCGAGATCGAGCCGACCGAGCGGGACATGGTCCGCTCGGTCTTCGAGCTCGGGGACACCATCGTCCGCGAGGTGATGGTGCCGCGCACCGACATGGTGTTCATCGAGCGCGACAAGACCCTCGACCAGGCGCTGTCGCTCGCGCTGCGCAGCGGCTTCTCCCGCATCCCCGTGGTGGGCACCAGCACCGACGACGTGGTGGGGATCGCGTACCTGAAGGACATCGTCGCGTGGGACCACGAGCACCCGGAAGCGGTGGAGACCGAGCCGATCGAGAAGGTCATGCGGCCGGCCACCTACGTGCCGGAGAGCAAGCCGATCGACGAGCTGCTCAGGCAGATGCAGAGCCAGCGGATCCACGTGGCGATCGTCATCGACGAGTACGGCGGCACGGCCGGCCTGGTCACGATCGAGGACATCCTCGAGGAGATCGTGGGGGAGATCGCCGACGAGTACGACACCGAGCGGGCGCCGGTGGAGTGGCTCGCGCCAGGCACCGCCCGGGTCACCGCCCGGCTGCCGGTCACCGAGCTCGAGGAGCTGTTCGGGGTCACCGTGGACGCCGAGGACGTGGAGACGGTCGGCGGCCTGCTCGCCCACGAGCTCGGCCGGGTGCCGATCGCGGGCGCCGAGGCGACGGTCGCCGGTCTGCGTCTCACCGTGGAGAACCTGGCGGGCCGGCGCAACAAGCTGGGCACTGTGCTGGTCGAGCGCGTGGGTTCTGACGCCGAATTATCCCGAACGGGCCCGTTTCTCCGCCCCTCCCCCGGCGATATCGTCGTCAGGTGTGGGCGATGATGTGCGCGGCTTGCTCGGCCGCTTCGCCGCGGACGCCGCCGGGGTGCTGCCGCTGACCGCGCTGTGGGCGCACGGGTCGCTGGCGCTCGGCGACTTCGTGCCAGGCCGCAGCGACCTGGACCTGGTGGCGCTCGTGGCCGCCCCGGTCACGGCCGCGCAGCGGGCGGACCTGCGGCGCGTCCACGAACGGCTGATCGGCGACGAGCCGCTGGCCGCCGGGCTGCACTGCACCTACGTCGTCCGCGGCGAACAGGACGACCCCGCCCGCGATCACCTGACCTGGGCCCACCAGGAGCTGTTCGAGCGGCCGGTCTCGGAGGTCAGCCGCCGGGAACTGCATCAGGGCGGGCTGTGCCTGCTCGGCCCCGCCCCGCGGGCCGTGATTCCCGCGGTCACCGACGCGGAACTCGCCGCCTACATCCGCGCCGACCTCGGCGACTTCTGGTATCCGCACACCGCCCGGCCGGAGCTGTGGCGCCAGGACATCTGGGTCGACCTCGGCATGGTGACCCTCGCCCGGGCCGGCGTGACCCTGCGGGAGGGCCGGCTCATCACGAAGCGAGCGGCACTGGACGTGCTGGACGCCATGGGCGCGCCCGCCGGCGTGGTCGCCGACATCCGCGCCCGCCGGTACGGACCCGCCCCGCTCCCCGCCGGCCGAGACTGGCTGGCCCGGCGCGGCGAGCTGGCCAGGGCGTTCGTCCGGACCGGCATCGACAAGACGCTCGGCAGGTGACGCCCCTCGTCCGGCGCGTCGCCGGACGAGGGGCCGCTAAACTCGTCCGGGTGAGCGAGGCGGTTCTTGGCCCAGAGGATCAGAAGATCATCACGCTGGCGCGGTCCACCAGGGCCAGGGTGGGGTCGCCCGAGGGCGCGGCGGTGCGGGACGAGACCGGCCGGACCTACACGGCGGCGTCGGTCGCGCTGCCGTCGCTGCGGCTGTCAGCGCTCCGCCTCGCGGTGGCGATGGCCGCGTCAAGCGGCGCGGAAAGACTTGAGGCCGCCGCCCTCGTCAGCGACGCCGACCCGGACCCCGGCGACCTGGCCGCGGTCCGCGACCTGGGCCCGGACGCGCCCGTCTTCCACGCGGCGCCCGACGGCACGCTCCGCGCCGTGCTCCCCTAGCGCCGCGGAACGCGCAGGGCTCATGCCGATGACGGTAGTGGTGGCCGGGATGCGTGACAATCGGAGGATGAGCCCGCCGCGCGTGACCACGACAGCGACCGGGCGCGCGCCGGGGGACAGCGACTTCAGGTCCGGGTTCGCGTGCCTCACCGGCCGCCCCAACGTCGGCAAGTCGACCCTGACGAACGCTCTGGTCGGCGCGAAGGTGGCGATCACGAGCGACCGGCCGCAGACTACCCGCCGGGTGATCCGCGGCATCGTGCACCGGCCTGACGCGCAGCTGGTCCTGGTGGACACGCCCGGCCTGCACCGGCCGCGCACGCTGCTCGGCGAGCGGCTGGACAGCCTGGTCCGCTCGACCCTCACCGAGGTGGACGTGATCGGGTTCTGCGTCCCCGCGCCGGACCCGGTCGGCCCCGGCGACAAGTACCTGGCCCGTGAGCTGGCCGCGGTCAAGAACACCCCGGTCGTGGCGATCGTGACCAAGGCCGACCAGGCCGCGCCTGAGCATGTGGCGCGGCAGCTGCTCGCGGTCAGCGAACTGGGCGACTGGGCGGACGTGGTGCCGGTGTCCGCGGTGACCGGGTACCAGCTCGACGTGCTCGCCGACGTCCTCGTCTCCCACCTGCCCGCGGGCCCGCCGCTGTACCCGGACGGCGAGCTGACCGACGAGCCGGAGCAGATCATGGTGGCCGAGCTGATCCGCGAGGCCGCGCTCGACGGCGTCAGGGACGAGCTGCCGCACTCGATCGCGGTCGTCGTGGAGGAGATGGCGCCCCGGCCGGGCCGGCCGGATCTCACCGACGTGCACGCCGAGCTCTACGTGGAGCGGCCCAGCCAGAAGGCGATCGTCATCGGGACGAAGGGCGCCAGGCTGAAGGAGGTCGGCACCCGCGCCCGCGAGCAGATCGAGGCGCTCCTCGGCACCAGGATCTACCTGGACCTGCGCGTCAAGATCGCCAAGGACTGGCAGCGCAACCCGAAGCAGCTGCGCCGCCTAGGCTTCTACGACTGACGAGACAGGGAGCTCCGCCGACCGGTAGGGACGGCCGGAGACCTGGTAACCGAGTTCCTCGTTGATCGCGATCATGTGCTTGTTGGACGCCGCGTTCCAGGTCACGATCCGCTGGACCCGCGGCTCTTCCCCGGCGAGCCACTCCATCATCGCCGCCTTGGTCAGCAGGCCGAGCCGGTGTCCGCGATGCGGCCTGATCACCGCGGTGATCAGCTGGTGCCCCCAGCCGGGGACCCCGGGATCGACCGACACCGTGGTCAGCGCCGCCATCTCCCCGGTGGCGTCGTGCACGGCCGCGAGCGAGTACCGGCGGGACGGGGACCGCGCCACGCGGGCGTTCATCCGGTCCCGGACCCGCTGCGCGTCCCATTCCTGTGGCTGGACGCCGGCGCTCCGCGGCGCGTCGTTCATCGCGTTCTGCAGCGCCGCGACCTGGCCGAGCCGGTCGCCGGGGACGACTCCTTGCCAGCGCACCAGCGAGTAGCCATCCGCCGCCTTGGCGGCGGTCTCCCGCAGCCGTGTGAACGAGCCCGCGGGGATCGTCGCGACGTCCAGGACGCGCCGCACATCGGGCTGGCCAAGTGCCGCCCCGGCCCGGCGCGCGAACGCCTCGCCCGCGGAATCCTCTTGCACCCCGGAGTCCAGGATCGCGCGCCCGTGGTCCGCCGCCTGGCTCGCGGCGTGCCGCAGCAGCGCGGTGCCAAGCCCGCGGCGCCGCCGCTCCGGGTGCACGACGAGCTGCAGCCCCGTCCGGTCGGTGTTCTCCAGGTCGGGGAACTCCGCGCGGTACCAGCCGGCCACGGCGCCGTCCGCCTCGCCGGCCGCGACCCAGGTCTCGGCGGGCGCGCTTGACCAGCCCTCCGTCATCCGCGACCGGAACAATTCCAGCGACATCGGCGGCTCGCCCGGGTCGTCGGTGACGGCCGCGGCGTTGTGCACCTCGAAGCAGGCGCGGACGGTCTCGGTGTCCGCCAGGTCCAGGGGAAGGATGCGCATGGGGTTAGTGAACCTCGCTCACGGGGATCTCGTAGAAGCGGAAGCCGGGCTCGGCCACCTCGTAGCCCAGCGCCTCGTTGACCGCGATCATGTGCCCGTTGTCGGCGGCGTTTCCTGTCGCGATCCGTTCCACCTGCGGTTCGGCCGTCGCCAGCCACTCCAGCATCGCGGTCTTGACGAGCAGCCCGAGCCGGTGCCCGCGGTGCGGCCTGGTCACCGCGGTGAGCTGCTGGTATCCCCACTCGGGATGCCCGGGATCGATGGAGATCTCGGTGATCGCCGCCATCTCGCCGGAGTCATCGGCGATGGCGGCGACCGAGTAGCCGCGCATGTGGCCGGCCCGCAGCACGGTGCCGGTCCGGTCCCTGATCCGGTCCGCGTCCCAGGACTCGTCTTCCTGTCCCTCGCCGCGCGGCGCGTCGTTGAACGCGTTGTACACCTCCGCGACCTGCCCGAGGTACTCGGCGGGCACCGGCCCGGTCCAGGTCACCAGCGTGTAGCCGGCTGCGGCCCGCGCGGCCGTCGCGCGCAGCTCGGCGACCCGCTCAGGCGCGACCTTGCGCAAGTCCTGAACGCGCCGGACCTCCTCGAGCGACAGCGTCGCGCCGAGGCGGCGCGCGAACGCCTCGCCCGCCGAATCCGCCAGGGCCACGCTGTCGATGACCGTCCGCCCGTTCGCCGCGGCGCGTGCCGCCGCGTGCCGCAGCAGCTCCCGGCCGACTCCGCGGCGCCGCGCCGCGGGGTGCACGACGGGGACGACCCACGCGCGGTTCCTGTTTTCCAGGTCGGGCAGCCCGATCCGGTAATACCCGGCCACCCCGTCCGCGCCTGAGGCGACCCAGACCTCACCGGGGTTCGCCTCGAAGTTGCCCAGGAAGTGCCGGAATACCCCGGCCGACTCCGGCGGCTCGATCGGCTCATCAACCGCGTGCGCCGCCAGGTGCACCTCGTAGCACGCCGAGGCGGTGTCCGCGTCGGCGGGATCCCAGGCAGCGATGCGCATCCTCCCAGCCAACCGCACCCGCCCGGGGGAACGCGAATGATTTTCGGCCCGGCGATAACCGGATGGTCACGGATGCCGTGCCCTGGTACCTCCCCGCGCCCGGGCGGGACATAATCGGGTTCCCGCCCCGGGACAGAAGGGATGACCATGCTGCTCATCTGGGGATTGCGCATCGTCTACCGGACGATTGGGCAGGGCATGTTCTTCTGCCGCAAGTGCGGTGGCGACCGGAAGTACCGGCTCCGGGCGGGCCGTAGGTTCTGCACGCTGTTCTTCATCCCCGTCGTCCCGCTGAACAAGACCGGCACGCACGTGCGGTGCCAGACCTGCAAGACCCGTTACGTCACCGAGGTGCTCAAGCTCCCCACGGCCGCCCAGATGCAGGCCGCGATGCCGGCCGGGGCCAGGGCCCTTGTCTGCGCGATGCTGCGGGCGGGCGACCCGGAGTGCGCCGTCGCCCGCCGCCGCGCGATCGAGATGGCGGCCGGCGCGGGCGCGCAGGACTACGACGACGCCGCGCTCGACGCCGACCTGGCCCAGCCGCCCGCCGCCGGGCGGCCGGCGATCAAGACCCTCGGCGGTCAGCTCAAGCCGGAGGCCCGTGAGTGGTACCTGGCCGAGCTGATCAGGATCGCCCTGGCAGACGGCCCGCTGACCGGCCCGGAACGCGTGGCCGCCGAGGCGATCGCCGCCGACCTGAGCATGACCCTGGCGCAGGCGGTCGGGGTC
>Ga0335073_10004752_pt1 | contig 19027 bp, 15 predicted proteins | sample Lox_Sample_22_FD_207093 | JGI IMG/M metagenome (GOLD analysis project Ga0335073, IMG submission 207093) | Soil microbial communities from Loxahatchee National Wildlife Refuge, Florida, United States - Lox_Sample_2.2 | ecosystem: Environmental > Terrestrial > Soil > Wetlands | place: USA... | reverse complement strand
GTGTCCCGCGAAATTCGAGCTCACGCGTCCCCGCAGATTCTGCAAATTGTCTTGACGCCCGCACCTTACCTGCAGCGCATTAACGTCCAGGGCAGCACCGAAGACATGATTCCGGCGACTCCAGCCAGCGAGTACCAAATTTCGTCGCAAGCCATGGATCAATACGGCAGCATGATGCTCGACGACATGCTGCGCCAGGTCCCGGGCTTCAGCACCTATCGACGCTCCAGCAGCCTGTTCGCGAATCCCACGTCGCAGGGTGTCTCGCTGCGCGGTATCGGCGCCAGCGCCACCAGCCGGTCCGACGTGTACCTCGATGGCATTCCCTTGAACGATCCTTTTGGTGGTTGGGTCTACTGGGCCCGCGTGCCCGAGCAAGCCGTCGAATCGATGGAAGTGGTGAATGGCGGCGCGTCGGATGTGTACGGTGGCGGCGCGCTTGGCGGCGTCGTGAACCTACACACCCGCAGCGATGAAACTGTTTTTGCGGATAGCGAACTTTCTTACGGCAACATGAGCACGCCGAACGTTTCGTTTGCCGCGGGTGCGCCGCTCGGCAAGTGGATGTTCACCGGAGCGGGGCAGGCATATCAAACCCAGGGCTACATTGCCGTGCCACCCGATCAGCGTGGCTCGGTGGACACCGCGCTAGGCTCCGGCGTGCTTACCGGGTATCTGGAGGCTTCGCGACATCTGGGAGAACGCGGGCAGTTTTTTGTGCGAGGCAGTGGATTTGGCAACAGTGGCAAAGGTGGCACCTCGCTGCAGACCTACAACACCACCGTTGCGGAATTGGATTTGGGAGCCGATTGGACTTCCGCCGATCTCGGAACATTCTCCGCTCGCGCGTTTGGTTCGCGGGAACTCTATCATCAGACATTTGCCTCCATCGCTCTGAATCGCGACAGCGAATCGCTCACCGATGTGCAGAGAAATCCGTCGCAGCAAATTGGTTTCGTAGGGACCTGGTCACGATTGTTTGCCGAAAAACACAAGGTGAGCGCGGGCTTCGAAACGCAAGACATCCGCGGCCACAGCCAGGACACGAATTTTCTGCTGGAACACGAAACCGCGGTGGTCGACGCGGGAGGCAGGCAGTTCACTTACAGCTTCTTCGCGCAAGACGCTTATTCCTTTGCACGCACTTGGCAGCTCAATTTTGGCGCTCGCGTCGACACCTGGAGTAACAACTACGGCTACCAAAATCGCACGCCGGTCGCCGGCGCACCCACCGCGAACACCTTTCCAAACCGCACGGAGTCGGCCTTTAGCCCGCGCGTGACTCTGCTCAAGTCCCTCGCGCACGGCACGTCCGTGAGCGCGTCCGTGTATCACGGATTCCGCGCGCCGACACTCAACGAGCTATATCGCAATTTTCGCGTAGGCAACGTGCTGACGCTCGCGAATCCCGCCCTTACCGGCGAGCATTTGACGGGTGGCGAGGTGGGCGTGAGTCAATTGCTTTGGCACGACCGGCTCACCCTGCGCGGCGATTTCTTCTGGAGCGACATTTCGGGGCCCGTAGCGAATGTAACGCTGTCCAGCACGCCCGTTCTGATCACACGTCAAAAAGAAAACCTCGGTGAAAGCCAGGCTCGCGGGTTTGAACTTGCCGGGCAACTGCAAGCAACTCCGCACTGGCAGTTTTCCGGCGCTTACATTTTTGTGAACAGCATCGTTTTGCACTACGCTGCGAACCCGGCACTTCAAGGCAACTTTCTGCCACAGGCGCCGCAAAACCAGTTCAGCCTGCAAGCCAGCTACGTGCAGCCGCTGTGGTCTGCCGGGGTACAAGCGCGATTTTCCGGAAACCAATTTGACGACGATCAGAATTTGCTGCCGTTAGGAAGAGCTTTTTCCTTGGATGCTCAGATTGCGAGAAAATTCGGCAAGCACACCTCGGTCTTTTTTGCCATGCAGAATCTGACCGACGATCGTTGGTATTACGAAGCCACGCCGGTACTGCTCTGGGGTCCTCCGATATTTGTGCGAGGCGGAGTGCGGTTTTCGTGGAGCGGTAATCAGTGATTGGTAGTTGTCAGCAAAACCCCATCAAAACGCGCGCCCAACCCGCTCGGTGTAACAGCCTGAATCAGCGGCCATTTAACAGGAATTCGTTTAGCACCAGGTGTGCCAGCCGGGGAGAATTGTGGCGAAGCACGCCATGTTCTTCGACCAGGTCACCGGTAATCAGCTCGACTTTCGTTTTCAGCACGTTTTCGCGATCCAGCAATACAGGCTCTGCCCCTTTGGCGCGATAACGGCGCGCCACTTGTGGCGAAATGGATTGGCGATTAGCCACAACTGCGTCGATGAGGCGCCCGCGCACGTGTTCCTGAATGGCGCGAATATGTTCGCTGAGCGCATAGTGCGTGGTTTCTCCCGGTTGCGTCATCAAATTGGCGATATACACCCGAGGGGCTTTCGAACGCGCCACCGCGTGCGCAATTTCCGGAATCAGCAGATTTGGAATCACGCTGGTATAAAGCGAGCCCGGTCCCAGGAAGATCACGTCTGCATTCTGAATCGCTTCCAGCGCCAACGGAAGCGGGCGGACGCGGCGCGGGTTCAGCGCAATTTTACGAATCGGCACCTGACTGCACGAAATCCGGGTCTCACCTTTCACCCTCCTGCCGTCGGCGAGCGTTGCCACCAAGTGCACATTCGAAAGCGTGGAAGGAAAAATGCGCCCGCGCACCGCCAGCACTCTGCTGGAAACGCGCACGGCTTCCGCGAAGTCTCCCGTGACGTGGGTCAACGCCGCCAGAAACAGGTTGCCAAAATTGTGCCCACGCAAGCCCTTCCCGGCGTGAAAACGGTACTGAAACAAACTGCTCAGCAGCGGCTCGTCTTTCGATAGCGCCACCATACAGTTGCGAATGTCCCCGGGCGGCAGCATGCGGTTTTCCCGCCGCAAGCGTCCCGAACTGCCGCCATCGTCGGTCACCGTGACGATCGCCGCCAGATCCGTGATTGGCCGTAGCCGTGTGGGACGATGGTCACCCTGCCGCATCACGTGTTCGCGCAGACCGCGTAGCAGCGCAGAGAGTCCAGTGCCACCTCCCAACGCCACCACACGAAAACCGGCAAACGGCGGGTGCTTTACAAGCGATGCACTCATAAGAAATTCAACGGGTCTTGCTCCGAACGGAGATGGGGAGCGGCATCTCTAAAGATACATCCGAGGGCGGGCCAGCAATAACACGCACAACAGCAGGAAAGCAGCAACGGCAGTGCTACCCTGAATAGCCTTCTTTTTCAGGGTACAGCAACTCCGTGAAGCGCGGGTCTTCCTGGAGGAAATTGAAATCTTCGTCGTTGCGCGCGTGATAGCGATTCGCCGAACGCAGCTCAATGGCGATCTTCAGATTGGCAAGAGCAGAATCGGCTTCTCCGGTCAGGCAATCGAGCGCCGCCAGCGCGTAGTGAATATGATCTGCTTTGGGCGCCAGTTTCCGCGCCCTTTCCAGACTTTCCCGCGCCTCATCCCAGCGTCCTAAATTCATCATGGCGACGCCACGCTGGTAATGATCCTCGGGGCTCTTGGGGTTTTGATCGGCCGACGGCTTCATGCGCTGTTCGGTGATGCGTAGGTGGGTGCGGGCGCGGTCGGCCAATTCTTTGCTGGGCCCGGCAATCACCCGTTCCAGCTCCTGTTTTGCGCGTTGAAATTTCTGCTGGTGGAACAGGCTCATCGCTTCTTCGTAAACCTTCATTTGCGCCTGAACCAGGGGATCAACCAGCTCCACCCCGCCACGCTGCGGCGGCTGTGCCGGTAACCCCTTTGCTTTCTTTGGCTTAACTTTGTGCTGAGCCGAGGGCTTGGCTCTGCTCGAAGAGGACTTGTGCACTTTTGCCATGGCGCGAATGTAACAAACACGTGGGCATCCGTCAACGGAAGCCAATACCCTGTGGAAAGTGCGCATTTGAATAGTCTTTACCGTCCGGCAGCATCTCCAAAAATAACTTCCCTGCAAGCGCCTCATCTCCGCGAAACTAGTAGCGTACCTTGTGACGGATGGCGCGTTCTGACGTTGCCTGCTCGGGGCGCGTGTATTATAAGTTCAAGATGGAATTCAGGTTGACGACTCGTGCCTTTCATCAATTTTCCTGCGCGCGAAATTAATTGCAAGCTTGTCTATTACGGTCCCGGTCTTGGTGGCAAGACCGCGAACCTCCAGTGGATTTATGACCACACCGGACAGAATCAAAAGGGAAAAATGGTTTCGCTCGCCACGGAAACCGACCGCACCCTTTTCTTCGATTTTCTTCCGCTGGACTTGGGAACCGTGCGCGGCTTCAAGACGCGCTTTCATTTATATACCGTCCCTGGCCAGGTCTTTTATGAAGCCAGCCGGAAGCTCATTCTCAAGGGTGCCGATGGCGTAGTGTTTGTGGCTGACTCCCAGGAAGAGCGTCTCGACGCGAATTTCGAAACGCTGGAAAACTTGCAGGAACATCTGAAGGAACACGGCCTGAATTTTGCCACGATTCCCTATGTGCTGCAGTTGAACAAGCGCGACCTGCCCAACGTCCTCTCCGTCGACGAGTTGAAAACGCAACTTCAGAAAAAGGGCGAGCCCGTCATCGAAGGTGTGGCCATCAACGGCCAAGGCGTCTTCGAAACCCTCAAAGAACTAGCCAAAATGGTCCTCGCCGAGTTGAAAAAAGGCAGTTAAAGACACGCGGGGATGCCGCTGAACCAGCAACTACTTAAACAATTTGAAATTGACCTCAAACGACGCCAGCACCGCCACCGGATTGCCTTCAAACTTAGCTGGATCGCAGCGCCATGTGGCCAGTGTCTCTAATGCTTGCGTGTCCAAACCCCCGGGAAGTCCGCGCACAATTCTCAAATTACTGAGCCGGCCGTCAACGCCCACGATCGCTTCTACAATGACGATGCCCGCTATGTGATCTTCCCGCGCTTCCTGTGTATAGGGCGGATTCGGCGCGTAATGGCATTGCGGAAACATACCGGGACCGGCCCTGTACAGGGGTTGACCAGCAAACGTTTTCGGGAACGGAGGAAGGCTGTCATCGGAACGCGTCAGGTCAATTTTCGAGACGTCGACGTGGAAATTGCCCTTAATACTCAGCGCTCTTTTCTTGGAGTCCCCGGTGCTCAAGAGGTGCGCAGAGAGTTCGATGGAATTGTAGCTGGCTACGGACAGCTCTGCCGTCAGAACCGCTTGAGCATTCAGTTTTCTGCCCAGCCAGCGCGCTATATCGACCGATTCTTGACCCTCAGGGGCAAGGCGCTCCTCGTGAATAAGATCTTGCAAACGACCGCGGTCCGCAACCGGATATGGATTGGGATCCCTCGACAATTGAGCGGCGAGGGCGTCGGACAGATGAACCGCGAATGCGGTGATTCCTTTCCCGGAAAATAAGAATGTGGTGACCAGGATTTTGCATTTCTCGGGTTTGCAGTCAATCTGCTCGGCATTATTTTTAACTTGGGCAGCAAGGGCTGTGATCAGGTCGGCAGGCGGGGGCGCTGATGGCTTCGCGACGACGGTCGGCTGCTGCGCTTCAACCTTGTTGCAGGCCACCAAAGGCAGACAAAACATCAACAAAACAAACCGCAACGCTTTGGGCGGGCGCATTTGGCAAGAGTCTAGCACGCCCTAAAACAGCATAGAAAGATGAAGGAACTAGAAGCTGGCGGTGGCCGCAGCCTCCGATTCAAATGTGGGAATAGCTTCAACCAAGCGCGTCACGGTCAACGCATCTCTCACGCGGCCTTGCCCGCACACCAGATGCAGCCCGCCGCCCTGCCGCGCCAGCGAAATCGAAAGCTTCACCAGCGCCGAAATACCCGAACTGTCGATTTGCGGAATGTCGTTCAGATTCACCACGAGCTTGCGCGCGCCGCGTTGCAGCAGGTTCTGCGTGAAATCGTTCAAATGCTCGCTGGGTTCCCCGATGGTCAGGCGGCCGTGCACTTGCAAATAATGGATGCCACCCGTTTCGCGTGCAGAAACTTCCAGTGGTGGATGAAGCGTCATGGAACTCCCCTCAGCTCGAGATCGGGCGGTTAGCCGGCGGCGTCCAAGGCCCGCGGCGGTCGAGGCACCAGCATTATACGATGAAGGTTATGAAGAACCAATTAATAGAGCCGCGTCGGCATCCCTGGAATGTCTCGATTCCCGAGGCCAAGCATATCCGGGAATCGTTGCGCGAGTTGTGGGAAGGCCGCGATCGCTTCGCAATTGGCAAGCATGGTCCGCTGTCGAAGAAGGCAGGGACTTGGACGGACTTAGTCGACGGAACGACCAATGGCGAGCGCATCGGCGCGGTTTTGCGCACACGCGACGGGGTCCGCCCAATCTATGTCTCGCAGGGCCACCGCGTCAGCTGAGGAAAGCCGTTCAGTTGGCGATGGCTGTGACCTGTGGATTTCGCATCCCGCGGCCGACGCGCGACGCCGACCAGTTTTCTCGCGAAGTGAAAAGAAAGCTGTTGCACGGCGAGCTATCCGAAAAATGAATTAGGGTCAGAAAAATTTCAAACCCCGCCTCCCCCAAGTGGTGCGTATAATCGCCCTACACGGTGTCAGTCCCCAATTGCTATCGCGTATGAGATAAGCGGAGTGGACGCTATCCATTCGCCCCGGAGAACTCGATGAAGCGCATGGGTATTGCCTGTTGCAGCTTACTAGCCCTGATGCTCCTCGCTGTGCCGCTCTTGGCTCAGCAATCCCCCGCCACCGCTTCCCCGGCAACTTCCTCCGCTAGCGCCTCCTCTTCCCAAGGTTCCCAAGCCGTGACCGACACGTTGAATCAACTAGAGCAAAAGGTCACCGCAGCACAATCTTCGGCGGACAACGCCTGGATGCTGGTTAGCGCCGCGCTAGTGCTAATGATGACGGGTCCTGGCCTCGCGCTCTTTTATGGCGGCTTGGTGCGCCAGAAGAATGTGTTGGCCATCATGATGCAAAGTTTCGCGCTAATGGCGTTGATTACTGTGCTTTGGGCCTTGGTGGGTTACAGCTTGTGCTTCGGCGGTGACGGTCATTTTATTGGCAATTTCCAAATGGCGCTGCTTCGCGGAGTAGGCGCCGCGCCCAACGCCGACTATGCCGCGACGATTCCGCAATCCACTTTCATGGTGTATCAGCTGATGTTCGCCATCATCACCCCGGCGCTGATCACGGGAGCCACCGCGGAGCGCATGAAGTTTTCCGGCACCGTTCTTTTCATGACGCTCTGGTTCTTCGTGGTCTACGCGCCCATGGCCCATATGGTTTGGGGCAAGGGCGGATTCTTGAACGCCGCTTTGGGCGGGCGCTTCCCAACCCTCGATTTTGCGGGCGGCACCGTGGTGCACGTCACCTCCGGCGTTTCGGCGCTGGTCTGCGCTCTGTATCTGGGCAAGCGCGTCGGCTATCCCAAGCAGCCCATGCCTCCGCATAGCCTCGTGCTGAGTTTCACCGGTGCGTGCCTGTTGTGGGTTGGCTGGTTCGGCTTCAACGCGGGAAGCGCGCTGGCTTCGAATGGTTTAGCCTCAAGCGCTTTCGTGGCTACCCATTTCGGCGCAGCCGCCGCAGCCATCGGTTGGTGCTTGGCGGAATGGTTTAAGAACGGGCGCCCCAGCGCGTTGGGCGCAATCTCGGGAGCGGTCGCGGGCCTGGTGGCCATCACCCCAGCGGCAGGTTTCGTCGCACCCATGCCGGCGCTGGCCATCGGTTTCATCGCCGGAATGTTCTGCTTCTGGATGGTCACCAAGTTCAAAGGCATTTTTGGCTACGACGATGCGCTCGACGCATTCGGCGTACACGGAGCCGGCGGCACGATCGGTGCTCTTCTCACCGGTGTGTTTGCCCAGACGTTCATCAATCCCATCTTTGGCGATGGCAAAGCCGTTGGCGGTTTGGACGGACACTGGTCGCAAGTGGGCAATCAGTTGGTCGGCGTCCTTATCGCGTGGGTTCTGGCGATTGTGGGCACCACCGTTATTCTTAAGATCGTCGATGTGACCGTCGGTCTGCGCGTCACCGAGGAACACGAAGTGCAAGGCCTGGATATCACCCTGCACGGGGAAGAGGGATATAACCTGGAAGCCTGAAGTTATTGCCAAAGCGGTGAATAACTCCAGGCGGGAGCGAACACTCGTATGATGAAAATAGAAGCGATCATTCAGCCGTCCAGGTTCGAATCCGTGAAAGACGCTTTGCTGGAAATCGGCATCGAGGGAATGACCGTAACCGAAGTCCGCGGCCACGGGCGCCAGAAGGGCCATACCGAGGTCTATCGCGGTCGCGAGTATACGGTGGATTTGTTGCCAAAAGTAAAACTAGAAGTGGTACTGCCGGATCAATTGGTCAATCGCGCCGTAGACGCGATTTTGAAGAGCGCCAAGACTGGAAAAATTGGCGACGGTAAAATATTCTTGTCGCGAGTGGACGAAGCGATCCGGATCCGGAATGAGGAACGAGGGGAAAGCGCTCTCTAAGTTACACTATGTCCTCGCCCCGCCCTGGTCTCGCTCCTGATTCTCGTCCGAAAACGAAAATGGAAGAATCGGTCACGCCGCTGTCGGTGTTGGGACCACAATGCGAAGCCCAACGGGAGCGGATACGCAAACTATTCGAGAGCGGCGCCACCGCCCAGGAGACGCTCCGGCAGTTGTGTGAATTGGCCGACGGTGCCATCCGCAAGGTCTTCGGGGAACTGCAAAGTGTGCGCGACGGCGGTGCTCAGGGCTTGGCGCTGCTCGGTTTGGGCGGCTACGGACGCGAGGTTTTGTTTCCCTTCTCCGATCTGGACCTGCTTTTCCTCTTCGCCAACGAAAAAATCGAGGAAGAATCCCGCCCCCTCATCTCGGAATTTTCCCGAACCCTCTGGGACCTCGGTTTCCGTGTCAGTTCCGCCGGCCGCACCATCGACGAGTGCAAGAAAATCGAGCAGGACAACGCCGAATTCCATCTGGCCATACTGGACCGCCGCTTCCTCGACGGCGACCACTCTCTCTTCGAAAAGCTCGACACCAAAGTCCTCTCCGTTGCCGAAAAACAGGCCCGGCCATTTTTATTGGTCGAATTGCAGCGCCTCACCCGCGATCGCCTCGGACGCTACGGCAATACCATTTTCCATCTCGAACCTAATGTAAAAGATGCCCCCGGCGGCCTGCGCGATTTTCACTCCACTTTGTGGATGCGCCAACTTGCGGGAGACCGCCGCGATCCTCGTTTCAGTCCCGTCAACGAGGACGAATTGACGCGCAACGCCGTCGAATTCCTCAGTGCTATCCGCTGTTTCCTTCATTACAGCAACGGACGAAACGACAACACCCTCACTTACGAATTGCAGGCTCAAGCCGCCGAGCGATCCCTCGGTATCGACGACAATCTCCGCCGCAACGCCGCCGAATGGATGCGCCTGTATTTCCGGCACGCCCGTACACTGAATCGTCAACTGCTTCGCTACGTCGACCAGCGCCCGCCGGTTACGCTTTCCCTGCGCCAGCGCCTGATGAATGTCACCATCGGCAGCCGGACAGAAATTCCTACGGGCAAGCCTTTTACCGTCCGCGATGGCTTGCTGGAAATCACCAACGAACAACTCTTCGCGGATCGTAACGTGATTTATTCCCTGCTGACCGAGGCCGTACGCACCGGCATGCCCCTCAGCCGCGATGCCGAGCGCAGCGTTGCCTACATCATGACCCATCCAGAGCTCCCGCAGCGCAACGCGCGCATCACCTGGCCGGTCTTGTCGGAGATTCTCGCCGGGGACTTCCCGGGCGTCGCTTTGCGTCCAATGCATCGCTTGGGTCTGCTCACCGAAGTGCTTCCGGAATTTCGCGCGATTGATTCGCTGGTCGTTCGCGACTTTTATCATCGCTACACCGTGGACGAACACTCCCTGCGCACCATCGAACATCTTCAGGATTTGGGTGATCCGCAAGAGCCTCTGGCCAAGCACTTCATGCCTCTGTGGCGCACCGTCGATCGCCGCGAACTACTGATTCTCGCGTTGCTTCTCCACGACGTGGGCAAAGGCATGCCTGTAGACAATCACGTGACCGGCAGTCTGCAGGCCCTGGAAATCGCTTCCGACCGCCTGAAGCTGTCGCCCGAAGAAAAGGCCGAAATTCATTTCCTGATCGAGCATCATCTGGACATGTCCGCCACCGTCCAGCGCCGCGACATCTTCGACCCCGCCACCGTTTCGGGCTTTGCGGCACTGGTTCATACGCACGAACGGTTGCAACGCCTGTCTCTGCTCACTTATGCGGATATTCACGCCGTCAATCCTGAAGCGCTCACTCCGTGGAAAGCAGAAATGTTGTGGCAATTGTTCGTCGCCACCTCCAATCATTTCAGCCGGACCCTGGATCGTGATCGTCTCCATGCCTCCGACGAGGCCCCCATGCTCGAACAGGTCCGCGCCATTACCGGTGGCGCCGACCGCAGCGAGATCGAGCGCTTCCTGGATGGCTTCCCTCGCCGCTATCTCGCGGTTCACTCCGCTGCCGAAATCGCCGGGCATTTCGCTTTGTACCAGAGACTCGGCACCGAACCGGTGCAAACAGAAATTAAGAAAACGCATCACGCTTATATACTCACGCTGCTGTCCGCTGACCGCCCGGCATTGTTCGCAACGATTGCCGGAGTCCTGGCAGCCTGGGGCATGAACATAGTCAAGGCCGATGCCTTCGCCAATGCTGCCGGCGTCGTGTTGGACACCTTCCACTTCGTGGATATGCACCGCACGCTGGAGCTGAACCCTGGCGAAATCGCGCGCTTCCAGCAAAATATCGCCGACGTGCTGAACGGTAAGCAGCCACTCGAACCGCTCATGCGCGGACGTTTGGCCGCCTCTGGCGCGCGGCCACCAAAAGTGCTGGTGCAAACCGCGATCAACTTCGACGATGGCTCATCGGATCACTCCACGTTGGTCGAAGTGGTCACGCAAGACCGTCCCGGTCTGTTGTACGGAATTGGCTCGGCCCTCGCGCGCCTTTCCTGCAACATTGATGTGGCCTTGATCGACACCGAAGGTCAGAAAGCTATCGACGTGTTCTATCTCACCGCCCAGGGCAAGAAGCTCACGTCGCAGAAACAGGAACTCCTCCGCGAAGTCCTTCAGGCCACTCTCTCCTAAAATTAAGGCCAAAATTTAATCGTTACGCCTGTCAGCCCTGCGGATAGGATAGGGGCGGCGTATCCAGCGCATGGACGGGGGGCAAACATGAGTGCGGGCCTGGATTATCAAGCGATGCTGGCAGTGGCCTTAGCGGAAGCACACATGGGCTTGCAGGAAGGCGGCATCCCAATCGGCGCCGCAATTTTCGATGAGCGCGGCCGTTTACTCGGCGCCGGCCATAACCAGCGTGTCCAGCAAGGTGATCCTTCCGCCCACGGGGAAACCGATGCTTTTCGCAAAGCGGGAAGGCAAAAGAGCTACCGCAAATTGATCCTGGTGACCACCCTGGCGCCTTGCTGGTATTGCAGTGGCCTGATTCGCCAGTTCGGGTTCCGTAAAGTTGTGGTGGGCGAAAGCCGTAATTTTCAAGGCGGAATCGCATGGCTACGCTCCTTGGGAATCGATGTGATTGACCTGGACTCACGCGATTGCGTCAAGCTCCTCGCAGACTATATCCGCGCGAATCCCGCAACCTGGAACGAAGATATCGGCGAAGAGTAACCTACTCCGCTGCACCCCCGCAGTAGCTCAGGTTTTAACCTGCGCGCACGGCCCGGTCGGCGTACCCCTTCACCCGTAGCTCCGGTACTAGCGATAGCGCAAATCACCGGAATTGGATAGAATCCGCGGCGGACCAAGCCCGCCCGTACGCTTGTGCCAACCGGGCAATCGCAGGTTTCGTTGCGAGAGGCACCCCAGATGAGTGCTACCGCGTCCACGAACAGATTCTCCGCAGCGGGTGCAAACCTCGCGGCGATTGACGTCCTTTGGCTCACCGCGGGCCTGAGTTGCGACGGCGATACCATCGCTGCCACCGCTGCCACTCAACCTAGCCTCGAAGACCTGGTGCTCGGCACGTTTCCTTGGGTCCCCAAAGTTCGCCTGCACAATCCTTTCCTGGCGTACGAGAACGGCGACGAGTTCGTCCACTTTTTCCGCCAAGCCGCCGAGGGCCGCCTCTCACCTTTCATTCTGGTCGTCGAAGGTTCCATCCCCAATGAGAAAAACAAATCGGAAGGCTACTGGGCTACTTTCGGCACAGATCCGAAAACCGGCCAGCCCATCACCACATGCGATTGGATTGACCAACTCGCGCCCAAAGCTTGGGCGGTTGTCGCCGCGGGAACCTGTGCCACCTACGGCGGAATCCACGCCATGGAAGGCAACCCCACTGGCTGCATGGGTTTGCCCGATTATCTCGGTTGGGACTGGCGTTCTGCGTCCAATATTCCCATTGTTTGCGTGCCTGGTTGCCCGGTCCAGCCCGATAATTTCACAGAAGTGCTGCTCTATCTGCTGAACGTGTTCGCCAACCGCGCGCCGATGATTCCGCTCGACGAGTCCCTGCGTCCCACCTGGCTGTTCGGGCAGACCGTGCACGAAGGCTGCGATCGCGGCGGCTACTACGAGCAAGCCCAATTCGCCGAGGAATACGGCGCGTCCACCTGTATCGTAAAACTCGGCTGTTGGGGACCGGTGGTGCAGTGCAACGTCGGTAAGCGCGGCTGGATGGGCGGCGTCGGCGGTTGCGCTAACGTCGGCGGCATTTGCATCGGATGCACCATGCCCGGTTTCCCCGACAAGTTCATGCCATTCATGAATCAGCCACCCGGTTCACTGCTTTCTTCGAATGCGGTCAGCACCTACGGACGAGCCATCAGCGCATTACGGCGATTCACGCAGGCATCCCTGAACAAGGAGCCCGCCTGGCGCAGCCGCGCGAAGGACTACACGCGGCCCTAATTCCTGATTAAGGATGCGCTGGAAACTCTTCCCGGTATTGGCGAATCTACAAAGAGAGGGCCGGCAAAAAGGACAGACGCGCATATGGGGCTGGATTTTCTGACGCAATGGAACGAGGCGCGCAATGCCGCCATGGCTACGCATCGTGAGGGCCCCTCTGCCGATCTAGCGGAAGCTGAAAAAGCGCTGCAGGAACTTGCCAGTGTTTTCCTTCAGCAAACCTCGCTGTTGGGCACCGCTGATACGGCCAGCGCTCCGCCAGCCGAAGCACCCTCTCTCCACACGGAGGCAAAGTACCGCGCCCTGGTCGAGCAGGTTCCCGCCGTGGTGTTCATGGCTTATCTCGACAAAGGTATCGGCGAAGCTTATGTCAGTCCGCAGATCGAGGACGCACTGGGTTTCTCGCAAAGCGAATGGCTCGAAGATCCCGTGCGTTGGTACCGTCAGATACATCCCGACGACAAGACCCGCTGGAGCATTGAAGCTGCCGAAATGTTTCTCTCCGGTAAGCCGCTGCGCTCCTCCTATCGCGTGATTGCCCGCGATGGCCGCGTTCTGTGGTTCCAGTGCGAAGCGAAAATGATTCGGCGGCAGGACGGCCGACCCTGGTTCATTCATGGCGTGGGCGTGGATGTCACCGAACTGAAGCAGGCCGAAGGAGCGTTGCATCAGGAGCGTAATTTGCTCTCGGCGATCCTGGATACGGTTGGTGCGCTGGTGCTCGTCCTCGACCCGCAAGGGCGCATTGTGCGATTCAATCGTGCCTGTGAAGAGCTGACCGGCTGCCCGTTCAGTGAGGCCCAAGGCAAAGCAGTTTGGGATTTATTCTTACCAATGGGCGGCGCCGAACAGTTCCAGAAGTTGCTCCGGCAAATCTCCGAAACAATGGACCGCGCGGAGTTTGAAAGCTGTTGGATCACTCGCGATGGGCAACCCCGCACCATTGTCTGGTCCGCGGCCGCATTGCCTGGGGCCAAGCAAGCCTCCAAATACATTATTGCTTCGGGGATGGATGTCACCGAACAAAAGCGCGCACAATCCAAATTCCGCGGTCTGCTCGAAGCCGCGCCTGACGCCGTCGTGGTCATTAACCAAAAAGGAAAAATCGTATTGGTCAATGCACAGACCGAAAAGCTGTTCGGCTATCGCCGCGAAGATTTGCTCGGCCAGGACATCGAAAAACTTGTGCCCGAACGCTTGCGCGGAAAGCATCCGGAACACCGCGGTAACTTCTTTGCCGAACCCCGCGTTCGCCCCATGGGCGCGGGTCTGAATCTGTACGGCCTGCATAAGGACGGCTCAGAGTTCCCCGTGGAAATCAGCTTAAGTCCGCTGGAAACCGAGGAAGGCGTGTTGGTTTCCAGCGCTATTCGCGATGTCAGCGAGCGCAAACACCTCGAAAATGCCATCCTTAATATCAGCGAACGCGAACAACGCCGCATCGGCCGCGACCTCCACGACGGGCTTGGCCAGCACCTCACTGGCATTGCTTTCATGAGCAAAGTGCTGCAGCAGCGCTTGTCCGAAGTTTCTGTCCCGGAATCCGCGGACGCCGCCAAGATCGTCGAGTTGGTCAACGACGCCATCCGCAAAACCAAAGAACTTTCTCGCGGTTTATTGCCGGTCGTTTCCGAGGCTCACGGCCTCATCTCCGCTCTCCAGCAACGTGCCGGCGAACTGGAGCACCTCTTCCATATTCACTGCCGCTTTGTTTGCGACGAACCGGTGCTAATCAACGACGTGAACGTGTCCACGAATCTTTACCATATCGCGCAAGAAGCGGTGAACAACGCCATCCGCCACGGCAAATCGAAAAATATCATCATTCGCCTGGCCCGTCATCAAGTCACCGGTGAGTTGTCCATCGAAGATGATGGCGAGGGTTTCCCCACGACGCCGAGCAGTCGTCCCGGCATGGGTCTTAACATCATGCATTATCGCGCGGTCACTCTCGGCGGTTCTTTGAAGGTTCAACCTAACCCCCGTCGCGGAGTAACCGTAAGCTGCAGGTTTCCAATGCGCGGTCCGGAATAGGAGTGTATCTCATGCCAAGCTTGTCTCCCGCCGCCACTGCGAACAAGAAATGTAGGGTACTCCTCGTCGATGATCATCCCATTGTGCGGCAGGGACTGGGTTTGCTGATCGATCGCGAGCCGGACTTATCCGTTTGCGGCGAAGCCGATAGCGCTCACTCCGCTTTTCGCGCGATCACCACACTACGCCCCGACATCGTCGTGCTGGATATTTCTTTGAGCGGCCCCGACGGTCTTGAAGTCCTGAAGGAAATTCGCTTGAAGACCAGCAGCCTTCCGGTGTTGATTCTCTCCATGCACGACGAATCCATCTACGCCGAACGCGCCATGCGCGCCGGCGCCAACGGCTACATCATGAAGCAGGAAGCCACCGAAAAAGTCTTGGTGGCCATTCGCCGCATTCTTCAGGGTGAAATGTATTTGAGCGACCGCCTAACCAGCACGATGTTGCAGCAATTCGTCCGCGGCACAACTACCCCTAAGAAATCCCCGCTGGTCAACCTGACCGATCGTGAGCTGGAAGTCTTCCGCCTGATTGGCGAGGGTCACGGTACACGACAAATTGCCGAGGAATTGCACCTCAGCATAAAGACCATCGAATCCTACCAAGCCCACATTAAAGAAAAACTGGCGCTGCGCAACGCTCGCGAACTATTGCAGCACGCTATCGAGTGGACCGTGAACCTAAAGGGAGGCTATTAGAATTCGACTTAGGAGAATCCCCTATTCCTTCTTAAGGGCGGACACTATAACGATTTCGGCCCAAGCCTGATTGTTCCTTCACCTGAAAATTGTAAATCTGGCCATCGAAATTTCTGGATACAGCCCTCCCCAGAAGTGAGCCTGCATCAGGCCACCAGACCCATCCCGACGGCAGCAATAGGTCCGAAAGGAGAAACGATTCATGCCAAACGAAGAGGTTCCTTACGGGCGAAAAACTCAACGACCTTCCCCGGTTCCCGACATCCACATCTTATGGATCACCGCGGGGCTAAGTTGCGACGGCGATTCCGTCTCTGTCACTGCGGCAATGCAGCCGAGCATCGAGGATGTCTTGCTGGGCGCCATTCCCGGATTGCCGCGGGTGCACCTCCACAATCCGGTGTTGGCCTATGAAGTAGGCGACGATTTTCTGAAGTATTGGTATCAGGCAGAGCAAGGCAAGTTGGATCCGTTTGTCCTGGTGGTAGAAGGGTCGATTCCCAACGAAAAGATCAAACGCGAAGGCTATTGGGCCGCGCTTGGCACGGACCCCAACACCAATCAGCCTATTACCACCAACGAGTGGATCGACCGTCTGGCTCCCAAGGCCCTTGCTGTGGTCGGTGCAGGTACTTGTGCAACCTACGGCGGCATACACGCCATGCAGGGCAATCCCACCGGAGCGATGGGCTTGGCAGATTATCTTGGCTGGGACTGGAAATCGAAAGCCGGTCTGCCAATTGTGAATGTGCCCGGTTGTCCCGTGCAGCCCGACAATTTCACCGAGACCCTGCTCTACCTTCTTTATCAAGTCGCGGGACTCGCCCCCATGATTCCGCTCGACGAACAACTCCGCCCCAAGTGGCTGTTTGGTTCCACCGTTCATGACGGCTGCGACCGCGCCGGCTATTACGAGCAAGGCGATTTCGCCGAAGTGTACGGCTCGCCGAAGTGCATCGTGAAGCTCGGCTGCTGGGGCCCCGTCGTCAATTGCAATGTTCCGAAGCGCGGCTGGATGGCCGGTATCGGCGGTTGCCCCAACGTCGGCGGTATTTGCATCGGTTGCACCATGCCTGGCTTCCCAGACAAGTTCATGCCCTTCATGGACGAGCCTCCCGGAGCCGCAGTCTCTACCGGAACCATCGGCGTCTACGGCAAAACCATTCGTGCGTTGCGCGCTTTCACCAATGAAACCGTGAACAAAGAACCCAAGTGGCGCCATCCCCGCACCGAACTCACTACTGGCTATCGCCCACGGGCGTACTAACGCAGAGCAGAAAAGGAGCTGAAATCATGGGCACCAAGACAATTGAAGCGACCAAGATGCCAACGAGTTCTCGAAAACTGGTGGAAATGAATTGGGATCCCATTACCCGCATCGTCGGTAGCCTCGGCATCTTCACCAAGATCGATTTCGAAAACCGCCAGGTGGCCGAGTGTCACAGTACTTCATCCATCTTCCGCGGCTACAGCATTTTCATGAAGGGCAAGGATCCCCGCGACGCGCACTTCATCACTAGCCGCATCTGCGGCATTTGCGGGGACAATCACGCCACCTGCGCCACCTATGCGCAGAACATGGCCTTCGGTGTGCGCCCCCCGCATCTCGGCGAATGGATCGTCAATCTCGGTGAAGCCGCCGAGTACATGTTCGACCACAACATCTTTCAGGACAATCTCGTCGGCGTCGACTTTTGCGAGCAGATGGTGAAGGAAACCAATCCCTCCGTTTACGCCAAAGCCGAAAAAACCGCTGCGCCTCACTCGACCCTGCACGGCTTCCGCACTATCGCGGACATCATGAAAGCGCTCAATCCCTTCACTGGCTCGTTCTACCGCGAAGCTCTGCAGATGAGCCGCATGACCCGCGAAATGTTCTGTTTGATGGAAGGCCGCCACGTCCATCCATCGACGTTGTACCCGGGCGGCGTCGGTACCGTCCCCACCGTTCAACTCTTCACTGATTATCTCGTCCGGCTTATGAAGTATGTGGAGTTCATGAAGAAGGTGGTGCCGCTCCACGACGATCTGTTCGATTTCTTCTACGAGGCCCTTCCTGGATACGAGAAGGTCGGTCAGCGCCGCGTTCTGCTCGGCTGTTGGGGCTCATTCAACAATCCCCACGAATGCGACTACACCTACAAGAATATGAGCAAGTGGGGCCGCGCCATGTATGTAACCCCCGGCGTGATCGTCGACGGCGACTTAGTTACCAACGACCTCGTCGACATCAACCTGAATATCCGCATCCTCCTCGGAAGTTCCTACTATGACAGCTGGGAGCACGCCGAAAAATTTGTTCAAAAGGACCCGCTCGGCAATCCCGTCGATCAGAACCACCCGTGGAACCAGACCACCATCCCTCGCCCGCAAAAGCGCGATTTCGCCGGCAAATACACTTGGGTTATGTCGCCTCGTTGGTTCGATAAGCGCACTGGCGATCACCTCGCCCTCGATACCGGCGGCGGACCCATCGCGCGTCTTTGGGCCACCGCGCTTAGCGGCCTTGTCGACATCGGCTACATCAAGGCCACCGGCAAGAGCGTGAAAATGTATCTGCCAAAAACCACCTCGATGCCCGAAGTCGAGTTCGAATGGAAGATTCCCAAGTGGAGCAACGCCATCGAACGCGATCGCGCACGCACCTACTTCCAGGTTTATGCGGCCTGCGCTGCCCTCTATTTTGCTGAACAGGCACTCGGCGAACTTCACGCCGGTAAGACGCGCACCTGGTCCGATTTCAAGGTGCCGCAAGACGCCATTGGCTGTGGCTTCCACGAAGCCGTGCGTGGCGTCCTCTCGCATCACGTGGTGATCCGCGACGGCAAAATCGCCAACTACCATCCGTACCCGCCAACGCCGTGGAACGCCAACCCCCGCGACACCTACGGCACGCCTGGTCCCTATGAAGATGCGGTGCAGAACACACCCATCTTCGAAGAAAACGGTCCAGACAAGTTCAAAGGTATCGACATCATGCGCGCGGTTCGCAGCTTCGATCCGTGCCTCCCCTGCGGCGTACACATGTATCTCGGCAACGGCAAATTGCTGGAAACTCACCACTCGCCGATGTTCGGCCTGCATTCTTGACGGTGAAGGGCAATCGCGTAAGCGGGTGAGGCTGCATCGTCATGTTGCCAGTACAGGGGAACTCTGGTGGTTGGCAGCTTCAACGGGCAGCCGCCCGCTTCGCACTTTAGGTGACCGGGACCATGGCGCAGGACACGGAACTACATACCAAGATTCAACGAATCGCTACCGTCGTCGACCAACTGGAAGCTTCCAGCGATCCGCACTCGCGCTCCCTGGCGAAGGAGTTGCTCGAATCGCTTATGGCTCTCCATGGCGCCGGCTTAGAACGCATCCTGGATTTCGCGAAGAACGCCGGTGACGCTG
>Ga0335073_10004751_pt1 | contig 19029 bp, 16 predicted proteins | sample Lox_Sample_22_FD_207093 | JGI IMG/M metagenome (GOLD analysis project Ga0335073, IMG submission 207093) | Soil microbial communities from Loxahatchee National Wildlife Refuge, Florida, United States - Lox_Sample_2.2 | ecosystem: Environmental > Terrestrial > Soil > Wetlands | place: USA... | reverse complement strand
GGTGGCTTTCGGCGACGAGATCTGGGATATCGAGCTGGACGGGCTGCCACCAGGCGTGGACACCGAGCTGCTCGTCGAGGCCGGCGGACTGCTGCAGGGGCGTTTCCTGCTCACTCCCGGGCGCGGCGCCCGGTCCACCCTCGAGCAGCGGCTCGTCGCGGTGGCGCTCGCGGACCAGGCCGGCGCCGCGCTGGCCGGACGCCGGCTGACCGGCCAGCGTTAAATCTCGCTCGGCCGACTTGGCCACGGCCCGGGCGTGCAAGGCAAGCAGCGCGTCATAGCGTGCGGTGACGTCGATCTGGTCGGCGCCTTCGGGAACGGTGCGCAGGTTGACCCGCTGGATCATGCCCGCCTGGTCGAGCAGCACCTGCCACCGGTCAGCGGGCGCCACCGTCATGATCTTGTAAAGCGCGTCCAGCTGCCTGATCAGCACCGCTGGCATGCCGCCAGCCGCCTGGCGGATCTTCTCGAACGACCGCTGTACCAGCCGGTCGTAGCTGACCGGGGCGGTGATGAGACGGATCTCGCCCAGGTCGTCGCGGTGGTAGACGGGCGGATACCATTTGACCGCGATCGTGCACAAGCTGTCTCCGAGCCAGTCGATGCAGGTCAGGGCCGTGAAGGTGTCGTTGACCGCCGGGGAAAGCGCGCGGATGGCGATCTCGACCAACTGGTCGATCCCGAAGGCGATGTCCTGGCTGAGCGTGCGCAACGATCCGGTGATGTGCACGCGCTCGAGCCGGCGGCCGATCTTGTCCGCCACCTCGGGTGGCCACACCGTGGCCATCGGGTGGCCGTGGGTCAGGAAATGGCCAGGCCGATAGTGCAGCCGGATCACGGCGCCGGATTCGGCGGCGATCCGCACGAGCGTTTCGTGCTTGACGAAACGCAGGTAACCGCCGGCCGGAGCGGTGACGACCCGTCCTGTCCGGTCCAGCCGGACCTGGAGGACATCCGGCGCGGGCCCGTTCACGATTCCCGCGTGCCGGGCGGGCACAGCGGTCTCGGCCGCCAGGGCGCTGTTCAGGTCACGCGCGATGCTGGCGATGACCTGGGGCAACTGGATGACCGTCGCGGTGTGATGGATGAAGTAGATGAGGACGCCGAGGTCGATCGCGGTCAGCGCGAGCGCCACCGTCACCGACAAGTGCGGCACGAACGTGGTGCCGATCGAGATCAGCACCAGCATCGCGTAGAAGAATGTCGCGACGAACGTCCCGAGCGTCAGCTGAGTGCCGCGGTCCCTGATGAACGTGCGCAGCATCCGCGGCCCGAACTGGGTCGAGGCGAGCGTCAGCGTCACGAGGATGATCGAGAACACCACGCCGACGACGGTGATGATCGACCCGGCGAGCGACGCCAGGATCTGCCGGGCGGCGTCGGGCGAGCCGCTGATCACCCAGGACGGCAGGCTGACCGTGCCGTGCGAGGCTGCCCGGTCGACGCTCAGCGTCAGCACGAACAGCAGGACGGCCGCGACGCTCTCGATGGCCGGGATCAGCCAGAGGTTGGTGCGGAGCGTCTCCTGGCGCCAGTCCGACTCGATGGCGAACTGCCTGAGCCCCATACCCGTTGCCTGCCCTTGTCCGGTCGAAAGAATGCCGACCAGACTTCCCGGCTCACCTGCGAGAAGAATATCCGGCCCCGCCGCGGGCCGCACAGTTCCGCCTCCTTCTTCAGGACTACGCGATTGCCGCGATTGTCATGCGTGCGATGGTTGCCGCGCATAGCGCGCCGGTGCTGATAATTGCGACATGCCGACCACCCCTCGCGCGGGCGCCTTACATGGCCGCGGACCGGGAGAAGTTTCCGCTGCCCGAACGGATCTGGCTCGTCTTTATCGCGGTGTCACGATGGGCCATGGGCGGTCGTCTGACTCGTTCTGGCACTGACAAAAAAGGCTGCGCGAACCCGTGGGCCCTGTTCAAGGTCCTGGTCTTCCTCGTAGCGATCATCATGATGCCGCTGTTCATCATCCCGATGATGGTGGTGCGGCTCCTGGAGTCAGGGCTGCAGGGAGCCAAGTACGGCGCGTCGATCGATATCGTGTCCGGCGACGCTGCGCGCCACGGGCACGGCGTCTTGCAGCCTGTTCCTGGCGAAGCCGACGTTAGGTCAGGCGTCGCGGCCATCGCCCACCGCGACCCAGGGTTCCGGGCCACCGCGCTGACGAACTGGGCGGTTGCCGCGACGGCGCTGCTCTGCCAGAGCCTCGTCACGGGGGAGGCGATCTACGCGCGGACCTTCATGGCGAACGGCCTGTTCCGGGCATACCAGGCACTGCTCGAGCTGCGGGGGCGCGCGGACGTGTCCTGTAACGGCGCGTGGCGCGCCATCGGCGCGACCGTCGTCGGGGCGACCCGGAGTCAGCTGGTCGAAGAGGTGCGGGTGCGCGTCCACTGCCACGGCTGGCGGATGGAGCGCCACGAGCCGACCAGCATCACGCTGCGCGGCGGCCCCGAGGCTGCCACGTGGTCGGAGGACTTGACCTTCGCCCGCTCTGTCGGCGCGGTCACGCCGCCGTCTGGTGGCCTGCCAGCAAGCCGCTGCCCGTCCTGCGGCGCGCCGCTGGACCTCGATCCCGGCGGTGCGTGCCGGTACTGCAAGGGAGTCGTCACCGCCGGAAATTACGACTGGGTCCTGGTGTCCTGGCAGCGTGAGCCATGGTGAGCGTGGTTCTCGCGGCAGGTTCGGGTCTGTCGGCTGGCCCTGGCCTGGCGGCCGGTGGCGCGCACGCGGCCGGACACGCCGTTGGGGTGTTCTTCGCGATCCTGGAGCTCGTCGTCTTCGCGAGCTGGGCAGTGTTGTTCGCGGTGCTTATCGGGCTGCTGATCTTCGTGACCGTGATGCGCGGCAGGAGCGTGCGGCGCAAGCAGCTGTCGCCTTCCCCGGCCGCTCCCGCCGATCCGAACCTGCCTGCCCAGCTGGCGCGGGCCCGGGTCGCCGATCCGCATTTCGACGAGCACTTGCTGCTCGAGGCCTCGCAGCTGATCTGCCTGATCATCTTCGCTGCGATGTCGACTGGTGACGAGAGCGCCGTCCGCCGCCTCACGACGCCCTCGTTCTGGTCTACGTTCTACGGCCGTTACGTCAGGTCATCGGCACGGTCGGCCCGGCTGATGCGCATCCAGGAGCAGGGCAGGCGCGAGGCGTCGCGCCAAGCGCGGTTCCCCGTGGACTACCAGGCGCTGGCACCCGAGCTGCTAAGCCTGGAGTTCGAGCCGGAGCAGCGCGCGTGCGTGCGCGTCTCGTTCAGCCAGTTGCGCGCTGTCGTCGCGCCAGGCGCGGCGCGTCAGACCGCCATGGCCTCCGCCACCAGCGTCTCGTCGCTAGCAACCGGATTCGGCGGGGCCATGGCCGAACGCATGAACAACAATTCCGCCCCGGGTCTGTCGTGGCTGGCCTGGTCAGGAAAGCACGACCTCGTGTTCACCCGGCAGGCCAGCGCCCGGACCGATCCCCGTGCGGCGATCGCCAGCCGGACCTGCGCCACGTGCGGGGCCACCTACCGCTCCGAACTCGCCACCGCGTGCGAGCACTGCCACGCCGAACGGCCCGTGGCCTGGGACACGTGGCGGCTGGCCGACATCATCCTGGTCGACTGACGCCCAGCGGGCCGGGCTAGGGGAACTCAGCTCGCGGCGAGCGCTTCGATCGCAGGAGCATACGTCCTGATGTCGCCGAACTTCGCGATCCCGGCCGCCTCCTCATCGGAGATCGGCCCGACCGCCACTTTGGTGACCCGCACGACCGTAACCGGCCCGGGTAGAAGTATCACATATTCGCGCCGACGGCCAGTCGCGGCTGAGGACGGCGCGGTTTAATACGGGGACTGCGCCAGCATGCGAAGCAGCGTGGCGACGGCTTCCGTGCTTGTGCCGGAGCTCGTGACCGGGCGGAAGAACGCGGCATCGGCTTGCTCGACCTGTTCGATGGCGCGGACGGCCAACTCCGCGCCCTTGGGGGTGATGCGCAGCCGCTTGGCTCTGGTGTCCCTGGGGTCGGTCTCCCGCTCGAGCAAGCCCTTAGCTTCCAGCCGGCGCACGACCTCGGAGGTCATCTTGACATCTGTTCCGGCTTGCCTCGCCAGCTCGAGTTGATTGGGCACAAGGCCGTGGTCGTTCATCCACCAGGCGCAGGACAGCAGCACGAACTGCACATGAGTCAGCTCGAAGGGGGCCAGCACCGCTGCGATCTCGCGCTGCCAGCGCAGCGTGGCGTGCCACAGCCAGAAGCCGGGGCTGTAGGCGGGACCCTCGATCGGCAGGCCGTTCCCGGCCGCCGGGTCGCCGGGGGCACCCGGATCGCTGGATGTGCGCTCGCTGGTCATGCCGCAGCATAAGCCAGCAGCGCCCGCATCGCGTCGGGGAAGTCCTCGGTGATCATCGGCCCGAGTTCTGGGCCGAGCTCATCGGCCTTGGGGCCGGAGATTTCCAGGCGGTGGACGATCCTCGTGCCGCCGCCCGGCAGGCGGGTCAGGCAGTGGCTGAAGCGCAAGGTCACGTCGCCCATGTCCGTCTCGTCGGCGTAGAGCTCGTTCTCCGCGATCGCGGCGATGACTGCGGTGATGGCGTCCTGTCCCTGCGGGGTCATCGCGACGCGCGTGCCTACCGCGAACGCCCCCTGGAGCGCGACCGACTCCATTGACGTGTCCCAGCGAGGCCAGTTGTCGATGTCCGCCAGGACAGCCCAGATGGCTTCGGCTGCCAGGTCCGAGTCAGCGGTGTGCTCGTGCGTCCACATGATGCGCCTCCTTGCCATAATGATCTCTGCGTAGATTATCTTTGCACAGACTATCTGTCAAGGCTGCTCGCCTGATGGCCGTGACTGTCCTCACGACCCGGCACCTGGCCTTGCGTCCGGTCACGGAAGCCGCCCAAGCCGTCGTGGACTACGCGCTCGGGGCGCTCGGACTGGAAGAGGTGCTGGCCGAAAGTCGACGAGGGCAACCGGGCGTCGGCCGCGGTTCTCGCGCGGCTCGGCATGACGCCGTTCGACGTGGTGCCCGGCGTCCTCGGGTCGATGACCCGCTACCGCGTCACCCGCTGACCGAACGGGCTGTTCTCCTTGCGGATTGTCGGCCTGCCCCCACCGCGGGGAGCAGCGGGGTGAACGTGCGGCTCTTGAGGCAGCCGCGCCAGACGCCGACGCTGTAGGCGGCGTCGTCGAGCAGCCTGGCCGCGACGTACCGCACCGGGTCGAGCGGCGGGCGGCGGTCCGCCCAGTCGAGCGCCGGCGGCGTGAGAATCAGCGCGGCCAAGGGGAGCCGCAGCCTGGGGACGGCGATCGCCGCCGGGATCGCCAGCGGCCACCAGGTCCGGGACAGGGCGCTCCCCAGCGGGCGCGCGGCGGCTATCGTTCCCCCGGCGGCGAGCCGGGCGGCGAGCGGCCAGGCCGCGCAGAGGGTCTTCGGCTGGGCGGGGAGCGGCCAGCGCTCGCCGGTGATCCGCGACAGCCGCCTGGCGAGCAGCGCCGTCGCGGTGCCGGTGAGCGCGACTGCCGTCACCGGGCGCCCGGACAGTGCCGCCGCCCAGGCGCTGACCGTCCACCAGGAGGCGTACAGCGGGCGGACCGCGTTAGGGTGCAGTTCCTCAAGGACCGCGGCGGAGGTTCCGTAGTCGGCGCGGCGGGAGAACCAGGCGCGCAGTCGCACCCGGTGGTCGTGCCCCATGACCGCCGCGGGCTCGTAGCGCACGCGCCACCCCGCGGCCGTCATCCGCCACACGAAGTCGACGTCCTCCCCCACGAACATTTCCTCGGTGAACCCGCCGTCAGCGGCGGACCGCCGTACGACGAGGGTCGCGCCAGGCACGTATGAGACGCGCGCGCCTGGGCGCACAATGCTCGGCCGCGCCCCCATGTCGAGCGTCGAACTGGCCCCCTCGTACCTCGCCAGCCACGACGTCCCCGCGACATGCGGGACGATCCGCGGCGCGACAGCTCCGACGACGGGATCAGAAAAGTGCGGCAGCAAGTGATCCAGCCACCCCGTCCGCGGCACGCAATCGGAGTCGACAAACGCCAGGAGTTCGGTCTCCGCCGCAGCCAGCCCGGTATTGCGCGCGGCCCCCGGCCCGCCATTCACAGGCCGACGCACCACCCGCGCCCCATGGGCGGCGGCGATCGCCGCGATCGCCCCGGGATCAGCTGAAGCGTCGTCGACGACGATCACGGCCGGCGCCTCAGCGCCGGTGGTTCTAGCCGCGCCGGCGAGGCCAGCCAGGCATCGCGCGAGTTCCGCCTGCCTGTCGCGCACTGGAATCACGACGGTCACATCACGCGGGAGAAGGGAGAGGAGGCCGCCGGAAGGAGGGTGCGCGCGGTGGGTGGGCTCAGGGCGGAGGGTGGGTTGCGTGTGAAGGGTAGGTTGCGTGTGAAAGGTGGGTTGTGTTGGGGGGGTGGGCTGCGGTCGGGGGGTGGGCTGCGGTCGGGGGGTGGGCTGCGGGTGGACGCTGGGCTGCGGGTGGACGGTGTGTTCCGGTTGGAGGGCAGGCGGTGGGAAGTCGGGATGGGCGATTCCCGCGTCGAGCAGCCTACGAGCCAGCCTCCGGGAGGCGGCATTGTCCGGCACGGGCGTGCCAGACAACCACGCGGCCACCTGGCGGGCCCCCGCGGGCGTAAGCCGCAATACGCGGACAGGCGAACCGCCGACGAGCACCGATCCCCCGGCGACGAGACGCGTACTAGAGTCGGCGCAGATCCGGAAGCCCGCCGGGACGAGTTCGCCATCTGCGGCAGGACCGCGGGGGCGCAAGGGCACCTTCCCGGGACAGACGTGGCGCGCGTTACTGGGCAGCGAACCCAGCCAGCGGACTCTCATCGCAGTCATGCGACGGCGGCCGACGCCGGCTGATCGTGACAGGCACCGTGCGATGCGAGTGATCCACAGACGGCTTAGGCGCTGATGAGCTGGGCACCGAGGCCAGCGCGCTCTCGCCGTACCCCTGGACGCACTCCGGGTCCGGCCCGTCGAGGGGCAGCCCGGTGAAGAACTTCGCGGCCATGCAGCCGCCGCGGCAGGAGTCGTAGAACCCGCACGACCGGCAGGCTCCCCCGGTGTCGGGCGCTCGCAGCGACGCGAACAGCGGCGAGTCACGCCACACGGCCTGGAAGCCACCGTCGTTTCTGATGTTGCCGGCGAGGAAGTTCTCGTGGATCGCGAACGGGCACGCGTACACGTCGCCCACCGGATCGATCAGGCAGACGACCCGGCCCGCGCCGCACAGGTTCAGCCCTGGCAGGGCCGAGCCATAGGCGGACAGGTGGAAGAACGAGTCGCCCGTCAGCACCTGCTCGCCGTGCGCGACGAGCCAGTCGTAGAGTTCACGCTGCTGCTGCGCCGTCGGGTGCAGTTCGCGCCATACGTCCGCGCCGCGCCCCGACGGGCGCAGCCGGGTCAGGCGCAACTGGGCGCCGTATCGGTCAGCGATGTCCTTGAAGGCGGCAAGCTGGGGGATGTTCTGCCGGGTCATGACGACGGACAGCTTGAAGCCGCGGAACCCCGCCGCATGCAGGTTCTCCATGGCGCGCATCGCGGTGGCGTACGAGCCCGGCCCGCGCACGGCGTCGTTTACCTCGGCCGTCGCGCCGTCCAGCGAGATCTGCACGTCCACGTAGTCGCTCGCGGCCAGCCGCGCGGCGACCTCGGGGGTGATCTTCACCCCGTTGGTGGAGAACTTCACGCCCACGTGGTGCGCGGTCGCGTAGTCCACGAGCTCCCAGAAGTCCGGGCGGACCGTCGGCTCGCCGCCCCCGATGTTGACGTAGAAGACCTGCATGCGCTCGAGGGTGTCGATGACCTGCTTGCACTCCTGGGTCGTCAGCTCCCGCGGGTCCCGGCGGCCCGATGAAGACAGGCAGTGCACACACGACAGGTTGCACGCGTAGGTCAGCTCCCAGGTCAGGCAGATGGGGGCGTCAAGGCCGAGCTGGAACAGATCGGTCAGCTTGCCCGGGGCGGCGGAGCTGGCCGGAGGCGCCGTTGGCAGGTTCCCCGCGCTGGCAGCCAGGTCTTGGGTGAGCGTCATACCACGGTCCGTTCGGAAATCATGTCTGACTCTGCGAGGGCGGAAAGAGCGCGGGCGTAGGCGGGGAGCTCGGCCTCGGTCACGCCGGCCGCCGTGCACGCGGCCCGGGCGCTGGGGTGGTCGGCAAGCGACCGGACCACCGCCAGCACCCGCTGGTTCTTCAGGAAGGACAGCCGCCGGGTGCCGAAGTGATAGAGCAGCGCGCCGAATGGCTCCGGGCGCATCGAAACCCGCGGGTCGACCCGCCAGGGGCGGTCGAGGTCGAAGCGGGTCGTGTCAGTAGACACCGCACATACCGTCGATCGAGACCTCCTCGACAAGGAGCTCGTCGCTGCTCAGAGCCTCGGCCTCGGTTTCGACAGCAGCCTGCTCGGCCATGCGGACCTCCGGTATTAGTGGCACCAAGTGCCATGATGGACTTGCCACGAGCGTAACGGCACCAAGTGCCGGAATCAAGAAACGTCACGCGTTGTGATCGGACATCACGCTATGGTCGGGCGTAAAATTGGGCATCCGTTTGCAGGGGATGGTGATGTCAGTGCCGGGACCGGCCGCGACCGCCGCGCGTACCGCTGGGCCGGCGGGCGTCCCTGGCCAGCCCGGCCGCAGGCGCGTCACGTCGCAGGCGGAGCTCGAACACGCTGCGTTCGCGCTGTTCGCCGCGAACGGATTCGAGCAGACGACGGTCGACGAGATCGCCGCGGCGGCGGGGATCGGACGGCGGACGTTCTTCCGCTACTTTCCGTCCAAGAACGACATCCCGTGGGGCGCGTTCGAGCTTGAGCTCGAACGGATGCGCGTGCGGCTGAAGGCCTGCCCGCGGGAAGTCCCGCTGATGGACGCGATACGGGTAGCGCTGATCGACTTCAACCGCGTCGCCCCGGCGCAGGTGCCGCTGCACCGGCGGCGGATGGAGCTGATCCTGCGGGTGCCAACGCTGTTCGCGCACTCCACGCTGCGCTTTACCGCTTGGCGGCAGGTGATCGCGGAGTTCGTCGCAGAGCGCACCGGCGGCCGCCCGGATGAGCTGGCGCCGCAGGTGATCGCGCACGCCGTCCTCGGGGTCGCCGTCGCCGCCTACGAGCACTGGCTCGACGACCCGGCCGCCGAACTCGGCACGCTGCTCGACGACGGCATGCGCCAGCTCGACGCGGCGTTCACCGGGAGCTTGAGCTGACGGGGACGCCTTTCACGCTGCGCACCGCGCACTGGCCGGACGTCGAAGCCGGGCCGCGGCGGCTGCTCGTGGTGCCGCTCGGCTCGCTAGAGCAGCACGGACCGCACCTGCCGCTCGACACCGACACGCGAATCGCGTGCGCTGTCGCGTCCAGGGCCTGCGCCGGGCGTGCGGGCGTCGGGCTCGCGCCGCCGGTCGCGATCGGGGCGAGCGGCGAGCACGCGGACTTCCCTGGGACGCTGTCGATCGGCACTGTCGCTTTGTCGACGCTGCTCGTCGAGCTCGGACGGCACGCGAGCCTGCACTGGCCGGCGATGCTGCTGGTCAACGGGCACGGCGGGAACGGTCCCGCGATCGGCGACGCGGTGCGCGTGCTGCGGGCCGAGGGGCGGGAATGTCAGGTGTGGCATGCGGGGCTGAGATTGGATACTGGGGCCGTCACGCCGGATGTCAGCGACGCGCACGCGGGGCGGCTGGAGACCTCGTTGATGCTCGCGCTCGCACCTGGAGATGTGCGGCTTGCCGCCGCCGTTCGCGGTGACACGCGGGCGCTCGCCGAGATCATGCCCGCGCTGCGGGCCCGCGGAGTCCGCGCGGTCAGTCCGAACGGGGTGCTCGGTGACCCGTCGGGCGCGTCCGCCGCCGAAGGTGTAACGCTGCTCCGGCTGCTCGTCGCAGACCTGAACGAGACGATGGACACGCTGATCGTCGAGGCCGCTGACGACTGAGGTGGGGTAGCCGAGGTGAGGCAGCTGATGCGGATGGGGATGGAGGGGCGGTTGAGGTGGCATTTGACCGAGGTAGGTGATGACTGTGGTGCGGGCAGCTGAGGTGACGGCTGGTGTGACGGCGACTGGCGCGGCGATTCCGCCCCTTGCTGTTATCACGGGGGCCGCGCGCGGAATGGGCGCGGCGGTCGCGGGGCGGCTCGGGGCGCGCGGATGGTCGCTGGTGCTCGTCGACGCGTGCGCGCCGCAGCCGCCGCTGTCATACCCGATGCCGACGCCCGCCGACCTGGACGCCGTCGCGGCGTCCTGCCGGGACGCCGGGGCGCCCGCGGTGGACACGCTGGTCGCCGACGTCGGCGACGGCGCGGTTCGCGACAAGATCCGGGCGGCGCTTGGCGGCCGGGTCCCGTCCGCGGCTGTCGCGGTGGCTGGAGTGATTCACGGACATCCGGCCTGGGACATGCCTGATGCCGACTTCGACCTGATGCTGCGGGTGAACACCTACGGGGTCAGGCACCTGGCCGACGCGTGCGTGCCGCCGATGGTGGCCGCCGGAGGCGGGCGGTTCGTCGCGGTCTCGTCGGCCGCGGCGCTGCGGGCGATGCCGCAGCTCGCCGCTTATTCGGCCGGGAAGGCGGCGTGCCTGGCGTACGTGCGCGCGATGGCCGCCGACCTGGCCGGGACCGGAGTGACCGCGAACGTCATCTGCCCAGGGTCCACCCGCGGCGTGATGCTCGACGCGAGCGCGGCGGTCTATGACCTGCCGTCCGCGGAGACGTTCGCCGGCCAGGCGCTGCTGCGCCGGCTCCTCGAGCCAGACGAGGTGGCGGCCGCGATCGCCTGGCTCTGCTCCCCCGACTCAGGCGCGCTCACCGGCGCCGTGATTCCGGTCGACGGCGGCCTTTCCGCGTAAGTTCCGGGACAGCCGGGACTGGCGCGTCCGGACGTGCGCCGCAGCTTCGGCGCCCGCCAAACGGCCCGGCCGAGCGTCTCACCATGTGGACGCCCCGGCACTTGATAAGGCCCCAACCGGTACCACAAATCGGACAAACCAGCCGCATAAATGACCGTTTGGGGCCCTATGTCAAATTTCTCGGCGTGGCGTCGGACGGGAGTGGCCATCGGGGACTGGGCCGGAGGGCAGGTGGGCGGAGGGGCAGGTGGGCGGAGGGGCAGGTGGGCGGAGGGGCAGGTGGGCGGAGGGGCAGGTGGGCTGGTGGGCCAACGCTGGGCAGGATGGCGGGTGGCTGGTGGGGCCGCGCTGGGCAGCGCTATGGCGCGCGGGAGTCGGCCGGGACCGTTCGGGATGATGGGGTTGTCACTGGAGGTTCTGGGGGTCGCCTACCGGGTCGCCCTTGTACTCGTGGATCGCGGCGAGGTTGTCGTGCGCCGGATGCTTGTGCGCGGCGGGGCCGTCGGCGAAGGCGCGCAGCACGTTCGTCGTGGCCTGCTTGACGAAGTCCGGCGTGGCGCCGGAGATGCCGTGCGGCTGGTCGCCGTAGATCGCCTCCACCCAGCGCATCGTGCCGCTGTTGAACACGCCGGCGCCGCCGGCGTGCGTGTAGTACGCGGAGTCGCCGTAACTGCTCGCGCCCTCACACGTCAGCGGGGAGTGGGACAGCACCTCGATCGGCCGCTCCACGGGGTAGGCCGGGTTCACCCGGTCGTACTCGATGCCGACCAGGTGCGGGAAACTCGACCCCGTGCGGACGCCGGTGCCCTTGAACACCCAGCTTGACGGACTGGACACCACATAGGAGGCGTCGACCGGATAGCCCTCGTAGATCGTGCCGATCAGCGAGGACTCCGGGTCTGGGTCCGGCGGCTCGCGCCAGTCGCTGGTGACGAGGGCGGCGTCCTTGCCGTACATCGGGTCCTGTGTGTAGTCGGTCTTGTAGCAGACGACCAGGCGCGCGTCGCCGAGCGCGGTCGACTCCAGCCGCGTGCGGCGGAACACCGCGTTGGCCCCGAGGAACGCCAGGTTCACGCCCTTGTTCCGTGCCGCCGTCACGTTGGCGCGCTCCGCCGGAGTCCAGTACTCGTCGTGGCCCATGGAGACGAGCGCGCTCGCGCCGTCGAGCAGGCTCGGGTCGGCGGCGATGTCCATGCTGGTCACGTAGGCGAGTTCGAGGCCCCCGGGCAGCACGGTCATGTGTTCGGCGAGCTTGACCACGTTGCGCTCGTAGGTGAGGAACATGTCCGCGCCGTTAAGGTCGTAGGGCCGGTCGAGGCTGACCACGAGCGACCGGTTGGCGTACTCCCCCGTCGGCCCCTTGTACAGGTCGTAGCCGCCCCACGTGTTGTAGGCCTGCCACGTCTGCACGCAGCTTTTCAGCACGACCCTGCCCGCGGTGACAACGGACCGGACGGTGATGGGGACGTACCGCTGCGCGCCGGAGTCGGCGTCCAGGCGCAGCAGGTAGGCGCCCGCGGGCCAGTCGTCCGTGGCCACGTGCAAGACAGGGTCCCAGTCGGTCTGGACTGTGTTGGTGGCCTGGGCGAGGGCCGGGCTCTTCTGCCTGCCGCCCCGCACCGTCCGCGACTGCCAGACCTTGCGCGCGCCATCACCGGAGTACCAGCCGAGCCGGAACGCGGTCACCGTGAAGCCGCGCGACGTGGTGGAGACGAACAGCGGGAACGACTCACCGCTGCGCACGCTCGCCTTGCCCGCGAAGCCCTCGATCTCGTGCTCGGCGCCGAGGTGCCTTATCTCCCAGTGCGCGTCGCCGGGCAGCGAGTTCTCCGGTACGGGCCTGCGCCACGGGCGCGCGGTGACAGCGGCCGGATGTCCGGCAGGCGCGGACGCCCCGAGCCGGGACGCGGCCTCGGAAGCGCCGGCGGCGGCGGCACCTGCCACGCCAGCCGCCGCGAGGCCGAGGAAGGCCCTGCGGGTCGTCTTAGCTGCCACGACGGTAAGCATGCCACGTAGCCGGGCAACTATGCCGGGCCTGCGCGCGATCCGGTAAGCGAATGGTCAGCCCAGGGCGGCGAGCAGCGGGGCAAGGGCGGCCGCGTCGTCGTCGGGTGCGGTGAGCAGGACGCCGCTGACCATCGGCCGCGCCTTCGCCAGCAGTCCGGCGGCGAGCTCGAGGCCGGCCGCGCGGGACGCGCCGCGGCCCGCCTTCTCCAGCAGGTCGAGCGTCGCCTGCGGGATGGTCACGCCCGGCACCTCGTGCGCCAGGTAGTCGGCGTCCTCGAAGGAGCGCAGCGGGGCGACGGAAAGCAGCAGCGGCACGCCGCTCCCGTCGAGCGCGTCGACCATCCTGCTCAGCGAATCGAGCTCGTACACCGGCCGGCAGATAAGGAACTGCGCGCCAGCCCGGATCTTGGCGTGCGCCCGGGCGATCTCGGCGTCGGGGTCGCGCGCGGCCGGGTTCACCCGGGCGCCGATGCAGAACGACGTCCGCGTGGTGAGCGCCAGCCCGTTGGAGTCGCGCCCGGCGTTCAGCCCGGCCAGCAGCGCGGTGAGCCCGACCGAGTCCACTTCCCACGTGCCGTCCACGGCCGGGTAGTCGCCGAGCACCGGCGGGCTGCCGGTGGTGGAGACCACGGACCTGATGCCGAGCGCGTGCGCGCCGAGCAGGTCGGCCTGCAGGGACATGATCGTCTTGTCCCAGGTGGTGACGGTCGCGATCGTCTCGACGCCGACCCGCTGCTGCAGTTGCAGCGCCATGTTGAGCGCGTCCAGGTGAGTACGCGCGCTCTCCCGCGGCTGCACCGCGACCAGCCCGATGCCATGCGTCTGCAGGACCGCCGCGGCCTGTTCGGCGTCGCCCGCCCAGCCGCCGGCTGACGGCGTGATGGCGGCGGCCACGATGAACCGGCCCGCGGCCAGCTGCTCGGTCAGGCTGCCCTGCGCCGGCCGGACCGGCTCCGGGGCGCCCGGCAGCGTCCGTCCGGGGCGCCCATCGGCGGGCGCCGTCTTGGCGCGGCCGCGCGGGGTCGCGGGCGCCTCCGCCGCCTCGCTCTGCCTGGTCCTGACGGCCTCAGCGGCCGCCGCGATGTGCGTCGGGGTGGTGCCGCAGCAGCCGCCCACCAGCGTCACCCCGGCGTCGGCGAACCGGCCGAGGTACCGGGCGAAGTACCCGCCGTCGATGCTGAACTCGAACGAGCGCGGGCCGACCCGGCGCGGCTGGCCGGCGTTCGGCTGCGCGCTGACGGGCACGGTCGAGTAGCGCACCAGGTCCTCGGCCACGACGAGCATCCGCTGCGGCCCGACCGTGCAGTTGGTGCCGAGCATGGCCACCGGCATGGCGCTCAGCACCGAGGCGACCTCGCGCGGCGTCTCGCCGCCGAGGGTGTGCGCGTCGTCGGCGAACGTGGCCTGGGCGATGAGCGGCACGTCGCAGACCGACGCCGCCACCGACACGGCCTCGACGAGCTCGTCCAGGTAGCCGAACGTCTCAAGGATCAGCAGGTCCACGCCCTCGTCGGCGATCAGCGCCAGGAGCTGCTCGCGGAGCACTTCCATCCGCTCGGCGGAGCCGACCAGGCGACGCTGCAGCCCGGTCACCGCCGGGGACACCGAGCCGGCGACGAGCACGGTGCGCTCGGACCGCGCGCAGGCGGCCCGCGCCAGGCGCACCCCGGCCCGGTTGATCTCGTCCACCTTGTCAGGGAATCCGTGGTCGCCGAGCCAGAGCCGGTTGGCGCCGAACGTGTTGGCCTGGATGATGTCGGCGCCCGCGCTCAGGTAACTGTCGTGGATGGTCGTGACCAGTCCGGGATCGGACAGGTTCAGCTCCGGCAGCGAGCGGTCAAGCGCCGCGCCCGCCGCGTGCAACATGGTGCCCATCGCGCCGTCGCAGACCAGCACCCGCTGGCCGGACAGCAGCTGCCTGGGGGCGCCCCTTGAGGCCGCCGAAGCAGAACTGCCGGTCATTTCTTACTGTCCTTCCGGAAGAGCGTCGAGGATCTCAAGCGCGACCTGCGCGATCAGCCGATCCCGGTAGTTGTCCAGCCGCAGCCCGGTGATCTCCTCGATCCGTTTGATCCGGTAAGCCACGGTGTTGGGATGCACGTGCAGCAGCCGCGACGCCCGCTGCGGGCTGTTGTTCTCACGGAAGTAGCAGGCAAGCGTCGACAAGTACTCCGACTTGTGCTCGTGCTCGTGCTCGCTGAGTTTACCCAGCACTTCAGCCGCGAAAGACCGCAGCTCATTGAGGTCGGGCACCTGCAGCAGCAGCCGGTGGATGCCCAGGTCCTCGAACGCCGCGACGGCGCCTGTCCGGCCGAGCCGCCACAGCGTCTGCGTGGTCCGGTGCGCCTGGTCGTAGGACCTCGCGATCTCCTCGGGCTCGCGGCAGGTGCCGCCGATGCCGATGACGACCTTCGCGCCAGGGAACAGCTCGGCGAGCCGCGCCAGGCACGCCTGGCCGAGCTTGCGCGGGTCAGGCGTGCCCGCGGCCACGACGACCACCTCGGCCTCGCGGGCGGAGACGATCGCCTCCGGCGCGCGGGTGGTCATGAAGTGCTCGATGCTCTCCCTGATGCGCTGGCGCAGCGCCTCGGCATCCGCGGCCCGCGACGGCGGAAGCTCGAAGGCGATGGCCGCCACGTTGTGCTGTCTGGTCGCGTCGTAGCCCAGGTGCGCCGCCCAGCGGGCGGCGTCGCCCGCGTCGCGGCCGCGGCCGAGCAGCAGGCCCTCGACGAGGTCATCGCGCACCCGGCGCGCCGCGGCGGCGACCACGCGCTCGCGGCCGAGTATGACGCCGCAGATCGTCGCGGCGTGCTCGGTGACCAGCAGGCTCATGTCCTCGCCGAAGGACTCCTCCGCCGGGTCCAGGGTGATGAGGTAGGACGGCACCTCGTCGCCGACGAGGATCGGCGCGACGATGATCGCGGGAACCCCGCCCACGTTCGGCAGCCGCAGCGCGCGCTGGCTCAGCCTGGAGGCGCGCAGCACCTGGCCCAGCCTGGGGTGCACGACGTGGTCCCTGACCAGGGCGGCGGCCTTCTCGGGAGGCAGGCCTGGCGAGGCGGCCGTCATCACGTCCATGAGCTGGCTGACGACCGCGACGGTCGCGGACGCGCGCTCGGAGATGAGCTGCACCACGCCGGCCAGGTCGGCGTCCTGCATGGCGAGACCGGACAGGTGCCGGTACACGGTGACCAGCTCGCGCAGGACGGCGTTCTCCCTGTCGACGTCCCGGGGGCTCTCCCTGGGAGTCGGCGCGACAGTGAGCCGGCTCGCGGCCGGCAGCGTCTCCGGCATGGTCACTGAACTATACGACGTTGTGTCATCTGTGCCTTTGTGGGACCCCACAAAGGGATCTCTACCACTGTTGTCGGTCAGCGGAAACCCATCACGTGGAATTAATCCCGCGACGGCGGCGGCGGCTGTGGTGCCGCACAGCCCCAAGGCTCGCCGGTTTGGCGCTGACAACGATGCCGCTCCTGTCCCCGCGTGGCAGTGTCTGCATCATTTCTGGCGATTCTCCTGGAGTGGCGGTCATGTCGGAGGAGATTCCCCGATGCCCGCACTGCGGTGCCATCAAGGGCGGCACCGCCGCGGCGCTCGACGCGCTGTACCAAGAAGTGGCCCGCCTGCGCGAGCTGGCGCAGCGGCACGAGGGCCGCGAAGCCGAGCTGCGGCGGGAGATCAGGCTGCTCCAGGAGACCGTGGCAAGGCTGCGCGCTGGTTTCGTTATGTTACAGGGACTTGACATATGCTCGGCCGACGCGCAAATAATCAGGCACTTTCATACCGAAAGGGGCCGACCCTTGCTTGAGTACCGCGATATCTACGCGGGAGGTCGCCTAGTCGGGTCCGCATCTCCAGACGTGATCACAATCGTCAATCCAGCCACGGAGGAGGTCGTAGGCGCCGTCCCTGCGGCTGTCGGCGTGGACGTGGACAGGGCCGTCCGGTCCGCCAGGCGGGCCTTCGACGACGGCCACTGGGCGACCTGCCACCCCAGTGAGCGCGCTGACGCGCTCGACCGGCTGGCGGCCGCCCTCGAGGCTCGCACGGAGGAAGCGGCCCGCCTCGTCACGGCAGAGATGGGGATGCCTATCTCTTACTCGCGCCAGCACAACGCCGCCGCGCCGTGCGCGATCCTGCGGTATTACGCCAAGCTCGCGCGCGGCATGGACACCGAGGAAACGCGGACCGCGGTGAGCTTCAGCGGGCGGACGATGGTCCGCCGGGAGCCCGCGGGAGTCGCCGCGGTGATCGCGAGCTGGAACTACCCGATCATGCTCGCGTTCAGTCAGCTCGCGCCGGCGCTGGCCGCCGGCTGCACGATCGTCCTCAAGCCCGCCGCCGCGACGTCGCTGTCGGCGTACATCCTGGCCGAGGCGTTCGAGGCGGCTGACTTCCCGCCCGGCGTCTTCAACCTGGTCACGGGAACGCATCAGACGGCCGGGCTGCTGGCCAGGCACCCGGGTGTGGACACGGTCGCCTTCTCCGGGCCCGCCAAGCAGGGCCGGTGGATCGCCTCCATCTGCGGCGCTGAACTCAAGCCGGCCAGCCTCGAGCTTGGCGGCCAGTCCGCCGCGATCGTGCTCGACGACGCGGACCTGGGCAAAGCCGCGGCGAGCCTGGGCAGCTTGTGCTTCGGCAACTCCGGGCAGACCTGCTTCGCGATGTCGCGGGTGCTCGTGCCCGAGCAGCTCTACGACGAGGCGGTCACGGCGCTGACCTCCCAGGCGGCGTCGCTGGTGATCGGCGACCCGCTCGCGGAAGGCACGACGATGGGGCCGATGGCCTCCTCACGGCGCCGCTCCGATGTCGAGTGCCGGGTCCGCGCGGGCGTGACGTCCGGCGCGCGGGTCGTGGCCGGCGGCAGGCGCCCGGCGTCGCCAGTGCGCGGCTACTTCTACGAGCCGACCGTGCTCGCGGACGTGACCCCCGTGATGCCGATCGCGCAGGAGGAAATCTGCGGCCCGGTCGCCACGGTCATCAGGTACCGGGACGAGGCGGAGGCGGTGGCGTTCGCCAACGACGGTTTCGGGCTCGCCGCCACCGTGTGGACCGCCGACCCGCAGCGTGGCCTCGACATCGCGCGGCAGGCCCGGGTCGGCACGTTCGGCGTCAACCTCTACGAGCCGGACATCGGCTCGCCATGGGGCGGCCGCGGCGCCAGCGGCCAGGGTAGCGCGTACGGCCCTGAAGGCATGGCCGCCTACCTGACCACGAAGTCGGTCTTCCTTCCCTCGTTCTGACCCCCTTTCTGAGTACGTTCTTTACGTTTGCGCCGATGAGGGCAGTGTCGTGCCCGGATGCGCTACCTTGCCGGGAAACGCCGCTGTTCGCGGCAGTCCCCTGGAGGTTCGCATGACTCAGACGACCGCCGCGCCGGACGCGCCCGCGCAGCAGGAGGCCCAGCCGCCGCACGTTTTCGACAAGACACCGTGGCCGCTGCTGCTGACGCTCCTGAACCTGCCACAGCTGTCGATCATGATCTCGCTGCAGGTCAGCGCCAACCGCGCAGGCCCTTACGCTTACCCGACGATCGTTAGCACGCATAATAGTTGCCATTAAGCAACTACCTACTATGCTGGGTAGACGTGGCGACAATAGTGAGCGAGCACGCGGCAGGCAGCGGCGAGACCTCCGGCGGGCGGGGCCGGGCGTACCAGTGGGTCGCCCTGTCCAACACGACGCTCGCGATGACGATGGCGACCATCGACGCGTCCATCGTCATCGTGTCGATGCCGGCCATCTTCCGCGGCATCAACCTGAACCCGCTGACTCCCGGCAACGTCTCCTACCTGCTGTGGATGATCATGGGCTACCTGCTCGTGCAGTCGGTCCTGGTCGTCACGCTGGGCAGGCTCGGCGACATCTTCGGCCGGGTCAAGATCTACAACCTCGGCTTCGTCGTCTTCACGCTCGCCTCCGTCGCGCTGTCCCTCGACCCGGCCCAGGGACCGAACGGCGCCCTCTGGCTCATCGGCTGGCGGGTCGTGCAGGCGTTCGGCGGCGCGATGCTGATGGCCAACTCCGCGGCCATCCTCACCGACGCGTTCCCCGCCAACAAGCGCGGCATGGCCCTGGGCATCAACCAGATCGCCGGCATCTCCGGCCAGTTCGTCGGCCTGCTGCTCGGCGGCCTGCTCGCCGCCTGGGACTGGCGGTCGATCTTCTGGATCA
>Ga0335073_10004750_pt1 | contig 19030 bp, 20 predicted proteins | sample Lox_Sample_22_FD_207093 | JGI IMG/M metagenome (GOLD analysis project Ga0335073, IMG submission 207093) | Soil microbial communities from Loxahatchee National Wildlife Refuge, Florida, United States - Lox_Sample_2.2 | ecosystem: Environmental > Terrestrial > Soil > Wetlands | place: USA... | reverse complement strand
TACTTGATGCTGATCTGATTTGTCCCCGGATCCTGGGTGATGGACTGAATGCCGGTGATGGAGGCTTCCGAAGCAGGCGGTGGAGCTGATGTCTGATTGGCAACGGGAGCGGGGTGGCTCAGAAGTGTATACGCGGTTCCAGTTCCAGCGGCGAACCCCAGAATCAGGATGGCAGAAGCCAGAGCGGGTGAAAATCGCACCTGCCGCAGCCAGTTGGCAGGATCGAAAGCCAGCCGATGCCAGAAACGGCCTTGCTGGGCGGTTTCCAACCCTTCCTGCAGGCGCATGCGCGAAGCGGCCAGCAGGGAGGGCGAGGGCTCGGCCGCTTGCTCCTGCGAGAGCAGAGCGTGGAAGTCCTGTTCTGCCTGCAGTTCGGCGGCACACTCGGCGCAACGCGCCACATGCTGCTCCAGTTCGTGTCGGGCGTCATCGGCCAGTTCGCCGTAGACGTGGAGCACAATATTTTGTCTCACCCATTCACACTTCATCGTGGCACCTTCATCTCATATCCGCCAGTTGTCCGCGCAATTTCTGGGTAGCCCGAAACAGCGTATTCTTGGCGGTCTCTTCCGTGGTATGCAGAATCTCGCCCACGGTGCGCAGCTTCAAACCGTGGTAATGCTTCAACTCGAACACCATGCGCTCGCGCGGGGTCAACTTTGAGAGCGCCACCGAAATACGCGCCCCCAGTTGACGGCGCATCAGATCACGCTCCGGATTCGCTCCTGCCCGCCCGTCCGGCACCTGATCGAGCAGATCATACTCGCCGCCCGATGGATCTTTTACCACCGGCGCGTCTTCCTTGCGAACCTGTTTCTTGCGCAAATGGTCCAGGCACAGGTTGGTCACAATGCGATAAATCCAGGTATAGAAGGAACACTCAAAGCGGAAGCTGCCGATGTTCTTGTAAGCCTTGAGAAAGGCGTCCTGATAGACGTCCTGGGCGTCCTGCTCGGTGCCGGTGAGATGCAGCGCCAGGCGCAACACCGCCTGGTCATAGCTGCGCACAAGTTCCTCGAAGGCGGCGCGGTTGCCGCGTTGCGCCTCGCGGATAAGCATCGTGTCGTCTATGCGGCGTTCTTGACCAGCCATGCGGCCCCGCATGATGGGCTCATGGTTACCGCCGACTCTCTGCACTCTCTCGCCCGCTACCCAATGGGTCCGTTGGCCAACCGCAAATGGTACTGCCCATGCATCGGCCGGCATGTTTTTTCGTGTCCTCTGCTTGCCCGGCGCCTGTGCCGTATCCGGGCTGCAAGGAATAGACGAGTTGTCGGGGGAACCGTGAGCAGAGATTATAGGCGTTCAGCAGGATTTTTTGGTCACCTAGGCGCTTATAAGATAAAGGGTTAGGAGAAACAGAACAACCGCTCGACGTGCTGGCAGGGGACCTTGGCACCAAGATTGCCCTCCCGCGAGCAAAAAACCGGTGGACTCATTCGCCGTCGGACCACGGAATCGAGGTCAACCGGTTTACTTCCACTGAACAATGACGATGCGACGAAAGAAACGTCTGGGGCGTTTTTTCCGCGCCCCGATTTATCTCTACCGCTGGGGATTGGGCGGGATGCTCGGGAAGCGCTTCCTGCTTCTGATCCATACGGGCCGCCGCACCGGCCACCGTCATGAAACCGTCCTCGAGATCATGGAATACCGGGCAGACGGCCCGGAAGCTGTGGTGATGAGCGGTTTTGGCCGCAACGCCGACTGGTTTCTCAATATCCAGGCAAGGCCGGAAGTGGAGGTCGTGATCGGCACCCAGCATTTCGCCGTCGAATCTCGACTCCTACCGGAAGCCGAGGCGGTAAATGCGCTCAGAGGCTACTTGCAGCGCAATCGGTTTATGGCGCCAATCATTCGTTGGGTTTTGAGTCGCCTGCTAGGCTGGCAATACCGCGGTTCGGAGTCCGATGATAGACGCCTGGTTGCGCGGTTGCCACTCGTAGCGTTTCGGCCGCAGTGACCCTCAGGCTTCCGCCGCCGCTTCTTTCCCGATCATCACTTTTAGATGTGCGGTCACGTCCTTGTGCAGCTTGATCGGAACTGTGAATTCGCCCACGGTTTTGAGTGGCTCGTGCAGCTGAATCTTGCGCCGGTCGACATTGAATCCCTTCTTTTCCAGCGCTTCGGCGATATCGCCCGACGTCACCGATCCAAACAGCTGATCGTGTTCTCCGGCCTTGCGCTCGAAGGACACCGATGCGCCCTCAAACTGGCTGGCCAGTTCCTCTGCCTGCGACTTCTCTTTGGCGGAACGGCGCACCGCAGCCGCCTTCATCTGCGCGATTACGGACTTGTTGCCAGCGGTTGCTTCGATGGCCAGCTTGCGCGGCAAAAGAAAATTGCGTCCGTATCCCTCCGCGACTTTCACCACGTCGCCGCGCGAACCCAGCTTGTTGACATCTTCTTTGAGAATGACTTCCATGAAATCGCTCCTGGCTTCTGGCTTCTAGCTGAAACTCACCATTGGCTCAAAACTCGGAGCCAGAAGGTAGCAGCTAGAAGCTGCTTTTCTACGATATTCTTCCCGCAAACGGCAGCAGCGCGATGTTGCGCGCTTGCTTGATCGCCACCGACAGACGGTGCTGATGCGGCGAGCACACTCCGGTCAGCCGCCGCGGAACGATCTTGCCGCTTTCGGCCACAAACTGGCCGAGCAGGCGATAGTCCTTGTAGTTGATATCCTCGATTTTTTCCACGCAGAATTTGCAAACCTTCTTGCGCCGGAAAAATTTTCGTCCGCCCGCGTCCCGGGACGGCCCCCCCGGCCCCGATCTCCCGCCAAATCTTGGCCGGTCGCCGCCGGGACGATCTCCAGTTGGACGCTCACTGCGTGGCGTCTCGCCCGCCGGGCGTTCGGAAACAGCGGCAGGTGCTTTTGTCTCTTCCGTCATGATTCTCCTCGTTTCATCGGCCCATGATCCGCGATCAGAGGCCAGAAAAATTTCCGCGACCGGCGATCAGGTTGCTGAAAGACGCGTTCTCACTCTCTGAAAACATCCGTCAGCGGCTAAAGCCGGGTTAGCTTTGCGTTGCGTGGCGGTGCGGCTGCGAGGGCGCGCCCTTTCAAAACCCCGCGGTCGGCGTTTTTCAGCAGCTTGCTATGCGGTCGCCGCCGGAGTTTCCGCTGCCGGCACGGGCGCGGCTTCGGCCGCGGGCTGGGCGCTCACCTTTTTGCGCGCTTCGCGAATCTTCTTGATTTTTTCCAGGCGCTTCCGCTCCTCGTCGATACGTACCGTAAGAAACTTGATGACCGGCTCGGTCACCCTTAACCGACGCTCCAGTTCGTGAATGACCGTGCCGCCGCCTTCGACCGTCAGCAGAACATAAATGCCTTCGCGGAAACGCCGCACGGTATAGGCCAGGCGGCGCTTGCCCATGCGGTCCACGCTCTTGACCGTGCCGCCGGCGGCCGGCACCGACGACTCCAGTGTCGATATCAGCTTGTCCAGATCCTCGTCCACCATATCCGGGCGGACGATAAACATCAGCTCGTAAGTACGATTCATTCGCTCTCTCCTGCCGCACACTTCGCAGGTTTCGCGACTCGGCCCCGGTATTCCCGGGCGTCCGGTGCGTGAAAGCCCGCGCCTGTCGCCGGTTAATCTTCCTTCCGGTTGAAGCGGTTCATGGCCGCCGCCGGACCATCTTCCAAAATCACCTTCACCGCTTCCGCGGCGATGTCGAGCATTCCGTCGACTACCTTCAACGTCGCCTTGCGCATTGGGGCTAGCAAATATTCTTTGCCGTCCGCCACTTTCCGTTCCGGCGCCACGCCAATCCGGATGCGCAAGAAATCCTTCGTTCCCAGGGCGTCGATAATCGACTCGATCCCGTTGTGCCCCGCCGAACTCCGCCGCGTATGAATCCGCAGCGTGCCCAGCGGAAAATCCAGCTCGTCCTGAATCACGATCAGGTCCGACTCTGCATGGGCTTCGTATTTCTTCACCAGCTCGCGCACCGAAACGCCACTCAGATTCATGTACGTTTCGGGCTTAGTCAACAGCACGGGTTGTTCTGCGATCACCACCCGCGCTGTCAATGCCCGGCACTGCCGGTTCCTTACCTCTACTCCCAGATCTCCGGCGATCCGGTCAATTGCCAGAAACCCCACGTTATGCGGCGTGAACTGATACTCGATGCCGGGATTGCCAAGACCGACGATCAGTTTCACGCCACCATCCAAAACTCCAAATCCGCAATAGAGCGGCGGACGCCCCAGTCAGCCGAGGCCCCTGCAGCCGCAACTTCGCGGGCGGGCGAGGGCGCCCGCCCCTACTCAAACTATTTCTTCTCCTTCTTCTCAGCCTTCTCCACCTTTTCCGGAGCAGCTTCGGCACCTTCTTCGCCCTCAACCTCCTGCTTGCCCTTCTTGATGACTTCCGGTTCGGCCGGGGCCCCAGCTTCCGCCGCCACAGCTTCGGGCGTGGCCGCGACCTCTTCCTTAACCGAGATGATATGCGCCACGGGGTGATTGGGATCGGTGAGGAACTTCAGCTTCTCGCCGTGCGGTAGATCCGAGACGCGCAGCACGGTTCCGAAGACCAGATCGGTCACATTGGCGTCAATGTGGCTGGGAATATCTGCCGGCAGACATTCCACTTCGACTTCGCGGAGAATCTGCTCCAGGATGCCGCCCTGGGTCTTCACGCCGGTAGCTTCGCCTTTCAGGAAGACGGGTACGCTTACCCTCAGCGCCTTGTCCATGGCAATGCGCTTCAGATCGATATGCAGCAACTTGCCCTTGATCGGCTCATACTGCCAGTCGACGATCATGGCCTTAAGCCGTTCGCCGCCATCGAGGGCCAGATCGAAAATCGTATTGTGGCCGGTTTCCGAGCGAAGGATGCGCGCCACCTGCCGGGGATCCACGGTCACCGGCACCGAGTCCTTGCCGGCACCGTAAAGCACCGCGGGAATCTTGCCCTCGCCCCGTACCCGCCGCGCCGCGTTTTTGTTGCCCGCCTCACGCGCCTGCGCTTCCAGAATGTTTTGCTCCATTGCTGTCGCCATAAAGTTCAACTTCCTGTCTTTCTAAAATTTCTTATGGGACATCTGCAACCACGCAGTCCCACGCGCTTCCTTGAGAACTCACATAAACAACTTGCTGACCGAAGTTTCCTCGTGGATCGACTGAATCGCCCGCCCGATTAATCCGGCAATCGAAAGCACGGTAATCTTGCCGCCCTTTTCCGTCCTTGCCGCATCCGCCTCCGCAGTCAGCGGGATCGTGTTGGTTACCACCACCTGCCGGATCACCGAGTTGTGCAGGTTCTCCACCGCCGGGCCCGAGAGCACCGCGTGCGAGGCGCAGGCATACACTTCCAGGGCCCCGTTCTTCAGCAGGGCAGAAGCGGTTTTCACCAGCGTGCCCGCGGTGTCGATCAAATCGTCGATGATGAGGCAAGTTCGCCCGTTCACATCGCCGATGACATGCATGACCTCCGCCACGTTCATCTCCACCCGCCGCTTATCGACAATGGCCAGGGCGGCATCCACCTTCTTGGCGAAAAAACGTGCCCGCTCCACTCCGCCCGCATCCGGCGAAACCACGGTCAGGTTCGGCAGGGTCAACTTCTTAAAATGATCCACCAGCACCGGCGAGGCGAACAGGTGGTCCACCGGAATATTGAAAAACCCCTGAATCTGCGGGGTATGCGGATCCACCAGCAGCGCCCGGTGCGCGCCCGCCGTAGTCAGCAAATCGGCCACCAGCTTGGCCGAGATCGGAGACCGCGGTTTGTCTTTGCGGTCCTGCCTCGAATACCCGAAGTAGGGAACCACCGCCGTGATGCGCCGCGCCGAAGCCCGTTTCAGCGCATCGATCATCAGCAACAGCTCCATGAGGTGCTCATCCACCGGACGGCAGGTGGGCTGCATCACAAACACGTCGCAGCCGCGCACGTTCTCCTGAATCTGAACGTAGACCTCACCATCGGCAAAGCGCTTCAGCAGAGCCTGGCCGCGCGGCATGTTCAGGAAACTGCAAACCTCGTCGGCCAGGGGCTCGTTGGCGGTGCCGCTGAAAATCTTGAACTTCTCGTCCACGCGCCCGCGCTGCTTGCGCTCTGGCTTCTCTTCCGGCATCGGAGCGCCTTTCTTTTCGGCCTTCTCCGACTTTTCCTGCGGCGTGACCAAAGTAGCCATAGTTCGCTCTCAGGCATCAGCTTTCAGCCTTCAGCCAAACCCGATCAGCCAACGATGTACCACGCTGAAGGCTGATAGCTGACGGCCGATTTCTGGCTGGGCCGCTAGGATTCGAACCTAGACAAAGTGCTCCAAAGGCACTTGACCTACCATTAGTCGACGGCCCAGAACTCGATTTCCGATTGTCGATTGAACCCCGCCGGGGCAGCTTTATTGTCAATCAACGGCGAAATTTCAACAATCAAAAACTTCCAGCCGAACGGGCAATCGGAATTCATCCAACGAAAATCCGGCCCCAGTAGGCACTACGCCTTAGCGTAGCCGTTGCCTGCGCCGCCCAACCCTGCTTCCGGAGACTCTTTGCCGCCTTGGCGGCATCTTCTCTGGAGGGAAACAACCCATACAAAACCGAACCGGAACCCGACAACGACGCATATTTCGCGCCCACATGTTCCAGCGCACGCTTCCCTTCACACAGTTCGGGATACTCAGGAAAGACGACCTGTTCGAAGTCGTTGCCAATCCCGGCCCGGACAAGGTCGAGAAGCGGATTCTCGGCCCGGCCCCTCTTACTTCGAGGAGCACCGGAGTAAGGTTCGCTCAGCCACGCCGAAAGCGCACGACTGAGCTCATCCATTCTACCGGATGCCTCGGGGAGCGTCAATTTGCCGCGATCCGCAGCGGCCATGCGCCGATCCCACTCCGCAAAGGCCTTGGGCGTCGAAACCCCTGCCTCCGGGGTCACGACCACGCACGCCGTCGGAGGGAAATCCTCCAGCTGATACACTTGCTCTCCGCGCCCCACGCCCAACACTGTTCCTCCGACCAGAAACAACGGCAAATCCGACCCAACCTCGGCCGCAATCCGCAGTCTTTCTTCCTGGGGCAGCTGCTTTTTCAACGCCCGCTCCAACCCCAGCATCGTGGCTACGGCATTCGACGAGGCTCCGCCCAGCCCTCCCTGCACGGGCAGGCGCTTTTCGATCTCGATCAGCACACGCCCCCGCGCCCGCACGGCTTGCATCATCTTTTCTGCGATGCGATAGCAGGTGTTCGACTCATCCTTCGGTACGCGCGGATCGCTACACCGAATCTCGATCCCAGACCCCCGGAATACTCTGACGCGCAACACGTCATGCAGCCCGATCGTTTGATAAACGGTCAGGAGTTCGTGAAACCCATCCCTGCGCGCCGCGCCAATGCGCAACCCGAGGTTGATCTTCGCGAAAGAACGCACCATGATGGGCACGGGGACATGATTGTAAGGTTTTGAAGGCAAAATTACGACGGGTCTCGGCCCGAGTTATCCTGATCGCCATGCGGGGCTTCGACCCTTGGGGCTTCCTGCCGATATTGAAGGACCTGGTCGTTCTGCTACTCCCGGCAGCGGCGGCAATCTGGGCCTGGTTTAAGACGCGTCATGCTCATTCTTGGCCTTTTGCCCAAGGGAGCGTACTGAACACGCAGGTTCGGCGAAGTACCGATTCCTACCCCCATCCGTGGGTTGTTGATATTGCCTATACCTACGTGGTGAACGGCGAATGCTATTCAGGTTTTTACCGCATTCGAGCGCGCAGCGAATCTCGCGCAGAGGAGAAGGTCGCCGGCTGGAAAGGCAGGATGGTCGTGGTGCGGTATTCGCCGGGAAACCCCGAAGTCTCGACCCTGCTGAAGACGGACCAGCCCGGTGGACAGCTGGGAAATTGAAAGGGCGGTCGCGGCGATTTCGTCCCCGGAGCCAGAGTATCCCCCCACCTGTCGCACCACCTTGGTAATCTCGACCCGAACTGAAGATGAGAGCATTGTTAATTTTGTGATTCCAATCACACGAACCGTCCCCGTTTGACGGTCCTCCCTATTGGAACCAAGCACGACCGCAAACACAAGCGCTGTCCCGCGTAGGGCGGGGAACCCTGTCGGCGCTGGCCCGCAAGTGGGGCTGTAAGGAGGTGCGCGCGGAAGCAAGCAGGCTCGACCTAATATTCCTGCCCGGCGGCGTTCGCCGGGCTCTTGGGGGTCGTTATGCGCCGATTTATGAGTCGTCTTTGTCTGCTGGCTCTGGTGCTGGGAGGAGCTTCCCTGGCCGTCAGCCAAAGCGATTATAGAGTTGTCTCGGTTACGAATGGCGGAACCATCTCGGGCACCGTGAAGTGGTCCGGACCGATGCCGCACCTGGTTCAATTTCCGGTTACCAAAGATCCGCAGATCTGTGATCCGGAGGGCAAGAAAACCGTCAGTCTTGAGCGGCTGATTATCGGTCCCGACGATGGAGTCGCCAACACCATCGTCTACCTCAGGAACATCTCAGCCGGCAAAGCCATGGACCTTCCTGAGCAGAGGCGCCATCTGGACCAGCACCATTGCGAGTACATCCCGCACATTCTTCTGGTGCCGGAGGGCGGACAGTTAGAGATGAAGAGTTCTGATGCCACGCTCCATACCATCCACATGGACGGGGCAGCCAGCTTCAATCTGCCGTTTCCCTTTCCGAATCAGGTGGTTCCCCGCACCATGACAACGCCTGGACTGGTCAATCTTCACTGCAACGGCGGCCACGTATGGATGAACGCGGAAATGATGGTCGTTCCCCATCCTTACTATGCGGTCACCGATGAGAGCGGACACTTCGAGTTGACGGATGTACCGCCCGGGACTTACCGGCTCATGGCGTGGCACGAAGGCTGGGGCCTGGTTGGCAAGGAACAGGCATACGACGTGCTGACCGAGCGCACCGTCCAGCGCCCGATCTTCAGCGAACCGAGAACCTGGGAGAAGGCGGTGACCGTCAGCGCTGACCAGATGAGCACGATCAACTTCGTGATTTCGAACAAGTAAGGTGAAGGGTGGCGGGAGACCGGGACCGGAGCCTACCGCCGCTTGTAGAGTACGGCAAATTCGTATCCTGCATTCGGCGGGAACAGCTCCGCCACCTTGCGCAGACGCTCGGCCAGCGAAGAGGGCGCCAGCAGCGGATAATCCCGCTCCCGCAGATCGTAATAATCCACATCCAAATAGAGCGACAGCAGATAAATCGAAATCGCATCCGAAAAAGTAGCCTCAAAAAACTCGTTCTTGGCGCGCTCGGAGTCGGGCCCGCCCGTTGTCGCTATCTTGCGCGACTCGTAGGCATCCAGCGAGGTTTCGCCGCGGACACCCGATTCCACCTGCTTCCATACCAGTTCGCTGAACTCGCGCGAGACCCCGGCGCACTCCACCAGCGCATGTCCCACGTTGATGTAAAACTCAAAGGCCACGGAAAACTTGTCGTCCATCAAGCGAGTGGAGATGAACACGCACTGTGAATTGCCCAGCATCAGGTTGCGGTGGCAAACCGCGTTATCGCTGAGGGAGACGTCGTAACGGTCGGCGATCACGGTGTCCTCACCCTGGCTGACGGTGAGCGGCACGAAATAATAAGCTTTGCGGCTGAGTGCGGCCGCCGCCCGCGTGGGCACGGCCCCGATCATGCGTTCCAGATCGAATGAACTGGTCGCAGTTTCTCCCGCCACCGCGTAGCAAATCCCATTCGGCGCCTGGGAAACCGGCGTCAGACGCACCACTTCCGCGGGGCTCCGCGTGATCGCTGGGGCGGCCTGCGACATGCTGACTATGTTATACACTACGGGCCGCCGGGCTCTGCGGCTCGCTCCGAGGCGCGATAGGCCTTCGCAAACGCCACCCACAGCGCCACAATCACCCCGAAGCACACCAAGCTGCCCTCGGGTCCGACCGATCCTCCGGTCAACCATCGCGAGCCGTGGAATGAGGAACTCAGCAGGTGACCCGGCGAAACCTGACCACTGTCCGGCACAGAGTAGAAGAAACTCTCGCCCCAATCCCAGGCGGCATGAAATCCCACGGCAAACCACAAATTCCCGGTGCGACGAAGGGTAAGACAAAAAAACAGCCCGATCATGGCCGCCGCCAGAGCTCCGGTCCAGGCTTCGCCTGGGTTTCTTAGATGCAAAGCTCCGAAAGCCCCCGAGAGCACGATCGCTGCCGGCCAGAATCCAATGCCGCGCGCCAGTGTAAACTGCGCATATCCGCGCATTAGAAATTCTTCGACCAGTCCGACCAGCAGAAACACTGCACCCCAGAAAACGGAGAATTTCACGATGCGCACGCCATGCAGCACGATGTGGCCAAAGTCGAACGCGTGCGCTCCGTGGAGGATCGCCAGCAGCAGAGTGATGCCGGCAAATCCCCACACAGCTCCCTGACAGAACAACTTGGCAAGCGCCTCGTGCAAGGGCAATCCATAAGCGCCCCACGGCCTGCTCTCGATTCGGCCCATTATGAGCGCAGGAATGACCGCCGCTACCAGAACTCCAAACTCCGAGAACGCCTGCGACCAGAGATTCCCCATGTGCGCCGCGTCAGCCAGCCAGCCGCCCGCGACGAGAATTACGGCAAACATCGCGACATAAAGTACGAGGCTCCAGCCCGAGCGAATGCCGTCCGCTCCTGCGAAAATCCAGCGCAGCCGCGCTTGATGCGGAGCGAGGCTGTGAGGATCGCCTTCGCCCTCCGGAGAACGCTTTTGGTCCAATCCGTTTTCCAATCAGGAAACTTCTCTGCGCAAATAGGCTGCAACATGGTAAAACACTCCGTCTCGACCAATGCCCCGGTTTTTTACTCGCGAACGTTTCGGCCGGCCGCAACTGTGGGCCGGCCTCTTGCTGCTGGCATTCTTCCTCGAAGCAGCCTGGCTGGTCAGGTCGGAATTGCACGGATCGGCCGGCCCTGACCTGCCCGAGCAGGTCCGGATCACTGCGGGCTGGCGGCAGTGGCACGGAGGAGCCGTTGCCGGTGCCCCCCTGCCCGATGACCGGTCCTACCCCGGAGAAATCTCTCATCTGGAAGTTTCAAAGAACGGCTTTGACACCGAGCATTCGCCGCTCGTCTACCTGGTCACCGCTGCCCCATTGCTTCCCCTGCCCGCGCGGGTACTCGACTCAGGGCTTGGCGGCCCGTGGCTCTGGTTTCCACGCCTTCCGTTCCTGGCCTGCGGTGTCCTGCTGGGCGCTTCCTTGTGGTATGTTGCCCGGCGCCTTTGCGGAAACACTGGTGGATACATTGCTCTGACGCTCTACTGCTTTTCACCGTCCATGGTCAAGGCCAGCGCAGTCTGGCATACGGAACCGGAGATCATAGCTGCATGGGGCGCATTCGGCACGATTTTTACCGCTATCGCTGTGGCCCACACTCTTTATGCTCCGCGCGAAGTGGTTCTCTGGAACTGGCGGCGCATCCTCCTTCTCGGAATTGCACTGGCTCTGGCGGTCGGATCCCAATTTTCCATGGTTATCGTGGTTCCCTTAGCGCTTATTTTTCTACTCTACGTTGCCCCCGTCCGGCGCAAGGCGGGATTGGCGATCTGGCTGGCGGCGGTGCTTGTGGGAGGGCTGTTGTTGTTTTCGTTCTATTTTTTTCACCCGCGAATCTTCTGGGAAGGTATGACGAACGCGATGTTCTGGGCAGCCACATCGCGAGGCTTCGCCATCCTGGGCGTCTACCGCCAGGTGCTCGCTGAAACTGCCGGCGCGTGTCCGGCGATGGTTTTTTTGTTTCCCCTCGCAGCGGTTACCTACGTCCTGTGGCCGCGCACGCGTTATTTCGGCAACACCGCGCCCTTGCTGATTGGCCTCGGTTTCGTGACGCTGGGAATCGCTCATCCTCACACCGGAGGAGCCGGGTTTCTTCTCGGCTCGTTGCCATTTCTTTTCATCTTCGTTTCCGGCGTCACAGCCGATCTCCTGGAAACCCGGCACCGCCAGCTGATCGCAGCCGGCATCTGGGGTGTACTCGCCGCGTATGCTGTCTGGAGCCTCATGGGGCTGGCGAAGGTTTCGGGTTAGAATATTCGTCCTTTATTTTCAATTATTTGACGTGTGGGCGCCGCGCGTCCCCCGTTGGGTCTGGGATACAAAATTTTACGGGCATTTCTTGGGGATTTACTCGTCTAAAGGATAGATGACATCGGCGCATGCGGGGTGAGCCATGACCTTCTCGTTGGAGTATCATAAGCTCATGGAGCGGTCGATTCCGGCTACGGTTGCGCTTTTTGGGTTGCTCGCCTTAGGAGTTTGTGTGCCCGGCACTCAGGCTCAGATTCACGGCGCGCCCGCTTCGGTAACTTCTCCCGGCTTTGGCGGCCGCGCCATCAACGGCACGCCAGCCAGCGTGACTTCCCTTGGCCGCAATGGCTATTCGTGGCCAGGAGTGACTTTCTCGGCTCCGGTTCCTCCTTCCTGGAGCAGCAACGGCCATCACCACAGCGGCAAGGGGACACACCACGGTAACTTTTACCCGTATGGATACGGCTACGGAGAGGTCTATGCCGTGCCCGTGCCGGTGCCTGTTCCCTATGCCGCCGACGACAACTCCGCCGATGTAGAAGACAACGGCCAGGAATATCAAGGCGGGCCTACGATCTTTGACCGACGCGGCCCAGGAGCGAGCTCCTACGAGCCTTCCGATCCGGATGCAATCACTCAACCTTCAAGTCCGCCCGCCGATATCACCGAGCCGGAAACGCCACAGGATCCGACCACGCTCGTTTTTAAGGATGGCCACGAAACCGAAGTCCTGAACTATGCCATCGTTGGTCAGACACTTTACGATTTAACGCCCGGCCACCGTCGCAAGATCGCTCTTGCCGACCTTGACCTGGCGGCTACACAACGAGCCAACGACAGCAGCGGCGTTACTTTCCTTCTGCCTTCCCCAGCGCAGGCTAACTGATAATGCGCAAACTGGCTCAAGAGCGACTGGCCCTTTTCGCAGTGCTGGTGGCTCTCGTAGCCTGTGCGAGTGCGCAACGAATGTCTGGGGCGATGCCGCACTTCGCCCCTCCCGCCGCTTCAGGTTCGTTTACCCCAGGTTTTGAGGGAATCGTTTTTCAGGGATTTCACGGGGGCTTCGCGGCCGGACGCGCGGTGTTTCCGCGATTTCCTGGTTACGGTTCCTACGGCGGGCAGTATTTCCCAGTGCCGGCGGACTGGTTCAACCCTGACGATCTCTACGCTGGGGATTATCCCGTTCCGACTCCGGTTTCTTTTGTTGTCGTGCAAAACGGTCCAGCGACCCTTGCTGGAGCGGCCCCGTCCAAGCCGCCTGCGGAGCCTTTGCTGATTGAATTGCAAGGAGGCCGCTATGTCCACATGAGCGAGAATGAAGCCGGGCAGAGCATCCAGTCGCTGACTGCGCAGCCTTCGGGCCCGCACAAGCGATCTTCCCAGGTGACCTATCCACCAACCGGAGATGCAATCCTGATCGCTCCCCTGCCTTCAGTAATCCTCGTCTTTGGCGATGGATCGCGTCAGGAAGTTCATGACTACACGATTGCTGATGGAGCCCTCTACGCGCGGGGAGATCTTTACACCGACGGCTATTGGAACAAGAAGATCGAACTCTCTGCGCTGAATATTCCGGAAACTCTTTCGGTGAACAATGCTCGCGGGGTAAAGTTTGCTCTTCCGTCATCGCCCAACGAAGTCATCACTCGCCCGTAATTCCCTGTCGTCGTGAGTGAACAAGTTGCGGCTCCCTGCGAAACCATCTCGCAGCGAGATAGTGATGCAGACTTGCCTCCGAACAGGAGCCCTGGGGTACGCGCCGTGCGCATCGAAAAATCGCCCGGAATGATATAATTAGGCATAATCATCGGTGAACATAACATCCTTTAAATGCAATGGGTTGCCACTCCGACCGGCGCTCTTCGTTTGCGCCAGCTGAGCATCTATGCCTGACGATCAAAATCCCGAACTTCCCCTGACTCCTCCGCCCGGCGACGGCGGTAGTCCCGGCGCGCTCAACATTCAACCCGTCAATATTGAAGAGGAGATGCGGCGGTCGTATCTCGACTATTCCATGTCGGTGATCATTGGCCGCGCTCTGCCCGATGTGCGTGACGGATTGAAGCCCGTGCATCGGCGCATTCTCTACGCCATGCACGACATGGGCCTGGTGCATAACCGCAAATTTTCCAAGTGCGCGGGTGTTGTGGGCGAACTGCTGAAGCGCTATCACCCGCACGGCGATGGCGCGGTGTACGACGCACTGGTGCGCCTCGCGCAGCCATGGAACATGCGCTACCCGCTCATCGATGGCCAGGGAAACTTTGGCTCGGTGGATGGAGACTCTCCCGCGGCCTACCGTTACACCGAGTGCCGCATGACCCGCATTGCGGAAGAGATGCTGGTCGATATCGAAAAAGAGGCGGTCGATTTCGTCCCCAACTTTGATGAGACCACGTCTGAGCCGGTCGTTCTCCCTACGCGAATTCCCAATCTGCTGATTAACGGCTCGAACGGCATCGCCGTCGGCATGGCGACGAACATTCCTCCGCATAATCTTACCGAAGTGGTCGACGCTGCGATTACACTGGTCAACAACCCCAGTGCGCAGCTGGCGGAAATTCTGAAGTTCGTCCAGGGCCCGGATTTTCCCACTGCCGGCATCATCCATGGCCGTGCAGGAATTTTCGAGGCCTACCGCACCGGCCGCGGACGCTTCATGATGCGCGCGAAGGCCGCCATCGAAAATCTCACCAAGGACCGCCAGGCCGTCATCGTCACCGAAATCCCCTATCAGGTAAACAAGTCGGTCCTGATCAAGCGCATCGCGCAACTGGTCAACGACAAAGACATCGAGGACATCTCCGATGTGCGGGATGAGAGTGATCGCGATGGCATGCGCATCGTGATTGAGCTCAAACGCGGCGTCGAGCCGCAGATCGTCCTGAATCAGCTCTTCAAGCACACCCAGATGCAGGAAAGTTTTTCCATGATCCTGCTGGCGGTGGTCAACGGACAGCCGCGTGAAATGGGCCTGATCCAGGCGCTCAAGCACTTCATCGATCATCGCGTCGATGTCGTTCGCCGCCGCACGGCCTTCCTGCTCTCGAAAGCCAAAGAGCGCGAGCACATCCTCGAAGGCTATCTCACCGCGCTCGATCATCTCGATAACGTGATCGCCATCGTTCGTGCCAGCGCCAACCGCGCCGATGCCCGCGAAAACCTGGTGAACTACTTCAGTGGCAAGAAAATCGACATCAACACCACCGGCCGGGCTCCCCGGCTCGATCCCGAAAAGCCCTTCACCGCCAAGCAGGCCGACGCCATTCTCGAATTGCAACTGCACCGGCTGACAAAGCTTTCTATCGATGAAATCTCCCACGAGTTGAAGCAGGTTCGCGACAATATTGCCGAATACGAGTCCATCCTGGGCTCGGAGCGCAAGTTGCGCGGCGTCATCGTCAAAGAGCTGGAAGAAATCAAGAAACAATACGGAGACGAGCGCCGCACCCGCATCGAAGACGAGGCCGCCGAAATCGTCCTCGAAGACCTCATTGCCGATGAGCAAGTTGCCGTCACCGTCAGCCACTCCGGCTACCTCAAGCGCACGCCCATTTCCACCTACCGCCAGCAGCGGCGCGGCGGCACCGGCCGCACCGGCATGAAGACGCGCGACGAGGACTTCGTCGAGCATCTCTTTCTTGCTTCCACTCACGCCTACATTCTGATTTTCACCAACAAGGGCCGCGTGTACTGGCTCAAGGTCTACGAAATTCCCGACGTCAGCGCCGCGGGCAAAGGCAAGCACATCGGCAACCTCGTTGGCTTGCAGCCCGGCGAGACTGTGAAGACCATGCTCGCCGTGCGCAATCTGGAAGAAGAAGGCAAGTATATTTTCTTTGCCACTCGCACCGGCACGGTAAAAAAGTCTGACCTGCGCGAGTTCATACACGTGCGCTCCAACGGCATCAATGCCATCAACATCGACGACGGAGACGAACTGGTAGCCGTCCGCCTCACCGACGGACAGCAGATCGTCTTCCTCGCTTCCCATGACGGACAGGCCATTCGCTTTGATGAAGACATGGTCCGCTCCATGGGCCGCGCCGCCTACGGTGTCCGCGGTATGAATTTGGAAGAAAAAGATTACGTCGTGGGCATGGCCACCACGCCGAAATCCGACGCCGACCGCGCACAGGCAGCCGAACTGCCGGCAGAAGCTATGGAAGAGCCTGGTGTTGGCGTGGAAGAGCGGCGCTTAAGCGCCGCGAAAGAGGAGGCAAAAGAAGGGGCTTCAGCCCCCGAAACATCCGCGGCTGAAGAACCCGTCGACATCGCAGTCAAAGGCTTGCTCATCCTTTCGGTCACCGAAAACGGATTCGGAAAACGCACCCCGGCCACCAGTTACCGCCTGCAGCGGCGTGGTGGCTATGGCGTCATCAATGTGAAAACTACGGAGCGCACCGGCAAAGTTGTGGCCATCGCGCAGGTCGATGAAACTTCCGAAGTCATGCTGATCAGCCACTACGGAAAGATTATCCGCATGGACTCGAAGACCATCCGCGAATCCGGCCGCAACGCCCAGGGCGTCCGCCTGCTGCATATGGAACCCGGCGACCGGGTTGCTGCAGCGGTCGTGATCGCTCCGGAAGAAGAACCCAACGGAGGCAACGGGGGCACGCTGATTCAGTGAAGCAAATGGAACGGCGGACGGATTCGTCCGCCGGAGTGTTTTCCTCCATAAACTGCTGCTCGTGACAGCGGGCGGCGACAGCGCTGAATCGTTCGCCGAAGGTCCCGCATCATCTCGTCACTCCCTGCTTCCGATTAATTTCTGTCGAAAACTCGGTCACCAAATTCACCAGCGAGCCATAAGCGGCCTGCCCCAACACCGCCCACCCGCCATTTGCCCAGGCATTTTTCGGACTTGGCTTCCACGCTGTCGATAACAAGCCTCCGCCAAACGCCCCGCCATACAATGCCCACTGCGGATGCAGATTTTTCTCGCTTCGGTCATAGGTCAGAAAATTCCGCAGAATCGCATGTCCCAGCCGCTGTTTGAATTTCGAGCACTTGCACTTGTCATAACGGACCTCGTAGCCCAGCTTCGCGTTGCCCAAGGCTGCAAGCGAGTTGGCTGTAATGAACTGCCCTTCGCGCGAGGCAAAGCGCTCCGCATACCCTCCGATTCCACCCTGCCACCTGGGCACACCCCGGGCCTGGTCGATCACCGCCGCAAACATGCGCTTCATATACGCCTCGGGCGTGGTGAACGTTTGCCGCAGGTAATAATCTTCGCGCTGCTCGCCGGTCATCGGCACCAGCTTGCGGTTTCGCCCCACATAAATGCCCGCGATCCATCCCGACTCCCAGTCGCGCGCTTTCTTCAGGCCGGCCGTCGCCGCGTCTTTGGTGGCGGTCGCAACCTGCTTGGTTTTCTCTCCAACGGCCTGTGCCGGATTCCCGCTTTCGTCTTTTTTTCTGGTCGCTCCGGGCGCATCGGGAAGCTGCTGTTGTTCTGCCGAGCGGGGCGCGGTCTGCGGCGCCTGCCCATGCGCAGTTCCGCACGGGATTATCACAGTGCAGACGACCGCCACTGCGCACTGAAAGGGACGCTTAAGGCGAAGCCGTAATTTGTCGATTCGAATCCCCAAGCTGAACCTCTGCATTGTTCCCGATCAAACGCTTTGTCATCAAGAGTAGCAGACTGGGCCGCTATTTTTGGCGCGGGACGAGCACAACCCGGATGCTAAACTCCCTTCGATGCCCTCGCTCTACAATCGTGTTGCCGGGCAAAATGTCGACCGCCTGGCCGCACTCAGCGACGGTATTTTCGCCGTCGCTATGACCCTGCTCGTGCTCGATCTCCGCGTACCCGCGAGAGAAGCCATCCACTCCGAGCGTGATCTGTGGCACGCCCTCATCGCGCTTTCGCCGCGCCTGGTCGTATTCCTCATGAGCATCATGACCAACGGCATCTTCTGGATCGGACAGCAGACTCAGCTCAATCACTTCGCCCGCGCCGACCGCAACCTCGCCTGGATTCACATCGCCTTCCTGTGCGCCGTCTGCCTTACGCCATTCTCCACATCGCTGCTCGCCGAATACATACACTACCGCGTCGCCCTTCTGCTCTACTGGTTCAACATCCTGCTCCTCGGACTCACTCTTTACTGGAGCTGGAACTACGCCACGCGATACCATCTTTTGGCCGACGATGCCCCTGCCGAAATTCATTCAGCCGTCATCCAACGCATCGTAATCGCGCAATCTCTCTATGCGACTGGCACCGCTCTCTGTTTTGTCAACAATTATTGGGCGATCGCCGCCATCGTTCTGGTGCAAATCAACTACGCCATCGCCCCGCGCTTCTGCTGGGGAGTGTTTGCCAACAAATCGTCGAACTAGACAGCGCCGGATAGACTCTTTGGCCGTGATATTGGCAGAGAGGAAAGGGTAAACTTCAAAACCGGGAACGCGGAAAGGGATTGGCCGAATGTTGGCGCATTATTACATCGACAGAGATTGGATTCTGTCCGCGAAAGCACGGCATATTTATCGGATTGCGGCGAGATTGTCCTTGATGTTGTTTTGCCTGTTGATCGCACTCCGCCTTGCGGGAACGGACTATGCACCTTTCCGCCCCATTTTGAGGTTGCTTGTCCTGAGTGGCGTGCTCGGAGCTGCAATTACTCTGGTTGCCATGGAATACTTCCTGTTCAACTTCGACAAATCCTCTGCATGGAAAAAGACTTTGTGGTTTGTGGTGCTGATGTCTCCACCACTCGGGCCCCCTCTATATTGCTTCTTTGTCTACTCCCGCTCGGAAATGGTGAATCGCGCCGATCCGGAAAGCGTAAAAAATCTGTCTGCAAGATCCGGTGGTTGACGCGGCGCGTCGCGCTCTCGTTCCTTCGATGGGAAATCGTCAGGTCCGACTTTCATTTCGGAGCTCTTGCCCCTGATCGCGCCGAGCCTAGGGCTTCGCCGCTTCAGCCGGCGCCGTCGGCGCCGGCTCTTTGTATCCCGTCCACTTCACAATTTCCCGCAGATGAATCGATCCTCGCGGGAACTGCAGCGTGTCA
>Ga0335073_10004749_pt1 | contig 19033 bp, 13 predicted proteins | sample Lox_Sample_22_FD_207093 | JGI IMG/M metagenome (GOLD analysis project Ga0335073, IMG submission 207093) | Soil microbial communities from Loxahatchee National Wildlife Refuge, Florida, United States - Lox_Sample_2.2 | ecosystem: Environmental > Terrestrial > Soil > Wetlands | place: USA... | reverse complement strand
GCTCTTCACCGCCGAAGGGCCCGAGCTTGTCCGAGATCTTGTCGCCTCTGGGCGCAAGGTCTTTCTCGATCTGAAATTCCACGACATTCCCAACACCGTGGCTGAGGCGGTGCGGTCAGCGGCCCGGCTGGGCGTCACCATGCTGAATGTGCACGCCTCCGGCGGCAAACGCATGCTGGAAGCCGCAGTGGAAGCGGCTGCCCAGTCCGAGAGCAAGCCGCTGGTGCTAGCGGTCACCGTCCTCACCAGCCTTTCAGAATCCGACTTACAGGACATCGGCGTCTGCGGCAATGTGCTCAGTCAGGTCCTGCGGCTGGGAGCGCTTGCCCGGTCCGCCGGGTGCGGTGGAGTCGTGGCGTCCGCGCACGAGGCCCGCGAGCTGCGACGGGAGCTCGGCGAGGCGTTCGCCATTGTCACTCCGGGCGTGCGCCCGGCAGGCAACGATGCCGGCGACCAGGCGCGGGTGCTTACGCCGGGCGAGGCGATTGCGGCTGGCGCAACCTATCTGGTCGTCGGCCGCCCGATTTTGCAAGCCGCTGACCCCGCCAAGGCCGCCCGGGCAATCAGCGCTGAAATTGAGAGTGCGTTGGCCGCACAGGCCATGTCGCCGTCCTAGCATTCGCAGGGGCCGGAGCAGGTTCACAATTCCCAATCCAATTGGAGCACGCCCATAAGGCAAGCACAGTTAGTGGTTGGATCGGACGCGGCTTTAGGCGCTGGCATAAACCTGTTGCGGAATCAGCCGGAGGCTGAACTCGATTCCTGAACCGTGGTTTCTCTTCACTTTTTACCGTTGTTGCGATTTCGGAATTTGTGAATGCCCGGACAGTGGTGAGCGATCTCGGCCATCTGCACAATCTGCAGATCCTTGGAAATTGCGACGAAGGTACAAAACGCGCAATGCGACTCAATGAGGATCGGTTTTTCTTGAGCAGATGAGATGTGCTCAGTCCGGCGAAATGGGAGCATTTCCCTGATTTCCACAGAGCACCTTCAAGGCCGATCTTGTAAAAAACTTCCACCATTATCTCGACAGCCTATGAGAAATCAAGCGCCAAGATACGCCTTTGCGAAATCAGCGGGGCAAATAAAAGGAGGTCCCGGAACCAGGGACCTCCGCAGGGCGATGAGGGGCATGTAATTACGGTCTGGCCTGCATGAACATCATGTCGCCCGGTTTGCCGGTCTCGATCTTGTAGTCCGAGGGGACCTGGAACAGCGAAGCATCGGGCTCCGAGCGATTGATGCTGGTCACGGTGCTGGTCATCGTTCCCATCATCGGATCGGTGTGCGTCAAGTTCAGCGGGATTTGCAGGTCGGGGGATTCCCAGCGCTCCGTCACCACGGAAATCGGTTTGGCGTTGCCGATCTGGCCGGCAGGGATGGTGCGAGTCACCCGCGTGCCCGTCGCCTGCAGGCCAAGGATGGTCTTGGTCCCGAGCTGCTCCGTCGTGACGTTCGCCTGATCGGAAACCTGACCAGCCACCTGACCAGGACCCACCATCACTGCTCCCGAGCCCGCACTCGCATTGAATGCCCTGGGCGGACCCAGCGGCATCTCGTGAGCCACCTTCCGCTGCGGGTTCAGCATGTAGCGCTTGCCCGCAACCGGATCGGTGATCACGACCATGGCGCCCTTCTTGGCGCCGGTTTGCGGCGTTACCAGCTCAAACTCGACCTCGCGGCGGACGCGGCCTTGCGAATCGCGATAAACGGTGGTCTGGTTTTCGTTGTGGATGGTGTTGCCGTCTGACAATGTCTGGTCGCGGGTGGTGGTGATGACCGCGGTCATCGGCGCGCCGGTAACGATCTTGTGGCCCTCGCCGATCTCCTCATGGAAGAAGGCGCCACCACCTGGCCCATGCATGGTGATCATCATCCCCGGTCCACCCGGCGGCGGAGGCGGCGGAGCCGGCTCGCTCTGGGCCACACCCCAGCTCGACAAAACTATCAGCAACGCTGCTGTCATGAGCAGCCTGGGTAAAGCGCCGAATCGCAGATTCATCCCGAAGTTCATAATCACTGGTTCCTTTCCCTTTGAAGTAGCTGGTGGATGGTGGTCAGTGGATAGTCAATCCGCGCCTGCTTTCTATCCACTGGCCGCTGAGCACCGCCTTGCTCAGTTCACAAACCTGACTGCCCGCACCACTCCGTCGTAGCCGACCACGACGTCTGCCGTCTGCGGCTGGGCACCATCGCTTCCCGGCAGTTCCATGCGCACCACCTGCGAATCGGTGGAACAGCTCAGCGGATCGCAGAACATCAGGGCCGTATAACCCGCCTCAGAATCGCTCTGCGGTTCGTCGGTATTGGCCTGCGCCACCGTAGTTTCGCCGTTCTCCGACACCGGCAGGCTTCGCCGCCGCCGGGCGCTCAATCCTTCCCGCCGCCCTTGCAGCGGAACAATGCGAGAACTGCTGACGCTCGTCGCTGCCGTTTCCGAGCCGCTTGCCACCGTAACCGGTTGCTGCGTCTCGGGCGCGCTCTTCTGCGGCGCGCTTTGGCTCTGCACCGGCGCGCTCCGCGAACCACGCTGGAGAAGATGCACTCCCAGGAAGATCGCGATCGCGATGGCGGCAGCTACGGCGGCATAAGCGCCGATCTCGAAAATGCGGCTCAAGCGCAACGCAAATGGAGTGGAAACGGGCGCGGCAATCGGACGTATAGTCTTACTTTGTTCCTTCATTCCAGCCGCGAGATCGGTCCCGCCGAACGCAATGGCCGCGTTCGCCGGCGAAGCACCGATGCCCGCTGAAATGCCCTGCCGGAACACGCCAAGCAGCGCCCGTTCCACATCTGGGCCAGCGTCCAGGCTGGCGGTCCGCACCTGCAGAGCATGAAGCGAGGCAGCCAGACTACGCTGCTTCTGCAACCACGACTCACAGGCCGGGCACGTCTCCGCGTGCCCAAGAATCTGCGCCTCCTCGGTCTGCGCCAACTGCAGCAAGCTCAGTGCCGCTGCGTTGTGTTTGAATTCCCGGCATGTCATGACACGCACCTCGCCGCTATACCTGAGATCTCCGGGGCCACCACCGCCGAGCGCTGCAGCTTCTTACCGAGCATGTCGTGCGCACGATGCAGCCGGGAGCGGATGGTGCCGATGGCGCATCCCATCGCCTCCGCCGCCTGCGCGTAACTCAGCTCCTGCAGATCGCACAACACCACCACCTCGCGATAATGCTCGGGCAGCGACAGCACCGCCTTCCACACCGCGGTGGAAGTCTGCCGGCGCGCGATGCCCTCGCCAGGATCGCTTTCCGTCATCAGAGCGGTCGCGTCGTCCTCGACTGGGCTGGTCATGGCGTTCTCGGTAAAGCTGCGCTCCAGAGCGCGCCGCACGTAGTTTCGCGCCACCCCGAACAGATAGGCACCCAGCGCTCCCCGGGCGGGATCGAAATCCCGGCCACGCTGCAGCAGGAAAATGAAGACGTCCTGCGTGACTTCTTCGGCGATATGTGTCGAGCCGCTCATATGCAGCGCAAAACGAAAAATCGGGCCTTGCCGCCTGCGATACAGGGCAGTGAACGCGTCTTCGTCGCCCGCCAGCGCCTGCGCCAGCAGTTGCTCGTCAGATAATTCGGTCAGCAACTTCACCTCAATGGTGGTCCTGATCTCGTTTCTGCCCATATTTCATCCCGCAGAAACGTAAAGTTCCGTTAAGTTGATTGCGCTTTGCGCCGGAAGCCGACCAGGACCCCTGCTTGTTATGTTAGTCCTTCGAGCGGGATAGGGGAGCGCGTCAGACTGGCAAAGGCAAGCGATGAAGAGGAAGGCCTGATAGACCAATAATTACTCAGACGAACAAACTTGGCGGAACTTGGCTCTTCGATCGCCTTTTCTGCCTCTAAGCTGTTGAAGACAATTGTAAATTGAATTGGTGCCGGTACTATTTATTCGCGATTTTCGAATGAGTGGGAAGAATGGTCCGCTTTGCCGTGGATGTAGTCGGCGAGGTCGGCTTCGCTGAGTTTCTTGCCGTAAAGGTCCCACACGCTGTAGCCGAGTCCGGTCAGGAGCTGGTGAATGGCGCGGTAGTTGGCCGCCCAGTCTTCGGGGGTGGTGCCATCCATCTCGATCAGCAGCTCGGGCTGGTGCGTGGCCAGCGTGTTGACTGCGCCCTTCAGCACCGCCAGCTCGACGCCTTCGGTATCGACCTTGATGAAGTCCGGCGCCGGCCAACTGCGTTCGGCTATGAGATCGTCCAGCCGCTCGACTCGGGTCTCGAAGGTCACGTAATCTTCCGAGCGCGTGATGCGCTCCGCGATATCGTCGCGAATCGTCGAGCGCGCCGGCTCCCGCCGGGGCTGCACCATCTTCTGCTGCGAGCGCGCTTCTCCCAGCGCGACGTTCTCCAGCACGATCTTGCAGCCGAACTGGTTGAGCTCCAGGTTGCAGCGGGTGTGGTCGAAGCACCAGGGATTCGGCTCGCAAACCACCAGCGTGCCGCTATCGCCCACGGCGCGCGCCGCGAACATCGAGAAGATGCCTTCGTAGGAGCCGATGTCGTACACCACCGTGCCGGTGAGGTTAAGCCCGAGATAGAAGCGCTCCTCGTCGCTGATGGCGCGCGGCAGAAAGCCCAGGCCGCCTTTGCGCTTCAGGCCGGCTGCAATGCCCGACCGCGTTCGATAGGTGATATGGCGCGTCACCGGGCGCGAAAGCCCGCCGATAGCGCGCATCACCGCTGTCGGCAAATCAATAAAACGATCCATGGAAATTAGCAATCAGCTACGGGCAATCGCAACCCGTTCTTTCGAGTTCAGCAGCCTGTTCTAGACGTGTCCTCACATGAAGGTATCAAAATGGAGCTCTCTTAGCAGCCTGTCAAAGTCGCGATCTCATATACGGGGCAATCACCGCGTATCCTGGCGTGGCCCGGTTTCTCCCGGCGAGATGAGATGCCCTCCGGTGATCACCTGTCCCGGCGGAGTCTGCCGCGGCACGCTCGTCTGCATCCGTGACCTGCCATACGCGCGATAGGCGTAGATCACGGCCAGCAAGGGCGCAGCCAGCAGCAATCCCCAGAAGCCGAAGATCAGGCTTAGCAGAATCGGAACGATCAGCGATGCCCAGATGGGCACGCGCGCAGTACGGCGCATAATCACCGGCTGTAGCAGCAGGCCGTCGACGACGACGATCACGCCGTAGAGAATGAGGACGTAGAGAAATCCTTCGAAGCCGCCGGAGATCAGCGCCGCCAGCGCGGGGCCGAAGAACGCCAGCACCGGCCCGAAGTGCGGGATGAATTGCAAGCTTGCGGCAAGAATCGCCCAGAACGGCGCCAACGGCACATGCAAATACCACAGGCCTACCCACCACAGCGCACCAATCGCCAGCGAGTTGTAGCACTGAGCGATGAACCATCGCCGCAACGCCCCTCCGGTGATGCTGACGTGACGGGAGAACTGCATAATTATTCGATGCTAAGCTCGTGGCCCGGATTGTGAAACTGAATCGCAGTGGGAGCCGCGCGTTTTGGCATCGTATCAGGGCATGGCTTCAGCCATGCCGAAAGGACCACCTTCTTAAGGTTGTCATCCCGAGCCGGTCGGGATGACAATTCAAAAAGGGGATTGCGATCGTCACGACTGAACAGGCTGCCGAAAAAGTCAATTTCGACTTCTTTTGAAGGGGCGCAGCTTTAGCTGCGCCTTTGCAACGTCCTTTAAATTTGTCGCCCCGAGCCGACTTCAGTCGGCGAGGGACTGCTGTTGCGACTTTTTCAGCAGCCCGTGAAGCCGTGTCCTGATACGAACTTTTGTCGATATCCTCGCAAGAGTTTCTTTTGACAAGCCGATCCAAATACATGGCTATAATCAATGAAGGCCAAATGCTAACTGCCAATTGCCGACTGCTGCTCCCATGAAATTCGGCGTCATCATCTTCCCCGGTTCCAATTGCGATCATGATGCCTATTGGGTGATCTCCGAGGTCGCGCACCAGCCGGTCACGTTTCTCTGGCACGATTCCCCCGATCTGAAGGGCTGTGACGCCATCATCGTTCCTGGCGGCTTCGCCTATGGCGACTATCTCCGCACCGGCGCAATCGCCAGGTTCTCGCCGGTAATGGAGTCCGTGCGCAAGTTCGCCGCCGATGGCGGGCTGGTGCTCGGCATCTGCAACGGCTTCCAGATCCTGTGTGAGGCGGGACTCCTGCCGGGCGCGCTCATGCGCAACGCTGGGCTGAAGTACGTCTGCAAGCCGGTGCATGTGCGCGTCGAGAGCACGAACACGCCGTTCACGCAGCAGCTCACGAAAGGTGAGGTGCTGGAGATTCCCATCGGCCACATGGAGGGCAACTACTTCTGCGACGAGCGGACATTGGCCGAATTGAAGGACCAGGACCGCATCGTCTTCCGATACAGCACACCGTCAGGCGAGATCACGCGCGAAGCCAATCCCAATGGCTCTATGGAGAACATCGCCGGAATCTGCAATGCGGGACGAAACGTACTGGGCATGATGCCGCATCCGGAGCGCGCCAGCGAACCGGAGCTGGGCATGACCGACGGAGCGAAGGTGTTTCGCTCACTCGTGGCGTCGATGGTAGCGAAGTGATCTCCAGTGCTCACCGCTAAGTTTTTCTTACCAGTAAGACGATCTTACTGGTAAGATTTCCCTTTTCGCCGAGACTTACCTCACTATTGCCCGCACGCGGGCGTCGCCGGAGTAAGTGTCACCTCCGGCAGAGGCTGCAGCTTCTGCTGCGTGAGCTGCGCATTCACTCCCGGCAAGTCTTGCTTCATCAGCTCCGACCACTGTTGCGCCAGCTTCGTCAGGTCCTGGCAATAATCGTGATACGCGGTGTGCATTGCGTCCGTCGGCGCCTGGTCCGCCTGGTTCACGTACTCGGACAATTGAGATGTCTCTGAATTCACCAGCGTGAAGGTTGGCTTGGGTTTGCCGAAGCCGCCGAATCCATGCTGTATCTCGCCTTGCAGTTTTCGCGCCTTGCCTTCGAAGTCGTTGACTGCTTGCAGCGCGGCCTTCGCCGGTTCATTGTTCTGCAGCGCGGACTTCCGCTCCGCCACTTCGTTTAGCAATTTCGCTGCCTGCTGGTGATACGCAAAGCTCAACGAGATCAGGCCGTTGACGTTTTGGTCGAACGCGAGTTGCTGCTCAAGCGCCGCGGGCGTTATCTTGACGCGCGGATCCAGCACCACCGTAAGCGGCTGCTTGTAAGTTTTGCCATCAACCGTGAGCCGCACTTCGTACTGCCCCGGCACGACAAGCGGCCCTCGCGGTTCGGCGTGCGTGTTTTCATACAGCGCCGAGATGGGATAGGTGTGCTGCACCGCATCGGGCGAGGCATAGCGCAGGTCCCAGACATAGCGATTCATGCCTGCGTTCTTGGGCAGCGGAGTCGGATGGTACAGCCAATAGTTCGGCACCGGTGGCGGCTCTTCCTGGCGCAGCGGTTCGGGCTTGCTCGACAGGCTGCGCACGAACTGGGCCTTCTGATCATAAATGGCAATCATCACGTCGCTTGACGGTGCTGACTTAAAGTAATAGTCGAGGACGGCGCCGGTGGGCGGATTCTGCCCTGCTGGCATCTCTGGCGGCAGCGGCGTGTCCTGGTTCATATCGTTGCGCACGCGGATAGCGGGCGCCGGCCGAAAGAAATACACTTTCGAGTTCGCAACCTTCTCGTCGATCTGCCGCAGTGGCGTGAGGTCGTCCAGGATCCAGAATGCGCGCCCGTAGGTCGCGGCAACCAGATCGTCGTCGTGCACCACCATGTCGCGCACCGAGACGGTCGGCATGTTCTGCTGCAGCGAGAGCCAATGATCGCCGGCATCGAATGAAACGAACGCACTGGTTTCGGTGCCCGCATACAGCAGGCCCCGGCGCTTGGGATCTTCGCGGACAACTTTGACGAAGCTGAAGTCGGGAATCCCGCTGACAATTTCCTCCCAGGTCTTGCCGTAGTCGTTGGTTCGGAAAATGTGCGGACGAAAATCATTGCCCGGGTGATTGTCGACGGAGACGTAAGCCGTTGCCGGATCGAAGTGCGAAGCCTCGACCATCGTGACCTCAGCGAACTTCTGCAATCCCGGAGGCGAGATGTTCTGCCACTTCGCGCCGTTATCGGTGGTGATCTGCACCACGCCATTGTTGGTGCCCACCCAGATAACGCCCGCCTTCAGAGCCGACGGGGCGACGGTGGTGATGGCGCGGCGATCGGGCGGACGCAGCGTCTGCTCTTCTTCCTGCGACTTTGGCTTCTTGTTCTCCGCCTCCTCGGTTTTCGCCTCCTCGGTCTTCTTCGGCTCCGGCTTGCTCTCTTGTTCCGCGGAAGGCGGCACGGCCTCGCCGGGACGGACGGTCAAATCCGGGCTGATCGCTTTCCATATAGCGCCCTCATCGTTCGTCTGCAAGAGGAACTGCGTGCCCTCATACAAAATGCGCGGGTCCTGCGGCGAGAAAGCCAGGGGTACATTGGTCGCGGTGCGATAGTCGCCGTCGCGGCTCACGTTGGGCGAGATCACCTTCACCTGGCGATTGCTGCGATCGATGCGCCACAGGCCGCGCGCCTCACCACCGCAGTAAACGATGTTGGGATCCAGCGGGCTGGGAACGATGTAGCCAAACTCGTAGCCGCCGATCGGGTCCCAATCGAGAAAGGTGATGGCGCCGTAATCGCCGCGGCTGAGCGTGGCCACCGCGCCGCTGTCCTGCTGCGTAGCGTAGATCCAGTAGGGAAAACGGTTGTCGGTGGAGAGGTGATAGAACTGGCCGGTCGGCTGGTTGTACCACGAGCTCCAGCTTTTGCCGCCATCCATGCTGATGGTCGCGCCCTGATCACTGCCCAGGATCATGTAGTGGGAGTTGGTGGGGTCGATCCACAGGGCGTGATTGTCGTCGCCGCCGGGCGCGCCCTTGTAAGACTCGAAGGTCACGCCGCCGTCGGTCGAGCGGTACAGCGAGGTCTGCGCGACATAGACAATGTCGGAGTTGTGCGGATCGAGGAACACCCGGCTGAAATAGCCGTTGCCGGTCACGCGCGGATCTTCCGTCGTGCGCTTCCAAGTCGCGCCGCCGTCATTGGAGCGATAGAGCCCGCCCTGTGTTCTTTCCGAGATGATCGCGAAGACGCGTTGCCCGCCGGGCGCCACGACCACACCGATGCGTCCGAGATGCGCCTTCGCCAACTGCGGAATCGTTACCGGAGTCCACGTCTCGCCGCCATCGGTGGTCTTGTAGATTCCAGCGCCGCCGGTGCCGAGCAGTCCTGCGAGAGGATTACCGGGCGTCACGTAGTGATACCAGAGAGCGGCAAAACCGATCTGCGGATTGTCAGGCGCGAAGGCGACATCGATCGCGCCGGTCTTGTCATCTTTGTAGAGGGCCTTGCGCCAGGTCTTGCCGCCATCGGTGGTCTTAAAGATGCCGCGCTCGTCGCTCGGAGCAAAGGTATGACCGAGCGCAGCGACGAAAACTACATCGGCATTCCTGGGATCGACCCAGATCGCGCCGATGTGCCGCGAGTTCTCAAGTCCGATATGCTGCCATGTTTCGCCCGCGTCCATGGACTTCCACATGCCGTTGCCCTGATTCACCGCTCCGCCGACGTTGCTGACGTCGCCGGTTCCGATGTAGACGATGTCCGGATTCGATTGCGCGACGGCAATCGCGCCAATCGAGGCAACGCGCGCTTCATCGAAGATAGGCTTCCACACCATGCCGCCGTCGGTGGTCTTCCACGCGCCGCCACCAGCGGTACCCATGTAATAGATTGCGGGCTGGCCGGGAACGCCGCTGACGTCAGTGACGCGTCCGGCGCGGAAAGGACCGATCTGCCGCCACTGCATGCCGGCATAGAGCGAGGGATCGTATTGTTGGGCGATGGCCGAGGCAGCGAGAAAAAGAACGGCGACAGCGAAAACAAGGGTACGACGAAGTGCAGAAAAGGCGGGCAGCGCGCGGCCGCCCAACGTAAGCGTCATTCCGGTGACCCCCAAATGGAAGAGATTACACCAGAACCGCTATCGGCCATCAGCCGCCGGTCCTCGGCTGGCGCTGTCAAGCGCGCCCGTCAGCGAACTCCTTGATATGCCTCCTACGTCGGCTGCAAAGACCTGTTATGACTTCACCAACGGGTGATAGATAGCTACTGCTAGAGTTTCATCGGTCCAAAGACGAGGCCGCCCACGACGGCTCCCGCCAGCACCAGCAACGCGGGATTGATTCTCGTCCGCAACAGGATCAGCAGTACGGCAACGCAGATCACCGCCGTCATCCATCCGGTGACAGCGCCGCGCGCGACGCTCAGGCAGCCCGCCAGCAGCAAGCCAATCGATACCGGCGATAGGCCCCGCTCAATCGAGTTTCTCCACGGCCACTTCTCCAGGTGCTTCCACAGGCGGCCTATCAGCAGCGCCAGCACGGTCGTGGGAGCGAAAAAGGCGATGAGAACTACGATCGCTCCCGGAAGGCCCGCGGTCCACTGCCCGATGGCCACAATCATCATCATGTTCGGCCCGGGTGCGACCTGCCCCAAGCTGTACAGATGGATCAGTTGCGGGAAGGTCAGCCACCTGTGAACGTCGACCGTGAGGTGCTTCATCTCCGGGAAGGCAGCCAAACCGCCGCCCACGGTCAAGATGGACAGGTAGGAGAACACGCGAATCAAGGAAAGAAGTTGGTTCATCGAGTCGTCTCCGGAGTGACCACCGGCCTGCGCTTTACCGGTTGGCCTTTCCGCGGCCGGTACCAAAGGATGGCGAGGACTCCCACCACGATCAGGACTCGCGGCACGGACTGGTGAAGGCGATCGACGCCAAAGACGGTAAGACCGACGAACACGAGATCGTAGGCGTGGGACAATGATTTCCTGCCCAACTGGATTGTCGTCGCCAGGATCAGCCCGATCGCCGCTGCTGCGACGCCCTTGAGCATTGCCGTGACCATCGGCTTGTCGCCAGTGGCGTGGTAGGCGATGCCGGCCGCGAACATGAGCAGCCCTCCGGGTAGGCAGATCGCGATCAGCGCAGCCAGTGCGCCCATAAATCCGCGCAGGCTATCGCCGATCAGGACCGCCATGTTGGTTGCGTTCAATCCGGGCAGGCTCTGGCTGATCGCGAGATACTCGACGAATTCCTGATCATTTACCCAGCCACGTTTGCGAACCAGTCCATCGCGCAGATAGGCCACCACGCCGCCGCCGAAGCTGGTGGCTCCGATGAAAAGGAATTCACGAAAGATCTGATGGATCGAAATAACGGCCAGCGTTTCGGTGACGCTAAGAGCGGGTTTGGCCAGGGCATCACTCATGGCTTTGGGGAGCATTGCCTTTGAGGCGGTAGACCATTCCCGTTTTCGTTGTGCCCAGAGACACCCAGTCCTGTGCATCATGCTGTAGCGAGATAAAGAACTGCTCCGAAAGCCGTCTGGGTTTGTCGTGGACGGCATCGCCCCGGTTGAACTTCAGTTGATAGGCGAACTCACCGACCAGCGGCATGTGCTCGCCTCGCGTCCGCCACAACGCGACATTGCAGTGCCCCACGATGCCCTTGCCGAAGTCCAGGTCCCCGAGTTCGAGCAGGACCTCTTCGACGATGGCCTCATTCACCAGCTTGACCTCCTCATCCTTCGACTTCTTCAGCACGGAGAGGACCGGGAAAACTTCCGCCAGGACCCACATGCCAAGCTTCTGGCTGTCCCGCATCTGACTCAAGCCGAATTGGCAGTTATGCGAGTAGAGAAGGCGGAAGCCGCCGAGCCGGTCCTTCAGGGGAAGCGCTTCGGCTTTGAACTTGATCTGATAGCTGCCTTCGATGTTAGGCCGGACATCGACGTTCGCCGCAGCCTTCTCGTCGGAGTGGCGGAACTTGAAACCGAATTCGGGATCCCCGACGGGAAAACCGTCAACATACATAGTCCTTCGGCGCAAGATGAATGCGTTGTTATAAAGCCGAAAATCCGGCGTATCCATGAAAACGATTTCGCGGATATCGGGACGCCGCCCGATCTTGGGATCGGTAATAAAGCCGACCTTCAGTTCCTTCCCTGCGCCCTGCACCATCCTGCCAAATTCACGGAAGCTGTCCACCGACACGAAGCGCTCGGGCTTCAGGATGAGCTTGGCTTCCATGTACTGGACCCGGTCGAGGGGATGGCCATCGCTATAGGCACCTTCCGGTTTCGCCTCTTCGGATATCCAGGTATCGGCAACGGCTGTCTGGGCGCCGCCGGCGCTCTTTACGTCTTTCCCATTCTTGTCCTTCTTGTCTTTGTCGTCCTTGGGCACGGCCCCTGCCTCCCGAGAATTTCCCGACTGGTTCAGTGATTATTCATCTTAATCGGACGGATGGAATACCGGGAAAACTCCCAGGGCTAGCGCATAAAAATCGATGACCTGTCAGGTCACTGCCCGGCAGATGAGCTTCTCACAGCTTCTTGACATTCGCGGGCAGCAGTCAGCAGCCGATCGATATCGGGATCGGCACGCAGCTTCTCCAGCAGCGGATCAGTCAGCAGGTTGGAATACGAGCAGTAGTTGTTTTCGATTGCGCTCTCCAGCAGATGAAGTCCCGCCTGCTTCTTGCCACAGTAGGCGAACAGCGCGCCCTCGTTGTACCAGGTCTCGGGATCGGGATCGGCGGGAAACGTGGTCTCGGCCTCGTGCGCCAGGCGGTCCAGTTCCGATGCCGGCCGCAGTTGCAGGCACGACTCCAGCAGGTCGCGATGATAACGCGGCGCTGTCGGCATGTGCTTTACGGCCTCGCGTGCGTCCGCGATCTTGCCGGCGCGCAAGAGCAGGTAAGGCGTCACATACGCCGCCCATTCCGAGCCGGCATCCAGGCGAACGAAATCGGCTGCGCGGTCCGTCTTGCCCAACTCCATGAACGGCCACGCACAGGAGCGGAAGATGTAGTTGCCGGGATCAAGCGCCAGAGCGGTATTGCATTCGCCGGTCGCCTCCTGCAGCATGCCGGCATAGCGATAGACGTAGCTCATGGTGAAGTGCGCTCGCGCGTTTTCCGGATGGCGCTTCACCAGCTCCTGCGCCGCCTCGTAGGCCTTGCCGAGTTCGCCGCGCTCGACCCGGTTGGTGATCAACTGGCTGGCGGCGACGGTAAGGTTGGGATCGAGTTGCAGCGCCCGCTCGCACGCCTGGTTGGAGAGCTGGAACATGGTCTCGCCGCCGTCAGAATAAGTCGCGTCGTAATAGGCGCGCAGGCCCAGCTCCTCCCATGCGGGGGCGTAGTCGGGATCCATCTGCACCACGTGCTGCAAAACGGCGATCGCATCTTTGTTGGGCCCGGGATCGTGGGGTAGCGCCAGCGCGTGCAGATACAGGTCGTACGCCTCCGGGTTCTTGGGTCGCGTCCTGGTCTCGATCACTCCGCCGCTGACGCCGAGTATTGGGAACAGCCCGCGCCGTAACTGCGCGGCCATATCGGACTGCACGGCGATTAAATCCAGTGCAGGTGCGGTGAACGTCGATTGCCAGAGCAGGCGATCGTCGCGAACATCGATGGCTTCCAGCGTGACCAGCAGGTTGTCGCCTTGCTTGACGAAGTGCCCGGTCAGCACGGTTGCGACGTGCAACTGGCGGCCCACGGCTTGCGGATCGACATCGCCGCCGGAATACTTTCGCGTCAGCGAGACCGGCCGCACATCGAGCGTGCGCGTGTAAGTGAGCACGTTGGCGATCTCGTCCGCCAGCGCGTAGCGCAGGAAATCGACGCTGACATCGCCGTTGACGTTTTGCAACGGCAGCACCGCGATGGTGTTCTTCGGACCGCTCGCGCCTGCGCGATGTTTGAACCACCACAGGCCCGCGAGCGTCAGCACCATGATCAAAACGGCGCTCATCGCCACCAGCAGATAGGTCTGCCAGCGGCTGGTGGTCTGGAAGGTACTGGTCGCGATGCGGTACGGGAACGGCGAGCGAATGTGGCCGCTGACGCTCAACGCGGGATCGGTCTCGCGCTTCAAGGCCTGTAGGTCGGCCTTCAGCGCCAGGGCAGTGGGATAACGGTTGCCGCGGTTCTTCTCCATCGCGCGGCCGATGATGCCTTGCAGGTCGGGCGGCAGATTGGGATTCAGCTTCAGCGGCGGTACCGGCTTGCGATTAAGCACGGCCTCCAGCGTGGTCACCGTGTTGTTGCCGGCGAAGGGCTTCTTGCCGGTTGCCATCTGGTAAAGCACGGTGCCCAGCGAAAACAAATCGGAGCGCGCGTCGAGCTCTTCGCCGCGCGCCTGCTCGGGCGACATGTAGACAGCCGTGCCGAAGATGTCGCCGGCAATGGACAACGGATCTTCCGCAGAAACGTACTCGCTGGTCGCATAGGCGGGAGCCAGCTTCGCCAGCCCGAAGTCGAGAATCTTGACCTGTCCGTTCCTGGTGATGAAGATGTTCGCCGGCTTGATGTCGCGATGGATGATGCCCTTCTCGTGGCAGGCGGCCAGCGCGTCGGCTACCTGAATGCCGATGTCGAGAATCTCGTCGACGTCCATGGGCTCGCCCAAAAGCCGGTCTTTCAGGCTCATGCCCTCCAGCTTCTCCATGACGATGAACGGCTGCCCGTTCATATCCTGAATGTCATAAATGGTGCAGATGCCGGGATGATTGAGCTGGGAGGCGGCGCGGGCCTCGCGCACGAAGCGCTCCAACGCCTTGGGATCGCTGGCCGTGTCCTCGGGAATGAACTTCAGCGCGACGTGGCGGCCCAGGCGCGTGTCTTCGGCGTCATAGACCAGGCCCATCCCACCACCGCCGAGTTTGCCCACAATGTGATAGTGGGAAACCGTCTCGCCGACGACCATGCAAACCTCATGCCGCTGGCGGTAATGTTAGGCCGCGTGCGAAAAGGGGTCAACTTGACTGCGGGATAGTATGTATGTGCTGCGCATCTGTACACACCCCCTCCCGTGCTGCTTGCGCGCACCCTCATAAACACTGGAGCAAACCGCTATGGCATGCGACCCACCCGCGTCAAATGCGGGTCTGAGCGATGGCCGCGCGCAAACGTTCTCGATGAGGAGAGGTCGGGGAGTGAGCTGCGGTGAGGCGTGCCTCTCCTGTCCAGCAATCTTGCATTTTGCGGAATTATGCTTTTGACAAAACCATCATTTCAGGATTACGCTGCGCGCCATGAGAACTGCATTGTTGAAACTTGGCGACAAGGGTGAGATCACGGCGGATGAGGCTGCTTCGAGGAATGAGACACGCGCGGTGTGTCCCGATTGCAAAGGCCCTGTCCGGCTTCATCGAAAGAGCAAGAGCGGTAGGTCTCCCGCACATTTCGAACACCTGAGCCGCACCGGAAGATGCCCGCGATTCTACACGGGCGATCTGTGAGCCATTCAACGCTTAACTGCCAGACTCACAGGCCCGATGCCCCTTATTAGCCTTTGCTCATAAGATTCCGAGTTGCACCGGCAAGAGCGGCTCCCACACTTCCAATTACTCGGATCGACAATCGGGCCTAGGTGCCCCGTGTTGCGATCTGGGTCGGGCGTCTGACCCTCAAATAATTTGTTGGCATTAACCGCCGCATCGAGGTTGGTTGGAGCAACTGTTTCCGTGTAGGTGCGGACGGACGGCACCTTGTATCCGCCTCTGAGGTTGTAACTCTTAAGCGTAAGTATTACGGTAACGCCATCAACTTCTGTGAAGACATACCCCTCACGACTTACACCCCTGACGGGAAGCGTTCCGCGTGGCACCCCCCGCGCATCTTCGAGTTGGGCGAGTTTCGCCTTTTGCTTGTCTGTCATCGTGCGTGAATACATTATCTACTTCTCCGGCCTCGTCACGCCTTTTTGCTTCAATTTGTACTCCCGGATGACCCTTTCGTATTCGTGCAGCGTGTAATCATTTACGTGCTCTCTGCGACAGATTCTTTTCAGAGTGCGACGCCCGCATCCGAACCTCATCATCTCTCGAATACCGATCTTCTTAATCTGGCGGATCAATGCCTCGCTCGCTTGTGAGTGGCCATTTGGCGTGATCGTCGCGGTCTCTGCTTCGTATTCTATCGACTGATGCCGCAACGACTCCAAATCATCGCCCTCTTCCCAGCGCCGGTCGCTCTCCTTGCCGATGCGACGGTGTCTCCCAGCGATGATGTGGGCACGTCCGAGCAGCCCGCACGTGTCGCCCTTGCAAGGCCCTCCATCGGGTGCAAGGCTCTTGGCTTCCGGATGCTGAAGATATCGGTAGAGCAGATTCTCGAAGATATCGACCACAGCCCACTCACCGTATTCGGGAGACTTGAAATCGGTTGTGAGCTCGTACTTTCTCGTGTCGTTAGAATCGGCGATATTGATGCACTCGGAATCAATCCACTTGTGCTGGTCCGACTCGAAGGGTGCAACCAGCGTGAAATAACCGGGCTCCACATTTGCCGGATAGCCACAGTTGGCCAGAATCGGAAGCAGGAAAAAGTTGTACGGGCGAAACCCTTCCCACTGGTGCAGGCGCTTCAAGACATTCTGAGTGGTGACGGCCATTCGCATCATCTGTGGGCGCTTCAACCAGGATGGATCGTTTCGCTTGAGACTGAGCGCGATTCTCAGCAGACACTCCCAGAACTCGTAAATCCACTTCGGGGCATCGTGCTCGTCATCCCATCCCTTCGGAGAATCGGCGGGCGGATAGAGGTATCCGAGGCCGTGGGCTTTGGGATCGATAATCGTGATCTGCTCCCTGGTCCGCTGATACGCCACATAGCGCTTGGCGGAGATGCTGAATCCCAGCAGTTGCCGTCGTGGTTTGTCTGGGTCACCGTCCACGTAATTTTCGTCAACCAGGTTGAGAATCGAGCCGGAGAAGCTGTAGGGGTTCAACGTCGTAAATCGATCAACAATTTTCGTGACCTCCGTCCAGGGTAGGATTCTTGCCTTCTCGCATCCGGGCACGTGGGCAAGCGAGCCGCCATTCTCCGAGCTGACAATGGCCAGAGCATCCGTGTCTGCCCACGCGTAAACACCGTTGGCATCGATCACGCACTTCTCCAGCATTCCCAGGAGCAGTCGCCCGCCGGAAGTAATGAGCGACGCCAAATAGGGCGCGTACCATCTACCCTGCTTCTCCGCTACTTCGAATCGCTTTGCAGGCTCGAATGACTCCTCGCCTGAATATACGTGGACCCTGACCGGCTTCCGCTGTGGGGTCGGCTCTGGATTGATCTCTACAAAGAAGCCGTAAATCGAATTGGCAAAGACCTTCAGCCAGTAATAGAGGTCTTTGTCCGCCCTGTGCCGCTTGCGCTCCTCGATCACCTTACGGAAAAGATCATCCCGATACGGGTCGATCTTGACCGTGCCGCGAAGATATACCGGCTTCATTCCCGCCTGCTTGCTGTGCGGCACAATGCGAATTGCCCGTTCGATCTGAGGAACCTTGCCGGTCTGAATCGCCGAGTTGATGAGATCAGGCCCGGCGACCCAGACACATTTCTCAGAACTGAGGTAGTTATTTCCAATGTTCTGGGTGGACCCGTTGTACATGGTGCGGACGGGCAGAATGTCCTGATCGGGTTTAAGCAGGGCAAAGAATCGCAACTGGGGCCACAGCTTGCGGCTGAAACATCTGTCATGCCTAATTGTGCCGAGCAGTGCTCGCACGTCGTCGGTTGCGTCCTCGAAGGTCAGGCCCTCGGCGGTCAGAAGTTCCATGAGGTTCAGCAAGGCACACGTGCTCGGGTATTCCGATGTGAAATCCACGGGCACAACGGGCATCTCGGCATGACGGATTCTGGTTTCGGAGCGGCCTCCGGCGTAGCTCTCCATCGCTATGCCGAGCATTTCATCCGGAATCTTGAATTTCTTTGCGGGAGGTTGGATGCCCATCGCTTCCAGATACGCCTTTGCAATTGATGCTGGCGAGTAAGCTTTATCGGGGTTAAGCCGTATGGGGTGGAGGTCAAATTCCTGCTTTGCTGCATTCAACAAAGCAGCCGTGCAGCGCACGTCGTGGCGCGCATATTTGATCTCAGGAATCGTTACCAGCCCGGTTGGCTTGTGCTCGATTTTCTGCGGCAGATCGTGTTTCTTGAAAGTCCTAAGTTCACAGGCCTTCTTAAGGGATAGGGCTTGGTTGAACAGCGCCCATAACAGGGTCCGAAGATCGAGAAATCTCGAATCGTTGATTTTTGTCGGCTTCACCTTTCCATTCTTCGGAATCCACTCCAACCTGAAACGAATAAATGATTTCTTGCTGTCAATCGGCTCAATCAACACGCGTGGATGCAATAGGTTCTCATTGTCGTCAGGGTGTTCCGACAGGACCAGCGACCATTCGTTCTCATCGCCTTCACCCCATTTACGGGCGAACCTCGCCAAGTCGAAGCAGAGATTGAAACCCACAATAAGCGCACCTTTCCGTGCGTACTTGTACAAGATGCTCCGTAGGAATTTCGATCGTGAGTGCAGCGGAAATTGCGGTGGGAAGGATGTAACGTCGGGAATTGCTTCGCTGAGGTACGAATCCAGGATTTCGCGTTCGTGTGTAGGCAGATCATCGTCAAAGAATGCCCCCTCTTCCACGAGGTCATAAGTTGTCCCGTTTAATTTCAAGACACGGTAGAAGCCGAAGGTTAGCTCCTGGCCGGTATCGATGCGGGATTCGCAATCGAACACGAGGGCATACGTGGGCCATTTCTTGCCTCTTGTGCGGCGGCGAACAGTGTCCTTCTTTGTTGGTTTCAGCTTGTCGATAATCACAGTGTGCGCGCGAAAATAGATGTCATGCTTCTCGCTCATAATTATTTCCTCTTTCTAGATTGAAGTTCGTATTTCAACTTCTCCAACAACATCCACTCGAAAACCTTTACTGCTGCCAGCACACGTCTGATTCGCTCTACGGGGTCTGGCGTGTAGCGAAGGTCCACACCCGCTTGACGCAACAGTGCGTGAAATCTGTCGTGATGCTCTCCGCATAGAGGGCTGGTAAACCACGCAATGTGATTGCGCCCGCCGACATGGTTGCTCTCGACTCTGCGCGTGCTCCCGCAGATAATGCACCGTCGTTTCTTTCGCCTTGCGCAACGTCGAACCTTTGGTCTTGCGATTGTCATGA
>Ga0335073_10004748_pt1 | contig 19034 bp, 19 predicted proteins | sample Lox_Sample_22_FD_207093 | JGI IMG/M metagenome (GOLD analysis project Ga0335073, IMG submission 207093) | Soil microbial communities from Loxahatchee National Wildlife Refuge, Florida, United States - Lox_Sample_2.2 | ecosystem: Environmental > Terrestrial > Soil > Wetlands | place: USA... | reverse complement strand
CCGTCTGCCGCCGGCCCGCCGGCCTACCAGCCCGCCAACCTCCGCCGGCCATACCGTCGGCCCACCAGCCCCATCAACCCCACCGGCCCCGGGCGGCTCTCACCTGGTGCCGCAAACGCGGCCCGCGGCTCATGGATGTACCGCTGCAGGGGTCATGACCCGTACAACGGTGCAACCATGACGTCCCGCCCCCGGCAGGGCGACGGCCGGAGGGCCCGATTCGGGCAGCGCACCCCGCGCCCGGTGCCTGCGCGCGACGGCCCGGGCGGGCCGCCCGGCAGGTTTCTGACCACATTCGGGGGCTTCTGCGGCCGGCGGCGGCCGTCCGGCCCGTTACCGGCTGTAACGACCATAGACGACGAGATCATGAAATAAGTTCGATGTTCGGCTACACTAGGTAGTCAGCTATGTTCAGGTAGTAATAATGGTTAATTTGTGACGCCACAAACGGGGGTTCGCGTTGCCGTATCCGGCCGAACTCGCTAGTTTTCCCACGCGGAGCGAGTTTTTCGATACGAAACCCGAGGTGACCACGAGTGGCTCTTCCTCCACTAACCCCCGAGCAGCGGACCGCAGCGCTGGAGAAGGCTGCCAAGGCCCGCAAAGAGAGAGCGGATGTAAAAAACCGCCTCAAGCACGGCGCCACAACGCTGCCGCAAGTCCTCAAGGAGGGCCAGACCGACGACGTTGTGGGCAAGATGAAGGTGTCGGCTCTCCTGGAGTCCATGCCTGGCGTGGGCAAGGTCCGCGCCAAGCAGATCATGGAGAAGCTCGGCATCGCGGAGTCGCGGCGCGTCCGCGGCCTCGGCGCCAACCAGCGGACGGCGCTGGAGCACGAATTCCGCGGCGGAGAGATCTGACCTACGCGGGTCGGGCAGGGGCGGGGCGGGGACCAACGTCCACGGCCGAACCGGGCACCGGTCGCGGCCGCGTCGTAGCGGTCGCGCCAACAGTTCACCGGGCGCGCCAGCATTTTGCTGCGCGCATGGTGCTGCCACTGGCGCCTTGCTCGGCGGCGCCCCGGCCCCTGTGCGTAAATAAACTGGGCATCGCGGCGCGGCCCGCGGCGCCGCGCCATCGCGAGAAGGCGCCGCCTAGTGTCGCGAATATCACATCGTTTGCGGACACCAAATTCGGCCGATGTTCGCGAATGACGGGCCGCTAATACTCAAAGCCGGCCGGGCACGGAGCGGGGCGAGCCCGCGGGGTGACCGGGAACCCGCCGCCGGCTGGTAGCCTGTTAGCCTGGCTGGCCCACGGGGCCGCCGTCTGGTTCTGCGCGGGGGTCGTCCCCCCTGGAGCTACATCTGCATGCACGGGAAGGGCACAAGGTGGCAGGGACACCGGCCGTGGAAGGCATCATCAACCCGCCGATCGACGATCTGCTCGAGGTGGTGGACAGCAAGTACGGCCTCGTCATCATGGCGTCGAAGCGGGCGAGGCAGATCAACGCTTACTACGCCCAGCTCAGCGAGGGCCTGCTGGAATACGTCGGCCCGCTGGTCGAGACGCGGGTACAGGAGAAGCCGCTGTCGATCGCGCTGCGCGAGATCAGCGAGGGCCTGGTCACCGCCGAAGAGGCGGCGGAATCCTGACCGCGTAACCACCGCGGCGGGCGGGTGGGCCGATGCGCATCGTCCTCGGGGTCGGCGCCGGCATCGCCGCCTACAAGTGCTGCGAGCTGGTGCGACTTTTCACCGAGTCCGGGCATCGTACCCGGGTTGTCCCCACGCCTGACGCGCTGCGCTTCGTGGGCGAGGCCACCTGGGCCGCGCTCTCCGGCGAGCCCGTCGCAACCGGCGTCTGGGAGGACGTGCACGACGTCCCGCACGTCCGGCTCGGCCAGACGGCCGACCTTGTCCTCGTCGCCCCGGCCACGGCCGACCTGCTGGCCCGAGCGGCCGCGGGCATGTCGGACGACCTGCTGACCGCGGTGCTGCTGACCGCGCGCTGCCCGGTCGTGTTCGCCCCCGCCATGCACACCGAGATGTGGCAGCACCCGGCCACCCAGGCCAACGTGTCGGTGCTGCGCGAACGCGGAGCGGTGGTGTTCGAGCCCGCCGCCGGGCGCCTCACCGGGCACGACACCGGGCCCGGCCGGCTCCCCGAGCCGGACGAGCTGTTCGCCGCCGCGCTGCGGGTGCTGGCCCGCGGCGCCGGGGGCCTGGCCCCCGACCTCACCGGGCGCCGGGTGCTGGTCTCGGCCGGCGGGACGCGCGAGGAACTGGACCCGGTCCGGTTCCTCGGCAACTGGTCCTCCGGGCGGCAGGGGTACGCGCTGGCCCGGGCGGCCGCCGCCCGCGGCGCGAAGGTCACCGTGGTGTCGGCGAACGTGGCCCTGGAGGACCCGGCCGGCGCCGAGGTGGTGCGCGTGACCTCGGCGCTGGAGATGCGCGACGCCGTCCTGTCGGCCGCGGCCGAGGCGGACGCCGTGGTCATGGCGGCCGCCGTCGCCGACTACCGGCCCGAGGTCCGGAGCGAGTCAAAGATGAAGAAGTCGGCCGCGGCACCCCCGCCGCCGCTGCACCTGACGCAGAACCCCGACATCCTGCTCGAGCTGAGCCGCGACCGGCCGCGGCCCGGGCAGGTCGTCGTAGGCTTCGCCGCCGAGACCGGGGACATGCGCGCCAACGGCCAGGCGAAACTCGCCGCCAAGGGATGCGACCTGCTGGTGGTCAACCAGGTCGGCGGCGGGCTGGCCTTCGGCACCGACGACAACGAGGCGCTGGTGCTCGCCGCCGACGGTTCCGAGACGCGGGTGCCCCGCGGCCCGAAGGAAGCGCTGGCCGACGTCGTCTGGGATCTGGTGGCGAGCAGGCTGGTCTAGGCCCCCGGGCCGGCCCGGCCCGGCTACACTTCGATGCCCGAGAGCTCGTCACTTATTAATCGTGGAAGAAAAGGGAGTCCGGTGGCTCGTCGCCTGTTTACCTCCGAGTCGGTCACAGAAGGTCATCCCGACAAGATGGCCGACCAGATCAGCGATGCCATCCTGGACGGGATGCTCAAGGGCGACCCGCAGAGCCATGTCGCCGTCGAGACGCTGATCACCACGGGTCAGGTTCATGTCGCCGGCGAGGTGACGACCGAGACCTACGTCGACATCCCGGGCCTGATCAGGGACAAGATCCTGGAGATCGGCTACGACTCGTCGGCCAAGGGCTACGACGGCGCGTCCTGCGGCGTGTCGGTGTCGATCGGGTCCCAGTCGCCCGACATCGCGCAGGGCGTGTCCGACGCGTTCGAGCACCGGGAGGGCGAGGGAGCTGACGAGCTCGACCGCCAGGGCGCAGGCGACCAGGGCCTGATGTTCGGCTACGCCTGCCGGGAGACGCCGGAGCTGATGCCGCTTCCGATCATGCTCGCGCACCGGCTGGCCCGCAGGCTGTCCGAGGTCCGGCGCAGCGGCGACGTCCCGTACATCCGCCCGGACGGCAAGACCCAGGTCACGATCGAGTACGTGGACGGCAAGCCGGTGCGGCTGGACACCGTCGTGGTATCCACCCAGCACGCCGCGTCGATCGATCTGAAGGAACTGCTGACCCCCGACGTGCGCGACCACGTGGTCGAGCCGATCCTGGGCGCCCTGGACAACGTCGACATCTCGAACTACCGGCTGCTGGTCAACCCGACCGGCCGGTTCGAGATCGGCGGGCCGATGGGTGACGCCGGGCTGACCGGCCGCAAGATCATCATCGACACGTACGGCGGCATGGCCAGGCACGGCGGAGGCGCCTTCTCCGGCAAGGACCCGTCCAAGGTCGACCGCAGCGCCGCCTACGCGATGCGCTGGGTGGCCAAGAACGTCGTCGCCGCCGGGCTGGCCGACCGCTGCGAGACCCAGGTCGCCTACGCGATCGGCAAGGCCAAGCCGGTCGGCCTGTTCGTCGAGTGCTTCGGCACCGAGCAGGTCCCCGTGGAGCGGATCCAGGACGCGGTGCTCGAGGTGTTCGACCTGCGGCCGGCCGCGATCATCCGGGACCTCGACCTGCTGCGGCCGATCTACTCGCAGACCGCCGCCTACGGCCACTTCGGCCGGGAGGAGCCCAACTTCTCCTGGGAACGCACCGACCGGACCGAGGCGCTGCAGTCGGCCGTCGGCCTGTGACCGTCCTCGTCACCGGGGGAGCGGGCTTCGTCGGCGCGACGCTGGTCCGCCGGCTGACCGAGGCCGGGCAGCCGGTCCGGGTGCTCGACAACTTCTCGACCGGGGACCCGGCGCACCTGTCGGGCGTGGACGCGGACGTGGTCAAGGGCGACATCCGCGACGCGAGCACCCTCGACGCCGCGCTGGCCGGGGTGACCGCGGTCGTGCACCTGGCCGCGGCCGGGTCGGTGGTCGCGTCCGTGGCCGACCCGAGGGCCAACTTCGAGGCCAACGTGGTCGGCACGTTCCGGGTGCTCGACGCGGCCCGCCGGGCCGGGGTGGAGCGGGTCGTGCAGGCCTCCACCGGCGGCGCGCTGATCGGCAACGCGACGCCGCCGGTCAACGAGGACTCGCTGCCCAAGCCGATCTCGCCGTACGGGGCGAGCAAGCTGGCCGGCGAGGGGTACGCGCACGCGTTCGCCATGTCGTACGGCCTGCGCACGGTCGCGCTGCGGTTCGCGAACGTCTACGGCCCGTGGAGCGAGCGGAAGACCGGCGTCATGACCAGGTACTTCCGGGCGATCCAGGCCGGAGAGCCGCTGGTGATCTACGGGGACGGCTCGTCCTCGCGCGACTACACCCACGTGTCGGACATCTCGCGCGCCATCGAACTGGCCCTGGAGCGCGAGGTCCTCGGCGGCACCGTGCTGCACGTGGCCTCCGGCGTCGAGACCACGGTCGCCGATCTGGCCCGCCTGTGCTGCGTGGCCGCCGGCGCCCCGGACCACCCGGTCGATTACCGGCCGGTGCGGGCCGGCGAGGTGGACCGGAACTTCGCCTCCTACGACCGCGCCGCCCAGGTGCTCGGCTACGCGCCCACCGTGGACCTCCCCGACGGGATCCGCAGCACCTGGCAGTGGTTCCAGGCCGAGGTGTTCCGTTCCGGTTAGGGCCATCGGGGCCGTTCCGGCAGCGACGTCACATGTCGGCGGGCAGCAGCGTGAATGTCTTGCCGGCCCGCGTGCGAAGGACGCGGAAGCGGCGATGGTCGAGGGTCAGCAGGCGGTCGGTTCGGTACCGGTCCGCGAGGACCACCAGCGACGCGTCGGCGAGGCCGATGTTCTGATCACGGTACTGGTCAATGACGCTGCGCGCCCTGCGGAGGTCTATTGCCTCCACGCACGGCAGGTCCCACGCGCCACCTGCCAGTTCGCTGATCGCGGCGAGTTCTGCCGCTGGCCCCCGGCGGGAGGCCAGCAGGCAATCGACCTCGGCCAAGACATATGGCGACACGACGAACGGGCCGGAGTCCGCCTCGACCGCCGCGCAGGTCTCGGCGTGGTGGTCGTCGCTGGCGTCAAAGAACGCGATGAGGCCGCTCGTGTCGCAGACGATCACGTCATCGCTCTCCGAAACCGGCGAGTGCTCCATCGACGTGGTCGGCGAGCGATCCCTCCCCGCTCGCGAAGAGGCTTCCTCGTGGGCGGGGTCTTCCCGAGGCGCGGACCAGCGCGGTGAGAGCCTCGCGGATCAGGTCAGCCTCGGAGCGCCCTGAGGCGGCCGCCAGTCGCTCGAGCGCCTGCTTGAGCTCGTCGGGGAGATAGACCGTGGTCTTGGTCATTCTCATATGGTACCACCTATGGCGCCTGTTACCTCGCCCGGCGGTCTCCTCTGGGTGCGCGGTTGGCCTGCCGGCAGCGGAATGTGGTTGTGGCAAGGCTCTGTCAGTCAAGAAAGCTCGGTCGCCGCGGTGCGTCGAAGACCGCACGCTGACGGGCATGAGCGAGCCCGCAGAGGGAGCCAGGATGGCCTGGCAGGAGGTGCCTGAGCCGGCCCGCACGGCGATTGAGGGGGTCTGCGGTGCTGCGGTGACCGAGGCCCGGACGCAGCCGGGCGGGTTCAGCCCCGGATTGGCGGCGGGGGTCCGGTGCGCGGACGGGACGCGGTCGTTCGTCAAGGCCGCGTCGGCCGAGCTTACCGGCACACCCCCCCGATGCACCGCCAGGAGGCGATGGTGCTCGCGGACCTGGATCCGCTGATCCTCGCCGAGCATTTGCCGGTGCCTCGCCTGCGGGGGACACGCCGACATCCGGGCCGACAACCTGCTGCTCACAGGCAAGGGAGTCGTCAGCGACCGGGCAATGGTCGTGGACTGGCCGCATGCCTGCCGCGGCGCCGCCTTCGTTGACCTGGTGGGCTTCGCGCCCAGCGTGGCGATGCAAGGCGGCCCCGAGCCAGCCGAACTGCTGGCCAGGTCCCGCGCCGGGCGGAACGCTAGCCGGGAGTCGCTCCCGGCCGTCGTCTGTGCGCTGGCCGGCTACTTCACCGAGCGTTCCCTCCAGCCGCCGCCACCTGGATTGCCGACAGTACGCCAATTCCAGGCCGCGCAGGGCGAGGTCACCCGCCGCTGGCTGGCTACCCTGCTGTGAGTGCGGCCCGGCTTTGGTCGCGCCACGCCGCTCAACCCGGCCGACCCACGGCCCCGATTACTGACGCGCACCCGTTTCTTCTGCTTGCATGGTCCGGCACGCCAGCGTCGAGCGGCCGGCGCCCGCTGCGGCCCTTTGCGCGGCCGTATAGGGCGTTGATCTCTGGTAGGACAGGAGCCGTGGCATCCCGGCGAGCGGCATCGGTGCCGTCCCGGGGGGGCGACCCCCCCAAACCCCCCCGCACGAGACCGTCCCGGGGGGGCGATCCCCCCAAACCCCGGGGCGGGCGGCGCACGAGGGTGGCCGCGGCCAGCCTGCCCGTGGCCCAGGTGGCCGTCGACGTGTCGCTGCCGCACCTGGACCGGCCCTTCGACTACCTGGTTCCGGACCGGCTCGCGGCCGACGCCGCGGCGGGCGTCCGGGTCCGGGTCCGCTTCGCCGGCCGGCTGACCGACGGGTACCTGCTGCGCCGGGCGCAGGAGAGCCAGTACCGGGGCGCCCTGGCGTTCCTGGAGCGGGTGGTGTCGCCGGAGCCGGTGCTGACCCCGGAGATCGCCGGCCTGGCCCGGGCGGTCGCCGACCGGTACGGGGGAACGCTCGCCGACGTGCTGCGGCTGGCCATCCCGCCGCGGCACGCCGCGGCCGAGGCGGCGGCGCCCGGGGCGACGGGCTGCCCGCCGCGGCCGCCGCTCCCGGGGCCCGGTCCCTGGGACCGCTACCCGGCGGGCCGGTCGTTCCTGGCCGCGCTGGCCCAGGGGCGCGCGCCCCGCGCGGCCTGGTCCGCGCTGCCCGGCCCGCACTGGCCCGACGAGATCGCCGTGGCCGCGGCCACGGCCGCCGCCGCGGGCTCCGGGGCGCTGATCGTGGTGCCCGACGCCAGGGACCTCGGCCTGGTCGACGCGGCGCTGGCCCGCGCGCTCGGGCCCGGCCAGCACGTCTGCCTCGCGGCGGGCCTCGGGCCGGCCGAGCGCTACCGCCGCTGGCTGGCCATCGCCCGGGGCCGCGTCCGGGTGGCGGCGGGGACCAGGTCCGCGATGTTCGCCCCGGTCGCCGGCCTCGGCCTGGTCGTGATCTGGGACGACGGCGATGACCTGCACGCCGAGCCTCGGGCGCCGTACCCGCACGTCAGGGAGGTTCTCGCGCTGCGGGCCCACCGCCAGGGAGCGGCCGCCCTGCTGGGCGGCTTCGCACGGACCGCCGAGGTGACCCAGCTGGTCGCCGGCGGCTGGGCGGCCGCCCTGGCGGCCGGCCGGGAGACGGTGCGGGTACACGCGCCGCGGATCACCGCGGCCGGCGACGACGCGGAGCTGGCCAGGGACGAGGCGGCCCGCTCCGCGCGGATGCCCGGCCTGGCCCTGCGCACCGCGCGGGAGGCGCTGGCCAGCGGGCCGGTGCTGTTCCAGGTGCCCAGGCGCGGCTACGTCGTCGCCGTCGCCTGCGAGGCCTGCGGCGCGCGGCCCCGCTGCCCCCGATGCCGCGGCCCGCTGTCGCTGCCGTCGGCGCAGGCCGCCCCCGTGTGCGGCTGGTGCGGCCAGGCGGCCGGCCCGCGCTGCGAGCGCTGCGGCCGGGCCGTGCTGCGTGCCCTGGTCGTCGGCGCCCGGCGCACCGCCGAGGAGCTCGGCCGGGCCTTTCCCGCCGCGCGCGTGCGCACCTCCGGAGGGCCGGAGGTGATCGCCGAGGTCGAGGCCGCCTCCGCGGTCGTCGTGGCCACCCCGGGGGCCGAGCCGCGCGCCGCCGACGGCTACGCGGCGGCGATCCTGCTCGACGGCTGGGCACTGCTCGGGCGCGCCAGCCTGCGCGCGTCTGAGGAGGCGCTGCGGCGCTGGCTCAACGCCGCGGCGCTGGTGCGGCCGGGGCGCGACGGAGGCCGTGTGGTCGTGGTCGCCGACGCCGCGCTCTTGGCGGTTCAGGCGCTCGTGCGCTGGGATCCGGTGACGCACGCCGAGCGCGAGCTGGCGGAGCGGACCGAGCTGCGGTTCCCGCCCGCGGTCCGGCTGGCCTCGCTGACCGGAGCGCCGGACGCGGTGGGCGAGGTGCTGGGCGAGGCCGTCCTCCCGGCCGGCGCCGAGGTGCTCGGGCCGGTCCCCGCCGGCGACGGCGGCGCCCGGCCGGGGGCGGGCGAGCCGAGGGCGGGCGGGCGGGGAGAAACCGTCCGCGCGCTGGTGCGGGCCGACCGGCGGGACGGGGCCGCGCTCGCGGCCGCGCTGCGCGCCGCGCAGGCGGTTCGCAGCGCCCGCAAGCAGACGTCCCCGGTCCGGCTGCAGCTCGACCCCGCCGAGCTGCTCTGACGGCGAGCTGCTCTGACAACGCCGCGGTAGGCCATAGGGTGCTTGGGTGGCCACCTCACGAAGGAACCCGCGCTCGCGGTCCGGCCCGCCGCGCGCGGCCGGCGACGTTGGCGCGGCGGTGACCGCCTCCGCAGGCCCCGGGCGCGACCGGCCGGCCGCGGGCCAGCCCGCCGGCACCCTGCCGCGGCTGCCGCCGGTCCGGCTCGCGCCGCGGGAGGAGCTCGCCGCGGCGGCCCGGGTGGCGCCGCTGCTGCGCGCCGCGCGTGACCTGGCCCGCTGGGCCCGCCGGGCCGGCCTGGGCGGCGCCCTGTCCCCGGAGGCGTCGGCAACGGCCGCCGCCGACCTCGACCTCGCGCCGGGCGAGGCCGACGCGGCGATCCGGGTGGCCACGGCGACCGGCATGCTCGAGCCGGGCCCCGACGATGAGCCGCACCGGGGCGACATCCTCGCCACCGGCAACGCCGAGCAGGTGCTGGCCATCTGGGACGAGGCGCTGCGCGCGCTGCTCGAGGCCGAGGACCTGGACGGGCTGGCCACCGCCCTCTACACGGTGGGCGGGCCGGTCCGGATGGAGGGCCTGTTCGACGCCTACGCCGCGGCGGCGGGCACCAGGCGCAGCCAGCCAGGCTCGGCCGCCCCGGACCAGGCCGCGGCGCTGTCGGCGGTGCTGGAGACGCTGGCCGACCTCGGCGTGGTCGAGCTCGGGACGGAGGAGGCGGCCGGCGGCCTGACCGTCGCCCTCTCACCGCTCGGCGTCTGGGGCGTGCACCGCAGGCTCCGGGCGCAGGGATGGCACGTCCCCGTGCTGGGCGGCGCCCGCCGGTCCGGCGCGGCGGGCCTGCTGATCACCCTGGCCAGCTGCGACGCCGAGGACGGCGAGGCCGAGATCGGCTCCTGGCTGGCGGAACGGACGCCGGCCCAGGCCGCCGCCGAGCTCGTCGAGGCGGCCGGCAGCGGATCGCCGGGCCTGCGCGGCGCCGCGTTCGCGGTGCTGGACCGGATCGGCGAGCCCGCCATACCCGAGGTTCGCGCCGCGCTGGCCGAACCGGTGCTGCGCGCGCACGCCTCGGTCTGGCTGCACGAGCACGGCGAGCAGGCCGAGCTGCGGCCCGAGGACCGGACCTGGCTGCTCGTGGACCTCGGGGCGGGCCTGCTCGAGGAGGCCGACCCGCGGGACGTGGTGGCCGAGCTGCTGCCTGACGTGCCGGCCGAGGCTCAGGCGGAGATCGTGGCCGGCCTGTGGCGGGTAAGTCACCCGGGAGTGACCGACCTGCTGACCGCGCTGAGCGATCATCATCCCGACCCGGCGGTGGCCAGGGCCGCGCGCAAGGCCGCGTTCAAGGCCCGGTCGCCCTCCATAGACTGAAACCGCGCGAGAACGCGTCCGACAGGTGGAGGAAACAGGTGAGCGTTAGGCCGATACGGCTGTTCGGCGACCCGGTGCTGCGCACGCCGGCCGAGCCGGTGCGCGATTTCGACGCCGAGCTGCGCAAGCTGGTCAAGGACCTGACCGAGACCATGCTGGACGCGCCGGGGGTCGGGCTCGCCGCCCCGCAGATCGGGGTCGGGCTGCGGGTCTTCGTGTACAACATCGACGATGTGCTCGGCCACCTGATCAACCCGTCGCTGCGGTTGTCGGACGACGAGGAGACCGACGACGAGGGATGCCTGTCCTTCCCCGGCCTGCAGTACCCGACGCCCCGGGCGCACGGGGTCGTGGCGCGCGGCTTCAACTCCCACGGCGAGCCGGTCACGCTGGAGGGGACCGGGCAGCTGGCCCGGTGCGTGCAGCACGAGACCGACCACCTCGACGGCGTCCTGTTCATCGACCGCCTCGACCCGGCGCAGCGCAAGCTGGCGATGAAGGAGATCCGCGCCGCGGAGTGGTGGGGCGAGCCGGTCCCGGTGGTGAAGGCGTCGCCGCACCCGCTGCGCGGCGGGAAGGCCTACTAGCGGATGCGCCTGGTCTTCGCGGGCACGCCGGCCACGGCGGTTCCCTCGCTGGACGCGCTCCTCGCGTCCCGGCACGAGGTCGCGGCCGTGGTGACCCGGCCCGACGCCCCGGCCGGCCGCGGGCTGCACGTGGCGGCGAGCCCGGTGGCGCTGCGCGCCGAGGCCGGGGGAGTCGAGGTGCTCAAGCCCCGCCGTCCATCCGACCCCGACTTCCTTGGCCGGCTTCGGCAGATCGCGCCGGACTGCTGCCCGGTCACCGCGTACGGCGCGCTGATCCCGCAGCAGGCCCTGGACATCCCGCGGCACGGCTGGGTCAACCTGCACTTCTCGCTGCTGCCGGCCTGGCGCGGGGCGGCGCCGGTGCAGCACGCGCTGCTGCACGGCGACGACATCACGGGCGCGACCACGTTCCGGCTCGTGGCCGCGCTGGACGCCGGCCCGGTCTACGGGGTGGTCACCGAGCAGGTCCGGCCGGCCGACACCGCGGGCGAACTGCTGGAGCGGCTGGCCGTGTCCGGGGCCGAGCTGCTGGTCGCGACCATGGACGGCATCGAGTCCGGCGAGCTTGCCGCGCGGCCGCAGCCCGCCGACGGGATCAGCCTGGCCCCGAAGATCACACCAGGGGACGCCCGGGTGCGCTGGGACCAGCCCGCGACCGCGGTCAGCCGGCTGGTACGCGCGTGCACGCCCGCCCCCGGCGCGTGGACCGCGCTGCGCGGCGCCCGGATCAAGCTATGGCCGTTCGCGGGCATCGGCGACGATTCCGGCCTCCGGCCGGGCCCGGGTCAGCTGCGGCTGCAGGGCCGGCAGGTGCTGGTGGGCACGGGGACCCAGCCGGTGCGGCTCGGCGACGTCCAGCCGCACGGCAAACGCCGGATGCCCGCCGCCGACTGGGCCCGGGGGCTGCGGCTCGACGAGTCCGCGGCGGTGCTGGGCTGACATGACCACACGCGGCCAGCGCCCGCGCCGGCCAGCACCGGGCCAGTCCCGCCGACGGCGCAGCGACCCTGCCCGGGCCGTAGCGTTGGAAATACTGAGGGCGGTGAGCGAACGCGACGCCTACGCGAACCTGCTCCTCCCCGCGCTGCTCCGCGAGCGCGGCCTGAGCGGGCGGGACGCGGCGCTGGCCACCGAACTGGCTTACGGCACGCTGCGCGGCCAGGGCAGCTACGACGCGATCATCGCCGTCTGCTCGGACCGGGACCCGGACCGGCTCGACCCGCCGCTGCGCGAGGTGCTGCGCCTGGGCGCGCATCAGCTGCTGGCCACCAGGATCGCGGCGCATGCCGCCGTCGCCACCTCGGTGGACCTGGCCAAGGACGCGGCGGGCCCGCGCCCGGCCGGGTTCGTCAACGCGGTGCTGCGCCGCGTCGCCACCCGGGACCTGCCGGCCTGGCTGGAGATCGCCGCCCCGAGCCGGGCCGACGACCTGGTCGGCCATCTGGCCGTCCGCTACAGCCACCCGCGGTGGATCGTCCGGGCCCTGGCCGAGGCCCTCGAGGACGACCCGGCCGGGGGCCTGACCGAGACCGAGGCCGTCCTGGCCGCCGACGGCGAGCGCCCGCTGGTCACCCTGTGCGCGGTGCCCGGGCTGGCCGCGCCCGCGGAGCTGGCCGCCGCCGGCGCGGCGCCGGCCCGCTGGTCGCCGTTCGGCGCTTACCTGCCCGAGGGGGACCCGGCCCGGGTCGCGGCGGTGGCGCAGGGCCGGGCCGCGGTCCAGGACGAGGCCAGCCAGCTGGCGGCGATCGCGCTGGACCGGGTGGACGCGGGGGCCGGGGCCGGCGGGCGGTGGCTCGACATCTGCGCCGGGCCGGGCGGCAAGGCGCGGCTGCTGGCCGGGCTGGCCCGCGGCCGGGGCGCGCGGCTGCTCGCTGCCGAGGTGCGACCGCACCGGGCCCGGCTCGTGCGTGACGCGATCTCGGCCGGCCACGCCAGCGTCCCCGGCGGGCCGGGTGAGGGCTCGGGCGGGCCGGGTGAGGGCTCGGGCGGGCCGGGTGAGGGCTCGGGCGGGCCAGGTGAGGGCTCGGGCGGGCCGGGTGAGGGTTCCGGCGGGCCGGGCGCGGCCGTGGTGACCGCCGACGGGACCGCGCCCGCCTGGCGGCCGGGGACCTTCGACCGGGTGCTCGCCGACGTTCCCTGCTCGGGCCTGGGCGCCCTGCGCCGCCGGGCGGAGGCCCGATGGCGCCGCTCCGCCGAGGACGTCGCCGCGCTCGGGCCGCTGCAGCGGGCGCTGCTGGGCTCGGCGCTGGACTCCGCCGCGCCGGGCGGGGTGGTGGCCTACGTCACCTGCTCCCCGCACGTTGCCGAGACGCGGGCCGTCGTGACCGAGGTCGTGGCCGCGCGCGGCGACGTCGAGGTGCTCGACGCCCCGGCCGTCCTGCCCGAGGTGCCGGGCCTGCGCTGCCCGCCGCCGCACGGCGCGTTCGCCCAGTTCTGGCCGCATCGGCACGGCACCGACGCGATCTTCCTGGCCCTGTTGCGCCGTAAGGGCTGACCGCGCGCGGCCGCGGCCGCCGTCGGCAGCAGCCGAAATGGCCGGCAAGCGAATCGCCGCTTAACAGCGGTTCCTGCTGATCCGTCCCAGATGTAAGTTTCATCGGCACATTGCCTGCTATTAACGAAATCGTTGGATTACGGCGGTCCTGGTCCGAATGGATCGTGCTGGACGCAATTACCGGCACTTCCGGATGGAGCAGGCCTATGCCCGAACTCACCCGACGCCGCCTCCTGACCGCCGCAGGGGCGGCGGCCAGCGCGGCCTTCGCCGCCGAATTCCTGCCGCGGAACGTCCGCAAGGCACTCGCGTCCGGGCCGCCGCGCGGCTCGGGGCAGCTCAGCGACATCAAGCATGTGGTGATCCTGATGCAGGAGAACCGATCGTTCGACCACTACTTCGGCATGCTTCCCGGTGTCCGGGGCTTCTCCGACCCCACGGCCATCACGCTGCCCGACGGCAAGCCGGTGTGGTACCAGCCCATCCCGACCACCCCCCCGACGACCAATCCGACGGAGTACACGAACCCGGACGGCTACCTGCTGCCGTTCCGGCTCAATACGCTGACTACCAGCGCCCAGGCCATTCCGTCCACCAGCCACGCCTGGAACTACCAGCACTTGTCCTGGGACAACGGGGCAATGGACGGATTCGTCACGGCCCACCTGGCGGCGAACGGCAACAACGGCCCCTACACCATGGGCTACTACACCCAGGAAGACATCCCGTTCCAGTGGGCGCTGGCCGAGAACTTCACCATCTGCGACAGCTACCACTGCTCGGTGCTCGGCCCGACCTGGCCGAACCGGCTGTACCACTGGAGCGCCTCGATCGACCCGCAGGGCGTCGCGGGCGGCCCGATCACCAGCAACATCGATCCCGTCCCGTACGGGTGGAAGACCTACCCGGAGGCGCTGACCGAGGCCGGCGTGAGCTGGCAGGTCTACCAGGAGGTCGACAACTACGAGACCAACCTGCTGGAGATGTTCCGCAGCTTCCAGAGCGCGCCGGTGAACTCCACGCTGTTCCAGAGCGGGATGCGGACGTTCTCCCCGGGCCAGTTCGAGTACGACGCCATGCACGACCGGCTGCCCACCGTGTCCTGGCTGATACCCACCAGCTACCAGTCCGAGCACCCGGACTACACGCCGGCCGCCGGCGCCGACTTCGTTGCCAGCAAGATCGACGCGATCGCCGCCAATCCGGACGTGTGGGCCAAGACCGTGTTCATCCTCAACTACGACGAGAACGACGGGCTGTTCGACCACGTCGTGCCGCCCACTCCGCCACCCGGCACGCCGGACGAGTTCATCACCGTGCCCGGCAGCCCCAGCTGGCCTATCGGCGGCGGGTTCCGGGTCCCGTGCATCATCATCTCGCCGTGGACCCAGGGCGGCTGGATCGCCAGCGAGACCTTCGACCACACGTCGTCGCTGCAGTTCCTCGAGTTGCTCACCGGCGTGACGATCCCCAACATCACGCCGTGGCGCCGCGCCACGTTCGGCGACCTGACCTCGGCGTTCGGGTTCCCGCAGTTCCCCAGCGCCGTCCGGAACCTGCCCGGCACCAAGGCCACGCTGGCCCAGGCCGTGCGCAACGTCAACACCCTGCCGGAGCCGACCTTCCCCGGCGCCAGCCAGACCCTGCCCGTGCAGGAAACAGGGCCGCGTCCCCGCCCGCGCAACACCACCCGCGAGAGCTGACGGTCCGGGCGAAAGGAGAACCTTACGTGTCTGCAGACTCAGCCAGCCCGATCCCGGCCGACGCCGCCCAGGCGGACGCGGCCACCGGAGGCAGGTCCCGGCGGCGAATGGTCAGACTGTCCTGGGCAGCTGGCATCGCCGTGGTCGTCCTCGGCGCGCCGACCGCCGCTTTCGGCATCGCCGGGAGCTTCGGCACGACCCACGGGACGAAGGTCGCCAACGCGCCGCAGAGCAGCATCAGGTATCAGGCCAGCGGCCCCGCCGCCTTCGGCTTCCATCCGGCGGCCGGCCAGAAGATGCCGGCCACGGCCGGCGATTACGACGCCTACGTGGCGGCCGCGGGCGGCGACGCGGTCCTTCGGGTCGACGTCTCCGCCGGCACGATCCTCAATAGCTACGGCGCCGACACGGCCGAGGGCGTGGCGGTCACGCCCGACAACTCGCAGGCCTTCATCGCCGAGACCGGTCAGTACGACGTGATACCGGTGGACGTTGCGACCGGCAAGGAAGGCACGCCGATCGAGGTCGGTGCCTACCCGCAGGACGTGGCGGTCTCACCCGACGGCGGCACGGTCTACGCGACCCTGACCGGTGGCGACACCGGGCCGGGCGGTTCGGACCAGGTCGCGGTCATCAGCACCGCCAGCGACACCGTGACCGGCGACATCGCGGTCGGCACGGGCCCCCGCCAGGTCGCGTTCAGCCCGGACGGGACCCGCGCCTACGTCACCACCGAGAACGGCGTCGACGTGATCGACACGGCGACCGCCCGGGTCACCGGCTTCGTCAACGTCCCTGGCGGGGCGCAGGGCCTCGCGGTCAGCCCGGATGGCGGCACGGTGTATGTGACCAGCCCGGCAACGGGCCGGCTCCTGGTGATCGCCGCCGCCGGCGATCGCGTCATCGCCGCGATCCCGGCCGGGGCCGAGCCGTACGCGGTGGCCGTCACGCCGGACGGCGGCACCGCGTACGTGGCCGACATGAACGCCGACTCGGTGACGGCGATCGACACGGCAACTCACCGCACGGCCGCGACCATAGCCGTCGGCCAGCTCCCCGGGTCCATCGCCGTGACGCCGGACGGCTCGCAGGTATGGGTCGGCAACATCCTGAACGGCGACATCAGCGTCATCAGCCCGGCTACCAACACGGTCGTCGGCACCCTCAGCGGCGCGCCGGGCGTGCCGCCGGAGTCGGAGGGCAACACCTCCACGCTGGATGGCGCGCCACTCGGGATAGCGTTCGCCCGGGCATAGCGTTCGCCCGGGCATAGCGTTCGCCCGGGCATAGCGTTCGCCCGGGCATAGCGTTCGCCCGGGATAGCGCTCACCGGAGCACAAGCTGCCGGGGACCGGGGTCGACGGCCCGCGGTCCCCGGCAGTCGTTGGCGCACCTCGAGGCCGGGACCTGGCAGGTCAAGCTCTCCGGGCGCGGCGCTCCCGCGGGCTCCCCTCGCTTGGCCCGCCGGCCGGCCCTGCCTGCTGGCCGGGATCGCGGCGGTCACCGCGATCCCGGTGGGCGCCGTCTGCCACGTACTCCGGCGGCAGATCCGGGGCCAGGGCGGTGAGGTCCTCGGCCGCGATCGCGGCGAGCTGCTGCTGGTCCCAGGTCAATGCGCCGGTCCGCAGGTCGCCGACGATTCTTCGTGCCGGGCTTCGTCGCCACGATCGTGCTGTTCACCGGGGGCGGCATCGCCGTCGCAGTGGCCGAGGACCGCGCGGGCGGGTTCACCGGCCGGCTGCTGTCGCTGCCGGTGCCGCGGCTGTCGATCGTGGCGGGCCGGGCCGCCGCAGATTTCACGACGAACGCCTGGTCGATCCTGGTCACCGCCGCCTTCGGCTTCCTGTTCGGGTTCCGCCTGGGCGGCAGCATCGCCGACGGGCTCGCGGCGTTCGGGCTGTGCCTGGCCTACGGCCTGGTGTTCACGGTGGTGTTCATGGTCCTCGGCCTGATCGCCCCGAACGGCCAGGCCGCCCAGGGCATGTCGATGATCGCGTTCGTGTTCGCGTTCATCTCCAGCACCTACGTCCCGGCGGACACGATGCCCGGCTGGCTGCAGCCGTTCGCGAAATACCAGCCGATCACGCCGATGGTCGACGCGGTCCGCTCCCTGATCGCCGGGTCGAGCAACGAGGTCGGCCTGGCCCTGGCATGGTCGGCGCTGCTGCTCGTGATCTTCACGCCGCTCGCCGTGCTCCGTTACCGCCGAGCCTGACCGCCCGGGCGGCCGGGCGGCCCGGGGCCGCTTACCGCCCCGCGGCGCTGAGCGCGCGCTGACGGCCCCGGGTCACCCGGCCGGTGCCGATGTCGGCCCGCTGGCCCTGTGCGTACCCGTCCCGGTAGCCGCTGCCGCTGTAGGTGACCCGCGCGGTGCGGGTCAGCGGGTAGGCCCGTTCCGCCTCGGCCCGGATCACCTGCGCCCGGTCGGCCAGCACCAGCGCGGCGCGCGATCCGGCGGCGTCCGCGCCGGTGGCCCGGCTGGTGGCCGCGTGCTCGGCCGCGCGGACCCTGGAGATCACGGCGGTGGCAAAACCGAGCAGCCAGCTGCGCCGCCAGGCCCGGGGACTGCGGCACCAGGCGGGCACCTCGGCGCCGGCCAGCCCGTGCCACATCTGGATCAGCACCGACGCGTACAGCAGGTCCGTGCGCTCGATGTCGGACGCGTAGCCGAAGATGTGGATCCGGGAGCCCGGCCTCGCCGCGGCGAGCAGGATGCACTGGCAGCGCAGCGCGGAGCCGAGCCCGCACAGCAGGTGCGCCTTCACCCGCGCCCAGGGGTTGTCGATGTCGAGCATGCGGCTGGTCGGCCGGTCCGTTTCCGGCCGCTCGGCCGCGAGCAGCGCCCGGTCGATCCCGTACTTGGCCATCAGCTCCGCGGCCTTGGCCGTCAGGGCCTGGGCCTCCGGCGGCGTGACGCTCTCGTCCTCGGCCTTCGCCAGCAGCTTGTGCACGCGGTCAAGGAGCCTGCTCGTTGCCTCTGTGTTCACCTAGCCTCCCAGGCTGGTGGGGGTTCGAATACAGTATCGAACGCTAGCGGGCGGCTCCGACAGTTTCGCTCCGTTGGCTCCTGGCACCGGGCCGCGAGTCCCGACGCCCTAGACTCGGGCAGGTGAGCGTGCAGCTTGCCCCCAGCCTCTTGTCCGCAGACTTCGCCAGGCTAGCCGAGGAGGCGGCGGTCGTCGCGGACGTTGCGGACTGGCTGCACGTCGACGTCATGGACGCCCACTTCGTGCCGAACCTCACCATCGGCCTGCCAGTGGTGGAGGCGCTGCTCAAGCACGCGAGCCTGCCCCTGGACTGCCACCTGATGATCGAGGACCCGGACCGGTGGGCCCCGGGGTACGCCGAGGCCGGGGCCAGGAACGTGACGATTCATGCCGAGGCGGCCTCGGCGCCGGTGCGCACGCTGCGGGCCGTCAGGGCGGCCGGCGCCCGGGCCGGCCTGGCCGTCAACCCGGCCACGCCGATCGAGCCGTACGCGGACCTGCTGCCGGAGCTCGACATGCTGCTGCTGATGACCGTGGATCCCGGCTTCGGCGCCCAGCGCTTCCTCGACCTGGTGCTGCCGAAGATCCGCCGCGCCCGCGCGATGATCGGCGGCCGGGACGCCTCGGTCTGGCTGCAGGTGGACGGCGGGGTGCACGAGGAGACCATCGGCCGCTGCGCCGAGGCCGGGGCCGACGTGTTCGTGGCCGGGTCGGCCGTCTTCGGCGCGCCCGACCCGGCGGCGGCGGTGACCGAGCTGCGCGGCCTCGCCGAGCGGGCCTGGGCGCGCCGGGCGGACTGACCGCTATCCGCCCGGCTGGGGGTGCCTGCTGCGCATCCGCATGCTGATCACCAGGTCGGGCGGTGCGGTGACCGGGGAGCCTGCGTTCAGCGGCGGGTGCGGGTCGTATTCGGTCATCAGCTGGATCGCCTGGGCCGCGGCCGTGCCGGAGATCCGCGCGGACAGGTCGAGCGCCATGTCGATGCCCGCCGAGACCCCGGCCGCGGTGACGTACTTGCCGTCGATGACCACGCGCTCGCCGGTCGGCCGGGCGCCGAGCTCCCGCAGCCGGTCCAGCGCGAGCCAGTGCGAGGCGG
>Ga0335073_10004747_pt1 | contig 19036 bp, 15 predicted proteins | sample Lox_Sample_22_FD_207093 | JGI IMG/M metagenome (GOLD analysis project Ga0335073, IMG submission 207093) | Soil microbial communities from Loxahatchee National Wildlife Refuge, Florida, United States - Lox_Sample_2.2 | ecosystem: Environmental > Terrestrial > Soil > Wetlands | place: USA... | reverse complement strand
GCTCACGCTGTGGCGGCCGCGGCTGCGCGGGTACACGCGCTACCAGCTTGGACTCGCGTGCATCTTCGGCCTCGTGCTCGGGTGCATGAACCTCAGCTTCTACAGCGCGCTGCACCGGATCCCGCTTGGAATCGCGGTCACGCTCGAGTTCGTCGGCCCGCTGACGGTTGCGGTCGCCGGGTCGCGACGACGCATCGACCTGCTCTGGGTGGGGATCGCCGCCGCCGGGATCATCGCGCTCACCCAGGGCGACACCAGCCACCTGAACGCGCTCGGCGTGTTCTTCGCATTGCTCGCCGGCGCGCTGTGGGGCACGTACATCATCGTCAACGCCCGAGTGGGACGCGCGTTCGAGGGCGGGACCGGGCTCGCCCTCGCGATGTGCGTCGCATCGGTGGTGATCCTTCCGTTCGGAATCGCCCAGGGTGGCTCGCATCTCCTCGAGCCACGCTCGCTCGCGCTCGGGGCCGCTATCGGCCTTTTGTCCTCGGCGATCCCCTACTCGTTCGAGGTCGAGGCGCTCCGGCGCATCCGCCCATCGGTGTTCGGCGTGCTCATGAGCATCGAGCCGGCGATGGCCGCGCTCGCCGGGTTCATCGTGCTGGGACAGAGCCTGAGCGCCCGGACGTTGCTGGGCATGGCGTTGGTGGTGGTCGCTTCGGTGGGTGCGGCGCGCCGCACTTCCGAGGCGCCGATTGCCGTCTAGTGACAAGGATTTCCATTCTACGGTAAAGTCTTCCCCGATGCCGGAATCGGGAACTCGAACAGTCGAACGCGCGCTGGCCCTGCTTGCGGCGGTCGCCGAAGGCGGCGGCACGCTCAGCGAGCTCGCGCGGACGGCCGAGTTGTCGCCCAGCACGGCGTCGCGTCTGCTCGGCACGCTCGTGCAGCGCGAGCTTGTGCGCCGCGACGAGCACGGGCGCTACCAGGCCGGCACGCGCCTGCGCCAGCTGGCGGCCGCGACCCTGCGAGAGGATCCGCTGTACGAGCTCGCCGGCCCTCACCTGGAGGCACTCGCCCAGGAGACCGGCGAGACCGCGAACCTGGCGATCGCCGCCGACGAGGACCAGATCGTGTACCTGCGCCAGGTCGTGAGCCAGAAGCTCGTGCAGACCGCGGGCTGGGCGGGCCGCACGGTGCCGCGCCGTGGCACCGCGGTCGGCGACGCTTTACGCGGCGCGGTTGACCGAAGCGGATATGTTGCGCGCATGGGCGCAGTCGAGCCCGACGTGACCTCGATCGCCGCACCGGTCTACAGGCCCGACGGAACGATCGCGGGCGCGCTCAGCGTGCTCGCTCCGAGCTACCGAGCACCGCGCCGGCGAGTCGAGAGTTACGGGCGCGCGGTCGCGAGCCATGCGGCCGAGCTTTCGCGGAGCCTCGGGGCGCCTGGAGCGGCCGCCGCATGAGCGCCGGAGCTCTCCGTTGCAAGGGGTGGCAGCAGGAAGCCGCGCTCCGCATGCTCGAGAACAACCTCCATCCCGACGTCGCCGAGAAGCCGTCGGAGCTCGTCGTGTACGGAGGGATCGGGAAGGCCGCCCGCAACTGGCCGAGTTACCACGCAATCGTGCATGAGCTCCAGCGCCTCGACGACGACGAGACGCTGCTCGTACAGTCGGGCAAGCCGGTGGCGGTGTTCGAGACCCACGAGGCCGCTCCCCGTGTGCTGCTCGCGAACTCGAACCTGGTCCCGGACTGGGCCAACTGGGACGAGTTTCGAAGGCTCGACGCGGCCGGGCTGATGATGTATGGGCAGATGACCGCGGGCTCCTGGATCTACATCGGGAGCCAGGGAATCCTGCAGGGGACCTACGAGACGTTCGCCGCCGCGGCGCGCAAGCGCTTCGACGGGACGCTCGAGGGCCGACTCGTCGTGACCGCCGGCCTCGGCGGGATGGGCGGCGCCCAGCCGCTGTCGATCACGATGCTCGGCGGGACGGCGCTGTGCATCGAAGTCGACCTCCGGCGGATCGAGCGACGGATCCAGACCGGCTATCTCGACGAGCGCGCCGCCGACCTTGACGACGCGCTCCAGCGCCTCGACGCCGCGCGCCGCGAGAAGCGCGCGCTCTCGATTGGCCTCGCCGGCAACGCCGCCGAGGTCGTCCCCGAGCTCGTCCGCCGCGGTGTCCACGTCGACGTGGTCACCGACCAGACCTCGGCCCACGACCCGCTGAACGGCTACATCCCCGCCGGCCTCACGCTCGAGCAAGCCGAAGTGCTGCGCCAGGCCGATCCTGACGAATATCTCAGACGCGTCGGCGAGAGCGCGGTCGCGCACGTGGCCGCGATCCGCGAGCTCGGCGCCGCCGGCGCGGAGGCATTCGATTACGGCAACGCGCTGCGCGGACTCGCGTTCGAGAACGGCGACAAGGACGCCTTTTCGTATCCGGGGTTCGTGCCGGCGTACGTGCGGCCGCTGTTCTGCGAGGGGAAGGGTCCGTTCCGCTGGGTCGCGCTGTCGGGCGATCCGGCCGACATCCACGCCACCGACCGAGCGATCCTCGACCTGTTCGGCGACCAGGAGCACATCGCCCGTTGGATCAAGCTCGCATCCGAGCGCGTGCACTTCCAGGGCCTGCCGGCGCGGATCTGCTGGCTGGGGTACGGCGAGCGGCACCTCGCGGGCCTGCGCTTCAACGAGATGGTCGCGTCGGGCGAGGTCAAGGCGCCGATCGTGATCGGGCGCGACCACCTCGACGCCGGCTCGGTCGCGTCGCCCCAGCGTGAGACCGAGGCGATGGAGGATGGCTCGGACGCGGTCGCCGACTGGCCACTCCTGAACGCGCTGATCAACACCGCGTGCGGCGCGAGCTGGGTCTCGATCCATCACGGCGGCGGGGTCGGCATGGGCAAATCGATCCACGCCGGCCAGGTTTGCGTCGCCGACGGCACGGACCTTGCCGCGACGCGCCTCGAGCGGACGCTGAAGGCGGACCCCGGCATGGGCATCGTCCGGCACGTCGACGCCGGCTACGACCTCGCGGTGTCGGCCGCTCGGGATCACGGCCTGCGGATCCCGATGCTCGAGTCGGAGTAAGGCGCCGGCGCGCGCACCTCCGGACCGCGTCGCCCATGTATTTCGCCCGCAACCCCCCTCGTTCCACCCCGCCACCGGGACATAAGCATGTGGGGGATGCTTATGTCCCGACGGCGAGCCGGCGGGCAGGGGTTTCGGGCGTTGTACATAGAACGGACGAGCGCGCGTGACGACGTCGTTCGACAACGCCGCCCAGGTGCTCACGCCGCCCGAGCCGGGGCTCCGCTACCTGCGGAGCGACCGCGCGAACGAACTCGCCCTCGAACCGGGCGGAATCACCGTCGAACACGGGCGGATCGCGGCGCTCGAACCCACAACAGACGCCAACATCCACGTCGACGCGGGCGGCTGCGCGCTCCTCCCGGGCTTCGTCGACTGCCACACCCACCTCCCGTTCGCCGGCTGGCGCGCCGGGGAGTACGAAATGAAGGTCACCGGCGTCCCCTACGAGGAGATCTCGCGCGCCGGCGGCGGCATCAGGTCATCGGCGAGAGCCCTCCGAGAGACCGCCGACGAGACCGTACTCGCGCAGGCGCAGGAGCTCGCCGACGAGATGCTCCGGTCCGGGACGACCACGTTCGAGTGCAAGTCGGGCTACGGGCTGTCGACCGCCGGCGAGCTCCGGGCCCTCCAGCTCGCCACCGAACTGCAAGGGATCGTCTCCCAGAACACCACCCGGACCGCACTCCTCGCCCACGCCGTCCCCGACGGCTACACGACCACCACCTGGATGGACGAGGTGGAAAAAATGCTGCCCGAGGCGCTCGAACACGTGAGCGCGCTCGACATCTTCGTCGAGTCGATCGCGTTCGGTCTCGACGATCTCGACCGCATGGGCGCCCTCGCCGAGTCAAACGGCGTCAACCTCCGCGCCCACGTCGAACAGTTCACGACCATGCGAAGCGTCCCGGTGGCGCTCAAGCACAACGCCCGCTCGCTCGACCACCTCTCGACGATCCACCCCGATGACATCGGCCCTCTCGCACAATCGGAGTGCGCGGCAGTGCTCCTACCCGGGGCGGAGTTCATGGGCGCCGAATCGAGAGCGCCGGCGCGTGAGCTGATCGACGCCGGCGCGATCATGGTGCTCGCCACCGACGCCAACCCGGGCACCTCGCCGATCTTCTCGCTGCCGCTGACCGTCGGCCTTGGCGTCCGTCGCTACGGCCTCAGCACCCGCGAAGCGCTGCTCGCAATTACCCTCAACGCGGCGTACGTCCTCGATCTGCAGAACGACCTCGGATCGATCGAGCTCGACAAGCGCGCCGACCTGGTGCTGCTCGACTGCCCGGCCGAGCAGGTCGCCTACCGCCTCGGCCGCAACCCGGTCGCGGCGACGTTCGTCGGCGGCGAGGCGGCCTACGTGCGCCCGGACGCCGCGTGGCGCATCATGGAGCGGTGAGCTTCGGATCCGCCGACGCGGAGCGGACGTTCCCACTGGGCGCCGCCGTCACCCTCGAGCAGCTAGATGAAGACCCCCATCCGGTGCTGGCCGCCCTGCGCGAGCGCGAGCCGGTGTCGTGGTTGCCCGCCCTCGGGGGTTGGCTCGTGACGCGCTACGACCTCGCGGTCCACGTGATGCGGGACGCGGAGACGTTCACCGTTGACGATCCTCGCTTCTCGACGGCGCAGGTCGTCGGGCCCAGCATGCTGAGCCTCGACGGCGACGCCCACGCGCGCCACCGCGCGCCGTTCGCGGCGCCGTTCCGGCCGATCGCCGTCCGCGAACGCTTCGCCGACGCCGCGAGAACCGAGGCCGACCGCCTCATCGACGCCTTCGACGCTCGCGGCCACGCGGAGCTGCGGCGCGAGTTCGCGGGACCGCTGGCTGCGTCGATCATGGCCCGAGCGCTCGGGCTCGACCAGGACGAGGTCGCAACGATGCTCGGCTGGTATGACGCGATCGTCGCCGCGGTCACCGAGGTCACGGCGGGTCACGACGTCCCGGCCCGCGGCGGCGAGGCGTCCGATGCGCTCAGCGAGCGCCTTGCGGCCGTGATCGCGGCGGGCCCGGACGCATCGCTGCTGGGCGCCGCGGCGTCGCGCGGCGACCTCACCATCGACCAGGTCGTCTCGAACGCGGCCGTACTGTTGTTCGGCGGGATCGAGACGACCGAGGGCATGATCGCCAACGCGCTGGTCCACCTGCTCGAGCATCCCGACGTGCTCGAGTGGATCGAGCACGACCGGAGCCGGCTCGGCGGGGCGCTCGAGGAGTCGCTCCGGCTCGAGCCGGCGGCGGCGGTCGTCGATCGCTACGCCACCGCCGACGTCGAGCTCCGCGATGCCCAGATACGCCGGGGCGAGCTCGTGCGCGTCTCGATCAGCGCCGCGAACCGCGATCCGGCGCTGTTTCCCGACCCTGACGGCTTCCACCCGACACGCTTCGACCGCCCGGCCACCCGGGGCCATCTCACGTTCGCCCACGGCCCGCACGTATGCCTCGGCGTGCATCTGGCCCGCCTCGAGGGACGCACCGCGCTCGACGTCATCTTGCGCCGGCTGCCCACGCTGGCGCTCGACCCCGCCCGGCTCGCCCGGATCCAGGGGCTCGTGTTCCGCAAGCCGCCGACGCTGTACGCGGTCTGGTAGCAACGCCACCCGCGCGGCCGAGCGGCTCGCCCGGCCGGAACCAATGACATAGTTCCCGACCGGGTGCGCGTCTTTCGTAGAGCCCTTTTGGTCGCAATCACGGGCGGGGCTCTGGGGCCGGTGCTCTCCTATCCCGTGGCCGCGAACGCAGCCACGACGCCTCCTCCCTCGAATCCGAACCCTGCTCGCGTCAGCGTGCGCGTGAGCGCCACGCGGGTCACCGGCCCGATCCCGTCGGGGTTCATCGGCTTCTCGTTCGAGTTCCAGGCGGTCCGCGACTACACCGGGTCTGATCCGCGCGCGATCAACCCCGTGCTTGTCCAGCTGATACGCGACGTCGCGCCCGGACAGTCGCCGGTGCTCCGAATCGGCGGCAACAGCACGGACCAGACGTGGTGGCCGATGCCGCAGACGACCCAGCCGCCCGGGGTCATATACACGCTCGACAAGAGCTGGCTCGCGACGACGCGCGCACTCGCGGTCGTCACCGGCGCGAAGCTGATCCTGGGCGTGAACCTGAAGCTGGACGACGCGGCCGAGGCCTCCGCCGAGGCACACGCGTACCGGACCGGTATCGGCTCCCGCTACATCGACGCGCTCGAGATCGGCAACGAGCCGGAGCTGTACAAGGTGTTCCCGTATTACGAGGAAGGCGGCGCGCCGTTCTACGCACGGCCGCCGACGTACAACTTCGCGAGCTACGCCGAAGACGTCGCGGCTATCGCCCAAGGAATCCGGAAGCTTCCCCTCGCCGGCCCGGCTACGGGTATGGCGTCTTGGCTCGCCCAGTCGCCCCAGCTTTTCGCGACCGATCCGCACCTGAAGATGGTCACCTACCACCGCTATCCGCTGCTCGCGTGCTTCTCGCAGCCCGGCGACCCCCGCTACCCGTCGATCCCGAACCTGCTGAGCTCGGACTCGGCCCGTGATCTGCTCAGCGGCATCGGCGACGCGATTTCGGTCGCCCACCGCCACGGCGCCACCGTCCGGATCGACGAGCTCAACTCGGTCGCGTGCGCCGGCCAGCCCGGCGTCAGCGACACGTTCGCGTCCGCCCTGTGGATGCTCGACACGCTGTTCGCGATGGCGCGGGCCGGCGTGGACGGGGTCAACATCCACACGCTTCCCGGAGCTTCCTACGAGCCGTTCGTGTTCCGGCGCATCCGCGGCCGGTGGCTTGCGACCGTCCGCCCCGATTACTACAGCCTGCTTATGTTCGCGCGGGCCGCCTCGCCCGGCGCGCGCATGATCGCCGTCCACGAGACCGCCAGCACGGATGTCCGCTCGCGCGCGACGGTCACGCACGACGGCGATTTCCACGTGGTGCTGATCAACGACAGCCTCACCTCCGGGCACGTCGTCCTCGTCAGGCCGCCGGCCAAGGCCAGGGAGGCCGTGCTCGAGCGGCTCGAGGCCCCGAACGCCGCCGCCACCGACGACGTCGCGCTCGCCGGGCAGACGTTCGGCAACGAGACGGGCACCGGCACGCTCAAGGGAAAGCTCAAGACGGTCCGGGTCGCTCCAGATCGCCGCGGCCGCTACCTGATCAGGCTGCCCGCCTCGAGCGCGGCGATGCTCACGTTCGTCCCAGCCGCAACCGGACCCCCGCCAGGTCCTCGTAGAGGCGGATCGCGCTGATCTCGCCGGCGTCGTCGCCGTACTGGGCGCGCGCTCGCCGGTGGATCTGCTCGACCAGCGCGGTCAGCTCGACCGGTACGCCCACGTCTCGCGCGAGGTCGACGGCCAGCCCCAGGTCCTTCGTCACGAGCCGCATCGGAAACGCCTCGTCGTAGTCACCGTCGTCGAGCACCATGCGCACGTCGCGCTCGAGGAAGACCGAGTTCGCCGGCGACCCAACCAGCGCCGCGTGCAGGCGATCGAGCGACACGCCGGCGCGCACGCCGACGCTCAACACCTCGCCGACGGCCACCGACTCGATGAACCACAGCAGGTTGAGCAGCAGCTTGACCGTGTAGCCGGCGCCGTTCGGGCCGAGGTGGAAGATCCGGTCCGGGTCTCCCATCGCCTCGAACAGCGGCCAGGCCCGGGCGACCGCCTGCTCGGCGCCGCCGACGTAGATCGCGAGCGTGCCCGCCTGCGCGCCGATCGATTGGCCCGCGACGGGCGCGTCGAGCACGTCGACGCCGCGCTCGCGAGCCGCCGCCACCATCCGCGCGCCGACCGCGGTCGAGCTCGTGCTCATGTCGACCGCGAGCGAGCCGGGAGCGAGCGCGGACAGGGCGCCGCCTTCGCCGAGCCACACCGCTTCGACCTGCGGCGGCGCCGGCAGCATCGTGATCAGCACCTCGGCTCCGCGCGCGCACTCGCTCACGGAACCAGCGGCCTCCGCGCCGGCGTCCACCAACCGCGACAGGGCACCCGCATTCACATCGAACGCGCACACCTCGTACCCGGACGCGACCAGGTGGCCGCACATCGGACCGCCCATGTTCCCGAGCCCGATGAAGCCGACCCGCATCATCAGAGCGCCACCCAGGTCGTCTTCAGATGGGTGTACGCGTCGAGCGCGTGCAGCGAGCGGTCGCGCCCGTGACCTGAGTCCTTCACGCCGCCGAACGGAGTCGTGAGCGACGAAGCGTCGAACGTGTTGATCCACACGGTCCCGGCGCGCAGCCGCCGCGCGACCCGGTGCGCGGTCGTGATGTTCGAGCTCCACACCGCCGCCGCCAGGCCGTAGCCGGTCCCGTTCGCGAGCGCCAGAGCGGTCAGCGGCGATTGCTCGGCCGGCTTCAGCACGACCGAGTTGCCGGTCGCCAACGCGGGCGCGAGCTTCCAGGCGGTGATGATCAGCAGGTAGTTCCAGGGAATGACCGCGCCGATCACGCCGAGCGGCTCGCGCCCGACCAGCGCCAGCGCGTCGGCTCCGGTCGGGGCGATCTCCCCGTAGACCTTGTCGATCGCCTCCGCGTACCACGCGATGCAGTTGCGCGCGTTCGGCACGTCGACATTGCGTGCGTCGGTGATCGGATGACCGACGTCGGCCGACTCGAGCTGGGCAAGCTCTTCCAAGTGCTCATCGATGAGCGTGGCCCAACGAAGCAGGACGCGCTTGCGCTCACGTGGGTCGGCCAACGCCCACGAGCCGTCGTCGAACGCTCGCCGCCCGGCGCGCACTGCGAGATCGATGTCCTCGGCCGAGCCTCTCGCCACCTCGGCGATCGGCCGGCCGTCCCGGGGAGAGATGTCCGTAAACGTTTGCCCATCGGCGGCCGCGACGAACCGCCCGTCGATGAACGCCTCCCGCCTCAGATCCGCACGGCTTCCTGGTCGACGGCATAGAACGCCACCGCCTCCTCGTCGAGCCGCGCGCCCAGCCCGGGCGCGTCCGGAACGCGGAGCATCCCGTCCGCACCCACCGCCACAGGCGACTCGAGCATGAAGTCGCGCCGCGACGGCGTCCATCCCGGCGGGTCGTAGGGGAACTCGAGGAACGGCCCGCCGCCGACCCCGGCGCACACGTGCAGGTTGGCGAGGACGCCGATCCCGTTGGTCCAGGTGTGGGGCGTGAACCACCGGTTGCGCCGCAGCGCCACCTCAGCGAGCGTGCGCGCGCCCGAGATCCCGAGCGCCAGCACGACGTCCGGCTGATACACGTCGAGCGCATCGGCATCAAGCGCGAGCCGCAGTTCCTCGAACGTCCGGGCCATCTCGCCCCCTCCGACGCGCACGCCGGTCTGCTCCCGCAACGCCCGCATCCCCCGAAGGTCCTCACCCGCCAAAGGCTCCTCGACCCAAAGGACCCCATACGAACGCAGCCGTTCGACGATTCGCCGCGCGCCGGCCGGGTCTAGCCGCGGGCCGATGTCGCCGGCCATCCGCCACCACTGGTTCAGGTCGACGATGATCTCGAGACGGTCGCCGACCGCGTCGCGAACGGCGGCGACCACGCCGATCCCCTCGTCGGCCCGCTCGGGCGCGATCCGGACCTTGACCGCGCGGAAGCCCTCTTCGAGCAACCCCAACGCGTCCTCGGCGCGCTGTCCCGACGGCCGTAGCTCGCCCCACGAGGCGTACGCCGGCACCGCATCAAGCGCGCCCCCGAGCAGCGAAGCCACCGGCCGGCCGCAGGCGTGCCCGAACAGATCCCACAGCGCCGCCTCGAGCGGCCAGTACCGGCCCGCGTGGAAAGAGACCGTCTCGAGCGCCCGGGCATGGCGCTCGATGGCAAGCGCGTCGCGCCCGACGAACAGTGAAACAAAATCATCAAACCCCGCCATCGTGTCGCCACTGCCGACCCCGACGAGTCCAGAGTCGGTCTCCACGCGCACGATCGTGGCGTCGAACGATCGGCGCGGGTCCGGATCCCAGGCGGCGTAGAACGGCGGGTCGAGCGGCAGCCGCAGCCGATCCACCCGGATAGCGGTGATCTTCAAGAGCCCTACGAGCCCCCGTAGAACGGACTCGTGACTTCGTCCCGGCGCGCCACCAGGTCCAAAGCAGCCTCGCGATCGCGACCCTGGACCGCCATGCCGATCGCGCGCCGCACCGCAAGCCGCGTGGCCTCCCGCACCGCGGTCTCCTCGAAAGCACTCGGGTCGATCCAGATGCAGACGAACACGATCAGGTCTCCAGTCGGCTCGAGCAACCCATCGGCCACCGCGTCGAGCACTCCTTGCGCGATCCCCAACTGCCCCGCGCCCCACGTGATCGTCTGATGGCGATCGGCGAGCGCCGTCGCCTTGTTGATCATGATCGTCGGCGGCCACACCACCTCGTAGCGGTCCTGGGCCTCGCCGACGACGACGAGGATCGGGGTGTGCCCCGGAGCGGGTGTCGTGAACGTGCCGAGCAGCGCGGCCGCCGTCGGCGTTCCGCGCACGCCGAGCACGACGTTCACATGGCAGCCGTTCGGGCCGGGGCGGCCGCCCCACCCCTCGCCGATCCGCCCGTCCAGATGGTCCATCGAACCGCTCACCGTCCCACCCGCGCCAGTTCCTCGTCGATCACGATCACCGAGCGCGCGCCCTGGCCGCGTCGCAGCCGCTCGAGCGCCGCCTCGACGTCGTCGAGGCCGATCAGGTACGAGACGACGTCGCCGAGCTCGAGCCGGCCGTCGACCACGAACTGCACGAGCTGGCCGAGCGCAGCGTGGACGTCCGACGAACCGTAGTAGCTCCCGGTGATCGTCTTCTCGGACAGGAACTCGATCGCGGGCAGCGACACCTCGACGCCGACCGGCGCCACCCCCACCACGGTCGCGGTCCCGCCCGGCCGGAGCACGTCCCAGGCCTGCCGGATCGTCGACGCTCTGCCGACCACCTCGAATGCGTGTTCCACGCCCCCACCAGAAATCCCGAGAACCTCCTCGACCACGTGACGCTCCTCGGCGGCCACCGCATGGGTGGCGCCGCGCCGGAGCGCGAGCTCAAGCTTTTCCGGGTCGGTGTCGACAGCGACGATCATCCCCGCGCCGGCAAGCCGAGCGCCAGCGATCACCTGCAGGCCGACGCCGCCGCACCCGATCACGCACACCCTGGCGCCGATGCGGAGATTCGCGCGATTCACCGCACCGATCCCCGTGACCACGCCGCAGCCGAGCAGCGCCGCCTGCCAGAGCGGGATCGAAGCGGGCAGCGGCACCGCGCCGGCCGCGGGCACGACCGCGTACTCGGCGAAGCACGCGACCATCAGGCCGTGCTGGAGCACCGCCCCATCGAGCCCCCGAAGGCGTGAGCTCCCATCCATCAGCACCCCGGCGACGCCGTTGCGCGCCGCGGTCTCGCACAGCGTCCGCCGACCGGCCCGGCAGGCTGGGCACGCACCGCACGACGGCACGAAGCAGAACGCCACGTGGTCGCCAACGGCGACGTCGATCACGTCCTCGCCGATCGCCTCGACCACACCCGCGCCCTCGTGACCCAGCACCATCGGCCACCGTCCCGGTCCGAGTGCGCCGTCGGCGAGGTGGACGTCGGAATGACACACGCCGGCGGCCACGACCCGCACCAGCACCTCGCCGCGGCGAGGCCGGGCCAGCAGGACGGTCTCGGTGGACACGGGCCGGCCCGGCTCGCGCAGGACCGCGGCCCGCATCTCGATTACACCCGAGGCGTCGACCTCGGCTTCGGCAGCTCCGAGCTCAGTCGTCTGCGCCGGCAACCGAGACCTCCTTGCCCTGGAGGCGCCGGAGCTCCTCGAGCGGGATGTGGCAACGGATCGCGTGACCGGGCTCGGCCTCAGCGAGCGGCGGCTCGGTGTTCACGCAGACGTCTCCGAGGAAGCGGGGACACCGCGTGTGGAACACGCAGCCGGTCGGCGGGTCGGCCGGGCTCGGGATCTCGCCCTCGAGGCGGATTCGCTCGCTTTCTGAGTCGTCGAGCGTGGGGACCGCCGACAGCAGCGCCTCGGTGTAGGGATGGTGAGGCGGGTTGAAAACCTGGTCGGCGGGCCCAATCTCCATGATCCGCCCGAGGTACAACACGGCGATCCGGTCGGCGAGATAGCGCACGACGCCGAGATCGTGGCTGATGAACAGATACGAGACGTCCTCGCGCTGCTGGAGGTCGGTCAGGAGGTTGAGGATCGCGGCCTGGACCGACACGTCGAGCGCCGACGTCGGCTCGTCACAGACGACGATCCGCGGATCCCCGGCAAACGCCCGCGCGATCGCGACCCGCTGCTTGAGTCCGCCCGACAACTGCGCCGGGCGCATCGACAGATGACGTTCGGACAAGCGGACATCGGAGATCAGCTTCTTCAGCCTCGCCATCAGCGCTTCGCCGCGGTAGCCGCCGAGCCGGGATAGCGCGCGAGAGATCAGGCGCTGGACGGAGTGCCGGCGGTTCAGCGCCGAGTCCGGGTTCTGGAAGACGATCTGAAGCGCCTTCTCCTGCTCGCGCGTCCGCTTACCCGCGGTCTCCGCCAGCGCCTCGCCGTCAAGCGTGATCTCCGATCCCTTGTCAGGAGCGGTCAGGCCGAGCAGCGCCCGCGCCAGCGTCGTCTTGCCGCTTCCGGACTCGCCGACGAGCCCGAGTGTCTCGCCGGCGCGAAGCTCGACGCTGACATCGACGAGTCCGTAGATCGTCTCGCCCTCCATGTGAAACGTCTTGGACACGTCGGCGGCGTTGATCAGCACCCCGCCGGTATCTGGGCGGTCGCCGGGGACGGCTTCGCGCTCAGGAGGGACGACCCGCGGAAGCGCTTGCGCGCGTTCATGGAAATGGCATCGCGAACGACGACCCGGGCGGCCGTCCACCTCGTATAGCGGCGGCGCCTCCGTGCGGCAGCGATCCTCGACCAACCCGCAGCGGTCGGCGAAGATGCAGCCGCTGGTCACGGCGCCGGGCGCCGGCAGCGAACCGGGGATCGTGTCGAGCGATCGGTGCGCCTTGAGCGTGTCGCGGCGGGGGATACAGCGCAGCAGCCCCACGGTGTACGGGTGCCGGGGGCTGTTGAACACCTCGCGCGCCGGCCCCTCCTCGACGAGCTCGCCCGCGTACAGAACGCCGACGCGGTCGCACATCTTCGCGATCACGCCGAGGTTGTGGCTGATGAACAAGAACGACGTGCCGAACTCGGTTCGGAGCGCCGAGATCAGATCGAGTACCTCCGCCTCGACGGTCGCGTCGAGCGCGGTCGTCGGCTCGTCGAGGATCAGCAGCGCCGGCTCGGCGGCGAGCGCCATCGCGATTACGACGCGCTGGAGCATGCCGCCCGACAGCTGGTGGGGATAGCGGTTCATGACTCCCGCCGGATTCGAGATCCTCACCTTCTCGAGCATCTCCTGCGCGCGATCGAACGCCTGGGCCTTTGGGGAGCCCGCGATCTCGTACACCTCGGCGACCTGACGGCCGACCTTGATCGTCGGGTTGAGCGCCCGGCCGGGCTCCTGGTAGACCATCGAGACCGTGCTCTGGCGGAGCTTGCGCAGGTCGGCCGCGTTCATCGCAAGCACATCGCGTCCGTCGATCTCGACCTTGCCGCCGCTCACGCGACCGTTCCGCGCGAGATATCGGACGATCCCCAGCGCGATCGTCGACTTGCCGCAGCCCGACTCGCCGACGAGCCCGAACGATTCGCCGCGCCCGACCTGGAACGTGACATCGCGTACGACCCGTAGCGCGCGTCCGCGGACGCGGTATGTGATCTCCAGATTCTCGACGTCGAGCGCGTCGGCCTGCGGGACGGTGTCGTCTCGAATCACCGTGTCGGTTGTCGTGCTCATCCCTCGAGTGCTCCCTGTACCGAGTCGGATATCAGCGTGATCGACACCACCAGCGTCGCGATCGCCACCGCGTCGAACACGACCTCCCACCAGTAGCCGGCGGGCACCACCCCATAGTTCGTCGAGATGTCGAGCGCCCAATCGGGCGACGGTGGCTGGATGCCTAGGCCGAGGAAGGTCAGCGTGAGGACCGCGAAGATTGCGTACGCCAGCCGCACCGTGAACTCGACCATGATCGGCGCGAACACGTTCGGGAGGATCTCCACGAACATGATGTACGGGGCGCGCTCGCCGCGCAGACGCGCGGCGCCGACGTAGTCGAGCTCGCGCTCGAGCAGCACCGCGGCGCGTACCGTCCGCGCGATCAGCGGCGTGAACAACAGCCCGATCACGATGATCAGCGTGAGGTTCGACCGGCCGAGCGTCGCCAGCACGATGACCCCCGTGACGACCACCGGCAGGGCCAGGATCGCCTCCACGAACCGGCCGAGCACGTCGTCGACCAGCCCGCGGAAGTAGCCCATGAACAGCCCGAGGATGGTCCCGAGCACGGTCCCGAGCAACGTCGCCAGCGGCGCGACGATCAGGACATCGCGCGAGCCCACGATCACGCGCGAGAACATGTCGCGTCCGAGCTGGTCGGTTCCGAACCAATGCGCGCTCGACGGCGGCTTGTTGATCCCCAGGAGGCTCTGCGCGTACGGGTCGTGCGGCACGATCGCAGGGCCGAAGATCGCGCAGATGATCCAGAACAGCAGGATGACCGCACCGACGATGAAGGTCGCCGAGTGCAACAGCTCCCGGAAGACTTCACGGCGGATCTCGGTCCGGCCCGCCTGGAGCGCACCGGCGTCCTCGATCGGGATGTCGACGATGCTCATTCGGCCGCCTTCAGCCGGATCCGGGGATTCAGCAGCGAGTAGGTGATGTCCGCCAGCAGCGTCACGACCATGTACACGACGCCGATCGTCAGCACGCAGGCCTCGAGCATCGGGATGTCGTGCTGATTGGCGGCGTTGTAGGTGAGCAGCCCGATGCCGTTGTAGCGGAACAGCGTCTCGACTACGACCAGTCCACCGATCAGGTAGCCGGTCTGCGTCGCGATCACCGTGATCGTCGGCAGCAGCGAGTTGCGCAGCACGTGCCGGCGGACGACCACCCCACGCGGCAGGCCCTTCAGCACCGCTGTGCGGGCGTAATCGGAGTCAAGCGCCTCGATCGTGCCGACGCGGGCCATCCGCGCGATGTATCCGAACAGCACCATCACCAACGGGATCACCGGCAGGATCAGGTACTTCAGCTGCGTGAGGAACCCCGACCCTGGCGGCGCTGTTGCGGTCACCGGCAGCCACCCGAGCTCGACCGCGAATATGACCAGCAACACGATCCCAGACACGAACTCGGGAACGGTCAGCATCGACTGCCCGACGACGCTGATCGTGCGATCGACCGGCTTCCCCGCGTTGAGCGCGGAGATCACGCCGCCGATGATCCCGAGCGGCACGAGGATCACCAACGCGAAGATCGCGAGCTTCAGCGAGCGGAGGAGCGCGGGACCCAGGATCGGCCCGATCGGCGCCTGGTACTGGTAGGACGTCCCTGGGAAGTTCGTGAGCCAGTTCCAGTACTGGGTCAGGATCGGCTTGTCCACGCCGAGTTGATGGTCGAGCGCATGCACGGCGCTCGGCGCTGCCAGCGGTCCGAGAACCGAGCGTCCCGGATCGCTGGGCAGCACCTGGCCGAGGAGGAACACGAGCACGCTCAGGAGCCACAGCGTTATCAGCGCGAGGCCGAGACGCTTGAGGATGAACCTGACCATGTTCGCCGGGACTTACGCTGACTTGTACGCCGTGTTGAGGTAGAGCTGCGCGATCGACGTCGGGTTCAGCCCATTGACGCTCGGCGTCGACGCCGTCAACCCGTCGATCCAGTATGGATAGACGATCGGCGTCTCGGCGAGCAGCAGCCGCTGGATCTTGCCCGCGACCGCCCTCTGCGCCGACAGGTCGAGCGCAGCCACGTACTGCTTGACCAGCTGGTCGTACTGCGAGTTCTTGAACCTCGCGGCGTTCCATGTACCGCTGCTGGTGAGCGGCGCCGTCAGGTACACGTTCGGGACGCCGCGGTCGCCGTAGTCGACGAGGCTCATCGTGCCGTCGAGCCAGTCGGAGTTGCCGTACGTGCTCTTGCCGTAGTACAGCGTCTGGGTCTCGACGTCGGCCGTGATCTTGATTCCGGCCTGAGCCGCATCCTGGACGATCACCTGCGCGAGCTGTGGGATCTCCTGATACTGCTCGGTCTTGAGCGTAGTCGAGAACCCGTTCGGGTGTCCCGCCGCCGCAAGCAGCGACTTCGCCATCGAGATGTTCTGGGTCCGCTGCGGCACCGACGTGTCGGTGGAGGGGAACCTCGGCCCGAACGGGTAATCGTTTGCGACCGTGCCCTTCCCGCTCAGCAGCGCCGACACCGCCCCTGGGCGGTCGAGCGTATACGCCACCGCCTGGCGCACGCGGGCGTCCGTGAACGGCGCGATGTCGTTGCGCATCGACAGCTCGCGGTGGTTGGCCGACTTGAGGCTGATGATCTTGTACGACGGGCTGTTGAGGATCGCCGCGGCGCCCGACGGCGTGAACTGCGCGATCACGTCGACGGACTGGCCCTGCAGCGCCAGGATCATCGGCTGCTGGCTCATGTAGAAGTTGAACGTCGTCGAGTCCAGCAGCGCCTTCGCGCCCCAGTAGTTCGGGTTCGGGACGAAGCTCGCGCCGACGTTCTGCGTGTACTTGCTGAGGATGAACGCGCCGGTACCGATGAATGTGCTCTGCCACTTGCCGAAGTCGGTCCCGTTGGGCACGATGATCGCGTTGTAGTTATCCGAGGAGACGAGGTAGGGGAAGTTGCCGTTCGGCGCCTCGAGGTTGAAGGCCACGGTCATCGAGTCGACCATCTTCACCCCTGACGGGGTCAGCACTCCGGCGAACGCCGACAGCGCGTTCGAGGCGTTCTTCGGATCCGACAGCTGCTGGAACGTGTAGACGACGTCGGCGGCGGTCATCGGCGCCCCGTTATGGAACTTGACCCCCGGGCGGAGCTTGAACGTCCACACGCTTCCGTCCGCGTTCGGGCTCCAGCTGAGCGCGAGCATCGGCTGCAGCTCGAGCTTCAGGTTGCTGTCGAAGATCAGGAACTCGCCGGTCTGGTTGAGCATCAGCAGACCACCGGCGTCGGATACCGTCAGCGGGTTGACCGCCGCGGCGGGCGCGACCGCCCCGATCCGCAATGTGCCGCCCTTCGTGACCGGCCCGCTCGAGGTACTCGTGGTCCCCCCCGATGCGGCCGTTGTCTTGGTCGACGACGAGGAGCCGCACGCGGCCAGGACCGCGCCAAGCAGCGTGGTCGACATTCCGATCATGCTTCCGTTGCGTATGAAGTCGCGGCGGCTGATGTGTCCTGAGACAAGCTCGTCGATGTAGTGGTTCTCGAGCTCAGTGCGCCCGTCGCGGAGCCGGTCCAGCTCACTCATGGAGCCACCTTTCTGTTGGAGTCGAGCCGACGGCCCCGAGAGCCCGGAGCGGACGTCGCCAATATGTCTAACTTACTTGATTGATTTGGTGAAGTATTCGGAAACGAGTCCGGATCGCCATTGCCCGGGGGCGAGGAACGACCGCCGTTGCCTCGGGCGGAGACGACCTCACGCGCGGCGCGCAGTAGGTCCGGGAGCATCTCGCGCCGGCGAGCGGCGCTCATCCGGCCACTCGGCACGCACAGCGTGATCGCGGCGGCCACTCTCCCGGGTGGTCCGACCGGCACGGCCAGGCAATGGAGCCCGAGCGCGGTCTCGTCGATGTTTTCGGCGTAGCCGCGGCGCCGGGCCACACGCAAGATCCCGAACAGCTCGTCGAGTCCCGCCAGCTCGCGGCCCGTCGGCGTCACAAGCTCGCAGCCGTCGTAGAGTGCCGCGACCTCGTCCTCGGGGCGGTCCGCGAGCAGCACCCTGCCGGACGCCGCCGCGAACGCCGGCAGCCGGCTGCCGACGGCTGTGACGAGGCGGACGGGATGCGTGGTCTCCTCCTTGGCGATGAACACACTGTCGCGCCCGTCGAGGACGGTAAGACAGGTGGTCTCGTTGTGGTGGGCGACGAGCCGCCGGGCGACGCCGTGAAAACCGGCGGCCAGCGGCGACACTGGCGCCGTGTGCGCCAGCCACGCGACCCTCGGTCCAAGCTCGATGTGACCGGTTTGCGAGTCGCGGGCGGCCCAGCCACGCTCAAACATGATCGAGCAGACGCGGTGGAGCGTGCTCTTCGCGATCCCGGTCTCGCGGGCCAGATCGGCGAGCGTCGTCGGCCCCTCGCGGTCGAGAACCTCGAGGACGTCGAGGACCGCGGAGATGCCCGGCGATCCGGCGCCGGGGCGTCGCGCCGGTTGGTACCCGATAGCCGCTTCCATCCTCTCTCCGATCCGCAGGTAGAACGGCGTTCAGCCGATGGATCGAGGACGTTTCTTTCACACCCGGGCCACGCGTGTCAAGTTAACGAAGCTTTAGCCCCGCGATGGGCTCATGTACGGTGAGCGGCCGATGCTGCTGAACAACGCCCGCCTGATCGACGGAACCGGCCGCCCGCCGGTGGAACGCGCGCTGGTGCGCGTCGAACACGGGCGGATCGTCGAGGTCGGCCCTGCGGGGTCGATCGCTGACGGCGCCATCGACCTCGAGGGGCGCACGCTCATGCCCGGGCTGATCGATGCGCACGCCCACCTGTCGAGCGACGTGTTCCGGAGTCCCGGCTTCGGTCCGCCGCCGGCGTTGCACGGAGAGCTCCCGCGCCCGCGCGAGCTCGGCTACTTCATCCTCGCGAAAACCGCGCGCGTGATGCTGGCCGCCGGCATCACCACCGTCCGCGACGTCGGCAGCTACGACGACGAGGCGATCGCCTTGCGCGAGGCCGTCCGGCTGGGGATCGTCGAGGGACCAAGAATCCTCTCGTGCGGACGGATCATCTCGGCCACCGCGCCAGGGGGCGCGATCTTCGGGACCATGTATCGCGAGTCGGACGGGCCCGATGACATGCGCAAGGCGGTGCGGGAGCAGCTACGCCGTGGGGCCGACTACGTGAAGCTGATGGCGACCGGCGCGCGTTCGGTGCTCGCCGAGGACCCCGAGCCGGCGCAGATGACGGCTCCCGAGTTGGCGGCAATCGTGGACGAGGCTCACCGGC
>Ga0335073_10004746_pt1 | contig 19036 bp, 18 predicted proteins | sample Lox_Sample_22_FD_207093 | JGI IMG/M metagenome (GOLD analysis project Ga0335073, IMG submission 207093) | Soil microbial communities from Loxahatchee National Wildlife Refuge, Florida, United States - Lox_Sample_2.2 | ecosystem: Environmental > Terrestrial > Soil > Wetlands | place: USA... | reverse complement strand
GGCATTCACAGCAAAGAACGGTCGCTGAAACTGCCTCGGCACGAACCGAAGCCGCGCGCGTCGAAAACCAATTCGGTCCTCCAGGCGGAGAGGAAGTGAGAATTCTTGCAGGGGAAATGCGGAGCATGGTGGACCATGCCGGCAAGCTCTGGCTCGCGGATACGGAATTCACCGGTGGGTCCGCTGTGAAGATTGGAGCTCAACACATCGGACGCACGCTGGACCCGGCTTTCTACCGCACCAGCCGCCAGGGTCAATTCCGGTACGACATTCCTCTGAAGCCTGGAATCTACGAACTAAGATTGTTTTTTGCGGAGACAGTGTATGGACCGGTGATGACCGGAACCGGCGGCGAGGGAAGCCGGATCATGACCGTTAAAGCTAATGGGCAAGTGATCCTGACCCACTTTGATGTAATTGGGGACGCCGGGGCAAGCGGAGTTGCCGATGTAAAGGTCTTTACCGGAATTTCTCCAGCTCCCGATGGAATGCTTCATCTCGAGTTTGCGGGTCAGGATGGAAAAGAGGCGCTGCTCTCGGCAATTGAGATTCTTCCGGGGCTCGAAGGACACATCAGGCCCCAGCGTATTCTGGCGCGCCAATCTCCCTACTACTCAAATGACAGCCGCTGGTGGAGTCCGGATGATTACTTCGAGGGTGGCCAGCTAGCCTCCTATGCGCTGGAAGTGACCGGAACCGATGACCCGGAACTGTACGAAACGGAGCGGTGGGGAAACTTCTCCTATGCGATTCCGGTAACGCCAGGTCGATACGCGGTGGTCCTGCATTTTGCCGCGCGGCATGGCAATCCGGGTGAGATGGTTGCAGATATGGCTGCTCACGGCGCGCACATCTTTAATGTGTTCTGCAACGGACAGACACTGCTCCTGAATTTCGACCTTCCGCGAGAGGCTGCGAAAAAGGACGTGGTCATCCGACGGTTTGCTGGCCTCGAGCCAAATGCACAAGGGAAGCTCGTGCTGAGTTTTGTGCCGGTATCGGGATACGCCACTCTCACTGGGATCGAAGTGCTTCCCGAAGTCAGATGAGAGGGGATGCCTACGATATCGTAACGAGACCAGTCAGCTTTAGCGGTCGGTGCACGAGTAGCAAGGATCGATGGAAGCCTGAATCAAAGGCGCATCGGCAACGCGCGCGCCCTGCACCATCCAACGCACAGCAGGCATATTGGCATAGGTGGGTGTGCGCACATGTACTCTGCTTGGCGTGCGGGAGTTCTGTCTCCAGCTCACGGTGTAAAACACCTCCCCACGAGGCGCTTCGACACGGCTGGCAGCGGATGCCGTTGGGAAGACAAACTTGGTCTCACCGCACGCGATCTCGCCTGGAGGCAGCTTGGTGAGCGCCTGACGAAGAATGTGACAGCTTTGAAGTATCTCGTACGCTCTTACCAGCAGCCGGGCGCGCACGTCCCCCGCAGTTTCGACAGGAACATCGAAGTCCATCTCTGCGTAAGCAGCGTAGGGAGCCGCTCGCCGAAGGTCCTGAGCCACACCGGAAGCGCGTGCCGTCGGACCGACAACTCCAAGGGAGACGGCTTTCTGATGCGTCAGCACACCGATGCCAGCACAACGCGACCTCGCGGTGATGCTGGTGGTGAAGACAGGCACCAGTTCGCGACCGATTTCCCTCTCCAGCTTATTCACCATCGTGAGAATGACTCCGGCATCGGCAATGTCTCGATTCACCCCGCCGACGCAGTTCATCGAGTAGTTGACGCGGTTGCCGGAGATGGCCTGCAACATGTCCATCACTTGCTCGCGATATGCAAAGCAGGCCATGAACATGGTTTTAAACCCCATGAGCTTGGCGGCGATCCCTGCCCACAGCACATGCGAATGAAGGCGTTCCAGCTCCGCCATAATGACACGAAGGTACAGCGCGCGCGGCGGAAGCTCGAGGCCGGTAAGTTTTTCTATCGCCTGGCAAAGGGTGAGCGTGTGGATGAACGAACAGATGCCACAGACCCGCTCCATCAGCGCGATCAGCTGGATGTGGTTGCGTGTCTCCGCCAGATGCTCGATGCCGCGAAAGTTGAAGCCTATGTGCAGCTTCGCATCGCAGATGGTCTCGCCTTCGCAGATCATCTCGAGCTTATAGGGTTCCTCGAGCCCGGGATGATAGGGGCCCATCGGTAGCCTGTAACTCATTTCGCCACCTCTTGCAGGTTTACTCCAGAGAGCTCGCCCGCTCGCAACAGGAGCGGCTCATATTCGCGCCCGGCAAAGTCGATCGCGTACTCCTCGTGGACTTCGCGCTCAATCCAGTCGACCGCCTCACAAATGTCGTAGATGCTGGGCATGGTTTTGGAAACGGGGTAGTACGGGAATCCGAAGAGACGGCCGTCAAAATCCCACAAGTACTCGAGGCAGAAACCCTCGCCGCGAGGCAATTCGTTGGCGGTGATGGTCACGAATCTTGCGCCCGCTTGCCGCAGATAGCTCGCCAGCTCGCGCAGGTCTAGATTGCCGGTGGTGAACCACGCGACACCACTGGCGTCCTGAGAGACATCGGTGATCTTGAAGTGGGCAAGCAGTTCATTCACGAGATTCATGGTTTCCTCCTGCCTGAAGGCTCGTCGCCGAAGGGGTGGGCTGCGATTTGGGCGGCGGGGTTCTACGCTGGAGAGTAAAGCTCGAACGGAGACTCCCCGCCGAGAGGTAGATGGGGGGACAACTCGCGTCCTGGGAGAGCGCATGGTCCTTGCACCCGTCGACGCATCGTCCGCAGAACGTGCACTGCGCCGGATTGTAGGCCCAGGTGTATTGCTTTCCTGATGCTTCGAAGGTGATGGCGCGTGCAGTGCAACGGAACCGGCACATGGCACATCCGCTGCATCGCGACGGATCGAAGTGCACCAGTCCGCGAAATCCCTCGGTCACCGGCGGTGCAGACGGATAGCGAAGAGTAGCAACTCCACGGCGAAGATTATTCCAGAGCAGGGTGAAGATCTTCATGACCGCAACCTCATGAATAATGCCGAGGAGATAGCAGCGACGGCGAAGACCAGCGTGCACTGCCAGTAGAAGCGAACCGTGGTGTCGATAGCGAGCCGCGCCGTGGCTGCGGCAATGAGCGACAAAGCAAGGACGAGTATGAAACCCACAAACAGGATGCTGACCACATCAAGCCAGACGTAAGCAGACGCTGGAACAGCCAGCGCTGCTACCAGTCCGACACCGGCGATCCATTCCAGCCCATGAGAAAGCTGCCAGAGCGCGAGTTCGAACCCGGCATACTCCGTCATTGGCCCCGAATAAATTTCCTGTTCGGCGTTGGGCAGCGAAAACGGATTGACGTGAAGCTTGGCAGGAAGACACAACAAAATGGCGAGCAGACCAAGATAACGCCACGCGTTCAAAGGAGCGGCCGCGAGCGCCTCCAGCCGAAACGAGTGCTGCGCGACGGCAATGGAGACGACAGCCATCAGAAAGACGAGGTTGTAGGAAACCAGCAGCACGGCCTCTCGAGCCGAACCGATCTCGCCGAAAAGCGAACGCGAGGAGAAACCGGCGATGATCAAGCAAATTGCGGGAAGCTCCATCAAAGCGAGCAGAAGGATCAGGTCTCCCTCGAAACCGCCATGGGTCGGCAAGACCGGCAACAGCCCGACCGCACCCAGCGAAGCGGCGACCGCGATGAGTGGCCATGTACGCATCAGCATCCCATTGACTCCGGAACGAGGCGGCGTATCTTTGGCCAGCAGCTTGATGAAGTCGAAGAATGGTTGGCCAAAGGGGGGGCCGATGCGCTGTTGCAACAGCGCGACAGCTTTGCGCTCCAGCCAGAGGACCATCCATGCCGCGGGAACCGCAAACAACAATCCGGGAAATATTAGGAATCTCGCAAGTGCGATGAGGAGATTCATGACTTCACCTCCTCCGCATTTACTGAGCAGACAGCTAGGGGGTCAGCCTTCGCTGGATGGTCACTGCGTTCGGCAAGCAGATTCGCAGCCGTCGCAATTCCGCGCACGATAGCATCGGGGCGCGGCGGACATCCAGGCACGAATACATCGACCGGCAGGTGTTTACTCAGCGGGCCGACGATGACCCGGCTGTCGATGAAAACGTTGGTTGATGCTGGACATGAGCCAATGGCGACCACCGCCTTTGGCCCGCAGACCTGTTCATAGACGGTGTGCACGGCCGGCGCAGACGTGTGTGTCACGGGACCTGTCACGCAAAGGATGTCGGCGTGGCGCGGACTCCCCTGTAACAGAACTCCAAGTTGTTCCGCATCGTAACGTGGCGTGAGAGCCGCGATCAGCTCGATGTCGCAGCCATTGCAGCTTCCCGAGTTCATGTGGAAGATCCATGGGCTGCGGCGGCGAGCTGTGCACAATAGCCGCTTCCAAAGCTTCATGATTGCCCTCCACCAAATGCTTGAACCAAGAGCTGAGGCCAGAAGCCGGCGCCCAGCAGGCCTGCAATCAGGAGAAGGATGAGGATGCGCAAGAGCATTGACTCGCATCTGGGTGGAGGTTGATAGCATTGCACCTCGTCGACGGTTGCAACGCGGCTCTCCACTTGCGACGGACCGCCCCACCAAATGGCCGCGAAGGTGTTGACGTAGGCAATCAGGGCAAAACTCGAGGCGATCACGAATCCGGCGAGAAGAATCGGATGAATCTGCAGCGCGGTCGCATACAACTTCCAGCGACCGGCAAACCCGAGCATGGGCGGAATGCCGAGTAATGCAAGCATACCCATCAGAAAAGCAAAAGCACTGAGTGGATAGCGTATCGCCAACCCTGTATCGTTCCGTGCAAGTGCGCCGTCTCGCTCCGGCGAAGCGATCGCGATAAACAGCAACGCCTTGCCCATGGCGTGCGACGCGGCAGCTAGAAGCACTCCGTCCTGCCCCAGGCTGCTGATGGATGCAATGCCGAGCAACAGAAATCCACAATCTTCGATACTTGAGAGAACCAGCAGGCGTTTCATGTTCCGCTGCGCGAGCATCAGCAACGCGGCCGCGAGGCTGGTGAGGACGGAGATGATCAGCCACGGGGAAAGCGGCGCGAAGACTGCGCGATCGAATTGAGCGCGCAGCGAAAGCTCGCCGATAGCCGCCATATCGATGACGGCGACAATGAATCCAAGGACCATGGCAGGCAATTCGTCTGCAAGACGCAATAACCAAAAAAGAAATGGGATTGCGGCGAATTTCAGGCAGACACCGACAAGTAGGAACGCCCGGCTCCAGACTAGTTGTTCCGGCCGAGTTGGCATTTCCGAAACTTCGAAGCAGATGCCTGAGATCAGCACGATTGCCAAATACACAAAACGCGACGTGCCAGTCTTGGCCGTCCTCCAGACGGGGATTATGGTGAACAGTGCGGCGCCTTCCAGCAAGCCGAAGCGAAGCCATTCGTCGCGAGTCAAACATCCTCCCAGGACAAACAGCGCCGGCACTGCAAGTTGCAACGGGAGGAACCGGTCATCGGTTGTCTCGGCGGCAGCGCTCACCAGCGACATCGCTGCCAGGCAGATCGCTGCAGTCAGAAGCCCAGGCATGGGAATGCCCGGATGCTGGACGGCAATCGTAGAAGGATGGCGAAGCCAGGGTCCACAGAGAATCATCGCGGTCGACAGGCACAAGAGCGATCCCATCGCGTGCCGCTCCAACCATGCGATGGGGCGCGCAACAATCCGCGCTGCGCTCTTTATCTCCCGCATCAGGTAGGCATACAGCTTGTCGACGTTCGACCAGCGGAAGAACGCTTGCCAGTTCTGTTCGAAGATACGCGAGAAATCGGTCGCAGTCAGCCGATCGTGTTCCCAGAGTGGCTCACCTCCCGTAAACACGTCGCCGGGACCACCCAGCAGAATTCCACCTGACCCCGACACCGAAGCTGCAGCAATGTGCGCAACACCGGAGACTCTCGCCAGCGCGAAGATTGCCGTGCCCAGGACGAACGAAACGATGGCCAGCACGAGCCCGCCGGCTGTCGAGAAGGTGCCCGCGCCTGAAAACATCCCAAGCCACGTAACACGAATCGAAGTGTCCAGTCCTAGCGCACTGAGCATTGGATGGAAGAACCACGCCACTGCGAACTGTGGTGCCACGCCGAGCACGATGCTTCCCGCAGCCATCAGCGCCATTCCCCACTGCATTGCAGGCGAAGCTTCGTGAGCATTTTGGGTGCAGTCGCTGGCCGGACCAAGGAATACCGTACTGGTGGCCTTCGCACACATGAACACAGTTCCGAGGCTTGCAATCCACGCAATCGCGGCGGGAATTGCCCACCCGGCCTGGAGCGCCGCAGCATACAGCATCCACTTGCTGACGAATCCGCTCATCAGTGGGATGCCCACCATGTTACCGACCCCGATAAGCCAGCAGAGGGTTGTGCGCGGCATGCGTGAGGCGAGGCCGCCGAGGCAGTTCATATCGCGCGTTCCCGCTGCATGTTGCACGGCGCCCGCATTCAGGAACAATCCGCCTTTGAAGAATCCATGATTCAGGCAATGAAGCAGTCCAGCCATCATGCCGAGCGGTGTTCCAATGCCGATGCCAAGCAGCATGTAACCAATCTGGCTCACCGTGGAAAAGGCCAGCATGCGCTTGAGATCGCTTTGCACCAGCGCGTACATCACGCCTACCACCATGGTGACGGTGGCGATTGCGATCAGGACGGCATTCCAGGCGATGGCCCATGCCGCAAAGCTGTGCATTCGCGCCGCGAGATAAACGCCGGCGGTCACATAACACGCTGCATGCAGCAGAGAGCTCACCGGGGTGGGCGCCGCCATCGCATCCGGTATCCACGTGTGCAGGGGAACCTGAACTGACTTCGCTACCAATGCAGTGAGCATCAGCAGGAACACGCCGGTAGTGAAGTTACGCGAAATCGCCGGATCGGTCCAGATGGCAGTGCCTGTGCGGTGATACAAGACGAGAATGGCGCAGAGCAGGCCATAACCGGCCAGGTGCGTCATCAGAAGGACCTTGCGCGCGCCCAGAACCGCGTCTCGTTGCTGATACCAGAACCCGACCAGGCTGAAGGAGCAGAGCCCGATGACTTCCCAGCACAGGTAGAGCAGGAACAGATTTGCGCAGTAAACAAGGGCAACGAATCCACCGATGAAGATCAGCATCGTGGCGTAGAAACGAGTTGCAGAAGGATCTCGCGCCATGTACCCGACGGAATAGAGCAGAACGATCGCGCCCAGACACGTTCCCATGAAGGCAAACAAAACACTGAGTGCGTCGATGTGAAAGGCGAAAGTGAGAGGCCCGTCCCACGCCGCGAGGCTCGCATCGATCACGGCTCCCGATCGGATCTGCAGTGCCAGGATCAGCACGCTGAACAACGCAGGCACGCATGTTGCAACCGCTACCGCGCCTTTGGCGCGCGCGGAACAGATGCGCGCGATTGCGAGTTGAAAAAGAGCTCCGGCGAGAAGAGTACACGGGGCAATCAGAAGGGAGACCTGATCGTTCGGCTGCGGCATCCACACCTCCCACGGCAATGGGATGGCGCCCAATTCAGGATCAGCGTGTCGCAGCGGCGGCATTGCCGCGAGTCTGCGAGACTCGATCTTCGGGCAGCGCCGAGCTTCGACGTTCTGCCGAAAGCGTGGGGCAGTTCAGTTCCGCATGATGCCTTCAGTTTTCAACTACTGCTTCGCGCCACGGCAGCGAGCCGAGCACGGCATGGTGGTACCACAGCACAATAAAGACTGATTGTGACTGACATCACGGTTGATGGATTTTCTTCCCGCGATGTGGTCCGCGTTTCGAAATCTGGAGTATGCTGGTTGGCCAGATTCGCACTCTTCCTACAAGGAGGTAAGGAATGGAAGGAATCTGGTATGCGCATTTCACTTCGGGAGAAGTGCACGGCGAAGGCATCGCAGTGCTGCACAACGGCAAGATTGAAGGCGGCGACCCTGTCCACATGTACACCGGCTCGTATCAGGAAGACGGCCCGCACGTGTATGCAAATCTGCGCGTGAGTCCGTATGCAGGCTCTTCATTGCCCGCAGATCTTACTCACCCGGTAGAGTTTTTTCTCCAGGGATCGATAACTGGGAATTCGGCCACAGTCAGCGGACATGCTGACAACAGGCCCGACTCTCGTCTTCAGGTTGAACTGCACAAGGGCGAGTGAGCCGGATTGTTGTCAACTGCTGGAGAGCTTTCCTGGTTTCGTGCGACTCTCCGACAGATGGGCAGAATTTGGAATTCCAAAACAAGTCTTCTCTCGTCAAGATGGGCAGGTCAGGGGAATATCTTGTCCGAAAAATATCACATCGCTTTGTGATGGAAGGCACATCCAACACGACTTGCGGCATATCAGAGTTCCGGCGGGCAACTCTCGGGAGACAGATCCCGACCTGAAAACTGGAACGGACAGTGTCTGTGCGGTCAGAATTTCTGCATTGCGCTGCCCCTTCATTCACCTCTCCCGAGCTTTGCAGGATGAACAGAGCCTCAACCAGATGAGTTCCTGTTGATGCAGTTCAACCCGGTCTCAGTTCATCCATTCAAGCCGCGGCCACCGGGGTGCCGGGGGTTTTCCTCAGGTCTCAAGGGGGGGATCCCTGGAGCCGTACGAAATGCTGACGATCGCGTATAGAAGAAGCGATCGCCAGCCAAAACATGGGAGGAGGGAATGCCGCCGGACATTGCTCAAAGCCTGGATGCACGCGAGAAGTTACTCATCGACCAGGTCATTGCGGAACACGGAGAAGGGTCCGGCGCGTTGCTGGGCATTCTCGAGGACGTGCAGGCAGCAAATTCGCATAAGTTCCTGTCGCTTGATGCCCTGCGCTATGTTGCAGTCAAAACCGGTACGCCCCCGGCGCAAGTTTACAGCGTGGCGACGTTCTACGCGCTTTTCAACCTCGAACCGCAGGGAGACAACCTGGTTTGCGTGTGCAGGGGAACGGCCTGTCACACGCGCGGGTCCCGTGATTTGCTCGCAAAGCTCTGTCTCGATCTCGGGCTGAGCGGCCGAACGTCGGGTGATTCAACCGATGCCGACAAGTTGTCATTAACCACGACAGATCACCGCTTCACGGTTCGAACCGTAGCCTGCTTTGGACAATGCGCATTGGCGCCGGTCGTTGAAGTCAATCATCACATTCTGAGCCACGTCAACGAGCGCACACTGCGTCGGGAAATTGATGTACTGAGCCCGAGGAAGAAATGAAAGCTCGGATCGAAGATATTGCCGGCTTTACCGCAGTTCGAGAGTCGGGATTAAACAAGCTGATGGCTTCCATTCCGCGAATCACCGTGGGTATGGGAACCTGCGGGCGCGGCAACGGGGCCGAAGATGTTTTTCACGCGCTGCATGAAGGGATTGAAAAAAGCGGCCTGGAGGTCCAACTCGCCGGCGTAGGGTGTTTTGGCGCCTGCTTCCAGGAACCGCTGGTTGGGGTTCGCATCCCTGGAGCGCCGCTGGTGATGCTTCATCACGTGCGGCCGAACGATGCGGGGCGCATTCTGGAAACGATCTCAACAAGAGTGATGCCGCCCGATCTTATTTTCTGCAAGCTGGAAGAATGGGATCACATTACAGCCCAGGTGAAGTTCGGACCAGGCTATCCCGAGATTCCACTGTGGAGCGCCGTTGCCTTCTTCAAGGGGCAAAAGAAGATTGTGCTGCGGAATGCAGGTCTCATTAATCCCGAAGATATCGAGGAATACATCGCGATCGGCGGCTACCAATCTCTCTACAAGGTTCTCATCGATGGCCGGCAGGAACCGTTAATTGAACTGATCAAGGCATCGCGCCTGCGGGGACGAGGCGGTGCCGGGTTCCTAACTGGTAACAAATGGGACTTTCTCGCCAAAGCCAAGGCCGATGCAAAGTATGTGATCTGTAATGCGGACGAGGGGGATCCCGGCGCCTACATGAATCGCAACGAAATCGAGAGCGATCCGCATTCGGTTCTGGAAGGCATGATCATTGGCGCGTACGCCACCGGCGCGACAAAGGGAATCGTCTACATTCGCGCCGAGTATCCGCTTGCTGTACGTCGCCTGGTGCGAGCGCTTGCGCAGGCGCGCGAATATGGTTTGCTCGGCAAGAATATCCTCAATCGCAGCTTTGACTTCAATATCGAGCTGGTGCAAGGCGCAGGCGCCTTTGTGTGCGGCGAGGAAACAGCGTTGATTGCATCGCTCGAAGGTTGCGCCGGACGGCCGCGTCCGCGCCCGCCGTTTCCCGCACAGCATGGGCTCTGGGGAATGCCGACCGACATCAACAACGTCGAAACATGGTGCAATATTCCCGCCATTGTGAGCCGGGGAGCAGGCTGGTTCGCAGAGATCGGCAGCCTGAAGAGCCCCGGCACGAAAGTATTCTCACTGGTGGGGAAAGTGCAAAACACCGGCCTCGTGGAAATGCCGTTAGGCACGCCGCTGAAGACTTTCATCTATGACATCGGCGAGGGGGCGGCCAACGGACGTCGCGTCCTTGCTGTCCAGACCGGTGGACCGTCGGGGGGATGCATTCCATCAGAGATGTTCGACACGCCGGTCGATTACGAGAACCTCGGGCAAATCGGATCCATCATGGGTTCGGGCGGAATGGTGGTCTTGGATGAAGACAACTGCATGGTCGATGTTGCTCGGTACTTCATCGAATTCACCCACTCCGAATCATGCGGAAAATGCGTGCCCTGCAGGGTAGGACTTGACAAGGCGCTGCGCATTCTAAACGGAATCACCAATGGGAGTGGTACGCAGGAAGACCTCGAAAAGCTGGACGAACTCGCACGCATGATTCGGGCTTCCTCGCTTTGCGGCCTCGGCCAATCGGCACCAAACCCGGTATTGACCACCCTGCGCCACTTCCGTGACGAGTATCAGGACCACATCCTGTCGCATCGGTGTCGCGCCGGAGTTTGCCAGGAGCTTGCGGTTTCTCCATGCGAAAATAGTTGCCCGCTACGAATGAACATCCCGCGATTCCTGGAGCTGTTCCAGGAGAACCGGCTCGAGGATGCATTCGAATCGGTCTTGCTGGACAATCCATTGCCTGCTTCAACGGGCCGAGTGTGCCAGCATCCTTGCGACAACCGGTGCAGGCGGCAATCGTTCGATGAGGTGGTCAACATGCGCGAGGTGCATCGGCATATTGCAGACGCGATCTACTCGTCGGAATTGTTTGAGCCCATGGTAAGCCGCATTCTGGCTCACAAGTTGCCGCCAACGGGTCGCAAGATCGCGGTTGCAGGCGCCGGGCCCACTGGGCTGACTGCGGCGTTTTACTTTGCCATGCTGGGGCACAATGTCACCGTGTTCGAGGAGCGCAGCGAGGCCGGCGGAATGCTCCGATTCGCCATTCCCGAGTATCGTCTGCCCAAGGCTGTGCTGCGCCGGGAATTGGATCTGATTGAGCGCGTCGGCGTGAAAATGGTGTTCAACACCAGGATAGGAACTGATCTCGCGTTGAACGATCTGGCAAACCAGTTCGATGCAACATTCCTCTCCATCGGCACATGGAAAGAGTCGTGGCTCTATCTGCCCGGCACGGAACTCACCGGTGTCTATCCCGCGCTTCCGTTCCTTGAATCAATGGCAAAGCATGAGCCGATGCAGATCGGAGCGCGCATAGCGATCATTGGCGGAGGCAACGCCGCCATCGATTCCGCGCGAACCGCGAGGCGGGCCGGCGCGGACGTAACGATTCTCTATCGGCGTGAGCGCCGCGATATGCCCGCCATTGACGAGGAGACTCACGCGGCTGAAGAAGAAGGCGCAAAACTGGTCTTTCTTGCGGCGCCGCATCGCATTCTTGGCGACGGGAAAGGCCACGTAAAGGCCATCGAGATTGTCAAGACCCGCCTGGGTGCATACGACAACACGGGCCGACGGAGGCCGATTCCTACGGACGAGGTCCAGCGCTTTGTCTGCGACACCGTGATTCTTGCGGTCGGCGAAACATTCGATCTGGATTTCTGCCGTGCGTCTGGCTTGGAACTGAAAGAACCGGGAACCATCAAGGTTGATCGATTCACCCTTGAAACCAGCCGCCCCGGATTCTACGCCGGAGGCGATGTAATCACTGGAGCGTCCAACGTGTCGAACGCCATGAGCGGCGGCAAGCAGGCAGCTCGCCGCATCGACGAACGCCTCATGGGTGAAGGGCGGTGGGAACGCATCTTCCCGCAATTGGAGTACTCCCGGAAAGCCCCCGGCGAACCCAGCCTCAGCAAGCGCCATACCGGTGGCGTCACGCCGATAGTCACACGCGTGCAAACGCAAGACGAAGTGGTGTGCACCCTAACGGCGGCGCAAGCGCTGGAAGAGAGCCGCCGTTGCCTGCGATGCGATCTGCGCAGTGTTGGAGCGGAGGAGTAAACCGTGGAAGCAGAAGGTTTGAAGACAATTTCCATCCGGATCGATGGCGAATTGGTAACGGTTCGCGAGTCGCAGACAGTTCTTGAAGCAGCTCGCGATCACGGAAAATACATTCCCACGCTCTGTTATTTGAAAGGTCTGGGCGCCACGGGCGCCTGCCGCGTATGCATGGTCGAGGTCGCAGGTACTGACCGCCTGCTGGCAGCATGCACGACCCCCGTGCAGGATGGCATGTCGATCAGAACATCTTCGACGAGGCTGGAAGAGTATCGAAAGATGGCAATCGAACTGCTTCTGGTCGAACGTAATCACACCTGCTCGGTGTGCCTCTCGAACGGCGATTGCGAATTGCAGGAACTCGCACGATGGCTCGAGATCACGCATATTCGCTACTCCTACAACAATCCACGACTTCCCGTGGACATGAGCCATCCCCGGTTTGTTCTCGATCACAACCGCTGCATTCTCTGCACTCGATGCGTCCGGGTCTGCGCAGAGTTGGAAGGCGCGCATGTTTGGGAGACCTCGGCACGCGGCATCGCCTCGCGATTGATCAGTGACATGGCAGACGACTGGGGAGACGCGCACAACTGCACGAACTGCGGTAAATGCGCCGAGGTGTGTCCGACTGGAGCGTTGACCCACAAAGATCCGATCCTTCGGCGGTCGAAGAGACCTGACCTCATCTCTGAATTGCAACACAAGCGCGGGCAGGGAGTTCACTGATGGTTGGGTCCGCGGGCTGGGTGTTGACCAACAATGGATGCTTAGGCAGCCTCGCCTGCGACAGATCGCCGCACGATTCTTTGATCGAGGAGATTTCCTTTTACTTCAGGGCATGATGAGGCCGCCATCCACCGAGATGGATTGGCCGGCGACATAGCTTGCCGCGTCGCTCGAGAGCCACAGGACAACATCCGCAATCTCTTCGGGGCGGCCAACCCGTCCCATGGGCACGCTCTTCTCCATTGACTTAAGCGCCTCACCCTGGCCGGCTGCAACCATCTGGTCGGCCATCGGAGTCCAGATCAGCCCCGGGCATACCGCGTTGACGCGAATGCCACGGGCAGCGTATTCGAGCGCCGCGCTTCTGGTGAAGCCTATGACCCCGTGCTTGGCTGCGTGGTAGATGCCGCGCTCGGCTCCGCCCACACGTCCTCCAATCGAAGAGCAATTGACGATGACGCCGCTGCCTTGTTCGCTCATTTGCCGCAACTCAAATTTCATGCAGCTCCACACACCGCGCAGATTGATGCCCATTACCCTGTCATAGTCTTCGCGGGTGGTATCGGCCGTTTCTGCAAGAACGTTTTGAACGCCAGCATTGTTGTAGGCTACGTCGATTTTGCCGAAAGCGGCGACCGTCTGTTTCACCATGGCCTCTACCTGCGCGTCGTCCGATACGTCGCAGCGGATGGCGAGCGTTTTGTGGCCCTGCGCAGCAAGATCCTTGGCAGCGGATTGCGCTGCTTCTTCATTCCAGTCCGCCAGCACGACGGAGGCACCCGATTCAGCAAATGCTTTGGCCGTGGCAAGGCCTAGTCCTGACGCAGCTCCCGTCACGAGCGCCACTTTGTTCCCAAACGATATCTTCACGATGAATTCCTCATTTTTCGAATGGGTTGTATCCAGGTTTTTTGTAGAGCGTGTTCCACTTGCCCCGGATATCCGGTATATAGACTTTGTCGGTCCAATCGTTAGGATCTACTTCTTCGAGCGCAATAGAAATCACCTCTTCTTTTCTGCCCAGAACGCGCATAACGTCTTTCAGGATCTCCTGGGCAAGCTGGTTCTTTTGCTCTTCCGAACTGCCGGGGGCAAGCTTCACAACAACGTGGGGCATGATTGACTCCCTGGGTGTCTATTGGGCGCGCTTCTCAAACACTTCTTTCTGTTTTTCTGCTCCATGCTGTCCTTAGCGGTTCGTCATTTGTTCCAGAGCCGCCGGATAACGGTCTCCGTAGACGGGGATCTTCGCGGTTGCGGCGTCGAGCTCGCGGAGATCCTCCGGAGTGAGTTCGACAGCGACCGCTCCGATGTTCTCCTCAAGACGTTGCAACCTGGCGGTGCCGGGAATGGGAACGATCCATGGCTTTTGTGCCAGCAGCCAGGCGAGTGCGATCTGGGCCGGAGTCGCATTCTTATTCGCGGCGAATGCCGCAATCAGATCGACCAGAGCTTGATTCGCCTTGCGGGCTTCCGGTGAGAAGCGCGGGAAGCTGCCGCGATTATCCTCCGGATCGAACTGCGTGTTTTCCGTGATCGAGCCAGTCAGAAATCCCTTGCCAAGCGGACTGAAGGGAACCAGTCCGATGCCAAGCTCTTCCAGCGTGGGAATGATTTCTTCCTCCGGGCGTTTCCACCAGAGCGAGTATTCACTCTGAAGGGCCGTGACCCGCTGGACGGCATGCGCCCTGCGGATGGTTTGCGCGCCCGCCTCAGACAAGCCGAAGTGCCTCACCTTGCCTTGTTCAATCAAATCCTTGACGGTACCCGCCACATCTTCGATTGGCACGTTCGGATCGACGCGATGTTGATAGAGCAGATCGATCGTGTCGACCTTGAGCCTTTTCAGCGATCCATCGACGCTTTCTCTGATGTACTCAGGGCGGCTGTTCAGGCCCACCGGATGCGGATCCCTTTCCGAGTCGATCTGGAAACCGAATTTGGTCGCGATCACCACGTGGTCTCGCACCGGAGTGAGAGCGTCACCTACAAGTTCTTCATTCACGAACGGACCGTAGACTTCAGCCGTATCGAAGAAGTTGATGCCGCGTTCGACCGCAGCCCGAATGAGGGCAATCATTTCCTGCCTGGTCCCAGCCACCGCTCCGTGACCAGGGCTCAATCTCATGCAGCCGAGCCCCATCGCCGAGACTTCAAGATTGCTCTTTCCCAGTTTGCGTTTCTGCATTGCTTCACTCCCATTCCGTGATTTGCGGTCGGCGCTCGCCAAACGCCCGACGGCGCTATGCATTCAGTAGTGCTGCCAGGTGACAGACCAGTGTTCCTCGGGGTCGGCTGACCGAATGACGAGACGACCGTCCCCTGTAAGCGCGTAGATGCGAGGAAGATCCTTGCCGAGGAGTGCGTCGCCCGTAACCGATCCCTGCACGTGATGGGTCAGCGTATGCGTTCTTTCATCGATCGAGTAGCTGCCGAACGAAGCCTCGTACCCATTCCGAACATATTCATTCGATAGAGAACCGGCCGACTTGGGATACATCAATTGAACTGACATGTGGCCATCTCGCGTGTAGATCAGCATGCCGGTCGGCTGCGGGATATCGGCGGGCTGGCCGTCTGCTCCCGGTGGGTCAATGTGTTCCAGATGCCACGCTCCGATCAGTCTTTCTCTGTCGGATCGGTGGTTCGTCGCCTGGCACATCAGAGACTGAATCGCAATCAGACCGGCGATTGCCGTAACCGCGACCCATGCACCACAACGCACCGCTTTCATCCTTGCTCCTCTCCGTCGCCTGACAATCATCGGCCAACCAGCTGCTCATGAAACTTTGGATAGCGAGCCCCTTCGAGCTTGATCTTGGAAGAAGCCTCTTCCAAGGAGCGCACTTCGTCTGTGGTCAGGCTGACGCTCGCCGCTCCAAGGTTCTCTTCGAGCCGCGCCAGCTTCGTAGTACCAGGGATAGGAACGATCCAAGGCTTCTTGGCCAACAGCCACGCCAGTGCGATCTGGGCCGCAGTCACCTTCCTCTGCTCGGCGAAGGAACTGACTATATCCACGAGAGCCTGATTCGCTTTGCGGTTCTCCGCGCTGAATCTCGGCACACTGCTGCGGAAATCGGTGCTGTCGAATGTCGTATTCGCATCGATCTTGCCGGTCAGAAAGCCTTTGCCCAGCGGGCTGAACGGAACGAAGCCGATCCCAAGCTCCTCGAGTGTCGGCATCACCGTCTCCTCGGGCTCGCGCCAGAACAACGAGTACTCACTCTGCAACGCAGCTACGCGTTGAACGGCATGAGCGCGGCGAATCGTTTGTGCACTCGCTTCCGAAAGGCCGAAGTGCTTCACCTTGCCTTCCCGAATCAGATCCTTGACTGCGCCGGCAACTTCTTCGATGGGCACATTCAGGTCGACGCGATGCTGATAAAAGAGGTCGATCGCATCAATCTTCAACCGTTTGAGCGAGTCTTCGCAGACCTGCTTAATATGCTCCGGCCGGCTGTTCAGAGCGCTCCATTTGCCGCCATCATCAGGATTTGCCTCCCAGCCGAACTTTGTCGCGATGACAACTTTACCGCGAAACGGCGCGAGGGCCTCGCCAACCAGCTCTTCGTTCAACAGCGGACCGTAAACCTCGGCCGTATCAAAGAATGTCACGCCCCGATCCAGGGCGGCGTGAAGCAAAGATGTCATCTCTTGCTTGTCCTTGGGTGGCCCGTACGACCAGCTCATTCCCATGCAGCCAAAACCGATGGCCGATACTTCCAGTCCACCATTGCCGAGCCTCCGTTTCTGCATGCCCGTTTCTCCTCTCATTCAAACGATACTGAGGGGCAAGTGGTTTCGGCTTTCCCGATCCTGCCAATTGTTTGCCTGATTCTGTCTGAAGTTCAGATTTTGTGCACGGATGGGGTTGCTTCGCAGTACGCTGTCTGAGGAGGTTCGGAGCAACGTGGCAACAAAACAGACGGAGAAACCCGGGGATCGAGACAAGACGGTCATCGCGATGCGCGAGGAACTCGCGCGCAAGATCGCAGCATACACGCCGTCACCGGGTGAAAATCATACAGCGATTCCAGGCATGGCGCTTTACCGTCGAACAAAGCCGACGGCATGCTATCGCGCTTCATATGAGCCTAGCCTTTCTGTTTTTGTGCAGGGGCGCAAGCGGGTCAATTTGGGAGGCCACAGCTACCTCTGCGACAGATCGTCCTTTCTCCTGTCGTCGATCGACGTTCCAGCCGAGAGTCAAATTGTTGAGGCCTCAGAACAAGTCCCGCTGCTCTCCATGTTTCTTCAGCTCGACATGCCAATGGTGCGGGAGATCATTGGGCGGGAAGAACTGCCGGAACCCGAATTCTCAGTTCACTCGCGCGGAATTGCCGTGGGGGAGACGACAGTCGGCCTCCTTGGAGCCTGCACTCGGCTGATCGACCTGCTCGAATCTCCCCAGGATATTCCGTTCTTAAGTCACCTTATCCAGCGGGAGATTGTCTACCGAGTCCTCCGCACGCCGCAGGGAGAACGCCTCCGCGCCATTGCAACCACCGGCGATCTGAGCCACAGGACCGCACGAGCAATTGCGTGGCTCAGGGCCAACTTTGCCAAGCCGTTGCACATGGAGGAACTCGCAACGGTTGCGCGGATGGGAGTCTCGACGCTTCACCATCAGTTCCGGGCGCTTACAGCGATGAGCCCGCTCCAATACCAGAAGCAACTTCGATTGCAGACAGCAAGACAACGCATGCTCATGGACGGGCTAGATGCTACCAGTGCTGCTTACGAGGTCGGTTACGAGAGCGTCAGCCAGTTCAGCCGTGAGTACAGCCGTGTCTTCGGTCAGCCTCCGATTCGCGATATCAAGGCCCTTCGAGAGAGCAAAGTTGTGCCGATCAACGCCGCTTAACCGAGAATCGCACGGTGGCCAGCCTCTCGATACCTCCGTTGTTGCCAATACGGCAGATCACCCGTTAAAAGCGACGCTATGCAGAGCTTCCACGGATCGTGGAGTTCCTGTCGATGCTTAATTCGTGCAGGCGGCATTCCTGGCGCCAGGGAGATTCAGGAAGGTAATCGTCAAGGGTGCGAATTCCTCGGTTCCAAGTTTGAACGGCTGCCCTACCATCGCAGGCGGTGTGCCGTCACTCTTTGATTCGAGTTCCTTTCCGTTGAGAGAAACGTTCTCACTCGTCAGATCGGAGGCGGACAAAGTAAAGCGCTTCCCCGAAGTTGGAAATGTAAGAGTCTGGCTGGCTGTACGGTCCAGGTTCAGAACCAACACCGTCACACCGCCCTTCAGATCTGTCGAGCAATGGGCATAAATTCGTAGTTTGGCATTGGAAGCCACACCTGGATCGAGAACTCGAACGCCCATTGTGCGTTTCCAGAGCAATGCGGCCCAGTAATTCGGTCGCGGCTTTAGCGTTTCTTCGTCAATCAGCCCGTAGTCGCTTGAGGCTAACGTGTTGACCATGACGGATTGGACATTCTTCTGTGCCAAGGATCCGAGCTGATCCATGAAGCGAAATGAATCGAGGAATCTGGAGGCCCAAAGGTCACCGCCACAACCCGCTTCGCCAGTCTCGGTCAACCACATGGATTTGCCTGGAAGATACTTGTCCCGCAAACCGGCATAGAAACCCTCAACGGTCAGGTTGCGATCGAACCAGTCTGCATTCAGAGCCTTGTCTGGCGTCATGCCAACATTAGGCCCCATTGCTGCTGTACATCGCTTCGAGATCGTGCCGTAGAAGTGGTAGGAGAACGCATCGAAAATCGGTCCACTACTCTTTAACATGTCTTCGGTCGGGAGGATCTTTGGCATCGGAGCACCTTCTACCAGAGGCGCCCCTTCTCCAATGCTCCCAGGTCCAAGGAAGACAGTATCCGGCGATTCTTGCTTCAAGAAGTTCTGAAAGATCTTGGCGTCGCGTCCGAAAGCTGCGCCGTTATACCCGCTCGGTGCGCCACCAATGATTGCGAAGGTAGGCTCATTCATGAAATCGACGGC
>Ga0335073_10004745_pt1 | contig 19039 bp, 9 predicted proteins | sample Lox_Sample_22_FD_207093 | JGI IMG/M metagenome (GOLD analysis project Ga0335073, IMG submission 207093) | Soil microbial communities from Loxahatchee National Wildlife Refuge, Florida, United States - Lox_Sample_2.2 | ecosystem: Environmental > Terrestrial > Soil > Wetlands | place: USA: Florida... | reverse complement strand
AGGTCGGCGCGCTGGGGGGCGATCTGGACTCCGGATTCGAGGAGCGGGATCGCGTCTTCGTAGTAGTTCTGCGACATGCTGATGCGCGCCATGAGAAAGATGATGTCGGCGTTTTGCGGAGCGGCCTTGTGGGCGCGAATGAGCAGATCGAGAGCGTCGAGCGGGCGTGACTCGTCGGAGTAGACCTGAGCCAGTAGATACATGGCATCGACGGAGTCAGGTCGCAGGGCAAGGGCGCGGGCGAGCGTCAATTCGGCCTTAGCATACTGGCCGTCGCGGGACTGGGCCTGGCCGAGGTTGTAGACGATTTCGAAGGTGTTGGGTTCGAGAGCGTCGGCTTTGGCCAGCTCCTCCTGAGCGGGCTTGTATTGGCCGGCAGAGGCGAGCAGGACGCCGAGGGAGAAGTGGACCTGCACCTCGTTGTTTTCTGCCGAGAGCCTGGTGGCGAGGCGAAGTGCGTCCGCAGGACGCCTCACGGCAAAGTAGGCACGGACGAGGTTGAACGCGGTTGCAGTGTTTTGGGGATGGACCCGTTCGAAGTGAGGGATCGCTTCGGCGGGCGCACCTTTGGCCATCAGGAGAACGCCGAGGTTGTAGTTTCCCTGGGCATCTGTGGGAGCAAGGCGAAGGACGGTGCGAAATTCCTTCTCCGCGTCGCTCATCTTGTGAACTGCGACGTAGAAGTTGGCGAGATTGTTGTGGGTCTTGACGGAGTTGGGGGCGAGGGCGAGCGCCTTGTCGAAATCTGCGAGGGCAGCCGGATAGTCCTGGAGGCCAGTGTCGATGATCCCGAGCAGGTTGTACCCTTCGACGCTGTTGGGATGGCGCTGGAGAGCGGCCAGAGCGGAGGTCCGAGCCTCATGGAACTGGTGCTGCCCGACCAGGCTTTGGGCTTCGCGGAAGTCGGCTGCAGAGCCGGAGGGGCTTTGAGCGCAGAGGGAAGATGCGCTGATCAGGAACAAGGCGAGGATGCAGTTGCGACTGCGAGAGTGCGAACTGCCGGTGGAGATCATCATCGAATAGGACTGGTTCACTCTTTGACTTTCAATAGGTGTAAACGAAGTGCTCATCGTAGCATTTCCAGTGCCTGTTTGGCCGCCGCGTTCTCCGGCTGGATGCTAAGCAGATCATTGAGGACTTTGCGTGCCTGGTCGATGTTGTTCTCGATGGCATAGAGCCGGGCGAGATTGAGATACGACTGATCGAAGGAGGGAGCCAAGCGGATTCCCTCTCTAAACTGTGTCTCGGCCTGGGCGTACTCCTGTTGGCGGACGAAGAGGACGCCAAGATTATTCAAAGCCTCGGGGTAGCTGGGGCGCAACTGGATGGCGGTCCGCAGGTATTGCAAAGCTTGCGGCGACTGACCCTGCTGCGCGTAGAGCATGCCGATGCTGTAGTTGACTTCGGGATCGCGCGGGTCGAGCCGGAGTGCGTGGTTGAGGCAATCGGCAGCTTTGTCGAATGCATGGCGGGCCCGGTAGAGGTTGCCCAGATTGACGAGTGCAATGGTGTAGTTGGGGCGCAGATCGAGAGCGCGCTGGAAGTTGTGGACGGCGTCATCGACCTGTCCGGATTGCGCCGCGAGCATGCCGAGATTGTTCCAGGCTTCGGGATAGTCGGGGCGGAGCTTGACGGTCTGTTCGAGGGATTGACGGGCCTGATCGTACTCTTTGCGGCGGAGGCTGAGCGTGCCGAGGTTGTACCAGGCGTCAGCGTCGTCGGGCCGGACGGAGATGACCTGACGGAAGGTCTCCGCGGCATGGTCGAGGAAGCCGTTTTGGTAGAAGGCCACGCCGAAGGTGAAGATGTTGCGCTGAAAGCCTCCCTGGGGTAGTTGTCCGCGAAACGGCAGCGCTTTGGCGAGACGGTCGGAGGCGGTGGACGGAATAGCCCTCATGTCGCGGGGAAGCTGCCGGGGATCGAAGGCGTCCTGATAGACCTTGACGATTGCGCCGCCGGAGTCAAGGAGAAAGGATGCAGGAAGGGGCAGGTTTCTACGGCGATCGAAGAGATGGCGGTAGACAAGGTTGTAGACGCCCGAGACGGTTTCGTCGGCGAAGAGCACGGGGAACGGGAAGTTCTTTTGTGTGGCGATGGATCGGGCGGCAGTCTGATCTCTGTCAACGTTTACAGTGAGAAGGGCGAGACCGGGTGCGGGGAGCGAAGCGTTGCGTTGGCTGAGACGGTCGAGCAGAGCGAGGCTCTCCGGAGAGTCCGCGGCCCAGAACGTGAGCAGCAGAGGAGATCCCTGAAAGTCTTTGAGTGACCGCGTCGAGCCGGAGAGGTCGGGCAAGGAGAATGCGGGAGCAGGCAGGGGTTCGACGAGCCAGGTTTCGGCCTGATGAGGGAGACCTTCGCCGGAGGGTGCGGGCGATGCTTGTGCGGGGACGGCAATGAGCCGAAAAGGCGTGGCGGCGAAGGTCGACTCGCCTTCGACGATCTCGATGCGGTGATCTGCAGGCAGCGCGGCGAATTGTTGCAGCAGGCCGCTTGGCCAGCGGACGGTGGTGTTGGCTGACGAGGACTCACCGATACCGAAGACGAGTTCCTTGGAGTGCTGCGCGAGAAAGCCAGTACCGGCCTGCAGGAATTTGGTCTGTTTGTTTTCGCCTGCCTGGACGGTAAGAGATGCGCCGATGGCATCGCGGTTACTTTTCTGTCCGCGCAGGCGGAAGGAGATGGATCGGCCGATGCCGGTGAGGTTGTTGTGCAGAACGCGCACTTGCGGGGCGTTGCGATTCTTCAGGATGACTTCGAGGCGGCCGTCGCGATCGATGTCGGCGACAGTGAAACAGCGGCTGTCCTCGAGGAAGTCGAGACCGGAGGGACCGGAAAGTTCGGAGAAGGTTCCGTTGCCGTTATTGGAGAACAGAACATTGCGGGCATAGCCGTGCCAGGTGTGATCGGAGCGAACCAACTCGTTAATGGCGTTCCAGCCGCGCTCGTAGGCTTGAGATGGGGTTGCATCTTCGGATGACTTCGCGACGACCTGACGCCAGAAGAAGCCGGCGAGGTCGTCGTGGTCGACTTCAGAGAGATAGCCATTGGCGACGTAGAGGTCGGAGTAGCCATCGTGGTCGAAGTCGAAGAAGTCAGAGCACCAGGACCAGCGTCCCATCTCGACCGCCGCCTGGGGGCCGACGTTCTCGAAGGTGCCGTCGCCACGGTTGCGATAGAGGGCGTTGCCGCGGGCATGGCGTTGATAGAGGGTGCGAATGCGTTCGGGGGCCTGGGCGTGGAATTGCGGCTGATTGGAAACACGCTGGCCGGCGGCCTCCCACATGCTGGGGACGTAGACATCCTGCAAGCCGTCGTTGTCGTAGTCGCACCAGCAGCAGCTCATGCCTGCGCCGACTCCTTCGACTCCTGCCTGGGTTGAGATGTGGGAGAAGCGGCCGCTGCCATCGTTGCGATAGAGCTGCGAACTGCCGAAGTCGTTGACGACGAACAGATCCGGCCTGCCATCGGAGTTGGAGTCGCCCCACGCGCAGGCAAAGCTGTAGCGGTTGTTCTCAACATTCATGCCGCTGGCCTCAGTGGTTTCGACGAAGGAGAGATCGCCTTCGTTGTGAAAGAGGCAGTTGGGCGGGCCGTTGCGGGCGTCGTAATAGGGGATGGGGTAGTGATACTGGTCGAGCCCCAGGTAGTACTGGTAGGTGCAGAGATAGAGATCAAGGCGGCCGTCGCCGTCGTAGTCGGCAGCGGCGGCGTGGGTGAAGGTGCCCTGAGGCTGCCCCGCGAAGCGGAAGGCATCGCGCTTGAGAGCGAAGGTGCCGTCGCCACGATTCTGAAAGAGGAGTGGGCCGGTGCCGCACAGGACAAGAAGATCCTGAAGGCCGTTGTTACGAAAGTCGGCGAACAGGGCGCAGGCGGAATTGTCGAGGACGCCGACGCCGGCTCTGTCGGTGACGTCTTCGAAGGTGCCGTCACCGCGATTGCGATAGAGGCGGTTGGGCAGGCCGGCCGGCTGGCAGATATAGAGATCGTCGCATCCGTCGTTGTCGTAGTCGCCGGCGGCAACGCCGTTGTTGCAGTAGACGTCGACGCCAATGGCGCCGTCGAGGACGGTGCGCCAGTAGTCGGCGCCGTGGAGCAGTTGTTTTGTGTAGGACTCGTTGGAGCCGAGAGCGTGCGCAGTGATGTCGACGAAGGCCGGACCGCGCAGCGTGCTCGCGGTCTCTTCACCGGCCTCCCAGCGGCGGGCTTTCCACGTCTGCGGAGATTCCTGTGCCCATTCCATGTGCCAGGAGCCGATGCGCTCCTCGGTAAGGCCGCTGTCGCGGTCGAGGACGAGGTCGTAGCGAAGGGAGACGCGGACGGTGAGGGGATCTTGGGCGACCTCGTCGATTTGGTAGATCTCGAATTCGGCAGTGCGGATGCGGGTGACGGATCCGAGCCAGGTGCGCACGCTGTCAAGGAAGGCATCCAGACCGAGGGCGGGATTCGAGCCGAAGGTTTTGCGCTCGACATCGATGCCGAAGGAGGAGCGGATTTTTCTGCGGGCTCTTGCGGCGAGGGAGACTGCCTGCAGAGACGTGCTCAGAAGGTTGGCGAGGCTGCGCAGGTTTTGCGGAGATGCGATGAGTTCGCGGGCCCATTGATGGAGGAGCGCCTCGAGTTCGACGGCGTATTTCTCAGTGATGTACTCGTCGGAGCCGGGTGGGACGCGGCGGAGGACATCGGCGAGGGGAGATTCGACCGGATAGTGCGGGATGAGGCGCACATCGGAATAGGCCAGAGACGAGCCGCTTGCGGAAGGGAGACTGTCTGGCGCAAAGAACGCTGCGGAACCAAAGAGTGCAGAGGGCCGGAAGAGAACCGGCGCCATTCCGAGACTCTTGAGCAAGGCGCGTCGCGAGAGGAGGGGGTGTTGGTTCGGGTTACGTCGCGTCATCTCCGACGTCCGGGGGCTGGCAAGATGACCGAATCATAGCATTCGCTTTGGTCCGGCCGCAGGGGTGCTGAGAGGACGGTTTCTCAGGGGGTTTGAGGCTTGTGGAAAACTTCCGCAGATTGTGATGGCCGATACAAATTGAGCCTTGGGAAGTGGAGTCCCGAACAAGGAGCGGGGTTGAAGTGCCAAGAGAATCAAGCCAGGGTTTCCAGCCGACGAGCATTTATTGCATCGATTTACCAAAGGAGATGCGGGCGATGAGGGGGATTCTTTGCAACTTGACGAGGAGGAGACAATCGGGGGTTGCAGTCAGGCCTCCAACTTTCGATTGACAAAAATACTGCGAATGAACTACGCTTCGACGCACGTAAATGAAACCGTTTACATCCTGTGTCCAATGTAAACGAATTCATTACCCCCACATCGGATTGAAACCGAGGCAAAGAACAAGAAAGCGGAGGTGTTTGGGATGGGCCGTGAGCAAAAAGCCTCAAAGTTCTGGAGAGTGTGTGCCAACACAACTTTCATCTGTCTGTGTTTCCTAGCGTTCCAGTGCCGTATGGCGGTCGCCCAGGTGGACGAGGGCTCGATTACCGGAACTGTGACGGATACAACGGGAGCAGTTGTACCTAATGCGCAGGTGACCTTGCTGAACACCGACCAGGGCATCACGCTGGAAACCAAATCGAACAGCAGCGGCTTCTACGCGTTTAACCCGGTCAAAGTCGGTAACTATTCAGTGACCGTGACCGCGCAGGGGTTTGCCAAGACCACGCAGACGCATCTGACGGTGAACGTAGCCCAGGCGGTGGTGGTCAATGTCCAGCTGAAGCTGGGCGCGGCGACCGAGACTGTCGAGGTCAACACGGCACCTCCGCTGCTGCAGACCGAAGAGGCGTCGGTCGGCCAGGTGATTGGCTCGCAGGAAGTGAATGACCTTCCATTGAATGGTCGCAACTTCACATTTCTCGCCCAGCTAGGCGCGGGCATGCAGACGCCGCAGGCTGATACGCGCGGTAATGCGGCCTCGGGCGCGTTTTCGGCGAACGGACTTCGCCCAGCGCAGAACAATTACCTGCTGGATGGCATCGACAACAACTCGAATGCGGTGGACTTCCTGAACGGAACCAACTACGTGATCCTGCCTCCTGTGGACGCGATCCAGGAATTCAAGGTACAGACGGCGGACTTCAGCGCAGAGCTGGGCCGTGCGGCGGGCGCGGTGATGAACGCGACCATCAAATCGGGCACGAACAGCATTCACGGCGCCGCATGGGAGTTCTTCCGCAACGACAAGCTGGATGCGGCAGACTGGTTTGAAGACAACTCGACGACGCCGACCAAGGGCGAACTTCGGTTGAATCAGTTCGGCGCGATGATCGGCGGACCGATCATCAAGAACAAGCTGTTTTACTTTGGCGATTACGAAGGCAAGCGCCGCGTGCAGGGCACATCGTTTACGAGTCAAGTACCGACCGCTCTCGAACGCAGCAGCGGGTTTACGAACCTGACGGACATTCTTTCGCAGCAGGCGGGAACTGCAGGAGTTGACGCTTTGGGCCGGTCGTTCCAGCGGGCCACCATTCTCGATCCCGGAACCACGCGCTTCGTCGCCAATGGCGCGGTCGATCCTGTGTCGGGCCTGGCGAACACGTCGGGCAACGACGCGTACGTTCGCGATGCGTTCAGCTCAGTCTGCGCACCGTCCACGAAGATCGTCAATACTGCCAACTGCCCGGACCTGAACATGCTGCCGAGCGGTCGCATCGATGCGAACGCGGTTAAACTTCTAAGCCTGTACCCGGCGCCGAATGCGGGCATCGGAACCTATCAAGACAGCCCGGGACTGTACGAGCACTCGAACACGTTCGATGTTCGCGGGGACTTTAACCCGAACGAGAAGAACCAAATTTTTGCCCGCTTCAGCTATGCCGACGATCCGCAGTTCATTCCCGGCCCGTTCGCGGGTGTGGCGGACGGCGGTGCGTTCGAACAAGGCCTGCAAACCGCAAAATCGGACCAAATGGTTGCCGCCTATACCTACGTGTTCAGCCCGAACACGATCAACCAGGCTCGCGCCGGATTCGCTCACCTGCATACCACGCGCTTCGGACCGGTGGGAAGCCAGTTGGGTATCCCGGCGCAGTACGGAATAGCGGACATTCCCCAGGTGGCCGAAAACGGAGGGCTGCCGAACTTCTACATCAGCAACCTGACGAACCTGGGTAGCAACAACTTCCTGCCTTCGGACGAAGTAAGCCAGACGCTGCAGGTCACCGACGATTTTACGCGGATCTGGGGCAAGCACAGTTTCAAGATGGGTGTCGAATACCAGCACGTGAAGTTCTCGACGCTGCAGCCGGCGTGGTCGCGCGGCGCGTGGCAGTATGAGAGCAACTTCACCGATATTCCTAACCAGGGAGGTACGGCGACCAACGGAGGCATGGCGCAGATGCTGCTGCCGCCGGTGGCTGCTCCTGCCACGATCAACGGCAATCCCAACCCGAACGGCTTCAGCTATTCGGGTGGTTCGGATAACGTGTACGCTTCGAATATCAACAAGACCTACGACGAGAAGATCTATTTCGCTTCGTACCTCCAGGATGACTGGAAGGTCAGCGCGAAGCTGACCATCAACCTTGGCGTGCGTTGGGACTTCTTTGGCCCGATCAACGAGCAGAACGGCGGCCAGGCAAACTTCGTCCCGGATCCAATTCCGGCGAAGGGCATTGGTGCGCCCACGTTCATTGTTCCAGCCAGCGGGAAAGACAACCGCTCGTTGTCGACTACTTCGACCTGTTCGGGCATCGGTTGCGAGGGTTTTGTGGACCTGTTGGCACAAGATGGCATTGCTCTCGACGAGACCGATCGTTATGGCCAAGGCCTGATGAAGACGCAGACGGCCAATTTTGCTCCGCGCATCGGCGGCGCCTACGAGATCAACCGGAAGTGGGTCGCCCGCGGCGGGTTCGGCCTGTTCTACAACTCGTTTGAGAACCAGGGATATGGCCCGAATATCGGCGAGAATTATCCGTTTGTGTTCAACCTCAACTATGGGATTCATGCTAACCCGGCGGGACGGAGCATCGACGCGCAGGTGGCGCCGACCAGCTACAACACGCCGTTCAGTGGTTGTGCGACGGCCGGTCCGGGTGGAACGGCTTCGCTTGAATCCGGCTTCTCGTGCATTCCTCTTACACCGACTGCCGTCAACGCATTGGGGTTAGGCCTGCAGGGTCTTCAGTTCGACTATCAAACGCCTCGCACCTACAGCGCCAACGCGACGCTCCAGTACTCAATCACGCCAACGATGTCCGCGCAAGCATCTTATGTCTACACCCATGGCGCCGATCTGCAGGGGGGTGTCGGATACCAAAACGTGACGCAGATTCTGCCTGCCGGCATCAGCACCGGAAAGGGCTGCCCCTACGCAACCTTCGCGGAGAACAGCTGCGTTCCTTTCGTCGATTTCGGCGGCGGCAGCTATCAGGCCACCTACGGCGTGAGTTCGTATCATGGCCTGCAGGCAAAACTGGAGCAGCAGTACGCGAACGGCATCACCTGGCTGCTGACCTATACATACTCGAAGACGCTGTCGGATGCCGGCGACCTGCTCAACGGCGGGAGCACGGGCGGACTTCGTGCCTACAACGTTCCCGGGCTTGGACCGCATTTCGACTATGCCCGCGCCGACTTCGACCTTCGCCAGGTTGTGCACTTCAGCGGCGGGTATGAGCTGCCGCTCGGCAAAGGCAAGAAGTACATGAACCAGGGCGGCGTGGCCAACGCGGTTCTGGGCGGATGGGCCACCAACTGGATTGTGACGCTGCAAGGCGGGCAACCCATCAACTTCACCTGCCACAGCTCAACCACTTCGGGGGCAGGACAGTGCGACGACATTCTGTTGCCGGGTCAATCTCCGAAGCTGGGCGTGAAGGTGGAAACCCTGGGCGGATATCACGGGCCGTTCTGGGTCGGAAATCCTGCAGCGTTCTCTCAAGGTTGCCAGTTGGGCGCGGGTCTGACTCCAATCGCGGGATCGGTGCAGAACTGCGTGGCCTTGAGCGGCGCCGCTGCATTGGGCAGTACGCCGGGACAGATTTCGGGTCCCGGATTCCACCGCTTCGACTTCTCGCTGTTCAAGAACTTCCCGGTTACGGAGCGGGTTTCGCTCCAGTTCCGGTCGGAGTTCTTCAACATCCTCAACCACCCGAACTTCAATGCGCCGAACTTTGGCGGCAACGGTGTGAATTCGATCGGCGGTTCGGGCGACTACACCAGCGCAACCTTTGGAGCCATCGGCTCGACGCGCGATGCTCCGTTTGACCCGCGGCAAATCCAATTTGCCATGAAGGTCTACTACTGAGCTAGAATGCTGACACCCTGAGAGGCCGCCCCCAATGGGCGGCCTTTTGGGGTGTTCGTCTATGCGGGCAACGGAATCTGCCGCAATCGAGGAGGCGGTCGGTGAGTAGGAGACCTCGGAGAGTGAAGGCGTTTGTTCTCCTGCTTGGTTTCTGCGCTTCCCTTCTACCGGCCGAGGAACTCAGCAAACAGACACTTGACCGGATCTATCAGTCGGCGGCTGCGGACTACGACGCGGGCCGTTACGCGCACGCGGCAGACGAACTGGAGCACGTACTGCCGTATGCCACCCGGAGCTACGAGGTCCATGAACTGCTGGGGATGGTGTACGCGGGGATGGCCGACAACGCGAAGGCCGAAGCGGAACTGAAGCTGGCGGTTCAGCTGAACCCCAACTCCGCCGCGGCGCGGACGAATTTTGGAACCATCCTTCTGCATACGGGGAAGGCGGCGCTGGCAGAGGGACAATTTCGCAGGGCGCAACAGCTTGAGCCGAAAGACTACGACGCCAACCACGACCTGGCGGAGCTCTTATTGCAGGCCGGCAAGGTTGGCGATGCGCAGCCTTTTCTGCAGACCGCTCAAGAGCTGCGTCCGGATTCATACGACAACGGGTACGATTTGGCGCTGGCCGATTTTCAGCTTGGGCAGCTGGAGGAGGCGCGGCGAACGGCGCTGGCCATCGCTCAGAAGCAGAATTCGGGCGAAGTACACAATCTGCTGGCGCAGATCGATGAGAAGGATGGGAAGTTTGTCGACGCGGCAAATGAGTATGAGACGGCGGCGCATCTCGATCCGAGCGAGGACAACCTCTTTGACTGGGGAAGCGAGATGCTTTTGCACCGTACGTATGAGCCTGCCATCGCGATTTTCCAGCAGGCGACGGCCAAATACCCGAAATCGCCACGGCTCTTTATCGGGCTGGGGCTAGCGTTGTATTCGCGTGGAAAGTACGACGATGCTGTGCAGGCGCTGTTGACGGCGGCGGCGATGAATCCCAAAGATCCGCGTTGCTATCTGTTTTTGTCGAAGGCATACGATAGTTCGCCGAAGCAGGCGGACGAAGTGATCGAAGCCTTCCGGCGGTTCGCCGCATTGCAGCCGAACGATGCGTGGGCGCAATACTATCTGGCGATCAGTCTGTGGAAGGGTAATCGCGAAGAGGGTACGACGCACGATCTGAAGGAAGTGGAGTCGTTACTCACGAAGTCGATTGCGTTGGATGGAACGATTCCTGAGGCGCATGTGCAGCTAGGCGATTTGTATTCGGGACAACACGAATACGAGAAGGCGATTCCGGAGTATGTGCGGGCGATTGCCTTAAACCCGAACTTGTCGGACGCGCATTACCGGCTGGGGACCGATTATGTTCACGTGGGCAAGAAAGACGAGGCACAACAGGAGTTTGCCGTGTACCAGAAGCTGCGCGCCGAGCACCTGGCAGAAGTGGACAAAGAACGGGCCGAGGTGCAGCAGTTTGTCTACGCGGAGCAGAACAACGCGGCGAAGCAATGATACGAGCCGAGCGGAGTGGGCCTTGAAGCGATGACGGAGAAGTTCCAACTCGGACGATGGCCGGCGGGCAGCGGCTACTCCGCTCGCGAGATTGCGCTCGGACTGAGCCACAGCCGGCGCGATTTTCTGCGGGGGACGCTGGGGATGGCGCTGGGAGCGGCGATGGTGAGCGCGAGCCCATTTGCGAGGGCCGAATCGGCACGCAAACGCCGCAAGGTCATCGTGGTCACCTTCGGCGGCGGGGCGCGCGACCAGGAGACATTTGCGCCGGAAGGGCAAGAGAACATTCCGCACCTGATCGGTGAGCTGGCGCCGCAGTCGAGTTTCTTTACCCACGTGACCAACCAGGGAATCCTGGGGCACTATGTGGCGACCGCGAGCCTGACAACCGGCGTCTACGAGACGCTGAATAACTTTTCAGCGGTGCCACCAGATCATCCGACGGTCTTCGAATACTTTCGCAAGGAACTGCGGCGGCCGGCCTCGGACACGTGGGTGGTTGCGCCGAGCAACGGATTTAACCGGATCGGGGAGAGCAATTCACGGCTGTTTGGGCCGGGGACGGGCGCAACGGTAATTTTGCCTAAACACCTGCTGAGTGCGACCAAGCAGGGACCCTTATCGGATCTGGATCATCTGCTGCGCGACAATTACGAGAATCCGATGTACACACCGGAGCTGGCGGGAAACGAGTTCGAGATCCAGCAGTTGGAGTCGATTCTGCGACTGTCGGTCGAGGACTTTCAAGCGCATGCCCGGACTCTATCGAGCCCCGACGAGCTATCGGTTTACATTGCCAAGCGGCTGATGCAACAGGAAGCGCCGAGCCTGTTGTGGATCACGATGCACGATATCGATGTGGCGCATTCGGGCGCGTACTCGCTGTATATCGAGGGAATCCGCCGCACGGACCGGCTGTGCGCGGAGCTTTGGAAGGCGGTGGAAAGCGAGCCGGAGTACGCGGGCAATACAACGATGTTTGTTTTGCCGGACTTCGGGCGCGATGCCGACTACGATGCGGGAGGCAATGGCTTCCAGCATCATCGCACGGGTGACACCGCGAGCCGCACGACTTGGATGATGGCGCTGGGCGCGGGGGTGCGGCAAGGAGTTGTTTACGACGAGCCGATGCAATCGATCGATCTGGTGCCGAGCCTCGGAGCGATGCTGGGTTTTACGGCGGATCAATCGCAGGGCAAGCCGGTGAAGGAATTTCTGTAACGACGATGCAACCGCGCGACCTCAATCCGGAGTCGTTCGCCGGCTATCCGCCGGAGGCAAAGAAGCTGGTGATAGAGCATCTGGATGCTCTGCGCGAGCTGCCGTTGAGTGTCCTGCCAGGTTTGCTCCGTGAATCCATTGACTACGACTACAAATTCCCTGCCGAGAGGACGGCGATTGAGCGAGAGCTGAAGACGCTGAGCGAGCTGTCGTACGCGCAGAGGCGCGAGTGGTTCCAGGGTTTCGAAACCTTTACGCTTTCGAGCCAACTGGAGCGCTTCGATTGGGTCAATCTGCCGGCGCAGTTTACCGAGCAGCTCTCGGCGTATCTGTGGAGCACGCATCAACTCGACGCGTATCGCAATGTTGCTACGGCGTATGGAGCGCGGATTGAAGCTGAGAATACGGCGGGGCCGCTGCCCATGCAAAGGCTGGGGATTGCGGTGATTGGACAGGGCGTGACCGCGTATGACGGTGTTCTATTCAAGAATCTGCGCAAGCACGGGACGTATTTCAATCGGATCAAGCCGGACAACGGGCTGGAGATGCTTCTGACTGCGGTGACGGAGCGTGCGCAGAAGCAGCCGAGCGCCTATGCGCATTGGTATGTCGAAGGCGGCGAAGCGGTTGGGCACAGTTCCCTTCTGACCTCGGTTTCGTATCGCGCGTTGGACCGGGTGCGCGAGGCTTTGCTGAAGAACATGCAGGCACAGATTCAGCAGCCGGGGATGGGGCCTGAAGAGCTGCGGACCCATCTGGCGCGGATGACGCCGGCTGATCTTGGAATGACGGATGCTGCCGATCAGGTGATGAGCCGGTTCAAACTGAAGGTGCTCACGGAAGGATCGGGGACTCAGATCTTCAGCACAAGCTTTGCGCAGTGGACGGCGCGCGAGGCGTTGCGGCGAGCCCAGCCGCTGACGTTGATGGTCCGGTTTGCGCCACGGCAGCGGCAGCGGCCGATGAACGAGCTCTTGTCGGACACGCATTCCAATGCGGAGACGGATCCGCTCGGATCGCTGGTGGACGGAGACATGGCTGCCTACTATCACTGGATCAACCAGCAACGACTTGCAGGCTATGACCGGTCGGTCTTTCTGGCGTGGTTCGAGGGTCACAACGAGGCCTTGGCGATCGGGCCGACCATGCCGCGGGGAGCGTCGTCGAGTTCGGGAATCGATGTGGGCCATTTGCTGGCGCTGGCGCTGGGTTGAATGATGTGGCCGCGGTCACCGAGAGCGGGCCTTTAGGCAGCTATGATGCGCTCGAAACTCCTGCATTGCGCGGGGCCGCGAGACTCCAGGGAAACTTTGGCGAGGATGGGTTCGAGATGGAAATTGGCGATCTGATCGGCGCCGGATTGGACTCCAGGTGGAGCCCGGAGCCGGATCCGACATTGGATCCCTCAAAGCGTGCATTTTTGCGTGCGGCGGGGCTGATGATTGCGAGCCTGATGCTTCCGCAGACCGGGGCAGCATGGGAAGACACGGCCGGCGGCGAGTCCGGGCAAAAGGTGGTGCTGGCCATTATCGGTGGTGTACGGCGCGCGGAGACTTTTTCAAGGGAGGGCCTGGCGAACATTCCGCATCTTGTACAGCTATTTCCGCAGTGCCTGTTTTTTGACCATGTCAGGAACGAAGGGGTGACCGCGCACTTCAATGCAATTTCGAGCATTCTGACGGGAAACTGGCAGAGGGTGGATGACTGGGGGAACCTGGCTCCGACGACGCCGACGCTGTTTGAGCAGTACAGGAAGGGGCTGCATGTGGACCGGCGCGACACGTGGGTGGTGGCCAGCAATAAGGCACTTACGAGCATGATCGGCGCGAGCTCGAGCGCGAGTTACGGTCCGGCGTATGGGGCGAATGTGGTGTTTCCCAAGCAGCTGATGCTGATGGCGGTGGAAGAGGCGCTGCGCTCGGGACGCAGCGGGAACATGGCGGATCGGAGCAAAGTGGAAGCCGAGCTGGAGAACGCAATCGAAGGCAGCAACTACGAGGGGTTGGGCTGGAATGTGTTCGACGCAGCGCAGCAGCTGGATCCGGGGGTGGAGGCGAGCATACGCTCGGCGATTGCCAACTTTGTGCACAGTGGCGGGCCGACCTCAGGAGACGAGCTCACTTTCTTCGTCACCCGCGAGATCATGCGCAAGTTCGCCCCCAAGCTTCTGGTGGCGGTGTTTTCAGATGTGGAGGCGGCACACTTTGGCTCGTATGCGCTCCATGTGTCAGGGATTCAGACGGCGGACCGGCTCACTTATCAACTGTGGCAGGAGATCGAAGCGAATCCGGAGTACAAGGGCAAAACAACCTTGTGTATCTTGCCGGAGTTTGGACGGGACCCGGATGGCTCGTCGACGAATGGGTTTTTCAATCATCGGGCCAATGAAGATTCCACTCGAGACACGTGGATGATGGCGCTGGGAACGGCGGTGGGCCGGCCCCAGGTGATCGAGCGGCCGATCCATCATATTGATGTGTGCCCGACGATGGCGACACTGCTGGGATGCCGTCCGCTGGAGATGCAGGGTAGGCGGCTTACGGAGATGCCGGCCTAGAGGCGGAGAGAACGCATGTACGATGTGAGCAATCTACCGCCGGATCTTCGCGGGGCCATTGAGCGCGGGGTGCTGCAGCGTCTTCCGCTGACGTTTCTTCCCTTTGTGAACCAGCAACTGCGCCAGTGGGGGTTCTTGTTCCCGAATGAGAGACAGTCGGTCGAAAGACTCCTCGTGTATGTGGACCGGCTGAGCCCCGGGGATTCTACCGCGCTGTTTCGAGAGGTAGCCGAGATCGAAGAGAAGATGGGAGTCAACCGCTGGCATTTGTCGACGAATGAGCAGACGATCCAGAACTCGTCAGAGCTGGCGCGCTCGCCATATTTCCAGCAGTGGCGGAAGGCAGTGCAGCAGGTTTTTGACCAGGCAGAAACGCAGACGTTGACGGCGGGAGAAGGGCCGAAGCCTGGGCATCGTCTGATCCTGATCGATATTCCTGCGGCTTTACCGTTGCAGCGTGAGACAGCGTGGCACAAGTGGCAGGAAACGGGGCAGGTTCTGGAGTTCCCTGCAGCATCGCAGGACGGCTTGCGCGGGTGGATGAGAGTTTTGCTGGATGGAAGGGAGCAGCGGCCGGGACTTTTCGAGGCGCTGCCCCGCGGAGCGCGGGACTCAGCGGCGTCGGTGTGGGTGATCGACGCAGGAAGGGACCTGGTGGATTCGATCCTGCAGGCAGAATCGGGACATGCAGAGCGGCCTCATATTCTGCTGAGCTATCAGCGCCTGGAGGCCTTTCGCGAGAGCTTTTCGCATGCGATGAACATGATGCGGAAGGATCTGTCCGACGCCGATGCGGTGTTTGACCATCTGCGCGAGATCAACGTGCTGCCCTGGTGTCCCGGAGAGATTGCGGCCGATCCTGCGGTGCGCGAGTTCGTGCGATCTCTTTATTTGTCGGGCAATGGCGCGGTGATATTCGGCAACTCGTTTGTGGAGTGGGGTGCGTCGGAGGCTCTGCGCCGTGCGCGGCCTACGGTGCTTGCAGCGAGGTTCGGAGTGCGCGCCAAGCCGAAGCCTTTTACGGGTGTAGCGGTCTTCGACAATCCTGACCAGGTCAATCCGGCGCCTTCGGTCGATGATCTTTCGGGGAGCGCGAAAGATGCGGAGATGCTGGCGCGGTATGTGTGGCTGGCGGCAATACGTTATCCGGAGTATCAGAGCGCGACGGTTTGCGTTTGCCTGGCGGAGAGCATCGGGCAGGCCTACGTGATTGCGCCGAGTGAATTCGAGGTGAGAGCGGAGGGCGGTGCGGTTTCGCTCGACGGTTTGCAGGACGCATTGAACAAGTGGGTGGCGTAAGGCCGAGACAGAATTGCAGGGACTCCTGGGAGAAAACACGAGATGATGCGGCGCGATTTTTTGAAGACGGCGAGTGCGGTTGCAGCGACAGCAGTGTTACCCGATGTGCAACTGTTGGCCGAGGACCAGATACCGGCAGGAAGAACGATTCTGCCGATGAATCGAAACTGGCGCTATCGCCCGGCGAAGGTCGAGGGTGCGGAGGCGATGACGTTCGATGACGCAGGATTTGAGCGGGTGATCATTCCGCACACGAATGTCGAATTGCCGTGGCACAGTTTCGATGAGAAGGACTACGCATTCATCTCGACGTACAGAAGGCGATTCAGTCTGCCCGAGGGCACAGAAGGCAAGCGCGTGTTCGTCGATTTCGAGGGCGCGATGACGGCGTCGACGGTTTGGATCAACGGGGTGCGTCTGGGCGAGTACAAGGGCGGATTTACGCCATTCTCATTCGAACTGACGCAGCATGTGCGCCGTGACGGTGAAAACGTTTTACTGGTGCAACTGGATTCGACGGAACGGGCCGACATTCCTCCGTTCGGGTACGAGATCGATTACATGACCTTTGGTGGAATTTATCGCGAGGTGGCGCTGCGCGTTGTTCCGCGCGTCTATCTGGACAACATCTTTGCGCAGTGCAAGGACGTTCTGGGCAGCAGTCCGTCGCTGGATGTGAATTGCTTCCTGGCAGGCGATGTGCCGAAGAAAGGCCTGGCGCTGGAGGTGGAACTGCGCGACGGCGAACAGACGATTGCCAAAACGCGCAGGGTTCTAGAGACGGCGAATCCCGCGGGCGCAAAGCCTCCGGAGGCGCTCGACCCCTATACGGACGCCGCAATCTACACGACGACGGAGACGTTGAAGGATCCGATGCGGCACCAGATCTCGCTCACGGAGTTGGGCGGCATCAAGCTGTGGAGTTTCGAGGAGCCGCATCTCTACACAGTGCATGTGCGCCTGCTCGAGGGCGACCGGGTGATCGATGAAGACAGCCGGCGTATCGGATTCCGCGAAGCGACGTTCACCGATCACGGATTCTCGCTGAACGGGAAGATCGTCAAGCTGCGGGGGCTGGACCGGCACCAGACGTTTCCGTTTGTAGGGCAGGCGATGCCGGCGCGGGCGCAGCGCAAGGACGCCGATATTCTGCGTAAGAATCTGCACTGCAACATTGTGCGTACGTCGCACTATCCGCAGTCGCGGCATTTTCTGGATCGCTGCGACGAGATTGGGCTGTTGGTGCTGGAGGAGATCCCGGGTTGGCAGCATATCGGCGATGAGAAGTGGAAGCAGGTGGCGATCGACAACGTAGGCCGCATGATCCGCCGCGACTGGAACCATCCCTCGATTGTGCTGTGGGGGGTGCGCATCAACGAGTCGCTCGACGATCACGACTTCTACACGCGGACGAATGCTCTGGCGCATGCGCTGGATGATTCCCGGCAGACGGGCGGGATTCGCTACTTCCAGGAATCGGAGTTCTTGGAGGACGTATTCACGATGAACGATTTCGGATTCCCGCTGAAGCCGCCCTGCCATCCGCGCTATCTGAATACGGAGTTTGTCGGGCATACCTTCCCGACGAAGACGACGGATGACGATGAGCGGCAGCGGGAACACACATTGCGTCACGCGCGCATTCACAATCAGCTGGCTTCGAATCCGCAGTACGCAGGGGGGATCGGCTGGTGCGCGTTCGACTACAACACGCATGCGAACTTCGGGTCGGGCGACCGGATCTGCTATCACGGCGTGACGGACATCTTCCGCGAGCCGAAGGCGGCAGCGGGATTCTACAAGTCGCAGTGCGAGCCGAGCGAGGAAGTGGTGCTGGAGCCGGCGTTTCACTGGGCGCGCGGCGATGAGTCGGTGGGCTTCACGAAGGCCGTCTTCTGCTCGAACTGCGATCATCTGCAGATCTTTGGGCGGGCCGATTGCGTGGAGACGAATCCGTGGGTGCTGCTGGGGGAACTCGATCCGGACCGCAAGGAGTTCGATCATCTGAAGTACGCACCGTTCGTGCTGGACTTGAGCACGCTGGACCTCAAGAAGCTCGGTGCAGGCTGGGGCGATTTGCGGGTGGACGGATTCATCGCTGGTAAGCAGGTGATTTCGAAGACGCTGTCGGGCAAGGGCGTCGATGCAAAGTTCGTGCTGGCGGCGGACGATGGGGGGTTGCAGGCGGACGGTGCGGATACGACGCGCGTGGTGATGCGGGTGACGGATGTGTCCGGGGCAGTGCGAACGTATGCGAACGATCCCATTGTGCTGACGCTGGAGGGTCCCGGAAGACTGATCGGAGACAATCCCTTTGCTCTGATAGGCGGCACGGGTGCGGTCTGGATTCGCGCGAGCGAGGAGCCTGGGACGGTGCGGCTGACGGCGAAGCATCCGCGACTGGGAATCCAGACGGTGGAGATTGCGGTATCCGCGGCGACAAAGGAAGAGGTCTGAGAGACAATGGGCGCGGAAGGCCGCTGAGGACGTTCTCTTTTCTTGAGGTTGAGAGCGGGTAGGAGCAGCGACCTACGGGCCGCCTCCCTCAATGATTTTGCGCGAAGAATTTGCACCAAAAATCGAACAATTGATGGTGGCGCTCTCAAACGGCGCGGATTTTCCACAGATTAGGGTTTAAGTGCTTCCATCTGCGCCATTTCTTTCTTGCGTTGGGGCGGGGAGCCCAGCCGATAATCAATTTCCGGGCTTTCGCATACTCCGTTCATTTTCCATCCGTAACCCGAACTCCGGGGCTCGTTAGACGGTTGCGGTAGCACCACCGTCGCCGTGATTCACAACAACGAACAAAGCAGGCGCACAAACAGAGAAAGGTGACAAGAGCATGAAGCATTCTTTTTGGAGAGCTGCAGTCAAGTACGCGTTGTTGGTGTTTGTCTCGATGATTTTTGCGGTTGCGGGCCGGGCGCAGCAGACGCTGGGTTCAATCAACGGCACAGTGCTGGATGCTTCGGGAGCAGCCGTGCCTGAGGCAACAGTGACCGCGACTGACATAGCGACGAACTTCGTAGCGAAGACGCAATCACAGGGGACGGGCTTCTATCAGATTTTCAACCTGCCCATCGGGACTTACATCGTGAAAGTGAGCCATGAGGGTTTTGAGTCCACCGAGCTGACCAAGATTCCCGTGCAGGAAGCGCGAGCGACGACGGTCAACGTGACCCTCAAGA
>Ga0335073_10004744_pt1 | contig 19039 bp, 17 predicted proteins | sample Lox_Sample_22_FD_207093 | JGI IMG/M metagenome (GOLD analysis project Ga0335073, IMG submission 207093) | Soil microbial communities from Loxahatchee National Wildlife Refuge, Florida, United States - Lox_Sample_2.2 | ecosystem: Environmental > Terrestrial > Soil > Wetlands | place: USA... | reverse complement strand
ATGCCGACGACGTCGAGACGTGCTCGGGCCCCGAGGCCGGCGACGCGCTTTCCTACGCCGCCTTCGGCGACCACGGAACCCGGGAGTTCTTCACCCACGTGCGCTTCCACAAGCACGACGACGACCGAATCGTCGTCCACCTGCTGGTCGAGCTCTACGCGCGCTCGGCCGAGGAGGCCACGGAGGTGCTCGAGGAGGCCGCGCGAGGCACGCTGGCGATCACCTCGCTTGCCGAGGAATCGCGTCCGCCCGCATCGACGGGCGGCGGCGGCGACGGGCAACACTGACCCGCTGAGCCGCCTCCATCACGATCAGCGCGAGCGCCACCGGGACGGTCGCCGGCAGCTCGGAGATGAAGAAGAAGAGCAGGTCGAACACGGCCGCGATCGCCAGTGTGAGCAGGGCCGCCTGCCACTGCCGGTGCCACTGCGCGGCCAGCACCGCCCCCAGCAGGGCGGCCACGAACAGGTCGCCGTAGCCCAACGAGATGGTTCCGAACAGCTCGCTCTGGAGCTGCGGGAGCCCCGCCGGCGGCGCGGCAGCCACCAAGGTGGCGTTCGGGGTCTGGAGCAGGTCAGAGACCACGAGCCACACATCCGCTGCAGCCATCAGCACTATCCCGGCCTTCAGCCACGACGGCGGGGTCACGGCGGCCAGCAGCACCCCGAGCGTGACGCAGCTGAGCGCGGAAAGCACCGCCGCCGACGCCTCGCCGACCAGTGAGGTTTTGATCGTCCAGGCGAGCACGAACAGCGGCACCGCCGCCAGCGCCGCCCACGGCCGGGCGCCGCGCATCGCCCACCCGAGCGCGACCGCGGCCAGGATCGGCACGGCGATCAGCGCCAGCCAGGTCAGCGCGGTGGCGGTGCTGGAGACGTAGCGGATCGCGAAGATCACCACGACGATCGAGCCGATCGGCACAAATGCCCACCCCCGGCCCCGGAAACGGTTCATCCACCCCGGCCGGGCGATCGGCCGTGGCCCGAGGACCGTCGCCGCCTGCAGCGCGAGCATGCCGGCGTCTGAGGGGACGAAGGGCAGGGCCACGCCGTCAGAGTACGCGGCCCGCCGAAGAAGTCCTTAGGAACCGCATCACTTCTGCGAACATTGGGGGTCCGAGCGATGGTGGGAAGGGCCAACGTGACGGAGGGTGCTGGACGGCGGTGGCGTCTGCGCTGGCTGGCGGCCACGGCGGCGCTGGCGTGCGCGCTGCCGGCACAAGCCCTCATTGCGACCGCGCGGGCCTCGGCCGCTACCGACTACGGCGTGGGCCGGCCGCTGGCCGTGGTCGCGCACGCGCCCGGCGACGCGGAGGTGTACTGGCGAGGCACCGACGGCTGTCTGTGGGAGAACGCGGAGTCCGGTGGCCGCTGGACCGGCCCCATGCAGACACCGATCGGATCGCTGGGCTCGTCTCCCGCCGCCACGATCGGCTCCCATGGTTATGACTACGTGTTCTGGGAGGGAACCAACGGGCAGCTCTGGGAGGCGGGGAACTACCCGGGTGGGTGGGTCGGTCCGACGCAGATCGGCATGGGGCCGCTGGGCTCGCAGCCGACGGCCACCTCCATCCCAAATTCGTCGGGAGTCGCGGAGATCGATGTCTTCTGGTACGGAACCGGACCCGACGTCAACCTCTGGCGGGCGACGTATCTGACGTCGACCGGGAAGTGGAGTGGACCGTCCGAGATCGGCATGGGGCCGCTCGGTTCCCCACCGACCGCCGCAGAGCAGGAGACCTCGGCCGGTGCTCAGATCCAGGTCTATTGGGAAGGCACCAACGGCGCCCTGTGGGAGGCCGACACGAGCGGCGGCACCACGTGGAGCGGCCCGACCAGCCACGGCATGGGGCCGCTCGGCTCCGCCCCGGCGATGGCGTCGCTCGGTTATGGAAACGAGGACGTGTTCTGGGGCGGCACGTACGGGCGCCTGTGGCAAGCGAGTTGGGACAGCACGACCTGGAACGGCGTGAACCTGAACGGGCCGACCTCGGTCGGGTTCGGGCCGATGGCCTCCGCGCCGACCGTCGCCGCAGCCCCGCCCGACGAGTACGACGTGTTCTGGGTGGGGACCGACTCCGACCTATGGGAGGCCCGGCTCGTGGGCCAAACGTGGACGAGCGATGAAAGCGTCGGGCCAATGGTCCCTCCCCCACCACCGGTTCAGACGGCGCCAGGTACGGTCACGATCTCCCCGGCGCCGGCGGTCGGCCTGGCGCGGCAGATTCGCCTTGAGATCCTGATGAAGTGGAAATGGAAGGGGCTGCGCACGCGCCTGCGTACGGTTCGGTGGGTGGGCAGCTTCCCGGCCCGCGCGACGATCCGCGTGTCGTGTCGCGGACACCGCTGCCCGAGGGATCTGGGAACCGTCGGTCACCGTCACCTGCGAAGGCTGATCAGATCGCTCGAGGCACGCGTATTCCACGCCGGGCAAATGCTGACAATCACCATCAGCGCGCCTGGCTGGACGCGCGAGCGCGCGCGCGTCCACATACGCGATGGCAAGCTGCCCCTCGCGACGCTGCTCTGAGCGCGCTGCGGGCGGCCATCCTAATGGGCCATCCAACCGCCCGGCCGTGTGTCGGCCGGGCGCCCTGCTCTACTCGCCGAGCCGCCGCTCGAGTTCCTCGAACTGCGCGCGCAGCTCGCTCGGGAGCGTGTCGCCGAACCGAGCGTAGTGCTCGCGCATCTGAGGCACCTGATCGATCCAGCACTCGGGGTCGACTTCGAGCAGCTGGTCCATCGCGCCGCGCGAGATGTCGAGCCCAACGGTTTCGATCCCCCCGGCGCCGACAGGCGGCACGAGGCCGATCGGCGTCTCGACCGCGTCGGCCGAACCCTCGAGCCGGCGGAAGATCCAGGCCATGACCCGAGAGTTCTCACCGAACCCTGGCCACAGGAACTTGCCGTCGTCTCCCTTGCGGAACCAGTTGACGTAGAAGATCCGGGGCAGCTTGGCCCCCTTGCGTCGCCCGATCTTCAGCCAGTGGGCGAAGTAGTCGGCCATGTTGTAGCCGCAGAACGGCAGCATCGCCATCGGGTCGAAGCGCAACTCGCCCACGGTGCCGGTCGCGGCAGCGGTCTTCTCGGACGCCATCGTCGAGCCCAGGAACACGCCGTGCTCCCAGTCGCGCGCCTCGTACACGAGCGGCACCACGGTCGCCCGTCGGCCACCAAACAGCATCGCGTCGATCGGCACGCCGGCTGGGTCGTCCCACTCGGGCGCGACCGATGGACATTGCGCGATGGGCACCGTGAACCGAGCGTTGGGATGGGCCGCCGTCGTCTCCGCGTCGGGGGTCCAGTCGTTACCGCGCCAGTCGGTAAGGTGCTCGGGCGGCTCGGACGTCATTCCCTCCCACCAGATGTCGCCATCGTCGGTCTTGGCGCAGTTGGTGAACACCACGTCGTGCTCGAGCATCCTGAGCGCGTTCGGATTCGTCTTTTTGCCGGTTCCCGGCGCCACGCCGAAGAAGCCCGCTTCGGGGTTGACGGCGTAGAGCCGGCCGTCCTTTCCGAACTTCATCCACGCGATGTCGTCCCCGATCGTCTCGACCTTCCAGCCGGGCAGCGTCGGGATCATCATCGACAGGTTGGTCTTTCCGCACGCGCTCGGGAAGGCCCCCGCGATGTACTTCGATTCGCCCTCGGGCGAGGTCATCTTGAGGATCAGCATGTGCTCGGCCAGCCACCCCTCGTCGCGCGCCATGACCGACGCGATCCGGAGCGCGAAGCACTTCTTGCCGAGCAGCGCGTTGCCCCCGTATCCCGAGCCGAACGACCAGATCTCGCGGGTCTCTGGGAAGTGGACGATGTACTTGTTCTCGGCGTTGCAGGGCCAGGGGACGTCGGCGGCACCGTCCAGGAGGGGGGCGCCGACCGAGTGCAGGCAGGGGACGAAGTCGCCGTCCTCGCCGAGCACGTCGAGCGCGTCCTGGCCCATCCGCGTCATGATCCGCATCGACGCGACGACGTAGGGCGAGTCGGTGAGCTGCACGCCGATGTAGGAGATCGGCGAACCGAGCGGCCCCATCGAGAACGGCACCACGTACATCGTCCGCCCCCGCATCGAGCCGCGGAACAGCTCGGTGAGCGTCTCGCGCATCTCGTCGGGATCCCGCCAGTTGTTGGTCGGGCCGGCGTCCTCCTCGCGCTCGGAGCAGATGAACGTGCGGTCCTCGACGCGCGCCACGTCGGCGGGATCGGACAGAGCCAGGTAGCAGCCCGGTCGCGTGGCATCCGCCAGCCGCTCGAATGTCCCCGCGTCGAGCAGCGTCTGCGCCAGTTGCTCGTATTCCTCGTCGGACCCGTCGCACCAGTAGACGTCGTCGGGCTGAGTCAGCGCCGCCATCTCCTCTACCCACCCCTGCAGACGGGAGTGGTCGGTGGTGGCTTGTTTCGTCGGTGCGGTATGGGCCATGAGGTCTCAGCAACTCCTATGGTCAGGGTGGGCTTCCTAGCCTACCCGTCGGGGGGCGAATATGACCAGCTGGTGGTCTAAATGCGAACGACTTCCGTACTACTCCACATTGGCCTCGGCGGACCGGCCGGCAGCGGATTCGTGTGCTGAGTCCTTGCGCGGGACCAGCACCAGCCGCTTGAACTCGGCCACGAGGACGCCGTCCTGGTTGAGCACTCGTGTGTGGACCCTCACGGTTCCCCGGTCGGGCTTCGACTGCGAGGGCTTGACGTCGAGGACCTCGGACTCGCAGAACAGGGTGTCGCCGTGGAAGACCGGTGCTGGGTGTTTGAGCTCCTCGGTGGCAAGGTTCGCAATCGCCTTCCCGCTCACGTCCGAGACGCTCATGCCGAGTGCCAGCGAGTACACCAGCGGCCCGACGACGACGTTGCGGCCCTGCTGGGACTGACGCGCGTACACGTCGTTGATGTGCAACGGGTGGTGATTCATGGTCAGCAGGCAGAACAGGTGGTCGTCGGCCTCGGTAACCGTCTTGGCCGGCCAGTGCTTGTAAACGGCGCCCACCTCGAACTCCTCCAGATAGCGACCGTACGGGTGCGCGCCGCTGGCTTCGCGCGCCGCCTGGTCGGTCTCGATCTGAGTCGCCGCCTGCTGAATCGATTTGTCGGCGGCGCCTGACGGCGGCGCCTTAGTCTCTGTTTGGGTCATCTTCAGAGAATGCCAAGGCACGACGCCCTGTGCGCCCCCCATCTAAGGTTCCGGCGATGCGAAACCCCCGTGACTTCGGAAAACCACTGGCCATCGGCGCCCCCGCGCCGGTGCTCGAGATCCCCTTCAGACCCTCCCGGATGATCCACTTCCTCGACTTCTCCAACGAGAAGATGGTGGCGAAGGTGCCCGACATCGCACCGACGGTCGACATCCTCCTCGGCAACCTCGAGGACGCGGTACCGGTCGACCGCAAGGAGGCCGCGCGCGAGGGTCTCGTGCGGGTGGGAAAGGAGATGGAGCTGGGCGAAACGCAACTGTGGACACGAGTCAACAGCCTCGAGTCCCCCTGGGTCCTCGACGACATCACGACGCTCGTGAGCGAGATCGGTCACAAGCTCGATGTGATGATGATCCCCAAGGTCGAGGGCGCGTGGGACATCCACTATGTCGACCGCCTGCTTGCCCAGCTCGAGGCGCGGGCCGGGCTCGAGCGCCCGATCCTGATCCACGCGATCCTCGAGACCGGCCTCGGCGTGGTCAACCTCGAGGAGATCGCCACCGCGAGCCCGCGCATGCAGGGCATGAGCTTCGGCCCGGCCGACCTGGCCGCCTCGCGGAGGATGAAGACCACGCGGGTGGGCGGCGGGCATCCCGGTTACCGGGTGATCGAGGATCCGGACACGTCCGACCCTGACGCGGCGCGGGTGAGCGCCCAACAGGACCCTTGGCACTACTCGATCGCGCGCATGGTCGACGCCTGCACGTCGGCCGGGATCCTCCCGTTCTATGGCCCCTACGGCGACATTAAGGATGTCCAGGGCTGCGAGACCCAGTTCCGGGCGGCCTTCCTGCTCGGCTGCGTCGGGGCCTGGTCGCTTCACCCGGTTCAGATCGAGATCGCCAAGAAGGTGTTCAGCCCCGATCCCGAGGAAGTGCGGTTCGCCAAGAAGGTCCTCGAGGCGATCCCCGACGGGCGTGGCGTCCACATGATCGACGGCAAGATGCAGGACGACGCCACCTGGAAGCAGTGCAAGGTGATGGTCACCCTGGCCGAGATGCTCGCCCACAAGGACCCGGAGCTGGCCGAGGCCTACGGCTTCGACCCCGTCGCGGCCTAGGCCTCCAGGACGATGCGGATCTCGGCCAAGGCGGACTATGCGGTGCGCGCGGTGGTCGAGCTGGCGGCCGCCGACAACGAGAAGCCCGTCAAGGCCGAACGCATCGCCGTCGCCCAGGAGATCCCCCTGAACTTCCTCGAGAACATCCTCGGGGACCTGCGGCACGCGGGCATAGTCCGCAGCCACCGTGGGGCCGAGGGCGGCTTTCGCCTGGCCAAGCCGGCCGAGGAAATCACGATCGCGGACGTGATTAGGGAAGTCGAAGGACCGCTGGCGAGCGTAAGGGGCGGCCCTCCCGAGGAGACCTCCTACCCCGGCGCTTCCGAGGCGTTGCCGCGGGTGTGGATCGCCGTGCGAGCGAATCTGCGCAACGTGCTCGAGCACGTCACGGTCGCAGACGTGGCCAGCGGGAAGCTCCCGCCGGCAATCGATCAGCTGGCCAAGGACCCGGAGGCCTGGGTCACGCGGTGATCGGACGCGGCGGTGCGCCTGCCCCGGCCGCGGTCAGCAACGCCGCCGGCAGCCTGACGTAGACGACGTCTCCGCGGCTGAGCTCGAGCTCGTCGCTCTGAGCTCGCGTCAGCTGAGCGCGCGCGGGCTCGCCGCCACTGAGCTCGAGCTCGATCCGCACCTCGAAGCCGAGGTGCACCACGCGCTTGACCATCGCCTCCACCGCGGCGTCCAGCGGCACGAGCGAGATCGTGACGTCGTGTGGGCGCACCAGCCGGCCGTCGATCTTGCTCACTGGGCCCAGGAAGCCCATCACGAAGTCGGTCGCCGGCTTGTCGTAGACGTCGCGCGGCGCGCCGACCTGCTCGATGCGGCCCTTGTTCATGACCGCGATCGTGTCGGCGACCTCCATCGCCTCCTCCTGGTCATGGGTCACGAGCACGGTCGTCACGCCCTGCTCGTCATGCAGCCGGCGCAGCCAGCGCCGCAGTTCGGCCCGGACGTTCGCGTCGAGCGCGCCGAACGGCTCGTCGAGCAGCAGCACCTGCGGCTCGACCGCCAACGCCCGCGCCAGCGCCATCCGCTGTCGCTGCCCGCCGGAGAGCTGGTGGGGCCGCTGCTGGCTCCACTGGGTCAGCCCGACCAGCGCCAGCAGCTCCTCCACCCTCGCCCGGACCTCGGCCTCCTTGCGCTTGCGGATCTTCAAGGCGAAGGCGACGTTTTCGAAGACGCTCATGTGCGCGAACGCGGCGTAGTGCTGGAACACGAAGCCGATGCCGCGATCCTGTGGACGCGCCCAGGTCACGTCGCGCGCGGCGATCCTGACCTGACCGCGATCGGGGTCCTCGAGGCCGGCGATGATCCGCAGCAGCGTCGACTTGCCCGAGCCGCTCGGTCCGAGCAGCGCGGTCAGCCCACCCTCGGCCACGTCGAGCGAGACGTCGTCGAGCGCGACGAAGTCGCCGAATCGCTTGGAAATCCCGTTCGCCTCGATCCTCATGACGCGTCCTTTCTCCGTCCGAACAGGGTCATCACGAGCAGCACGGCGATCGACAGCACCGCCAGCTCGGTCGCCGCCGCATACACGCTGGTGGTCACCTGCCCGCCGATCTGTTCGTCGCGCTGGTAGACGAGCAGCGGCAACGTGAGCGTCGAACCGGCCACGTTCGAGGAGACCACGAGCACCGCGCCGATCTCACCGAGCGCGCGCGCCGTGGTCAGCACCACTCCGTAAGCCACGCCCCAGCGGATCGTCGGCAGCGTCACCCGCCAGAATGTCTGCCACGACGAGGCGCCCAGGGTGGCCGCGGCCTGCTCCTGTTCGTCGCCCACCTCGCGCAACACCGGCGCGACCTCCCGAACCACGAACGGGAGCGACACGAACACCGTGGCGATCACCATCCCCGGGACGGCGTAGATGATCCTGATCCCGTTGTTCAAGAACGCGCTGCCGAACCACCCGCCCTGGCCGTAGACGAGCAGCAGGGCGAGCCCAACGATCACCGGTGAGACCACGAACGGCAGGTCGATCAGCGAATCGAGGATCGCCTTGCCCCGCGCGTTTGACCGCGTCAGGACGAGCGCCGCCCCGACGCCAAAGATCGTGTTGAGCGGGACCGCGATCACCGCGATCAGCACCGTCAGCCAGAACGCGCTGATCGCCGCCGGGGTCGTCATGAACGCCCAGGCCGTCCCGATCCCGTGCTCGAACGTGCGCCAGAACACCACGCCGACGGGGAGCAGCAACAGCAGCCCCAGGTAGAGCAGCGCCACCGCGCGCAGCGACAGCGTGGCGCGGCGGCTAACGATCAACCTGGCCTCCGAGACGCCGGATGAGGAACAGCATGATCAGCGAGATCACCATCAGGACGACCGACAACGCCGCCGCGGATTGCTCGGATCCGCTCTCGATGTCGGCGTAGATGACGATCGACGCGATCTGAACCTTGCCGGCGATCAGCGCCAGCGAGCCGAACTCGCCGACCGATCGGGCGAAGGCCAGCGCGCCGCCGGAGAAGATCGCCGGCCGGAGCGCCGGCAGGATGATCCGCCGGAACGTGGTGGCATTCGAAGCGCCCAGCGAGGCGGCTGCCTCCTCGACCTCGCTGTCGAGCTCGATCAGCACCGGCTGGACCGAGCGCACCACGAACGGCAAGGTCACGAACATCAGCGCGACGATCACCGCTCCCCGCGTGTAGGCCAGGTCGATACCGACCGGGCTGCCCGGACCGTACAGCGCGATCAGCGTCAAGCCGGCGACGATCGTGGGCAGCGCGAACGGCAGGTCGATCAACGCGTTGACCAGCCGCTGGCCCGGGAAATGGTCGCGGACCAGCACCCACGCCACCAGCGTGCCCATTACCGCGCCGATGGCGGCGACGAGCAGCGAGGCGCCAAGCGTGATCGCGAGGGCCCGAAGCGTCAGCGTGTTGTCGATCGAGCTCCACAGCGTGCCCGCACCCGAGGAGACCGCCTTGACCACGACCGCGGCGAGCGGAATCAGCACGATCACGCTCAGGTACAGCATCGTGATGCCCAGCCCGAGCGCGCCGCGGCTCGCGCGCGCGCGGGCGTGCGCGCGAGCCGCTGCCGGTGGCGGTCCGAGCTCGGCGGTCCCGACCGGGGTCGTGGCCAGAACTGGCTGAAGCTCAGCTGGCAGTGGGCACTCCCGCGGCCTCTTCGATCTTCGTGATCGAGCCGGTGGACGGGGCGAAGAACGCCTTGCTGACGCTCGTCCAGCCCCCGAGATAATCGATCGTGAACAGCTGCGGCGGCGTCGGGAACTTGCTCGCGAACTTCGCCGCGACCGACTGGAGTACCGGGCGATAGCCCTTCTCGGCCCACACCGTCTGACCCGCCGTCGACCACTGCCAGTTGACGAACGCCTGCGCCTGCGTCGCGTGCGAGCTCTTGGTCGTGACCGCGATCGGCGTCTGGATCAAGATCGTCTGCGCCGGATAGACGACGTCGATCGCGTCACCCGCCTTCTTGGCCGCCAGCGCGTCCGACTCGTAGTCGAGGAGCACGTCCCCCTTGCCGCCCAGGAACGTCTGCAGCGCCGCGCTCGCGCTCGAGTCCTGGACGCTGACGTTCTTGGTCAGCAACGTGTTGACGTACGCCAGGGCCTGCGCCGGCGTCTTGCCCTCCTTCAGCTGGGCCCCATAGCCGGCCAGGATGTTCCAGCGCGCGCTGCCCGACGTCGACGGGTTGGGCGTGATCACGTCCACGCCGGGCTTGATCAGGTCATCCCAGCCGGTGATGTCCTTCGGGTTGCCCTTGCGCACCACAAACACCACCACCGAGTCGCTCGAAAAGCCCCGGTACGGGTTGGCATCCCACGTCTTGGCCACGATCCCGTCCTTGACCAGACGGGTCATATCCGGCGTCGTCGAGAACTCCACGACATCCGCCGGCTGGCCCGTGTCCACCGCCCGGCTCTGCGAGCCCGACGCGCCGAAGGACTCGCTGAAGCTCACCCCCCTGCCGGCGGTCGTCTGCGCGAACGCCGCAGTCAGCGCGTCGAACGCCTTCTTCGGCGTCGAATAGGCGACCAGGTTCAGATTCACCCCGCCGGCGCCAGTGGTCGCGGCCGCGTTGCTCGTCGTCGCGCCGGCACTCGAGCCGCTAGTGCTCGTCGCATCCGAGGAACCACCACACCCGGCGATCACGCCGGCGATCGATATCGGCAGCAGCGCGAGCGCGGCCATGCGCGCACCGCGCCGGCCCGGTAACGGCAAGGTCAGTCGGCGTGCTCGTGTTCTCATTCAGAAACCCTTCGTGGCGAATACTGCACTTATTCAATTGACATTACCAGATCAATTGAATTGATTGGAAAGCGCCGCCGCCGACCGCGCGCCGAACACGGTCCACCGCCCGCCGGCACGGTCCACCGCGCGCCGAACACGGTCCACCGCGCGCCGAACACGGTCCACCGCGCGCCGAACACGGTCCACCGCGCGCCGAACACGGTCCACCGCGCGCCGAACACGGTCATCTCGCCACTCGACCCCTCCCGCGGACGTGAATGGCGATCCACCCGGCCCCCGCACGGACAACACGCCGCTCGGCAACCACGGGTCGTGCGAGTGGCGGGTTTCCGGCCCAAACCCGCCATGGCCACCGCCGGCGCGCGGCGAGGCCGGCCGAGGAAAGCCGGGGCTGTCGAGGTGCGGAAAGCTACGCCACTGTAGGCTGGCGCGACACGCTGCGGCCCGGCTCCGCTACCCTCCGGCGCCCCGATGCGGTTTTTCGAGTACGAGTCGCGAGCGATCGTCGCCAAGGCCGGGATCCCGGTCACCAAGCACGGCTTCGCGAAGACCGCGGACGAGGCACGCCGACTCGCCGAGCAGATCGGCGGCCCCGTGGTGATCAAGTCCCAGGTCCTGAGCGGCGGCCGGATGAAGGCCGGTGGCGTCAAATTCGCCGACACGCCCGAAGAGGCGGCCCATCATGCCGAGCACATCCTTGACCTCGAGATCGGCGGTCACATGCCGCGGGGCGTGCTCGTCGACAGCCGCGCCCCGGTCGCGCACGAGTACTACGCCGGGGTGGTGTGGGACGGAATCCGCAAGCTGCCCGTGATGCTGTTCTCCGACATGGGCGGCATCGACATCGAGGAGGTCGCCGAGCAGCATCCCGACCACGTCGCCCGCGCTCACTTCTCGACGATCAGGCCGCTCTCGGACTGGCAGGCCAAGCAGCTCATCGCCTCGCTCGGCATCAGCGGCAGCGCTCTTAACCGGCTCACCCCCATCGTTGCCCGCCTCGCCCGCCTGTTCCTCCAGTACGACATGACGCTGGCCGAGATAAACCCGCTCGGCGAACTCGAGGACGGCTCGTTCGTCGCCCTCGACGCCCACATGGACATGGAGAACGAGGCCCGCCCCCGCCAGAAGCCATTGCTGCACGAGCTCGGCGTCGGCGACGAGGAGACCCGCCAGGCGCGCGAGCCCACGCCGTTCGAACTTGCCGGCGAGCAGGTCGACGCCCAGGATCATCGCGGCGTGGCCGGCAACGTCACCGAGTTCGACGGCAACCTCGGCCTGGTGATCGGCGCCGGCGGTGGCTCGCTGACCCTGTTCGACGCCGTCCGCGCCCACGGCGGCGATCCCGCCAACTACTGCGAGATCGGCGGGAACCCGAGCGTGCGCAAGGCCTGCGGCCTCGCGAAGCTCGTGCTCCAGAAACCGGGCGTGGACAAGATCGCGGTGATGATGTCGATCGTCTCCAACACCCGCGTCGACATCGTCGCCCGCGGCGTGATCAAGGCGTGCGTCGAGCTCGGCTACGACCCGGCCGAGAAGATCGCGATCTTCCGCATCCCCGGCGCGTGGGAGGAAGAGGGCTTCCAGATCCTCGATCGCTACGGCGTCGAGTACGCCGACCGGAGCGTCTCCTTGCACGAGGCGGCCCGGCGCGCGGTCGAGAAAATCCAAGGAGCCGCCGCCTAGCCATGTCCATCCTCATCGACGAGAACACGACCTTCATCGTCCAGGGCATCACCGGGCGCGAGGCCGTGAACCTGACCCGCGAATGCCTCGATTACGGCAAGGGGGCGAAGATCGTCGGCGGGGTCACGCCGGGCCGCCTGGGTCGCGACGTCCACGGCGTCCCGGTGTTCGACACGGTGGCGCAGGCGGTCGAGCATCACGGCGGGCCGATCAACGGCTCGGTCGTCACCGTCCCTCCTGCCTTCACCAAGGACGCGGTGTTCGAAGCGATCGAGAACGGCGTCGAGCTCGTCGTGATCGTGACCGAGCGGATCCCGCGCGGCGACGTCGCGCAGATGGTCGAGCTCGCCTCTGGGCGGGGCGCCCGCATCATCGGCCCGAACTGCTTGGGGATCATCGTCCCCGACGTGATCAAGATGGGTGGGATCGGCGGCCCCGCCAAGGACGCCGCGAAGTCCTACTCGCCCGGACCGGTGGGCGTGATCTCGCGAAGCGGAGGCATGACCACCGAGATGTCCTCGACCCTCACCGCCGCGGGTCTCGGCCAGTCCACGGCCGTCTCGATCGGCGGCGACGCCATCATCGGCTCGACCTACGCCGAGCTGATGCCCCTGTTCGAGGCCGACCCGGACACCGAGGCGATCGTGATCTACACCGAGCCGGGCGGCCGGATGGAGGCCGAACTCGCGCGCTGGGTGACCGACCACGACTCGCGTCTGCCGATCGTCGCGTTCATGGCGGGGCGGTTCATGGATGAGATGCCCGGCATGAGCTTCGGCCATGCCGGCACGATCGTCGAGGGCAAGGAGGACACCGCCACCGAGAAGATCGCCCGGCTCGCCGAGGCGGGGATCGTGGTCGCCGAGGAGATCTCGGAGATCCCGCGGATCGTCAAGGATCGGCTCGGAGCGAGAGTATGAGCCCGGCCCTGTTCATCTCGGTTGAGGTCGACGAGCGGGTGGCGAGCGATCCCGGCATGGCCGCCAAGCTCGAGGAGGTCTGTCCGGTCGACATCTTCCGCGCCACCGACCAGGGGGTCGAGATCGTCGAGGACAACCTCGACGAGTGTGTGCTCTGCGAGCTGTGCATCAACGCCGCGCCGGCCGGCACGATCCGTGTGATCAAGCTGTATTCCGGCCAGATGCTGCCGGCTTCGGCCTAATTGCGATGGTCGCCGGCGCCTGACGGCGGCGCCTTAGTGGATTTGTCGGCGGCGCCTGACGGCGGCGCCTTAGTGGATTTGTCGGCGGCGCCTGACGGCGGCGCCTTAGTGGATTTGTCGGCGGCGCCTGACGGCGGCGCCTTGGCTGACCGCGTGAGACGCTGCCTGGCCGCCGCGGTCAGCGCCCGGTAGGTTCCGCCCGACGCGTCCAGGTACCAGGCCTGCACGCCGGGACCCGGCTCGGGTATCCCAGCGTCGCGCAACTCTTCGGTGAGCGGCCTGAACCAGGTGGTGACTGGGATGTGCTCGACGAGATGGACGATCGCCGGGCGCCCCTCGGGCGGCAGCGCCGACAGCGCACGACTCAGCTCGCGCGGCGGGAGCGACTGCCCTGGCCGCAGGGAGAGCGCGGCCACCGCGATCTCCGGCCGGCCGTCGTCTGGCCGTACGCCGTAGGCGAGTGCCAGGTCGACGGCGGGGATGTCACCGAGGGCGTCTCGGATCGCGGTCGTGAACACCGGGCCGCGAGCGGTGTGGATCACGTCGGCGACCCCGTCCACCCGCCAGTAGTCGCCGTCCGCATCGCGACGGAACAGATCGCCGGTGGCCACCCAGGCGTCGTCGCGCGCGAACAGCGAACGTAGCGGCGTGATGCTGAGCGGCTCGGTCGGGCTGACCCGGGCCAGCAGCATCCCCACCTCGTCGGTCCCGCATCGTCGCGCGAACCCATCGCCATCGAGCACCAGTCCCTGGGCGTCGAGGTCGTACTCGGCGATCCGAACCTCTGCGCTGCCTGGAAGCGGTCGCCCCATCGCCCCGGCCTTGCCGCGACCGAGGTTGACCAGGATCGCCCCTGCCTCGGTCGAGGCATAAAACTCGACCACGTGCGCCGGCTTGAAGCGCTGCTCGACCCGCCGCCACAGCCCCCTTGGCATGCCGGAGCCGATGAACAGACGTAGCGGATGGTGGCGCTCGGCCGGCTGCGGCGGAGCCTCAACCACCGCGTCGAGCAGCGTCCAGGTGTACGAGGCCACGGTCACTCCGTAGCGCCGGACCTCTTCCCAGAAAGTGCCGACCTCGAACTGGCGCGCCATAGCCAGCCGTGCGCCCCCCACGATCGCGCCCCCGATGCTCATCATCAGCCCGGACGGGTGGTAGACGGGCGTCACGCTGTACAGCGTGTCGGCTGGGCTGAGCGCGGCCGAGGACGCGGTGCCGAACGCCGACTGAGCCCAGCGGCGGTTGGTGATCCGGCTCATCCGTGTGTTCTCGCCCTCGCCGCTGAACACGACGAAAGCCAGGTCGCCGGCGCGGCCGGGGTTCGGGCGGTACCAGCGCGGCAGCTTGACGGCGCCCGGATCAATGGCCTCCATGTCGATCACATCGGGGGTTCCGAGGTCCCGCGTACCGCCCCCACCTCCCAGTACGAACGTGTGGACGGCCCCGAGGCCCGCCGCCAGCGGCGCCCGCTCCGGGTCGGCGATGATCCGCTCGACCTGGCCAAGCTTCGCCTCGCGTTCGGGATCGCCGTCCGGGCGCATCAGCACGGCCACGGCACCCACCCGGCTGATCGCCACCACGAGCGCCAGCGCGCTCGGTCGCGGCCCCATGAGCACTCCGACGTGCTCTCCCTGACGGACGCCGATCGAGATCAGGCCCCGGACCACGTTGTCGATCCGCTCCCCCACGTCCCGCGCGTCGTAGGCGCGATCTTCGAACAGGAAGAACTCGTCGTTGGGGGTCCTGCGCCGCCGCTCCTCCACCAGCAGCCCGATGGAGATCCGGGTGCTCGGCTGGATCTGCTCGAGGCGCGCCAGCCGCGGCAGCTGCGACGCCGCCTCCCGGGTCAGCTCTCGCACACCCCGTGCTGCGCGCTCGGCCGTGCCGATGGCGGACCGGGCCATACCCGCCCCCACGCCGGCGGCCAGCTCGACGCCGTAGCCGACGCGCCCCAGAACCTGCGGCGCCAGGTCCGGCGCGCCGTCGCCTGGGATGCGGGTGATGTTCTCGGGCGCATCGCTCTCGCCCGATCGCCAATGAACCCACTCGGCCACCGTCGGCCAGGTGACGCTCCGCGCGGCGCTCCCCACCACCAGCCCGAAGTGACCTGCGTGCAATGAGAGCTCGTACACGTCGGCCCGCGGCGCCGCCTGACGGACCGCGCGCACTCCCGCGGCAGGCGCGATCTCGTCCACGGTCCCGACCACGGTCAGGATCGGCAGCGCCACGTCGGCGAGGCTCACCAGCCGATCGTCGATCACGAACCCGCCCTCGAGCATGCGATTCGAGGCCACGAACTGGTTGACGAACTCGGCCAGCGCCGGGCCGGGCCACGCTACCCAACCCTCTCCCTCCAGGAATCGCCGCTGGCGCTCGCGCGGGAGCAGCGCCTCTCGGTCGTGGAGCTGGAGCAGAAACTCGAGCCGGTTCCGGACCGACTTGACGGGGTCCAGCAGGCGAAAGCCGGTGCGGCTGAACCAGGCCGGGACCCCGCCGCCGCGAAAGGCGAACGCGATCACCTCGGCAAGCTCGACCGCCACCTGCTCGGGGAGGCCGAGCGGCATCCCTAACCGGGTGTCGACCGGGCTGCCAAAGGTGATCAGCGAATCGAGACCGTCGTTGCGGCGGTACGCGGCGGCCTGGTAGCAGAACATTCCTCCCTGGGAGTAGCCGGCCAGGTGAACGTTGCCTCCGGTCTGCTCGCGGACGAGATCGACCGCGTCCGATACGGCGAGGACATGGTCGGCCAGCGTGCGCTCGAGTCCGCCGCGCTCGCGCTCGGGTCTGCCGAAATCGATCACCCAGGGATCGGCTCCATGGTCGTGCAGGAGGCCGACCGCGCTCGTCACCGGCGATACGTCGTAGATCTCGGCCGCCAGCATTAGGGGCGGGACGAGGAGGATTTGCTCTCCGCCCGACCCCCCCGCCGCACTCGACGTGCCGGCGTTTGGGAAGTAGCGGCGCAGACGGAACACGCGCTGTTCGTGGACCACCTCGTACGGCGAGGGCTCGTCGTCGGTGGTGAGACCTCCGAAGCGGGCGACCTCCAGCGCGTTCTGGGCCGCGGCGCCGATTCGTCCCACGGGGGCGGTGATCGTCTTCGGCACAAGCGACATCGGCGCACACATCTTCTCCGAACTGCGGGGCGCGTGCCAGCGCTGCCACCCTCACCGGCTAGTGTCAGCGGTCGTGAGCACGCGGCTGCGCATCAGGGACGTCCGCCGCGAGGATGTCGCGCTGATCTTCGACTGGATCGTCGAGCTGGCCGAGTACGAGCGCTCCCGTGAGATGGTGCGGGGAACGCCGGAGCTGCTCGAGGCCGCGTTGTTCGGGCCGGAACCCTCCGCCGAAGCCTTGATCGCAGAGGCCCGTGACCACAACGCCGGGTCGTGGCAGCCCGCCGGGTTCGCCCTGTTTCACCTCACGTTCTCGACCTGGGAGTGTCGCCCGGGAATCTGGCTCGAGGATCTCTACGTTCCGCCGGAGCAGCGGCGCGCCGGTGTCGGCGGCGCGCTGATCTCGCACCTGGCCAGGCTCACCGTCGCGCGCGGCTATACCCGGCTCCAGTGGTCCGCGCTCGATTGGAACACGCCGGCGCTCGACTTCTACACCAAGCTCGGCGCCGCCCGGCTGGACGAATGGAAGGTGCACCGGCTCGACGGCGCAGCGCTCGACGACGTCGCCAGTCGCATGCCGTCGCGCGACTGATGACCTAACAGAAGAGGCGTAATAGAAGGGCCCCGCCGTGGCGGGGCCCCTCCGTAGGAGGCCTGTAAGCCGGATTCTGTCGAGAGCAGCCATCCATCTGCGCGGCCTACCCGGACCTTGGCGGGTCACCTGCGAACGGTCCTGCTTGGCCTAGCATCGAGTGGGGTTTACCTCGGCCGCCGCGTCACCGCGACGCCGGTGCGCTCTTACCGCACCATTTCACCCTTACCGGCCTGGGGCTCTGCAGCGGCTCCAGGCTTAGGCGGTGTCGTTTCTGTGGCACTTTCCCGCGGGTTTCCCCGGGTCGGCGTTACCGACCACCCTTGCCCTGTGATGTCCGGACTTTCCTCGAAGGTTGGTCACCTCCGCGACCGCTCAGCCTCCATGGTCAAGCATAGCCCCGAATACGGTGCAGGATCCAAGACAGCGGCCACGCTGCGTGGGCCGAGGCCTACTGCATCGTCGATCCGCACGTCGCGCACTTGCCCCCGATCGCGCGAGCGTGCGCACCGTACACCGGTCTCATCTCCCCTTCGCAAAGGGGACACCCCACCGCGCGGTCGCTACCGAGCCCCTCCCAAAGGGCGAGCAGCAGGTCGTCGAGCGTCCTGCCCTCACCCACCGGCTCGAGTAGCGACGGCGCGTCTGTCAGGGTGCAGCTGGTCACGTGATACTCCGCATCAGCCCGACGACCTTCCCCAGCACCCGCACATCACGGCTGCGAATCGGCTCCATCGCGTCGTTCTCCGGCTGTAGGCGCACATGGTCGCTCTCCTGGAAGAAGCGCTTGACCGTCGCCTCCTCCCCGACCAGCGCCACGACGATCTCGCCGTCCTGCGCGGTGTCCTGTGGGCGCACCACGACCAGGTCGCCCTCCAGGATGCCAACGTTCGTCATCGAGTCGCCCCGAACCCGAAGTAGGTAGTCGCCTTCCTCGCCACCTGCGACCGCCGGCGTCTGCACGTAATCCTCGATGTTCTCCTCGGCCAGGATCGGCTGACCAGCCGCTACCTGGCCGACCAGCGGCAGACCTGGCCGCACAAAACTCCGCACGCCGGCCGCGGCCCGGTCGAGCAGCTCGATCGCCCGCGGCTTTGAGGGATCTCGCCTGAGCAGCCCGATCCGCTCGAGGTTCGCGAGATGGGCATGAACCGTCGAGGACGAAGCCAGTCCCACCGCCTTGCCGATGTCGCGCACCGTCGGGGGATAGCCGTACTTGGCCGAGTACCGCTTGATGAAGTCGAAGATCTCCTGCTGGCGCTTGGTCAGGTCCATGGGTCCGCTCCTTGGTGGTTGCGCTCGGCGATCTGGACTGAGACGAACATGTGTTCGGCACTGTAGCGCGGTCTCAGGACGGACTCAAACGACCCCGCCGGCGGTTGCCAGACCACGACCCGGCGATCGCCACGCAGCGACTCGGGGGCCGAAGCGAAACGCGGCCTCTCCCTGGCCGCGAGCACGGTTTCACAGGCCCCTGCAATGAGCGGCCCAAGGCTATACTCGCCGCCTCCGGCGCCTGTGGCGGAATTGGTAGACGCGCAAGGTTGAGGGCCTTGTGGACCGTAGGGTCCGTGGAGGTTCGAGTCCTCTCGGGCGCATGAGAAAAGCCCCGCATAGCGGGGCTTTTTTATTGGCCAAGCGCCCCTGCCGGGACCGTCCGTCACGGTGGGTATTGTTGCCACGTGGCAACAAACAACATCTATACCCACGCAATGGCGACGTTCTGTGGGTACGCGGGGGCGTAGGCAGGCCGGGTGAGCGTACGGGAGCACCGCGAAGGCTGGGAGGTTCGCTGGCGCGACGCGGACGGCCGTCAGAGGTCCAAGCGCTTCGGCACCGAAGAGGGCGCGAAGGGCTACGATGCGGCGCTCGCCGAGGTCTCCCGCGCCGCTCGGCGCTCAGACACCGTGAAGTTCGGACGCGGCGGTGGTGTCTATTCATACACCACGCGGGAAGGCGTTCGCTGGCGCTTCGTCTATCGCCGCAGCGACGGCACGCAGACCTCAAAGCGGGGCTTCGCC
>Ga0335073_10004743_pt1 | contig 19040 bp, 20 predicted proteins | sample Lox_Sample_22_FD_207093 | JGI IMG/M metagenome (GOLD analysis project Ga0335073, IMG submission 207093) | Soil microbial communities from Loxahatchee National Wildlife Refuge, Florida, United States - Lox_Sample_2.2 | ecosystem: Environmental > Terrestrial > Soil > Wetlands | place: USA... | reverse complement strand
TTGCCGGTGATCGCGCCGAGCGCGCGCACCGCGTCCTCGGAGTGCAGCAGCTCCCACAGCCGGTTCGCGCCCCGCCTCGCCACGGTGTGGCGCTCCTCCACGGTGCGGCGCTCCTCCACGAGGGAGCCGCGCAGCCTCATCACGTCCTGCGCGGTGTGGTCTCGCCTGATCCCGGCCCAGCGGGGGTCGGTGTCCCACTCCTGTCGCAGGAGCGCCGCGTGCTCGCTGACCGCACCCATGTCAATCACGCCTTCCTGGTTACGTTGGCCGCGCTGCCCGGCTGGCCATCGATCCATCCTGCGGTCCGGTAGCGTGAACCGGCGTCACACCGCCCCGTGAATTTTTCCTATTTTTTCCAAGGCGGCTATTGACGTGATTCTTATAGCCGAGAAAGAGCCGAAAAATTGGTTTAGATAAAAGGTCTAGACCTCGGCAGCGGTGTGCCCGCGCTCGCCGCAATCCGCGGCTAACCCAGACGCCGGGAACACGTCAGGCAGGGCAAACCCTGAAGCAGTGGTGCATATCGTGCCGAATATTTCCTTCGGCACGATGATCAGCGCTTTCGTCTTTCGTGCGCGCGGATTGACCGCATACGGACGCTAAAGGTGCCCCGTCCACCAAGGGCCCGGCGTTGTCACGGCGTTCTCACGTTGAGAGCTTTACCAGTGGCACCCGGTTGTAATAGCTGTCCGGCTCCCTGGCCGTCCGGCCTGGGCCGGCCTGGGCGGCGTGACGGCGGTGAAGTGGTCTGCGCAGACCTTGGACTGCTGTCCGGTCCGGGCGGCCGTCATCGAAGGGTGGACTTAACACCACTGAGTCCGACCGCCGTCAGCGCCCACAATAGAAGCCGGAGTGCGCACCTAGCCTCAGTGGGCTGGTGCCGTACCGGGAACGGTGCCGAGGGGTGCGGAGGTAACGATGGCTGACGGTGGCGAGAGCGTTGTCCGGAATACCCTGCGGACGTGCGTCCGGGGTATGGCCCTGGCGGCTACCGCTGTCGCGGGACTCCCGTTGTTCGTCGCCTCCCTGGCTTGCGTTCTCCTGCTGCCTGCCGGACTCGGGGTGGTGCTCGCGCCGAAGAGCCTGCTTGTGGTGCGCCGGCAGGCCGACCTGCAGCGTCGCTGGGCGCGTGAGTGGTCGGGCGTGACGATCGCGGCGCCTTACCGGTCGTTGCCGGCCAAGCCGGCCAACCGGCTTTTCCGGGTATTCCGGCGCTGCCGGTGGGTCCTCGGGGATCCGGCGACCTGGCGGGACCTGCTGTGGACCCTGGTCAACGTGCCGGTCAGCGTGGTGCTCGGGCTGCTGCCCGCATTCCTGCTCGTCGCCGGCACGTGGACCGTGGCGGTCGATTGCTGGACTTTGCTGGAGGGACGGACGAATGCCGCGCCACACGGCTTCCTGCTGCAGGTGTTCTTCCTGAGCATGCTGCCAGCCTGCGTCATCGCGGGGCCATGGCTGCTGCGAATGCACGCTGCTGCGGCATCGTCGCTGCTGGCGCCCACCAGGAAGGAAATGGCGGCAAGGGTAGGCCAGCTGACCGAGTCGCGCTGGGAAGCGGTGGACGCGTCGGCGGCAGAACTGCGCCGGATCGAACGTGACCTGCACGATGGGGCGCAGGCCCGGCTGGTCGCCGTCGGCATGAACATCGGTTTCGCCGAGCAGATGGTCAAGGACAACCCGGACCTGGCGCTGACGCTCCTGGCCGAGGCACGCGAATCCAGCGGCCAGGCACTGTCCGAACTGCGCACGCTGGTACGCGGCATCCACCCTCCGGCACTGGCGGAACGCGGTCTAGACGGGGCTGTGCGCTCGCTTGCCCTCAGCCTGCCGCTGCCCGTTGACGTGCACATCGAACTGCCTGGCCGTCCGGTCGCGCCCGTCGAGTCTGCCGCCTACTTCGCCATCGCCGAGATGCTCGCCAACGTGGTCAAGCACAGCCGTGCCAACCGGGCCTGGGTCCAGCTGGAATACGACCACGGCAGGCTGATCGCGATCGTCGGCGATAATGGCGCGGGCGGTGCACATCCGCGTGCCGGCGGCGGACTGCAGGGCATCGAGCGACGGCTGAATGCCTTTGACGGTACGGTCGCCGTGACGAGCCCGGCAGGCGGGCCGACCCAGGTGACCATGGAGCTGCCGTGCGAGTTGTCCTTGGCGAGGACCTGACCCTCCTGCGGGACGGCCTGATCCGGTTGCTCGGCGCCTACGACATGGAGGTCGTGGCGGCCGTGGACAGCGGGCCCGAATTGCTGCGCGCGCTCGTCCACCACCGGCCGGACGTCGCGGTTGTGGATGTGCGGCTGCCGCCTACCTTCACCGACGAGGGACTGCGGGCGGCGATCCAGGCGCGCACTCAGCTGCCTGGCCTGCCAGTGCTCGTCTTGTCCCAGCACGTCGAGCAGCTCTACGCGAAAGAGCTGCTGTCCGCGGGGACGGGAGGCCTCGGTTACCTGCTCAAGGATCGCGTCTCCGATGTGCTGAGGTTCATCGAGGCCGTGCGTACCGTGGCCGGCGGCGGCAACGCCATGGATCCCGAAGTGGTGTCGCAACTGCTGGCCCGCCGTGACCGGGATGAGCAGCTGGGCCGGCTCACCTCCAGGGAGCGCGAAGTTCTCGCGCTGATGGCTGAAGGACAGAGCAATGCCGGCATCGCCTCCCGGCTGGTGGTCACCGAGAAAGCGGTCAACAAGCACATCGGCAACATCTTCACCAAGCTGGGGCTGTATCCCGCCGAGGATGCCAACCGCCGTGTCCTCGCGGTGCTGACCTATCTCAACGCCTGAAGCCGGACCAGCGGCGGGAGGCCGCTAGTACCCGCGGGTGCGGTCAACCACGTTGAGGAGAGGCTGGCCGTCCAGGTACCGCCGGAGGTTCTCGGCGAACAGCTGCCGGAGGGGCTGGGCCACACTGGTGTCACCGCTGGAAGAGATATGCGGTGTCAGCAGGATCTGGGGTAGTGCGACCAGCTCTGGCCGGGGCGGATGGCCGGCGAGCTCGCCGGCATAGACGTCAAGGACTGCACCGCGGATCCGGCCGCCGGTGACGGCGTCGACGAGGGCATCCTCGTCGACCTCCTCGCCCCGGGCGACGTTAATGATTACCGCGTTCGGTTTCATCGCCGCGAAGACCGACGCGTTAATGAACCCGTAGGTCTCGTCGGTCAGCTGAGAGCAGACGACGAGGAAGTCGCTCTCGGCGGCCACCTCCAGGATCCGGTCGGCCGGCAGCACCAGATCCGCCCCGTCAGCATCGGGAAGCGGGGCCGTGACCGAGCGGCGGGTGCCGATCACCCGCATGCCAGCCGCACGCGACAGCCTGGCCACCTCCTGGCCGATGCCACCGAGGCCAATGACCCCCATCGTCGCCCCGCGCAGGGTGAGCATCTGATAGCCCTCCCGGGTGAACTGGCCCGCGGCCTTCTGCCGGGCGGCCTCGTGCAGGCCCCGGGCGAAGTACACAGCCGCGGCGAGGGCGTACTCGGCGATGGCCGTGGCCGCCATCGCACCGCGGCTGCTGGTCAAGGTGATCTCCGAGCTCCACAAGTCGGTCCCGGCCAGATTCGAGACCCCCGCTTGGGTGTGATGCGCCCACGCCAGGCGCGGTGACAAGGCGACGAGACCCGCCGGGACCGGGAAGCCGACCAGCAGCACCTCGGCCTGAGCAAGGATGGATTCCAGGAGATCGGAGCCGGGCTCCGCCTGACCGTCCGATCCCGTCCAGCGGCCGGGGGCGGCGAAGTTGGCGTCGAGGACCCGGACCCGGGGATCGACATCGCTCACAAACGACAGATCCCGCCCCAGGATCGGAGCCATGACCGCAACGTTGACCTCGTCCATCCAACCTCCCGTTCCCTAAAGCCTGCCAGATCCGCCGGAACGAGGTTCAGGTCGGGCATCTCCGAGGTCGGCGGAGCTGGAACCGGCCGACCGGTTGGGCGGCGGCGTGGTAGGCGGCTATCTCGCTGGGCAACCGGACATGGATCTTGATCGGAAGATGGTCGCTCGTGCGCCTGCCGGCGCGGGCAGCCCCCAAGTCCCCGCTGCGCCTCGCCACGGCCAGCGAGCTGGCTTTACCGGCGCACCGATGATTGGCAACAAAATTTACCAATCAGGTAATAGCTCGATAGCCTATGTGGTCATGAAGACAGACTCTGCGGTGAATGCGCTTGGCGACCGGTTGCGCGCGGCGAGGGAGGCGCGCGGCCTGACCCTCGATCAGCTCTCCGCGTCAGTTGGCGTTTCCAAGGCTCATCTGTCCCGTCTTGAGTCCGCGGACCGCCAGCCCTCTGTCGGGATTCTTGTGGAGGTGGCAGCAGCTCTCGGCACGCGGGTGAGCGCGCTTCTCGGCGAGGACGCGGCGGGTGCCCCGCTAGCGACATACGCGCCGGACGCGCCGCGGTTCGCGGCGGCGGGGCTGGAGATCGCGTCCGGCAGCGGCTTCCCGGGTTCGCGAGCGCTCGAGGCGCTGCGCGTGCATGTTCCGGGCGACCGCGAGCCCTGCGCCCCCGCGCGCCATCGTGGCGAGGAGTGGATTTACGTGCTCCGCGGGGTCCTCGACCTGGAGTACGACGGCATGATCCACGAGCTGCGCCCGGACGCGGCGGCGCACTTTGATGCCACCCGCCCGCACAGATTCTCGGCCGGCCGCAGAGGGGCCGACCTTCTACTCGTGAGTGCCGATTACCGGCCTGAACTCAGCTCGATCCAGCACTGACGATGCAACTGCCCCAGCCTCTGTTCGCTACCCGGCACTCCGTTGCCACGATAGTGCCAGCCATGTTAACTCTCAGCTTCATTTGCTTCCGCATGTGAAGACGTCGTTAATGAAGGCAACAGGCGTTGTCTCTAAGGTAACTCATTATTTAGCCTCGACCTGTGAACGCCGACACCAGTCGTCGGCTCGGGCGACGAGAGGCTTCCGTGACTACCGAGATTGACTACGAGGCAACAGGCCCGAACTACGCGGCCGAAAAGCTGCTCGACGTCCGCGAGCGCCTGCACCGGGCGATCGCGGCAATCTCCGCGAAGATCACCCCCGGCATGGTCGAGGAGGACGCCGTCGCCATGGCGCGCGAACTGCTCGGCGAGATGGGCATGCGGAAGGGCTGGCACCGGGTGATCGTCCGGTTCGGCCCGAACACCACCAAGGACTTCTACGCCGACTCCGATCCCGGTGTGGTCCTCGGCGAACAGGACATCTTCTTCCTCGACCTCGGCCCGGTCTACGGCGATACCGAGGGCGACGCCGGGCAGACCTTCGTCTTCGGCGAGGACCCGGAGCACCACAAGGCTGCGCGTGACGTGAAGGCCTTGTGGGACGACGTGCGTGAGCAGTGGTCCACCGCTGGCATGACCGGGGTAGCGCTCTACGACTACGCCGTGAAGCGCGCCGAGGAGATGGGCTGGGAACTCAACCTCGACCTCTCTGGCCACCGGCTGGGCGACTTCCCGCACGAGGCCCACTACGACGGCTCGCTCGCCGATGCCGACATCCGGCCCAACCCCAACCTCTGGGTGCTCGAGATAGCGATCCGGCACCCCACGCGCGAGTTCGGCGCGTTCTACGAGGACCTCCTGCTCGAAGAGCAGTCGTTCGCCAGCTAAGGATTCCGCCGCCTTTCCATCATCGCCAGCCGACGACGCGGTCGAGGCACTCTCACCAACCTTTTCCCGCCCGAACGAAGGGCCAGCTCATGACCATCGCCCCGGCTAAAACCGCACACGGAGGTCCGGGTCTCCGGACCGGCTCGCTGAGATTTCCCGCTATTCTCGGCCAGGGAGTAGCGGTGATCTCGCCGACGATGACAGCCGTCCTTATCATTCCGCTCGCATTCTCCAGCGCGGGCGAGGGAACGTGGCTCGCGTACCTTTTCGGCACCGTGATGCTGCTTTTCGTCGTCTTCTGCATCAACGAGTTCGCCAGCCGGTCCGCCGCGCCCGGTGCCCAGTACACGTTCATCGCTCGCGGCCTCGGCCCGGTTCCCGGCGTGCTCGGCGGGTGGACCCTGCTGTGGTGCTACCTTCTCATCGGGACCGCCGGGCTAACCGGATTCGCGATCTTTTCTCAGCAACTGCTCGACGCCCTCGGCTACACCGGGACGGTCAGGCCCGTCCTCTTCTTCGCCGTCAGCGCCGTGCTGTGCTGGTTCATCGCCTACAAGGACATCCGGCTGTCGTCCTATCTGACGCTGGCCCTGGAAGGACTTTCGGTCGCCTGCATCTTGAGCCTGGCGGGATATGTTCTCTTCGCCCACGGGTTCACCGTAGACACTAGCCAGCTCACCCTCAAGGGCGTCAGCCTGCACGGCATGAGCCTGGCGGTCGTGGCCTGCATCTTCAGCCTGGTGGGGTTCGAAAGCGCCACCGCGCTTGGCAGTGAGGCGAAGAACCCGCTGCGCAGCGTGCCGCGCGGCGTCATCATGAGCCTGATCCTGACCGGCCTGTTCATGGTGATCATGGGCTACGTAGAGGTCTTCGGCACCCGCGGCTCAACCACCCCGCTGTCCGCGATGGACGCTCCGCTTAACGTCCTGGCCGCCGCCTACGGCGTGTCTTTCTTCAAGATCCCGATATCGCTGTGCGCGATGATCAGCTTCTTCGGGTTGTCGCTGTCCTGCCTGAACGCGGGATCGCGGATCCTGCTGCCCATGGCCGAGCACGGCGTGTTCCCACGCCAGCTGGCGAAAACGCACGGCAGGAACGAGACACCGCACATCGCTACCAGCATCTACGTCGTGATCATGTTCCTGATCCCGACGGTACTTGAAATCTTCACCAATCCGCTGAACACATTCGACAACGCGGGCACGCTTGCGGCCTGGGGATTCCTGGTCTCCTATTTCGGGATCTCCATCGCTGCCCCGGTCTACCTGAAGAAGCGCGGCGAACTGCGCCCGCGCCACATCCTCATTACGGTGATCGCCTGCCTGTGCCTGCTGGTCCCGACGGAAGGCAGCTTCTACCCGGTGCCGCCGTTCCCGACGGACATCTTTCCGTACATCTTTCTCTTTTACCTGGCCGTCGGCGGCGCCTGGCTGTTCATCCTGAGCCGTCGGCGGCGCACCCTGTTCACCGAGATCGAGACCGACCTTGAGGCCACCCTGGCCGTCCACGAACAGCGCGCTGAACCCGTACCCGCTCCGGTCGTCAGCGGCCTTCAGGCCATGCCTGAGGCTATCTGAGCTGAATTCGGATCCGTATAGGAGTCCGCTGAATTAGACCGTTTCTGGCGTACTATTTGCCGGATCTTGCCTGGTCACAGGTATGCCTGCACGTCCGAGCGTCGCTAATTCAGCAGACTCCTAGCCCGGGCCCGCCGCGCCCGGGCTAATCGGGGCGAGCGCCCCGCCGCCGCTTCCGAAGGGACCCGTCCGTGTCAGCCGCTAACGCCCGGGAATCGACGCGACGCGCGGAGACCGCCGCACTCAAGCTCACCATCCGGTCAGTGCACTTTCCCGCTGACCACGTAGTCAGCATCGAGCTGGACTCCGGCGACGGATCTCCGGTGCCCGCGTGGGACCCCGGAGCGCACATTGACCTGCACCTGCCGTCCGGACTTGTGCGGTCCTACTCTTTGCACGGCGATCCCCGTGACCGAAGTTCGTACCGCATCGCGGTGCTCAATGTTGAAAACGGCCGCGGAGGCTCCGCGGAGGTCCATCGCGTAGCGGTACCGGGAATGGAATTGTCTGCCTCCGTTCCTCTAAATTTCTTCCGCATGGAAACTGCTAGCCATTATCTGTTCCTCGCCGGAGGAATTGGCGCGTCGCCGTTGCTGCCGATGGCGCTCCAGGCGGCGCGAGCGGGGATACCGTGGACGTTCGTCTACGGCGGCCGTACGCGCGCGAGCATGGCGTTCCTCGACGTGCTGTCCGCGCTTCCGGGCGGGCGCTTGCACGTCGTGCCCCAGGACGAGCTTGGCCTGCCCGATATCGGGAGCTTCTTCGCCGCCCTCCCGGCGGGCGGTGCGGCGTACTGCTGCGGGCCGGCCGGGATGCTTTCTGCCGCGACCAGCGTCGGCGCGAGCACCCGGCCCGATGTCACGGTCCACACCGAGTCGTTCCAGGCCTCCGCCGATCCGTCCGCGGGGGATGGCGACACGCCCTTCGAGGTTGAGCTGGCACGGTCAGGGCTCACGATCGAGGTGCCGGCCGGCGTATCCGTCCTCGACGCCGTGCGGGCGCGGATCCCCGGCGTGATGAGCAACTGCGAGCAGGGGATCTGCAGTTCCTGCGAAACGGCCGTACTCAAAGGCATTCCTGATCACCGGGATTCGGTCCTGACGCCCAAGGAAAAGGCGGCCAACCGCTACATGATGATCTGCGTCTCGCGATCGCTCACGCCCCGGCTCGTGCTTGATTTGTGACGAAATCGGGGTGTTCCCCGTCCGACTGACCTTCGCGGGCCGCCTGGACCCGGATGGGGGTGATTCCACTTTTACGTCGTGATTTTGCCTTGGCTGGGCCTTGCGATGAATAGCCGGCCGACCGTCGCTGGTCCACCAGTCCGCGCCTCACTTTCGGGCCTGGAGATTACTGCGAGCCGCTCGAACGCCAGTGCATGTCCGTACGCTGTCGTCACCTGCAACGAGACCCGGTTCGCGGGTTGCCCGGCCCAGCAGGTTAAGAACATTTTTAAGGAGGTGAGGCATGGCGCACGCGGGAGAGGAGGAGTGGGAGATCCTGTTGTCCGCTCAGGTCGAGTCCTTCTTGACCATCTGTACGAGTCCGATCCGGCGAGCCACCAGCTGGTGAACCAGGCGATCCTCATCCTGGAGCGGAACGGGCCAGCCGAAGGCCGGCCGCTGGTGGACTTCGCCGCGGCGTCGCGGATCGCGAACATGAAGGAACTCCGGCCGCCGTCATCGGGGCGCAGCGAGATCAGGATCCTGCCGTGGCGGGCGGCGATCTTGCTGGTGGCCGGGGATAAGTCAGGGCAGTGGGACAAGTGGTACCGGACGGCTATTCCCCGGGCCGAGCAACTGTACGACGATTATCTGGCCGAGCGCAGGAAGGAGATGGGGCCGTGAGCGGCGTGTCACGCTGGCGGGAGTCCGGGCACCTGGAGCGAGCCGTTGAGACGGCCGGCGGGCAGGAGGCCTTCGATGCGGCCGTGGCCGCGATGCTGGATGATGCCCGCGGCTGGCGACTGGCCGAGATGCGCAAGCGGCGCGGGATGACCCAGGAGCAGGTCGCCGCCCGGATGGGCGTGTCCGTCGCACGGGTCTCCCAGATCGAGAGCGGAGATGTCTCCACCCAGGACGTACTCAGCCGGTTCATCGCCGCGCTCGGTGGCACCCTCAAGCTCATCGCCGACTTCGGCGACGAGCAGCTCAAACTGGCCTAGCGGGCTTGAGCCTGCATAAGTCTCCCGGGCTCACCCGCGAAGGCGCGGGGCAGCCATACTCAGGGGTGACCCCACGTCCTGAATTCACCCAGGGCTGATGACAGAGATCGAGCGATCCGATGCTCTACACGAACTTATTGGTTACATCGCATGCTACATAGGTGATATTTTCATCCTGTGCGTATCGGAGTGTACATAGACGGCTTCAACCTGTACTACGGCGCGCGGGGTCTGTGCGGTCGCGGGACTCCGGGCTGGCGCTGGCTTGACTTGCGCGCCTTGGCCGCGGACCTGGCCGGACGAGTGGCGCCGGCCGCCACTGGTGGGCGAGGCTGACACCTGGTGACATGAGGGCACATCAGCTGCCAGACTCAGTGGGCCAGTACAGGCGACCGGTCGGCTGGTAGCGATAACTTCGCCCTATCGGAAGACTTCACGGTCGAACAGCGTTAAGATGGCCGCATATACCACCCGGCTCCTTGTGGGCCGGGTTTTCTTATGCCCGTCACCCCGCCACCGCAAGCCCGGTCAACCGGCCAGGCTGCGAGACTGACGGACGACCGGGATGAGCGAGCGCGGGGCGGCGGCGCGCAAGGGTAGTTCCACTTTTGCGTCGTCTTGAATTTACGGATCAGCGCGGGCCTTCCGGCGGGGCGTTGTCCTCGCTGCCCCTGCTGCGCTCACGCCTCTCGGAGGAGTTCGTCGAGCATCGTTCTCATCGGAGCCGGATCGCCGTGCATGATGGCGGCGGATGCCGCGACATTGCGGTCGGCGTCCAGGTGCTGCCAGTCGAGGATGAAGCCAGCGTCGCTGGCAAGCTGCTCGAAGAAGGCGCGCTGGGCCCGGCCGTTGCCCTCGCGGAACGGGTGGACGGCATTGACCTCGCCAAGGTAGTAGGTCAGCCGCTCGGTGAATGCGTTACGGGGCAGGCCGCGCAGCAGGCTCTCGCCGTGCAGTGCCCGGAAGATCTCCGCCGCCGCGGACTCGATGTACTGCGGCAGGCAGAACCAGCTGCCCTTCGCGATTGCGACGGTCCGCAGCTGCCCGGCCCAGTCGTAGATGTCACCGAAGATCCTGCGATGGATGGCACACAGGTGCCTCAGATCGTAACTGGGCGGGACCGGGGATTCCTCGAGGAAGATCAGCGCGGCGTGGGTGATCTCCCGCTCGGCGGTCTGCAGCTCTTCGGCCGTGCGCAGCCCGAGCTTGTTGCGCAGCACTCCCGTCACCGGGTTGGTGTACGGGTCCTCGGGCACCTACGGCCGCCGGTACCGGGAAACGGTCCTGCGGTACAGCTCCGCGGCGCTGATCTCCCCGTCCACGTACGCAGACACCTCACGGTCGTGCTCAGGGCTGAACGGTCCCGGCAGCTCCACCTGCACCGACTGCGCGGCGGAAAGGGCGCCATCCAGTCGGGCCCGCTGGCGGGCCAGCGCCTCGTACCGCTCGTAGGCCTCATACGGTATGAGGATGGCTTCGGGCTTGCGGTGCGACCCGAAAGCGACCGGCTCTGCCGCGGCGCCCTCACGACGGAACCGGGCGAGGATGCCTGACAGCCGCGCCCTTACCTCGGACAGGGGGTGCACCTGGACTACTACAGGATTGGCCATGTAGATAGTGTACCAAAACTTGTACAAGTTAGTGGGCTGTGCGATCAGCCGCATCGAGGATCGTGCAGACGCGGGGCAGCGGCTCGCAGGGGTGGCTTCAGTTTTGCGTCGTGGATTTCGCGGACGCGAGACGTCATCCGGAGCCGGGAGCCTAACGAGAGCCAGCGGCGAGCAGCTCACGCCTCCACTCAGCGAAACGATGGCGCATGTCCGTGACCGTGCCTGGGTCGGTGCGGTACTCGGCGAACGCGGCATCTGTGATCTGCGTTAGCGCCCCGAGTGCGTCGGCAAACAGCAGCCGGTCCAAGCCGTGATCGGCTTCAGCGGCGAGTTCCAGCAATTGCTCGCGTGTGTACCGGCCGCTAGTGATGGCCGCGTCCACATCCAGGAAGTCACGCGGCAGGGCACGGCCGAACAACGCGCAGACCTTGTTGGCGACGGCGTCGTCGGCATGCAAGACGGGGCCGATGGCGAGCTGGACTGGATCGTGGGCGCGCCAGTCGACGGACAGCTCGACCTTCTCCTCGGCGCCGTCCGCCGGATCGGTCAGGGTCAGCCGGGTGAATGTCTCGGCGCTCATGATTACCGATGCCTTGTAGCCGGCGGACTCGAGCGCGGCGATGACGGCGGCTTTCAGCTCGGGGAACTCGCCCCGGTGCTGCCAGCTGGTGAACAGGTCGACATCGCCGCTCGGCCGGTTACCCATTCCGTGGGCTGAGACCGCGTACCCGCCGGCCAGCGCGAGGCCGTACCGCGCGCCTGCGCCAAGGGCGATCTTCGCGATCCGCTCGTGCCGCGGTTCCATCGCCCGCCGCTTACGCGGCCGCGGTGATGCGGCTGATCTCAGCCAGGACCGGGAACCGCTGCTCCCAGGCCCTGCGGAGCTGGGCCGGGAGCCACAGCAGCGCCCACAGCCGCCGCAGGACCCTCTCGTCCAGGTACGCGTACAGGTCCTGAGGGCTGGCCGCCTCGATCAGGACCGCGCGATACAGGTCAACGACCCGGCCCGGCGCGTCCAGGTCGTAGACCGCCTTCCCCGACCAGTCCAGGTGCGACGGCAGGTGGACGGTACCAGACGACGGGCCCCGCAGCAGGTCCAGCCTTTCCGGGACCGCATAGGGCCGCTGGTAACGAGCCCCCGAAGCCCCGTGACTGTCAGCCGTGTCCATGCCTTGAAGGATAACCGCCTACAGTCCCGGCGTGCCTGCATCCCACGAGCTCCAGCTCGACGCCCAGAGCGACGCACAGGGGTGATTCCAGTTTTGCATCGTGAACCTTTCGCCAGGCGCACCCCGGGCATCGTGACTACCCGCACGCTCGAGATCGAGGATTGCGTTAGAGATCACTGCCGCGACCAGGCGTGGCCGTTACGCGAGCTTGATCCGGCGCAGTTCGTGCCCAAGGCCGAGCGTATCCAGGACGACAGCGACCGGCCGACCGCGTCCGCCGCGGCTGCATTGTCAGGTCAGAGACAGCATGCGGTTACCTGCGAAAAGCCGCCATTCCAAGCATTGAAAGTGCCGCTTCAGGCAATTCGCAAAATGATGCCAAGAAATGTCTGGTAGACGTCTATCATGCTTCTCGCCGCTGAATGTCGTAGCCAACGCATATTGTCTGATGTATGAGCGAAATTGCCGCCAAACGGGACTCGGCAGCCCACTCCCGCGCGCCGCGCACCAGCGCCAGAGGCCCGGTAGTACCGTGGTACTCTTCTGGTATGACCGCAAAGCGGAAAGTCTCCGTCTCGCTTGACGAGGATCTTGTCGCGGAGCTTGAGGCCGCTGACGAGGCACTGTCCGGACAGGTGAATGAGGCTATCCGGGCCGAGGTCGAGCGGCGCCGGCGGAACCGCCTGCTTACCGACATGCTCGACTCGCTTGATGCTCAGTACGGACCAGTTGATGAGGCACTCATCGCGAAGTACACGGAGCTGCTATGAGCCGCGCGCTCATCCTCGACTCCGAGGCCCTGGCCACGCTGGGCGCCCGGGCCTCCAGACGGCAAGTGGAGGTCAGGGCCGCGATGCGAGCCGCCGCGCTCATGCACCGGGACGTGATCGTCCCGGCAGTTATCCTCGCCGAGCTCTACCGAGGTGCCGGGCACAACCAAGCCGTGGACGCCTGCCTGGCGCGCGAGACGGGAATCCGGGTCCGCGACACCGACCGCCCGCTGGCACGCCTGGTCGGCGGGGTGCTCGCCGGGGCGAAGGCGGACTCTCGTTACCTCGCCGACGCGCACGTGGTCGCGGCAGCCGTGGAGACCGGCGGCGGCGTCGTGCTCACCGGTGACCCGGATGACCTCGCCCCACTTGCCGCACCCTATCCGAACATCACGGTGCAGTCGCTCCCCTAACAGCCCACCTGTGTGGGCGCGGGGCAGTAGCACACAGGGGTGATTCCACTTTTGCGTCATGAATCACGGGCCTGCAAGATCGTCGCCCCGGGCACGCGCACAACCCGCGCGACGCCGAGCGGAAGCCGAGCGCCAGGCAACCCGAACTGATCCGGGACGCGGCAGTCGGTCACCGGCCGCGAGACGACCTCCTAAGCAGTCGGTCGCGCAGCACTCTTGATTTCATCGTCCAGCGCTGCCAGCGGCTCGTCAGCCTCGGCAGTGTCCTCGCCGCGTGTTTCACCGCATGCCCTTTCCGCTTTAGGTACTCCTGAACGTACAGCAACGGGGGTACGGCAACCTGCGTGGGAAACGACCTTGTGAGCGGACGGTCGTAGGGAAGGCGCCCGCACGCCTGCCGGGCAAAGGCCGGACATCTCCCGCACGGGGCTGCGAGATGCAGGCCAGCTGCGGCGCGTCGTGGAGCCCGTTGCCCTCGAGAATCGGAGATTCGGCGCTCCTGGTCAGCGGAGAGCGCGCGCTCGCCGCCGAGTTCCCTCCAGAATCCCGGGCCCGTCTGGTGCTTGGCGCGATCGGCTCGGGCGAGCGGACTTACACCAGGATCCAGCAGGCCGCCGGGGGCATCCCCCAGGCCACGCTGAACCGTGCGCTGAAGCTGCTGACGGCCAAGCGCGTCGTCGAGGCCGCCCTGCCCCTGTCGGCAAAGCCTTCCCGCGAAACCCGTTACACGGTCGCCGACCCGCACCTGCGGTTCTGGCTCGCGTTCCTCGGCCCGCACCAGCCGGAAATCGAGCGCCGCCGGGGAGACCTGGTGGCAGCGCGCGTCCGGGCGTCCTGGACGGCGTGGCGCGGCACCGCGATCGAGCCGGTCATCCGCGAGTCCGTACGCCGCATCAGCGACCAGCTCCCCGGCCACCCGCAGGTCATCGGCAGCTACTGGACACGAACCAACCATCCCCAGGTCGATCTCATCGGCGCCGACCGCGAGCCGGTCGCCCGCCAGATCACGTTCGTCGGGGCAGTCAAGTGGCGTGACAGCCAGCCGTTCGACGAGCGCGACCTGGCGGACCTCATCACTCACCGCGCACAGGTGCCGGGTGCCGACGACTCAACACCCCTGCTCGCCGTAAGCCGCAGCGGCACGCGGGTAACCAGCCTGACGGCCCTGGGGCCGCAGGAACTCCTCGACGCCTGGCGCTAAGCAGGCACCGCCCGGCCAGGGTCACGATGGCTCTGCCTCTCCCCGGCGAAGCCCGTTGCGCGCGCGACGGCGGCCGCGTGCCGGCTGCTGCTCAGCAAACCCCATCTGGTTGCCAAGGTTGTGCTGGAAGGCGCTGCGGAGGGCGAGGTGACCCGCGCTGGTGCAGGTCAGTGGCTTGATCCTTTGTTAACCTTCTGGTACGGGGGCAGGCTCGCGTCACTGGACCGGAGGGTGAGGAGGCGGCTCGGCGTGCCGTCGGGGCGGGAGGCCATGGTGGAGACTCGGCCGTATGACCAGATTGCTGCTGAGCTGGCCGCGCTGCGCCGGATGGCGGCACTGGTCGCCCGCGGGGCCCTGCCCGAGGAGGTGTTCGCCGCCGTCGCGGCGGAGGCTGGGCAGTTGCTGGGCGCTGACCTGACGACGGTGGCCTGGTATGACCCAGGCAGCGTGGTGATGATACTCGGCGCTTGGAGCAGCGCGGGGACCGCGCGGCGGGACAGCGCGGAACCCGGACGAGCCTTGACGGGTACAACATGTCTGCGCTGGTCTTCCGGACCGGCCGGGCGGCGCGGATCGACCACTACGGCCAGGCCACCGGTGTGGCCGCAGATCTCGGCCGGGAGCTGGGGCTCCGCATGGCGGTCGGCGTGCCGATCACCGTCGAGGGACGGCTGTGGGGTGTCATGAGCGTCGGGTCCGCGACTGGGGCCCCGCTGCCGGCGGACACCGAGGTCCGGCTGGCCGGCTTTGCCGAGCTGGCCGGCACCGCGATCGCCAACGCCCAGGCGCGCGTGGAGCTCTGCCCGGCACCGACCTGACGACCGTGTCCCGGTACGACCCGGACGGCACGGTGACAGTCCTCGGTGCATGGAGCAGCACAGGCGCCGAAATACCGTTGTCCTAGCGGTTCACGAGCCCGGCAGCGGTCTCGCTGCTGAACGAGTGGGCGAACGCCACGACCGACGCCCAGCGGCAGCAGGCGATGGACGGCCTCGAGAACATCATGGTCACCCAGACCCCGGTCATCCCCCTGTACAGCGCCACCGACCGCTCGGAGGGTTCGGACCTGAACATCACCGGCTGGCCGACAGCGCAGAACGACTACCAGATCCCGTTCATCTTCAGCTTCGAAGGCGAGAACGTGCTGCTTCACCTGCAGCCAGCCGGAAGCTGAGCGGCCGTTCTGCTCGACTACCAGTCTCGGGCAGGATGTCCGGCCGGGCGCCGCAGGAGGTGTGCGAATCACCGCCCATTCCCTTGCGGCGCCCGGTCAGGCTGTCCGGCATCCTGACGCCGGACAGCCTGATCCGCGTCTGCGCCAGCCCCGCCGGCGTCGCGGCCGTCGGACGCATCTGTGCCGGACGGGGAGCCGGTCAGGGTCCTGGTAATGGGCGATCGGGTCCGCGCCGTGCCGCCGCATGTTCGGGGCATCGGCCGCGAGGCGCTCGGTCACCTTCTCCAGCTTGGCGGCCAGCTTCTCCCCAGTTGGCGCCTCGCACTGCCGCCGCTGGCCGCCCTCGAAGCGGGCCGGGTACACCGTCACCCCGCACCCAAACTCAATTGACCTCGCCACTGCCCCGGGTGGCCGCGCGGCCGTTGCCGCTTGCGAAGACAGGGCTCCGGCTCCTGCCGGGGACCTTCCTCGCCCGGGCCGACGGTCTTGCCCCCCGGGGGCATCGCGATGCCGTCCGGGGCCGCTCGACGATCACGGCTGGCGCCTGGGTCATGACACTCTTCTTACGCAGCAGAGGGAGGGCGGCCCGGTCCAACCGGAACGCGGACGTCGACGGTGGTGCCCTCCCCAGGCGGGCTACGCAGGGTGATCGTGCCTCCCTGCGCCTCGACCCGGTCCTTGAGCCCGATCAGGCCGGAGCCGTGGCTGGTGTTCGCGCCGCCGCGACCGTTGTCGCTGACACGGACCCGGAGAGCGCCGCCTGCGACAACCACCTCGACGTCGGCGGCAGAGGCGCCGGAGTGCTTGGCCGTATTGGTCAGCGCCTCGCTGACCACGTAGTAGGCGGCGATCTCGACCGGATAGGGGGGCCGGTCCGGGACCTGGACGTGCAGGTCGACCGGGATGGGGCAGCGGCGGACCAGCGTTCGGAGCGCCGGGCCCAGCCCGCCCTCGACCAGCACCGCCGGGTAGATGCCGCCAGCGATCTCGCGCAGTTCCTGAAGGGCGGCGTCTAGGCCGGCGGCCAGGCTGTCCAGCCGGCGCGCCAGCTCGCCAGCCTCAGGCGGTGCCGCCTGTAGCTCCCGCAACCGCAGCGCGAGGGTGACCAGGCGCTGCTGAGCGCCGTCATGCAGGTCACGCTCAATGCGGCGCCTCGCCTCGTCGGCGGCGGCCACGACACGGGCACGGGAAGCGGCTAGCGCGGCGTGCGCCTCGGCATTGGCGACCGCGGTGCCGATCAGCTCGGTGAACCCGGCCAGCCGCTCCTCGGTGTCCGCCGGAATCGGTTCTTCCCCGGTCGTCCCGACGGCCAGGACACCCCACAGCCGGCCTTCGACGGTAATCGGCGCCCCGACCGCCGCACGGAACCCCCAGTCACGCCCGACGTCACCTGCCACGCCCGTGGCCTCGTCGTAATGAACTCTCACCGGGCGGCCGGTCTGGAAGAGCAGCGTCGTCATATTCTGTCCGCCCAGGCTTGCCCGAGTGCCTACAGTCACGGCAGTGCCTGTGCTGCTCCACGCGCCCAGGACCGTCGTGTCGCCACCTGGCTCATACCGGCTCACGGCGGTCATGTCGGTTCCGAACAGCCGTCCTGCCGCAGCGGCGACCGTGGCGAACACCTCCTCAGGCGGCACGGCCCGGGCCACCAGCGTAGCTACCCGCCGCAGCGCGGCCTGCTCCTCTGCGTAGCCACGCAGCTCAACCCGCGCCTGGGCGTTGGCGATCGCGGTCCCGGCAAGCTCACTGAAGTCGGCCAGCCGCGCCTCGGTGTCTGCGGGCAGAAGCTCGTCGCGGGTGGACGCGACGCTCATAAATCCCCACAACCGTCCCTCGACCGTGATAGGCGCGCCGACGGCCGACCGATACCCCCAGGCCCGTCCGACGTCCGCGGCCGCGCCCGTGGCATCGCGGTAGTCGTCGATCCGCACCGGGCGGCCAGACTGGAAGGCCAGCGTAGCCAGGTTGCGCCCGCCAAGGCTCGTCTCGCCGCCGATAGCGGACGGCATGGCGGCGCCTGTGCTGCTCCACCCGCCAACCACCGTCACCACGCCGCCCGGGTCGTAGCGGCCCACGCTAGTGATGTCAGCACCCAGGAGCCGCCCGGCTTCCGCCGCTACCGCGGCGTACACCCTGTCCGCTGGAACTCCGCCGGCCACCATCGCCGCAATCCGCCGCAGCGCGGCGAGCACCTTGGCTATCCGATCGCGTGGTCGGGCATCCATCATGGCCTCCACGGCGGCAGCCACGCCGCCTGATTGTCCCAGGTTACGGCCATGTTTCCCGTCAGAGCCCGCAGCGTTTTAAAGGCCTGCGGTCCCGGCCGGTGCGAAGGCGAGGACGGCGGCCGGGACGTCATTGCTTCATCGCGCCATTGAAGAAAGGTGCATCCGTTTCGACTCAGACAGCGGTGGGACGGTGGACGCACGGCGGCCTGCGGGGACCGCATATTCGGCCGGCACGCACACGCCAGTCGCATCGGCAAAAGGTCAGGACTAACACGGATTTTCCGGACGCTGGCTGGTGACCTGCGTGCACGCAGACCTGTGTTCGGGCACCCGGGTTTTCAAGCCGTTGGATGTTCGGGGCCGGGCAGTCTGCCAAGGTGCAGAAGCTCGCGGCTACAGCCAGCAGTACCGCCACGTTCATCTGCCCGCGCTCACTCCATCTGCCCGCCGCCGTCCACGTGACTCAGAATATTACAGACGCCTGTCGTCTCCAATTGGGGTGTGCCCGGCGTTGTGAGCGGAGCGAGCCCGGGCCGGCCAGGGTGCGGCCGTTCCTGAGCGGGCCGCTGCGCAGCGGGGTGCGCTCCTCCACTCACGAATCTTTCCCGTTGCCGCCGCGGCGGCGAATGCTGCCAGTAGGCAAGCAGCGTCACAGTCCAGTGATGGCAGTAGTCAATCCGGGATCGTGAGGCGGCCGGCCACAGGGATTTCGATATGGGAGCCGGCCTTTTATTCGTCTCGCGTACCGGGCTTGTGCCCCACTTGCCCGTTCATCGTGTCCTGAGCCGCGTCAGGACCGGGTAAACACGCTGGCTCGCGTTCAGGGCAGAACAAGATCGCCCAGACGGACTTGCCGCGGCCGGCTACCGGGCTCCAGCCCCACACGTCGCTCAACGCGTCCACCATCCGCAGGCCCCGCCCCGACTCTTCCATCGCGCCGGCCGGTCTGAGCACCGGCAGGGCACTGCTGGAGTCCAGCACCGCGCAGACCACTGCACCACTCCGGCGCAGCAGGCGAAGCCCGAAGACTGCGTCGTCAGCCCGCCTGCCGCCGCGTTCCGGAACAGCGGCGTGAGTGACAGCATTGGCGACCAGTTCCCCGACGATCATCTCCGCATCCGTGGCAAGCGC
>Ga0335073_10004742_pt1 | contig 19040 bp, 16 predicted proteins | sample Lox_Sample_22_FD_207093 | JGI IMG/M metagenome (GOLD analysis project Ga0335073, IMG submission 207093) | Soil microbial communities from Loxahatchee National Wildlife Refuge, Florida, United States - Lox_Sample_2.2 | ecosystem: Environmental > Terrestrial > Soil > Wetlands | place: USA... | reverse complement strand
AGGCGACCTCACGAATGATGTGGATGCTTTCGGCTTCGAGCTGCCGGATATGGCTAAGCGCGGGGTGAGCGTCGAGGGTCGATGCTTCTTCGGCAAGTTTGTCTTTTGTCATAAGTCTCTGGGGTACTGACAAAATGAAAAAGCCCACGTCAGCGGAGGCTGAAGCGCGGGCTCGGGGGGATGAAAAACGCTGGAGGCGAATCTACCCCGAAGTCCTGCGCACGGCGTGACAACACGCACACATGGCTGCCGAACTCGGAGACAGATTCATGGCTTTTACCATAACACGAGCAAGTGCAGGGGGGAGGCGGCATGCCGGTCACTATCAGGCCAGTGCCCCGACGGTGCGGGGCTCAAACTGCTCGCCCTTTGGCGATAACCCGCTATCCCGTACGGACACAGCCGGCTGGTGCGCATTGCCATCGAGGATCATCTGTCCAACTGGCTGCAGTCGCAGTTGTGGGAAAGTACTATTAAGTTGGCCAGGGTTCAGCGATCCGAGCAGCTTTGCCTCTGGGAGAAGTCGCATCCTGGAATCGGGCGGCTCGGATGACCAAAGGATCACCTAAGTCCGGCGCTGGCGCATGCACGCGGGGCGTCCTGGGTTCTGGGAGGGATGAGTAGGAGCCGCGGAGGAGCGCCCTTAGGGCGCGATCTCGGGAGCATGAAACGGTTGGTGCGCGCCGTGAAATGTTGTGAGCCAATCCTGCATTCGTGCGTCTCCGCAATTTTTTGGCCCGATCAGCCTGTTCCTTGTCGGATGCACTCAAACTTACACGTGCTTTCCCAGGACGACACCCTATTGCGAGGCGAGTCTTTCGGTGAATGTGGGAATGGCGAGAATGCAACTGGCTCCGGATTGACCAGGCTCGAACCAGATGCGGCCGCCCGCCCGATTCACAACCAGTTTCGCGATAGAGAGTCCCAGCCCGGTGCCAGATCCCTGTGCGGTTGCCGGCGAACTGCTCGTAAAGAAGCGATCGAAAACCTTCTCTTCTTCTCCGGTAGGAATGCCGGGCCCCTGATCGCCAACCGTAATCCGGACTTCCTCTTTTCCGCACGCCCAGACGATCCTCAGAGTCGAACGACGTGGAGAGAATTTCACCGCATTGTGCAGCACGTTCATGAAGGCGATGCGCAGCAGAGGCCGATCTGCACGAATCGTCGTCGGCTCACCTGTCATATCGCCGTCCTGCAACACAGAAATCTGCTTCTCTTCAATGAGGACGCTGAGTACGCTCAGAACTTCATTCACAAGTTCGGTTGCCGAAAAGACAGACTGATCCTGGCCGGGCTGGCTGGCTTCGGCCCGCGCCAGCAGCAGCAGTCCATCAATTGTCTCGTTCAGGCGTCCCGTTTCCTCCAGGATATTGGCCAGCGCTTCTTTGTACTGGCTCTCGCTCCCGCTCTTCCCCAGCGCGACCTCGCTCGTGGTTCGAATCGAGGCGAGCGGTGCTCGCAGCTCGTGGGCAGCATCCGCGGTGAAGCGCTTCATCTGGCGGAAGGCCTGATCGAGACGCTCCAGGAGATGATTAAAAACCCGCGCCATCTGCCCGAGCTCGTCGTTCGGATTGTCGATCTGGAGGCGATCATGAAGATTGCTGGCGGTGATCCCTTCCGCGCGAGATGCCATCTTCTCGAGCGGGCGTAAACCACGCCGCGCGATTAACTGTCCGGCAACGCCGGCAACCAGCAATGCGGCGGGGACTGTCACCAGAAGAAGAATCAGAAATTGAAGCATCCGCTCGCGTAACGGCCCAAGGCTGTATCCCAGCCGGATCACCATCGTCACGCCGTCAAGCGTATGAATATGGCTGACGATCAGTACATAGGTCCCGTCTCGGAGACGGACAATGCGTTCGTTAAAGCCGGTATCTCCCTCACCATGTTGCAGCCGACCGCCCAGCATCATTCCGTGGAGAGTCGGACTCTCATAAAGGATGTGCCCGGAAAGGTCGAGTGCCTCCATCAGGCGATCAACAAGGAGATGCGAAGTCGGGCGCGAATAGTAGTTCTGGTGAAGCTGGAGAACACCCTGGCTATCGAAATATAGCAACCCTTCCGCCGTCACGACGTCCTGGACTTCGTCGTGAAACATCTGCCGGGTCAGGACGGCATACTGAAACCCAAATACCAGCGCCGCATACAGGAGCAGAAGCACGCCCAGAACAGCCACGTACCAAAGCGTCAGTCTCGTACGCAGGCTCAGCGGCCGGGCAATCATCAGGGCTGTGGCTCCCGCAGGCTGAAGCCGATTCCCCGGACGGTCTGCAGAAGTTTCAGAGGGTAAGGATCATCGATCTTCCGGCGCAGCCGGGCGATCTGTACGTCGATGACATTGTCAATGGGCGTGAAACGTGAACTCTCCCGCCAGACATCACTCGCCAGCATCTCGCGCGAAACGGTTCGGCCGCGGTTTTCCGCAAGGTAGAGCAGCAAATCGAATTCGCGCACGGTGAGGTCAATGGGCCGCCCAGACCGGGAGGCTGTTCTTGTCTTCGTATCCAGAGTGAGATCGCCGATATTGAAGCTCGTGGAAGTTGACAACGGCAGGACACGCCGCAGGAGAGCATCGATTCGCGCCAGGAGTTCAGGAAAAGAGAATGGCTTCCCAAGATAATCGTCCGCGCCTGAGCGGAGTCCGGTGACTCGATCTTCCACGGTGTTGTGCGATGTCAGGATGAGCACGCGCACGTCGATTCTCTCAGTGCGTATTTGCTGAAGGATCTCGAGCCCGTTCCGCTGCGGCAGGGTCAGATCCAGCACCAGAAGGTCCGGGTGACTACGGTGCAAAAGAAAGAATCCCTCCTCCGCGCTGCTCGCAGAGGTCACATCGTATCCCGCCGCTTCGATGCCACACAGAAGAGCTTCCGACATCCGCCGGTCATCTTCGATGATCAGGATTCGTGGCCGTGCCGGTGACATGTCCTGGTTGCTCTCCGTTCTCATCATTCCTCAGCGGACCTCCAGCGACAAGCGCCTGACAGAAAATGTCAGAAACTTGTCAGGTTTCCGAAAGGCGTGGAAGTGATTCACTTCAGGGTAGATAGCAGCACCCCGAATTGGAGCCTCCAGACTCATGTCCCGTGCAAAAGTTCTTGCCGCTCTGCTGGTCGTTTCTTCCGCCGCTTTCGCTCAAACTGCGCCGAGCCGATCGCCGGCTGTCGTGCTGGATGCTCCGACCACCTTCCCGATCGAATTCATGAACAGCATTGCCGCCAAAAGTGCGCGTTCCGGCGAAACTATAACGGCACGGACCACCCAGGTGGTTCGCCTGGAAGATGGCGCGACCGTCCCGAAGGGGGCAAGAATCACCGGACATATCCTCGCGGCCAATCCCTTCGTGTATGACACCACGCCCTACGCTGTGCAGAAGCCGTCAGTACTCTCCATCCATTTTGACTCGATCGAGGTAGGCGACCAGGTAGTCCCTCTGAGCGTCACTGTGCGGGCGATGGCCGATCCGATTACGAGTGAAGCGGCCCGGACACCCATCAACCACGACATAGATCCTTCCGGAGCCACCGTGCAGATTGGCGGGGACCAGCGCTATCCATGGAACGCCCCGGTCACCAATGAAGACGGCGATGTCGTGGCTTATAGTCGCAAAGGCGGGGTATACGCTCACCTGATTGCCAGCGGCAACTGCGACGGAAGTTCGGTCGAAGTCTCTGTCGGAATCTACTCCGCCTCCGCGTGCGGACTTTATGGTTTCGATCGGACCTCAGCTGAGGAATTCGGCTCGCTGGCCCATCCATCGACGCTCACGCTGGTGTCCACGCATGGCTCTCCGAAAATCTGGAAATATTCAACGGCGCTGCTCGAAGTCTTGCCCCGTCAGCAGACTGTAGCTTCGCGCTAGTCGCCGGTATCAAGTCAGTCCAATCAAAATACAGGAGAGCGAATGAATGCTGGAGACCGGACCAGCGCTCAAGGTGACCATCCATCTCAATCGCGACACGGGGGCCGCTCATGGCTTTCTTGCCGACGATATTCTCGCTTTTCTTCGGCAACATGGGATTGAAGGCGCGACCGCGATTCAGGCTTATGCCGGGTTTGGCGCTCATCGTCAGCTTCACACTACTGGGGCAGGCGACGTCGAGGGACTGCATCTGCCGGTCATCATCTACTTCATCGAGCGGCAGAGCAAAGTCGATGAAATCCTCGAATCTCTCCTCGCTATGGTGACCGACGGCCTTGTTGAAGCGCACCCCACGAACGTTCTGCGGAGCATCGCGAGTTCGGAACGGGTGATCTCCTAGTGAGTTTGCCCCATGCGATAGCCTGCGTGCTTCTGGCTGGAGGGTTGCCTCTTGCCTGGGCCCAGGGTCCGCAGGCTCTCACGATCGCGCAGGCCGAAGCAACGGCGCTTTCCAATCAGCCGCGCATGCTCGCAGCGCAACAGCGCGCACAGGCTGCAGCCGAGCAGATTCGCGAAACTCGATCACAGTACTTTCCTGCGATCACCTTCAATGCCACCGGAGTTCGTGTTGCCGATCCGGATACCGCGACGGCCGCTGGAAACATCACGACCTCTTCCATCTCCAACCGATTTGCCTATGGCGGAAATCTCTCGCAGCTGGTAACCGATTTCGGCCGTACCAACTCTTTGGTTGCTCGCTCGCACGATCAGGCCATCGCCCAGCAGGATCTGGCCACGCTGACGCGCGCTCAGGTGCGGCTGAACGTTCGCGCCGCTTACTACCAGGTGCTTGGCGCCGAAGCCGTGCTACGGGCGGCTCAGGCTGCTCTCGACAATCGCCGGCTGATTGCGCGGCAGCTGAATGAGCTGGCTCAAAGCCAGTTGCGATCCACCCTGGATGTGCAGTTTGCCGACGTGCTGGTGAACCAGGCAGAGTTGGCCGTCGTGCAGGCGCAAAGCCTTGTCGCGCAGCAGCGCGCTCATCTGGCTACGGCTATGGGGCTTCAGCAATCGGTATCGGAGCCCCTCCGCGACGTCGCCGCGGCCAATGAACCGCTCCCCCCGGCTCCTGACAGTCTCCTGCAGCAGGCAGATGCGCAAAGAGCCGACCTGCTGGCTGCCGAGGCGCAGCAAAGCGCGGCCAAACACTATGCCAGCGCGGAGCGCCGGCTTTCGTATCCGACGCTGAACGTGCTCGCTGCCGCCGGGGAGATCCCTTATCACGATTACACCCTGCACGACAGTTATGCTGCCGCTGGATTCAATCTAAGCATTCCTGTCTTCAACGGCGGACTCTTTTCCTCCGAACGCGCTCAGGCCGCGCACCAGGCAGCCGCAGCCGCGCAGGACGCCGGCGAATTGCGCCTCGAAGTCAGCGAACAGGTCCGTGATGCCTGGTATCTGGCCGACGAAGCGTACAGGAGCATCGCCGTGACGGCCCGGCTGGTGAATACCAGCAAAGAAGCTTTGCGGCTGGCCCACGACCGCTACGACGCAGGGCTGGGAAGCATCGTGGAACTCAACGAGGCCCAGCTCAATGAGACATCGGCTGAAATTCAGGCCGCCAATGCGGTCTATACCTATCTGACGCGCCGCGCGCAGCTCGATTTTGCGACGGGTCAGCTGAACTGAAAGGTCTGCCTATGGTGATGATCCAAAGAGCCGCCGTCATCGGTGTCCTTACGGCCTGCGGCGGAGTCCTGACTTCCTGCACCACAAAAGTGGTCCCCACCGCTTCCGCGCCCTTCGTCCCGGTCGCGACGGCCGGTTACGCCAGTCTCGAGAACAACCTCGTGCTGACGGCCGAATTTCACCCTTATCAGGAAGTCGACGTGATGGCCAAGGTGGCCGGCTATGTGAAAGAGATTAACGTCGACATCGGCGATCACGTCCGCCGAAATCAGGTGCTGGCAACTCTGGAGGTTCCGGAGATCAACGATGACCTTGCCAAAGCGAAGGCCGGAGAGTCTGCCGCGGAGGCCGATGTCGTCACCGCCCAGGCCAGCGTCCAGCGTGCACAGGCAGCCTCGGGGATCGCCAAAGTCTCTTTCGAGCGCATTCAGGACGTTGCCACCAAAGATCGCGGGCTGGTTCCGAAGCAGGAGGTTGACGTCGCGCAATCGCGCGAAGCCGAAGCCGACGCTCAGCTGGCCAGCACGATCTCCGCTCTCAAGGCCGCGGAGGATGCGAAGGCAGAAGCGGACTCAGAATACTCGCGCGCCAGCGCGATGGTGCAGTATGCCACGATTCGCGCGCCCTTCACCGGTGTGATCACAAAGCGATATGCCAACACGGGCTCGATGATCCAGGCCGGCATCTCCTCCCAGACCCAGGCCATGCCGATTGTCCGCCTGGCACAGAATGATCTGCTGCGGCTGATCCTGCCTGTTCCGGTGAGCGACGTCGGCGGCGTCAAAGATGGGGAACCCGTCGATGTGAACGTAGTGAGCCTGGGGCGCTGGCTGAAAGGGAAGGTCACGCGCTACGCCGACTCCGTCCAGTTCTCCACACGTACCATGGACACGGAAGTGGACGTACCCAATCCCGATGGGTCGCTGATCCCGGGCATGTATGCGGAAGTGCACCTGCATCTCAGCGCGCGGCCGCATGTGCTGAGCGTGCCACTCGACGCTGTGGACGGCATCGGCACCACCGCCGAACAGGCCTGGGTGGTACGTGACGGCATCGTTCACCTCACGCCGATCACCACGGGGCTCGAAACCGCCAACCGCATCGAGATTCGCACTGGATTGAATGTCGGCGAGCAAGTGATTGTCGGACGGCACAGCGGGCTTTCCGATGGAGAACGGGTTCGTCCCGTCCCCGCCGCTTATGAATCTGCCCGCAATTCCAGCAAGCGATAACAACGAGAGGGAACTTCTACGGCATGTCTGGATTTTCCATCCGCAATCCCTACCTGATCGTTGTGCTCTGTCTCATCGTCGCAATTCTGGGCGTGGTCAGCGTCTCAGAGATGCCCGTGGACATGTTCCCGCCCATCAATCTGCCGGTGGTGGCCGTTGCTACGTTTTACTCCGGTATGCCTCCGCAGCAGATCGAGACGAATATCACATACCATCTCGAGCGACAGTTCACGCTGGCCAGCGGTATCGACCACATGGAATCCCGCTCGCTGCCCGGCGTCAGCCTCATCAAAATCTACTTCCGCGCTGGCACCAACCCGGATACGGCCGCCGCCTCCATTTCCTCGCTGGCCATGAGCGACCTGCGCGATATGCCGCCGGGCACTTACCCGCCCATCATCCTCAAGCAGGATGCCTCGAACGTCCCGGTTGCTCTCGTACCTCTGACCGGTTCCGGACTGAGCGAAAGCAAACTGAAGGACATCGGTCAGAACTACGTCCGCAACCAGCTGGCCAGCGTTGCCGGCGCATCCGTACCGCAGCCCTTCGGCGGGACCTGGCGTCAGATTCAGATCTTTGCCGACCCTTACAAGCTGGAAGCCAATCAGCTGAGCCCGATGGATGTGGTCCGAGCCATTAACAACGCCAACGTGATCCTTCCCGCCGGCGATGCTCAAATCGGCCGCTACGACTACGACATCTACACCAACTCTCAGCTTAAGGGCCCGGCTGACATCGCCCAGGTACCTATCAAGACGGTTGGCCAGTCGCCGGTGCTGGTCGGCGATGTGGCCAAACCGGAGGACGCTTTCAGCCGCCAGTACAATATCGTCCGCGTCAACGGCCAGCGCGCTGTCTACATCCCGATCTTTAAGAGCGGAGCCGACGCCAATACGATCGCCATTGTCGACGGAGTTCGCGCCGCACTCAAGAAGCTCTACGATGTGCCCTCTTCGCTGCGAACAGCCGTCGTCTTCGATCAGGCCCGATTCGTTCGCACCGCGATCGAAACGCTGCTCCATGAAGGCGGCGTGGGGCTCTTCCTCACCTGCCTGATGATTCTGCTGTTTCTCGGCAGCCTGCGAGCCACCGTGGCTGTCTTCTTCTCGATTCCGCTTTCTTTGCTGGCCACATTCTTCGTCCTGCATCTTGCCGGCAGTTCAGTCAACAGCATGGTGTTGGGCGGCCTTGCTTTGGCGCTCTCAAGGCTGATCGATAACTCGGTGGTTGTGCTGGAAAACATCTTCCGGCATCTCGAAGGCGGCGAAGCTCCGGCAGTCGCCGCGGAGAAAGGGGGCCGCGAAGTGGCGCTCCCGGTTCTGGCCGGCACGCTAACCACTGTCGTCGTGTTTTTCCCTGTCACCATGCTGTATGGGGTCAGTAAGTTTCTCTTTTCGGCGCTGGCTCTCGCCGTGGTCATCTCGCTTTTTGCCTCGTATTTCGTCGCCATGACCGTCGTCCCGCTCTTCTGCGCCCGCTTCATCCGCAGCCCCCAGGGTGCCGGAGACGGGGACATCCAAGATAGTTCGCCTGGATTCTGGGCTCGGTTTAACGCCGGCTTCAGCCGCTCGTTCGACGCCATGCTGGCTCGCTATGACACCGCTGTCGGAAAAGTACTCCAGGTTCCGAAGAAAACGCTCGTCATCTTCGGCGCTGCTTTTGCAGCCAGTCTGCTGCTATTCCCGCTGCTCGGCCTGTCGTTCTTTCCGCGCACGGATGCCGGCCAGTTCGTGATCTCCTTCAAGGCCCCTTCCGGCACACGCATCGATGACACCAACGCCGAAGCCGCTCGTGTGGAACAGATCGTGCGCCACATTGTCAGCCCGCACGATATGGGAATGACTGTCTCGAATATCGGCGTCGATCCAGGATTTTCTGCTCTTTATTCGCCGAACTCCGCCACACACACGGGTTTCACCGAAGTCGCCCTGGCACCCGACCATCGCATCAGCAGCTTCGTTTATATTCGCGAAGTCAAGCAGGCTCTTGCGCGGCAGATGCCGGAGCTACAAACCTTCTTTTCCAGTGGCAGTCTCGTGGACGGCGTTCTGAACATGGGCGCGCCGGCACCGATCGACATTCGCATCACCGGCAACGACGTGGCCGCCGATTACGCGACTGCGAAAAACATTGCAGATCAGGTGCGCCGCGTCCCGAATGTCGCCGACGTCTATATCCCGCAGGACCTCGACTACCCTTCGCTTCGTATCTCCATCGATCGCACGCGCGCCAGCGAGCTGGGCCTGACGGAAAAAGAAGTAGTCTCGAACGTCATTACAGCGCTCACTTCTAACCAGATGATCGCACCCTCCATCTGGATCGATCCGAAGAGCGGCAACAACTATTTCCTGACCGTGATGTATCGCGAAGATCAGGTCGAGTCCATCAGTGACCTGAAGGCGATCCCCCTGCATGGAGCCGGCATCACCCAGCCCACACGCCTCGACATGGTGGCGAACATTCAGCAGTTCGACGCACCGACCGAAATGGACCACACTCAGATTCGCCGGGTCATGGACATCTACGTCCGTCCACAAACCGAGGACCTGGGACGCATCACGAAAGCCATCGAAGGCATCGTGCATCGCGCCGCTCCGCCCGAAGGGGTCGATGTCACCCTTGCAGGCAGCGTGAACTCGATGTACGCCTCCTTCCACAGCTTCGCCATTGGATTGACGTTGTCCGTCCTGCTCCTTTACCTCATTCTGGTGGCGCAGTTCCGCTCGTTTCTCGATCCCGTCATCATCCTGCTCGCTCTGCCTCCCGGCATCACTGGTGTTCTAATCGCCCTGCTCCTCTGGGGCACCACGCTCAACGTCATGTCCCTCATGGGCGTTGTCATGCTGGCCGGCATTGTGCTGACCAACAGCATCCTCATCGTCGAGTTCGCTCATCATCTGCTGAAAGAAGGCAGGAACGTCCGTGATGCCATCGTCACCGCCTGCCGAGTCCGGCTTCGTCCGATTCTCATGACCTCTCTGGCTACCCTCATCGGCCTGCTGCCCATGGCTCTTAAGCTGGGTGAAGGAAGCGAAGCCTACGCTCCCCTGGCCCAAGCTTTGATCGGTGGACTCGCTCTTTCCGTGGTTCTGACAATTTTTCTGGTTCCAGCGGGATTCTACCTGGCTTATGCGACGCGGCAGGCATGATTGCCTCCTCCGCGGCATGCGGATGCATCCGCTTGCAAAGCGATTCGTTCAAGTCGGCTAAAGGCACTTTTAGGGCGGCCATCAGTACGCTTTAGATTCAACTGGTTGCACATTCCGCACGGAGCGCCAGGGACAGATAATGATGGTCGTCAATTGTTTTCAGTCGTTTAGCCTATGCTTTGACAGTTGGCATAGGGAGATTGCGGCTTGGCCGGCAGGCACGGGCAGAGATTGGGTTCCCGAACAAAGCAGGAAAAGGACACGGCGTGAGACCCGCAACAGGAAGGTGGCGCTTTGAACGGCGGCGCGCAGCGCACCGCATCCTGCTATAAGGATCGCCGCGAGCCCGCGATGAGGATGTCCACCAGTCGGCGCGCGCTCTGCTGCCAGTCGGGGCCGGAGCCCACGTGAGAGACGCCGATCAGGGCCCGGAGCAGATCGGATGCGTCCAGATCCTTCCGGAGATCGCCGCTTTTCTTTGCGCGTTTCACCAGCGCATCGATCGCGCCCTGGACCAGGCCGCGAGACCCTTCATAAAGCCTGGAAGCGCCTCCCCCGACGCTGTTGAGAGCAGGCGCAATGATGTGCTTGGCCGCGATGTGATCGATGAAGAGCAGCATCCACCCGCGCAGGGCGTCGATGGGGGACATCGTCTCGGCGAAACGGTCGCCCGCGGTCGCGAGTTTTTCCACTTCGTTACGATAGACGCCCTCGATCAGCGCATCCCGGGTAGGGAAGTGACGATATAAAGTACCGGCTCCGACGCCCGCCTTTTTCGCGATGTCATCCAGGCTGGCATCCGCGCCCTGCCGGGTAAAGGCATCCCTGGCCACTTCGAGAATGCGCTCGCGGTTGCGCAGCGCATCGGTTCGCAGCTTGCGCACCGGCGGCGGGGAGAGTTTTCTGGTCATTTGCGAAATTCCTGCATCCGGAGACGACCTCCGTTTATCTATGGTATACGGAGATTGTCTCCGTTCTAATTCGATGCTGCGAGGACCGTCAATGGCGCATTCGCTCCTGGGCGGCCACCGGCATGCAGGAGGAAATGGCAATGTCCCAGGAAATGAATCGCGCCGGCAGCTTTACCTTCCCCGGCACCGATCGCACTGTCAGCCGCATGGGCTACGGCGCTATGCAGCTTGCCGGCCGGGACGGCGACAAGTTGGTATGGGGACCTCCTCGGGACGTCGACGGCGCGGTGGCCGTTTTGCGTGAGGCCATTGCTGGCGGCGTCAACCACATTGACACGGCTGATTTCTATGGTCCGCATGTCACCAATCAGATCATCAGGAAGGCGCTCTTCCCCTACCCCGACGATCTGCTGATCGTGACGAAAGTCGGTCCGCGGCGTGGGGAAGACGGGTCGTGGCTCCCGGCTCTCTCGCGGGACGCGCTGACGGCGGCCGTTCACGACAATCTGCGCAATCTGCAGCTGGAAGTTCTCGATGTGGTGAACCTGCGCGCCATGTTCAGCCGGCATGGGCCGGCGGAAGGTTCAATGGAAGCGCCCCTGACCATCCTCGCCGAGCTGCAGCAGCAGGGGCTGATTCGGCATATCGGCGTGAGCAACGTGACGCCGGCACAGATCGCCGAAGCGCGGCGCATCGTTCCCATCGTTTGCGTTCAGAACCACTACAACCTGGCGCAACGCGCCGACGACGCGTTGGTCGCCGAGCTGGCTCGCGACGGCATCGCCTGGGTTCCGTACTTTCCACTGGGCGGATTCACGCCGCTGCAGTCGGGAGTTTTGTCTGCAGCCGCATCGCGGCTCGAAGCCACGCCCATGCAGGTGGCACTTGCGTGGCTTCTGCAGCGTTCGCCCAACATCCTCGTGATTCCCGGAACCTCTTCCGTCGTCCATCTTCGCGAAAACCTGAAGGCATCGAGCCTGCAGATACCCGCGGATGTGCTGGCTGAGCTGGACGCCGTGGCGGGTCAGCCGGCCGAGGCTTCCGTCACCCGCCATTAACCAACGCTTCCACGGTCAGAATTCGAAAGTTCAGGAAAGGGAGATTTCCATGCGTGTTTTCGTTACAGGTGCAACAGGGTTCATCGGTTCGCGCGTCGTCCGGGAGCTGATCGGCGCAGGGCATCAGGTGCTCGGCCTCGCGCGCAGCGAGGCGGGAGCCGCAGCCCTCACCGCCGCCGGCGCTCAGGTGCAGAGAGGCGATCTTGACGATCTGGAAAGCTTGCGCAGCGGTGCGTCGCGGTCCGATGCCGTTATCCACACCGCTTTTCAGCACGAGTGGTCGAGGTTCGCGGAAAGCTGCGAGCTGGACAGGCGCGCGATCGAAACCATCGGCGCCGTGCTCGCGGGATCCAGCCGTCCGCTCATCGTGAGCTCCGGAGTGGGAGTGGCTCAGGGCCGTGCCGCTACCGAGGACGATCCGCCGCTTCCGGCTTCTCCCTCCCTTCCGCGCGTATCGGAGGTGACCGCGGTCGCGATGATGGAGCGCGGCGTGAGCGCCCAGGTGATGCGCCTGCCGCAGGTTCACGACACGGTCAAGCAGGGCCTCATCACCCCTGTCATTGCGATCGCGCGTGCGAAAGGTGTCTCTGCATATGTCGGCGATGGGCTTAACCGCTGGCCTGCCGCTCATGTCACCGATGTTGCCCGGCTCTACCGGCTAGCCCTGGAGAAGGGCACTGCGGGGGCTCGGTATCATGCCGTCGCCGAAGAGGGTGTGCCTCTGAAAGACATCGCCATCGCCATCGGCCGTGGCCTGAAGATGCCCGTCGTTTCCATCCCGCAGGAACAGGCACAGGAGCACTTCGGCTTCCTTGGGTTCTTCGCGGGAAGAGACGCCTACGTCTCCAGTGCGCAGACCCGGGCACGGCTCGGATGGAGTCCAACCGGCCCATCGCTGCTCACCGACCTCGGCAACATGGACTATTCGCAACGCTGAGCCGGCCAGCGCCAGTCATCCAGGGAGACGCATCATGACCAACAGGATTGCCATCATTACCGGCGGAAGCCGCTCTGCGCCCCTCTCCGGCGAGAATCGCTGGGTCAACGGACAGCGAATCGAAGTTTCCGCCGGGATGGCGCTCCAGAAAATCCGGAAGTAATTCGCCCGGGAGATCGGCCAGACGCGACGTGTCGTCTGCCGCATGGCGAACTCGCCGTTGATGCGCTGGTAAGACCCCGGCAAAACCCTGGCAGGTAATCGGTGGCCGCGCGCGGCGCCTCTTGCTGGCTGCCTGAAGGCAGCCAGCCGCTTCATCATTGGGATTCCGCAGCTCCAGAGAAAGGTAGGTCGACCGTGATGGGGGGATGGTCTGACAGGCGGTCCGGCGTGGCCTGGTTCAGCGCACGCATCGTGCGCGGGAAGGCCGGCGCGAAGACCCAGGGCTGACCGGCGCGGCGCGGGTCGTTTGTATAGGCTTTGACGAAGATCCAGTCGAGCTTGAATCGGCCAACCACGCCGCCGTAATCGCGGGCGAAGGCATAGGTGGGAACGAAGCCTTTACGGGCGCGTTCGTTGCTGTCGGCCAGCGTGCCTCCGCGACCATTGAGAGTCCGGCTGGCTTCGCCCCGAAAATCGAAACTACTCCCATCCGCGAAGCGGAATCTCTCGATCGTGCGGAAAAGGGGCTGCTCCCCGTTTTTCCAGACCACCGGCACATGGAAGGCGGTGGGATCGTTGTAAGCGTGGAAATAGCGGACCGGAACCAGCACGTGCTGCCAGATGCCAAGAGGGTGAAACCAGGAAATCGTCTGCCCGATCCAGAACTGGTAGTCTCCCACCCGGCTCATGATTTCGTTGCGTACTGAGGTGGGGGTGTTGGTTCGGCCGGTGGTGTTGAGATCGCCCGCGAGAATCACGGGATTGCGGATGGGCTGGATTTCCGCCAGCAGAGCACGCATCTGGCGGAGCCGGCAGGCCGGCGCGCAGCGGTTTTCCAGATGCGCAGCAACGACGGTTACCTGACCTTCGGGAAGCGAGGGGACCTCGAGGTCGACAATCATCGCCATACGGCCGCCCTGGCGGATCTCGCGATCGATTCGTTCGCCGAAGAGCCGCTGCACGGTCCAGCGCCTGCCTTTCTCGAGGCGCGCGGCCTGCTCGACTTCTTTTCCGTACCAGTCGTAGCAAACCGGGAGGCGCACAATCCGTGCGCTGCGGATCGGGTAACGGCTGAGAACCGCCGTGCCATGCAGACCAAGGTAGCGCTCGGGATCTGCGTGCAGATCGTTCGCTAACCGGCGGGTCTCGCCCGGGTCGGGCAGCTGCACCGCCTCGGTACCGAGCGCGAAGATGGGGTCGACTTCGACAAACTCCACTGCATAGGCGGAATTCATGTGCAGTGCCGAGGCCAGGTCCGCGGTCACATTCCGGTACTGGGTGCGCTTCATTCCCCAGTCGGCCTCATTGAGGACCAGCACATCGACCCCCTGCAGCGTGGTCAGCTCCGAGAGGATGGCTTCGCGCCGCGATGGGCTCAGGCGGTCTGTTCCCGTCAGATCTTCGAAGGCGCGCGTGTCGGTCAGGGCGGCTCGGATCGGATCCAGGTTCAGCCCGCGCTCGATGTTCCACAGACCGACCCGCAGAGTGGCAGCATTTTGTGCCCGGAGATCGGTCCCGGCGACCCGGCTCGCGTCGTTATGGATGAAGGGAGTCTCGAGAAGGGTGCGCAGGTGCGCGCCGAGAGGGCCGGCAGGATGCGCGGCGCGGGAGAGAGCCACCAGCTCGGCAAACGAGAGCGCGGGAGGCGCCTGATCGGCAGCGGCAGGCGGCCGGGAGATCAGGTTCTGTGAGCAGGCGGGCGCGCAAACCAGGAACACAAAGGCCCACCAGGGCATCCACGCTCTCATGCCGCACCGCTCAGCCGCGCCGTCCGTTCCTCGTCGGACGCGCGCGACTGGGCAGGCGACGGCTCCGGCAAAGCCCCGGCTCCGCGATCCAGCCAGCGGAAGGCTGCGCGTACAAGGAAGACGTTGAGCGATATCGAGAACAGGGACGCGGCGATCATGGCGCTGAAGACCTCTTCGCTGACCAGACCGGAGGACCGCGCGGCCTGTACAAGAACGAAGGACAACTCTCCGATCTGGGTGAGGCCGGCGGCGACCACCACGGCGGTGCGGAGCGAATAGCGGAACAGACGCACCACGACGCCCCACACGAGAAACTTCCCGATGACGATCAGAGCGAGCAACAAGCCCAGCAGCGGCAGGTTGTGGACCAGCGTTTGCGGGTCAATCAGCGTCCCCAGGGAGACGAAGAAGAGCGCCACGAAGGCGTCGCGCAGCGGTATGAGCTGCGTATAGGCGTCGTGCAGGTCTTCGAGGCCGCTGATGGAGAGGCCGGCAAGAAAGGCGCCGAGTGCAACTGAAAATCCGACTGCCTCGGCCAGGGCCGCGGTGCCGAGACAGACGGCAATCGCCGTCAGCAGAAACAGCTCTGCGTTGCAGGTAGCCTTGACCTTCCGCAGCAGGCGCGGGATCACCTTGATGGCGGCGAAGGTCAGCGGGACGAGCAGCAGCAGCGCTTTTCCCAGAACCCAGACCGCCTGCACGAGCTTTCCTTTGTCGGGGCTGCCGAGGATGGGCATGACCACCGTCATGCAGATGACAGCGAGATCCTCGACCAGGGTAATGCCGACCATCACCCGTCCATAGGTTGCGGTGAGCCGGCCGCCGTCGGTGAGCAGGCGGGCCATCACCATGGTGCTGGCCACAGACACACCTGCTCCGATGACCAGCGCTTCGGAGAAACTCCATCCCGCGAGCTCGCTCGCCGCAATCGCCAGGCCGAGGGTGGCCAGAATGCCGAGCGGGGCGCCGATGAGAGCGACCCACTTCACACGCAGCAGGTCGCGGATCGAGAACTCAAATCCGATGGAGAACATCAGGAGGACCACACCGACTTCGGCGAAGACCTCGAAAGAATGCACGTTGGAGAGGTGCGGCCCCGGTGTGAGGGGGCTGATCACCAGCCCGCCCAGCACGAAGCCGAGAATGAGCGGCAGGCGCAGTCGCCAGGCGATCGCCCCGCCGCAGCCCGCCGCCAGAAAGATATAGGTGAGGTCGCGAAACAGAAGCGGATTGGGTTGCATGGTCGTTTCTCCGATCGCCGCGTCGAGGACGCGGATTTCCGCGCTCAGCGGCTGGCCCGCGGTTGCGGGGTCTCCTGGGCCGACGGCTGCAGGGAAGCGGTGACAATGTATCGCTGAGGAGCGCGGCCCAGGTAATGGAAGGGATAGCAGGTGACCAGGGTGAGCGAGGGCACAGAGCGGGGATCGAGAACCGCAACGTTGTCCGGCATCACGACCTGGGTCTTTTGGACGATATAGGTCCGGACTCCTTGCGGCGTTTCCAGTTCGATGGGGTCGCCGAGTCGCAGCTTTCCCAGACCGCGAAAGAAGCTGTCGCGGTGAGCGGCGATGCCGATGTTGCCGGCCTCTCCGGGCAGCGCGGTTCCCTCGATGCGTCCGGCGGCGTGGTTCAGTGTCAGCGAGTCGGTTCCGTCGAGAACCGGCACGTCCAGATGAATGCGAGGGATGCGAAGCACGGCCAGCGGCACGCCGGCGGAGTCGATGGCGCGGCCGTTTTCCTGGGCAGAGGCCTCGTCTCCGGATTCGATGGAGCGATCGTCAGGCAGAGTCGCGGTCGCCGGGGGGCGGCCCGCCGGAAAGGCATCCAGCAGGAGGCGGGATGTGAAATGGCGATCGATCTGCGCGGCCACATACACAGCGAGCAGGGCAATTCCGGTCACCAGCAACCCCACTTCGATCCAGGTCCGGAGCGAACCTGCTGATCGCGGCGCTGCGGAGGGCTGCGGCGGATTGGCTCGGTGACTGCGATCGGGCATGGCGGTGTCTCCTTCCGGCCGGCTCACGATGCCAGCTGCTGACGCCGGATTTCGTGGTGAGCTTGCAGGGACGCGCCGAGGCGGGTCCGCGCGCGGAAGAGGCGTGATTTCGCGGCGCTGACCGAGATCCGGCACAGTTGCGCGGTCTCCTCCACGGAATGCTCTTCCAGAGCATGCAACAGCAGCGGGCGCCGCAGCAGCATAGGCAGCCGGTCGAGGTGTTCGTGGAGGCGAGCTACTCCCTCACTGCGGACGGCAAGCTCCTCCGGCCCGGGACGGGGATCGCCAGGGGCGGCTGCGGCAGCGGAGCTGCCGTCCTCACCCTCTCCTTCCAGCGGCGCCGTGGCCCGCGTCCGCCGTTTGCGCAGAATCATCAGCGACGAGTTGATGGCGATGCGCGTAAGCCAGGTCGACAGCGTGGACCGGCCGTCAAAATCGCCGATGTGGGTGAGAGCGCGGAGAAAGGTGTCCTGCAGAGCATCCTCCGCGTCCTCGCGGCTGCGGGTGATTCGCCACGCAATCGAAAGCAGCCGGCGGGACTGCGCAGGCCACAGCTCTTCCAGCAGGCGTTGGTTATCTCCGGACGCCGCGGTGTTGCGCGGGCGTGCCTGCGGTGGATTCTCGTTCCATGCCGTCATGGGAAGCTTCTCCTCAGACGCGCCGCCGAACCGAAGTTGCAGCGGCGCGGTTGGGTGTTGGTGCTCAGGGCCGGCCCTGGAGCTGGTTGCGGGCCTGCTGCTCGCCGGGCACCCAGACTGCTTCAGGTGCGGCCAGCCGAACGCCCGCCAGTTCCGTATTCAGACGAACGGCCTGCAGGCCGGGCTTTTTGCCGGACGTCGCAGAAAAGCTGAGCAGGTACTGGTTGCTGAGCGCCTTGTCCAGGCGATTCAGGTAAGGCGCCAGGCTCACCGGATCGGCGAGCCCGAGGTAGTACGCCTCCCCGCCGGTCTTCGCCGAGAGCCGGGTCATATCGTTTTGTCCGCTCGTCGCCGTCCAGTAGCTGCGGTGCCAGCGGCCGGCTCCAGGCACGTAGATCGTGTGGATGACTGTGCCGGTTCGCTGCGCCACGCTGCTCGCGCTGTCGACGTCGGGGTTCAGGTGCAGGCCCTGCCACAGATGCCGCCCGTTGCGGCCGGCACGGTCGACGCCGTCGGTGAGCATGACGATCTCGCGCCGGTTATCGGAGACCGGCCAGCGCTTCATCAGACTGTTGACCGAGAGCCAGGGACTGCCGTACGCCCCCGGGCTTCCCATTGGCAAACGAAGGGCCCGAACCGCCCGCGCATGGTCCAGGGTCAGATCCTGCGCGACCTGAACGGCGCCGTTTCGCATGTATCCGATGCCGACGGCGGTTGAGGGTGGCTGGCGGCGAATGAAGTCATCGAGGTCGCCAAGGTGCGAGCCGAGGCGTGGATCGGAAGCGTCATCGATCAGAATGAACAGCTCCAGTCCGGCCCGATCCCCCCGGGCGGCGACCCATTCCGTTATCGGCAGTCGGTCGCTGCCCTGGCGGACGACGACATCCTGCAGGCTGATCGGAGGCATCCGCTTGCCGTCGTCGACGCTCGCGGTCACAGTTGTGGTGACCTGGACGGCACTGCCGCCCCGCGCACCCGCCGCCGCATAGAGCGAGGGGAGCGCGCTTGCGCAGACGGCAAGGACTGCGGTCCAGGGATAGATCCACTTCGTTCCTTTGAATTTCATGACAGGCTCCTCGGACGATAGACGTCCTGATGTTCTCCATGCCCGGACCGGCTGCGCTGCAATCCTCCCGTGGAGTCGCAGCTCCTGATTCCGGCGCCGGCCGGGCGCGCAGAACGGGTTAGGTGGTGCTCGCTTTTCGGACCATCCGCAGACCAAAACCAAGCGCGATGGCGATGAGGCCGAGAGCCCCGATCAGGGGAAGGGGACTGGCGGTCTGGGGCAAAGTCGCCTGGGCCCACGCATGTTCCGCGGTCACATTGCCAATCGGAGTGGGTTCGGGGGTCAGCTCTACCGGCAGCTTCGGGAAGAGGAGCACGCCGACGAGCCGGGGAAGAGGCGGAGGCGGAGCCTCGCCCACCATCGTCCTGTTTTGGGAGACGACGGTGTGCTCGTCGTCGGTGACGATCGTGGCCTCGAATTTCATGCCGGGCCGGAGATCGTGCGCCGTCTTCTCCTGGCCATTGACGAAGAACTTCGCGTCGCCAGGGATGCGGAAGACCTGGTTCTTTCCATCCGGCAGCGAGACAATCACCGAGTTCGGCGCGCTCACATGCCAGACTTTGCCTTTGATCGTCTGCACCGAGTTGAC
>Ga0335073_10004741_pt1 | contig 19042 bp, 14 predicted proteins | sample Lox_Sample_22_FD_207093 | JGI IMG/M metagenome (GOLD analysis project Ga0335073, IMG submission 207093) | Soil microbial communities from Loxahatchee National Wildlife Refuge, Florida, United States - Lox_Sample_2.2 | ecosystem: Environmental > Terrestrial > Soil > Wetlands | place: USA... | reverse complement strand
TTCTCCATCATCCTCCTCATCAGCTCCCTCGCTGCCGGACTGCTCGGCGCGCTCAGCGGTCTCGGTGGTGGTGTGGTCATCGTTCCCCTGCTCACCGTCATCTTTCACGTCGACATCCACTACGCCATCGGCGCATCCCTGGTGTCGGTCATCGCAACTTCCTCCGGTGCAGCGGCCGCTTACGTCCGCGAGGGCTTCTCGAATATCCGCATCGGCATGTTTCTCGAAATCGCTACGACCCTCGGTGCCCTCGTCGGCGCATGGCTCACCACGCGCGTCCCGACCCATGCCATCGGTGTGGTCTTTGGCATGGTACTGCTCTACTCCGCCTACACAGCCCTCCGGCACCATCGCGAGATCATCACGCAGCGCCCCGATCCGCTTGCTCTGCGGTTGCGGCTTCAGGGCACGCTACCCACCGGCCCGGACACCCATCAGGATTACGTCGCGCAGCGCGTGCCGGCCGGCTTCGGGCTGATGACGCTCGCCGGAACGCTCTCCGGCCTGCTCGGCATCGGCTCCGGCGCAGTCAAAGTCATCGCCATGGACCAGGCCATGCGCCTGCCCTTCAAAGTTTCAACCACCACCAGCAACTTCATGATCGGCGTCACCGCCGCAGCCAGCGCCGGCCTTTACCTGCGCAGCGGCTACCTCGCGCCCGCCCTCGCCATGCCGGTCATGCTCGGCGTTTTGGTCGGATCGCTCATCGGATCCCGCCTGCTGGTGCGCGTTCACGTGCGCACCCTCAAGATTGTCTTCGCTCTCGTCATCGTCGCGCTGGGCGTTGAGATGATCATCAACAGCCTGCGAGGTGCTCTGTGATCTGGCCGACCCAACACCAACCCCACCAGCCGCCAGCCGCGCCCGGCCCGTGGACCGATCAGCGCATCGAGATCTGGGTCGGCGTCATGCTTCGCACCGGCGTTATGCTGGCGGCCGCCATCGTCCTCTTCGGCGGCATTCTCTACTTAGCCCACAATCACGGGCCCCGGCCCGATTACAGCCACTTCGCCGCCGAGCCCGCCCACCTCATCACGTTCTCCGGCATCCTGCATGGCGTCGCCGCGCTCAACCCCGAAAGCATCATCATGCTCGGTCTGCTCGTCCTCATCGCGACACCCGTGGCACGCGTCGTCATGTGCATCGTCGGTTTTCTCTTCGAGCGCGACCGCCTCTACACCGTGGTCAGCACCATCGTGCTCCTGATCCTGCTCTACAGCCTCTTCCTGCACAAATAGCGAAATCGGCTGTCAGGTCACGCTACCGGCCACCGGCCACAGGCTACCGGCTGCTTTTAGACCGGCGCCAGAATTCTCACCACCACAAAAATCGCCACACCCAGAAAAAACACCAGCGCCATACGAACGCCAGGTTCGCGATTCACCTCCGGCACCAGGTCCGTGGCCGCCACGTAAATCGCCACGCCGGCCGATAGCGGCAGCCCCGCCTGCACCCAGCGCGGCAACAAACCGATGATCAGCACGCCCGCAATCGTAGCCAGCGCCAAAGCCGTCGCCGAAATCACCGCCGTGCGCCGCGTCTGCCCCGATGCCAGCATCACCGACGCGATCGTGAACCCCTCCGGCACCTTGTGCAGAATGATCGCGACGAAAATCAGCCAGCCCAGCGTGTTCGACAGCACAAACCCCGACGCAATCGCCACGCCGTCAAAGAACGAATGCGCCGCCAGCCCGCACAGCACAGACCATCCCGTCCGCCGATGCAGAAACTCGTGCCCATGCGTCTCCTCGCCAAAATGAAAGTGTGGCGTGATCGTGTGCTCCAGCAGATGAATGGCGCAGTACCCGGCCAGCACCAGCGCCGGCCCCCACAACGGCGAAAAGTGCACGCTCTCCGGCACCATGTCCAGGATCGCCACCGCCATCATGAAACCCGCGCCCAGCGCGATCGCATAGCGCAGATAGCGCGCCGTCCAGTTGCGCTGCACCAGCACCACGCCACCGACAATGTCGGCAACCGCAGCCAGCGTTCCAAGTGCGAGCGCAAGAATCATCGCGAGCCCTGCTCCGCCGACCGCTTCATCGCCGACCGGATCATCGCTGACCGCTTCATCGCCGACCGCTCCTCAGCTACCCACTGTGCCTGATATGCAGCACGTCGCCATCCTGCACAAGATAGTCCTTACCTTCCAGCCGCAGCGTCCCCTGCGATCGCGCCACCGCTTCCGATCCCGCCGCCAGCAAAGTGTCCCAGTGAATCGTCTCAGCGCGGATGAAGTGCTTTTCCAGATCGCTGTGGATCGCGCCCGCCGCCTCCTGCGCTCGCGAATTCGCCGGCACCGTCCACGCGCGGCACTCGTCCTCCCCAACCGTAAAGAAGCTGATCAGCCCGAGCAATTCGTAACTGCGTCGGATCAGCCGCACCAGCCCGCTCTCCTTCAATCCATACGACCCCAGAAATTCCGTCGCTTCTTCATCGTCCATCTCGGCCAGCTCCGCTTCCACTTTCCCGCAGAACGCCGTCGCACCGGCATTGGGCCGCGAAGCCAGCTCTGTCAGCCCATATTTCGCTGCCGCAGCTTCAAGATCCGCGCCCAGGTTCGTGCTCTCCCCCACATTCACGGCGTAGAGAATCGGTTTCTGCGAAAGGAACATGAAGCCGCGGATCAGCTTCTTTTCCTCAGCACTCATCTCCAGTTCGCGCAGCGGCTGCTCTGCCTCCAGCGCCGCTTTCGAGCGGAGCAGCAGTGCCTGCTCCTTTTCAAGCTCAGCGGTCTTCATCTTCTTCAGGTCTTTCTCCAGCCTTTCCAGCCGCTTCTCCACCTGCGTCAGGTCGCTCAGCATCAGGTCGAACTCCACGCTCTTCGCGTCGCGCAGCGGATCAACCGCGCCCACGTGAGCAATTGAATCGTCCTCAAACGCGCGCAGCACGTGAATCAGCGCATCGACATTGCGCAGGCTCGTGAGAAACGCCGTTTCCTTCAGCGCCTCCTGCCCAATCGCAGCCACGTCCGCGTACTCCACCGTAGCGTGGATCAGCTTCTTCGGGTTGTACAGCGCGGCCAGCCGGTCCAGCCGGTCATCAGGAACTTTAGCAACGCCCAGATGCGCCTCGCGCGGGTTCGAATACCCGCCTTCGACTTTCACCCGCGTCAGGATCTGGAACAGCGATGTCTTGCCCACCTGTGGCAGGCCGATAATGCCGGTTTTCATGATCGATTCCGTTAAGAATTTTGGCTGCAAAGCCAATCTTCGATCATAAATGGCGCCGCTCGATTGAGCGGATCAGGCTGCGGCCGGCCGTCGTGGTCCCGGCACCAGCCACAGCAGTAAGCTGACCAGCAACACAACCGCACACCATCCGAACCAGTCGCCCCACATCTGAAACAACGTGCCATCGTGACCCGCCGGAACAGAGGCAAGAACCGTGGCGAACGGCGCAGAGTTGCTCCTTGCTTCCGCGAGAACGCGCCCGCGGTCGTCGGCCACAGTCATAAAACCCCCCCGCGCCGACCGCACCAGGCTGAAGCCGTCTTCCACAGTTCGCATCACCGCCTCATGCCCGTGCCAGAATGCGTCCACCTGGAAATCCCACGCCGGGGCCAGCAGCAGGCCCACGCCCGCGCGTCCATAATCGCGTGCCGGGTTAGTGAAGTCGAGATCCTTGCAGATGGCCGCACCCCATGTCTGCCCAGTGTCTTTGCCCGGTGCGGCAAACGAGACCCGTGAAGTGCCTGGCGTGAAGACATTCTCGAACGGCGGCAGCAAATGCTCCTTGCTGTACCCCCGCACCGCGCTGTTCGGCGTGAAGATCCGCGCTTCGTTGTGTCGTATCGCCCCCGACACGTGGTTCGTGCCAATCACCAGCACCGCGCCGGTGCTGTCGGCGACTCTCTGAAAGATGGCGTCAACTCCCGCAGTATTTGGATCGACAATAACCGCCAGATCCTCGGGCATAACGACGACCTGCCCGCCCCGCGCGGCAAGCTCCTGCGCCTGCTCCGCATATTGCTCGAACAGTCCCAGCGCCGGCGCGCCCGGACCCGCGATTCCATGACTCACATCGGAAGCCACCAGCCCAACGCGAACCTCGGGCCCCGCTTGACGGCCACCCAGCCGCACAGCCCCGAAGATGAGCACCGCACCAACCACGCCCAGCGTAGCCCCCAGGACGCGCACCGCCCGCCCTCGTTCCGATCCCCATAAGTGAATCCCCAGCGCCAGCCCTGCTGAAAAAAGCATCAGCACAAATCCCATGCCCCACGGCCCAGCCAGCGACGCCAGCTGCAGGAACGGCAGAAAGTTCAGCTGCGTGTACGCAATGCTTCCCCCGCTGCCGTGCGGCCACAGCAAATTGCGAACAAACTCAAAGCTCACCCACCACGCCGGAAGCGCCAGCCAGGCTGCCCACACCGCCCCGCGCCGCCCCAGCGCCCGCAACAGCAACACGCCCAGAGCGAAGACGAGCGCATTCAGCCCAAAGTCCGCTAACCACACGATGTGCGGCGCTCCCAGCAAAGCCAGGTAGCTCCAGAAATTCAGGCACCCCAGCAGCATCGCCAGAAACGCGGCCAGCCCTGCCCGCCACGCCGAACTCCCCAGCGCGTACACCAGCACAGGCACCGGTGCGAACCAGGCCAGAGGCCACCGCGGCTCGAGCCCGTTGCCGAAAAAGACCAGCAGCGCCGTGGCGGCAATCGCAGCCACAGCGGCCATCAGTTCACGCAACTTATTTCCGGATTCCATAGAAATACCTCCGAAACGCCCGATGACACAGGGCGCGAAATTCGTCTTCCGGCATATCAACCCGGCCGCCCACATACAGCATCACCAGCCCCTGCAGCAGCGCACCCGACTCAAACGCGATCTCCCACACGTCGTCTTTCCGAAAAATTCCTTCCTTCATTCCCGCCTCCAGCGCCTCTGCAGAGAACCTCGCCGTCGGCGATCGACCCTCGCGAAAATCCACAGGAAACTGCCGCGCGCCCTCGCGCCGATGCAAAAACATCAGCTCGAAAAGCCGCGGTTTCTCGAGGCCAAAATCGAGAAAGATATCCAGATTGGCCGCCAGTCTCCGTTCAGCGCTCCCTGACTGCGCCGCCGCTCCCAGCCGCGTTGCCAGCTGCGCGAACCCCGCGTCAGCCAGGGCGTTCAGCAGGCCTTCGCGATTGGCAAAGTGCCGGTAGAGCGCCATCGGCGTGATCCCTACAGCCCTGGCCACGCGCCGCATGGTCACTGCCTCGGCGCCGGCGCGATCGAGGAGTCGGCCGGCTGCAGCCGCAATTCTGTCCGATGTCGGAGCCTTCACCATGTATACGGTGTATACCACATCGACGTATACGCTGTATACCTGCCTGGGTTTTGTACCTGGTTCTGTGCCCCCTGCCCCCGATGCTCGCTTCGGAAAAGGCGTCCTGAAGCACCCGTTATTCGCCATCAATGTTGAACGCGTTGATTCTCAGCCGGAAAATTCGCCTCTATTTCCATTGACCCGCTCTGCCTCTCCCGTATCGAATGAAACGTGGGTCACTGCCGTCACCTCGGACGACGGCGCGCAAATCGGACCCCGAACTGCAACCCTTTTGCGGAAGCCGAACTGAATACCGGACAAGCACCAGAGCCGCGCTTCAGCGGCCCGCTTTGTCCCGCGACGCGAGCGCTGGCGAAAGGTATGCAGTTATGACCCTGGGGATCGCGGTCCCTTTTCCGGGCGGTTCGATCCTCTGCGCCGATTCACGGACCGAGGCCAACGACAGCTCGTCAGCCGAAAACGAAGCCGCCCTGATGTCCGTCACATCCGGCAAGCGCATCTTCGCCATCACCTACGCCGCCAAAGATCCTCGCGCCGGCAAAATGCTCGCCTCTGAAATCGCCACCGTTGCCTGCGGCGCCCCCACCCGCCAGGACATCGTGCCCGGCATCAAGCGCGTCATGGGCGACTGGTTCCGCTCCTACGGTGTGGCGCAAATTCCTTCTCTCCAGTTTCTCGTCGCCAGCAACTCCATCGACGACGGCAACGGTCGCGTCCTGCTCTGCGAACCGCCCTCCACCGTCATGGAAACCTTCGGCCCCTGCGTCGTCGGCGCCGCCTCCGGCCCTGTCACCCCGTGGCTCAAAATGCTCGTGTCACGGCCAAACCAACCCGCCAGCCTCCGCTCCACCGTCCTCCGCATGACCTATCTCCTCTACCTCGCCCGCAAATACGACACGACGGTCGGCGAGGATACCGAACTGATTGTCCTCTCCAATCGCGGTTCGTTCACGTATCTCGATCGCAGGGAGATTCGCCAGGCCGAAGGTCTCGGCGAGAAGCTGGACGTCCTGCTGCTCGACGTGGCGCGCCAGGTTCTCACCGCGGAGATGGAACAGAACCCGCAGACCATCGCCGAAGAATTTCTGCGCGGCTACTTCGATGTGATGGAACAAAATCCGCAGACCTTTTTCCCCTCGCTCAACTGGCTCGACAAGGTCACCTCCAGCAACGCGGCTGGCCCCATTCCCGTGCCGGTGCACATGCCGACGGGGACGCTGGGCTGACGCTGCTCCCAAACCCTCAGATCTTCTCCCCACGCCTGCTCACCCTTCTGCCCGCCTCGCGTCCAAAGTGTTACACTTCGTAACATTTGCGACCCAATCCCACAGCAACAACGTAGACTGGCACACGCCCCCCGGCGCTTGAACCCCAAACCTGAAGGCGGCACACATCATGGGCGACTTCCTTGGCGATCTCCGCTATTCCCTGCGCATGCTCATTTCCAACCCCGCCTTCACCATCACCGCGGTGGCCGCACTCGCCCTCGGCATCGGAGCCAACACCGCTATCTTTACCGTGGTCAACACGGTGCTCCTCAAGCCCCTCGCCTATCCCGATCCCGACCGCATCGTTCAGCTCATGAACACAGGCCCCGACGGCAACTTTGCCGTCGCTTCTCCCACCAAATTCAACAACTGGCGCACGCAAACCAGCGTCCTCCAGGACGTCTCCGCGTACGACTTCGGCGGCCCCGGCTTCAACCTCACCGGCGAAGTCCCCGAACAGGTCCACGGCATTCACGTTTCTGAGGCCTACTTCCGCCTCTTCGGCGCACCCGTGATCCTCGGCCGCACCTTCACGCCCCAGGAAGACTCGCCCAACGGCGGCCACGTCGTCGTCATCAGCTACGGACTCTGGCAGCGCAAATTCGGCGGCAACCCGAAAATCGTCGGCACCGCTCTCTCGCTCGGCAATGAGCCCTACACCATCCTCGGCGTCATCGGCCAGCAGTTCCGCTCCGACCCGATCGCAGACATCTGGCTGCCCTTCCAGATCGACCCCAACAGCACCAACCAGGGCCATTTCTTCCTCGCCGCTGCGCGTCTCAAACCTGGCGTCACAATCGCCCAGGCCAATGCGCAAATGAAGCTCGCCTACGATGAATTCCGCCGTCGCTGGACTCTTGCCGATCCTAAAGCCAGCTTCGGCGTGCAGCCGCTGCGCGATTCCATCGTCGCCGATGCGCGCTCCTCACTCCTCGTTTTGCTTGGTGCTGTGGGCTTCGTCCTGCTCATCGCCTGCGCCAACGTCGCCAACCTGCTGCTCGTGCGCGCCACCGGCCGCAAGCGTGAATTCGCCATCCGCGCCGCCATGGGCGCCGGACGCATCCGCATCGTCCGCCAGCTGCTCACCGAAAGCCTTGTCCTGGCGCTCACCGGCGGCGTCCTCGGCCTCATCCTCGGCTACATCGGGGTCCGCGCACTGTTCACCATCGGCACCGCCGATCTTCCCCTCGTCGGTGAAAAAGGTGGCTTCGTCGGCCTCGACTGGCGCGTCCTCCTCTTCACCCTCGGCGTAGCTCTGCTCACCGGAATCCTCTTCGGCCTCTTCCCCGCCATCGGCGCCTCACGCCCCGACCTCAACACCACGCTCAAAGAAAGCAGCAATCGCTCCGGCACCGGCTTCCGCCACAACATCACGCGCTCGCTGCTCGTCATCAGCGAAGTCTCACTCGCCCTCGTGCTCCTCATCGGAGCAGCCCTCCTCATCCGCACCTTCGTCGCGCTGCGCCACGTCAATCCCGGCTTCGACCCCCACAACGTTCTCACCATGGAGATGTCCCTCACCGGCGACCGCTTCCAGAAAACCGCCGCCGTCGCACAGCTCGCTCTCGAAGGACGCGAGCGCGTCAACGCCATCCCCGGCATAGAATCCTCCGCTTCCACCTGCTGCCTCCCGCTCGAAGGCGGCTTCGGCCTGCCCTTCGACATCATCGGCCGCCCGCACGGTAAAGATCCCAACACCGGCGGCGCAGGCTGGATGAATACCTCGCCCGGCTACTTCGCCACCTTCCACATCGCGCTCCGCGGCCGCGACTTCACCGATCAGGACACCGGCTCCGCGCCCCTGGTCGTCATCATCAACGAGACCATGGCAAAAAAATGGTGGCCGAAAGAGGATCCCATCGGCCAGCAGATCGTCATCGGCAAAGGCGTCGGCCCGCAATTTGCCGAGAATCCGCGTCAGATCGTTGGCATCGCCGGCGACATCCGCGACGGCGGCCTCAACCGCGATCCGCGTCCGCTGATGATCGTTCCCCAGGCTCAGGTCACCGACGGCATGACCGCACTCAACGCCGGCATCGGCCCCATCGCATGGATCGTCCGCACCCACGGCGACCCGCATCAATATATATCCTCCGTCACCGAGCAACTGCGTCAGGCCAGCGGCGGCTTTCCCGTTGCCCGCGTGCGTCCCATGACCGAAGTCGTCTCCAGCTCGACCGCTCGCGAAGACTTCAACATGTTGCTGTTGACCATCTTCGGAGCCTCCGCGCTCATCCTCGCCGCCATCGGCATCTACGGCCTCATGGCCTACTCCGTGCAGCAGCGCACCCAGGAGATCGGCATCCGCATGGCGCTCGGTGCCGACCGCTCCCGTATCCGCTCCCTCGTCGTCTGGAACGGCATGCGTCTGGCCCTCGTCGGCGTCGCCATCGGCATCGCCGCTGCCTTCGGCCTCACCCGCTTCATCGCCAGCTTCCTCTTCGGAGTCAAAACCTGGGATCCCTTCGTATTTGTAACCGTCCCGGTCGTCTTATCTGCTGTAGCGCTCCTTGCTGTCTGGATGCCCGCCGGCCGCGCCTCGCGCCTCGACCCGCAACGAGCCTTGCGGATCGAGTGAGCCGGTTCACTCGTCCTTCGGCAGCACCAGATAAACCAGTCCGAATCGCGTTTTGCCATCTGGCTTGTCGCTGTCGATCGCGACGATACGGAACTGCTTCGGCGTTCCCGCGCGCAGTTCATGATCTTTCGATGAATCGGCGCTGCCGTTCACCTCCAGATGGCCGCCCTGCTCATCTGAGCACGTCAGCCCGCTGCTTGCCCTCCCAGGTTCACCCACCGGTTTCCCATGCATGCATTCCAGCACGTCGCCGTATCGCGACAGCGGCTTCCTGTAGAACTCCAGAATCTTGTCTGGCGCATCCTGCGTGGTATAGTTCACCGCCATCAGGTCGAAATGAAAACTGTTCAGGACCAGCCCGAGATCCGCCGAAGAATTGTCCTTGTCCTGATAGATTTTCGCTCCGGGATATGCAGGCAGTCCGATCTTCGCCGCCGTGGCGCGGCCGTTGGCATGAACGTTGAGGTTGAAGTCTGAATTCTGAGCAAAACCCATCGTGCCGCTGGCTGCGAACACTACGGTGAGGCACCAGAGTCGGAATTGGCTGGGCATCGAGGTCCCTCCGGGGATGCCATTACCTACGCTGAGCCCCTTCCGTTAGTTCCTTCCCCGCCGCATCCGGCGTCGCGCAAATTCAACGTACCGCCGCCCAAAGCCCTATTCCGCCCGCAACGCCTCCACTGGATTCACCCGCGCCGCCCTCCTTGCCGGGATGAAACTCGCCAGCAGCGCGAAGCCTCCCAGCACCACAGCTACGCCGCCCAGCGTCGACACATCCCAGGCACGCACACCGAACAGCAGGCTCTTCATCGCCACTGACGCTCCGATCGACAGCCCCAGCCCCATCGCGATGCCGATCCCCGCCAGCAAACCCGCCTCTCGCAGCACCATCCGGTGCACCGCGCCACGCTGCGCGCCCAGCGCCATCCGCACGCCAATCTCGCGCGTCCGCTGGCTCACCGAATACGCAACTACCCCATACAGCCCCACCACGCCCAGCACCAGCGCCAGCACGGCGAATCCGCCCACCAGATAGGCCGACAGCTGATGCAGCACCGCCGTCGGCGACTGGCTGATCTGCTGCTCCATCGTGATCTCGCCGTACGCCCCAAGGTTCGGACTGATCGCGCGCAGCGTCTTCACCAGCTCCGGCAGCAGTGCTCGCTCATCGCCTCTGGTTCGAACGGCAAGAGCAAAGAAATTATCCGGGCCATCGTAAATCGAAAAATACTCCACCGGCAGCGGCTGATCGTCCAGCGCCGCCTCCCTCACGTCGCCCACCACTCCCACTACCTGGCGCATCGACTTCGGTGACAGCTTCGGATCGCCCACCATCTTCCCCAGCGGATCCTCACCCGGAAAATATTTCCTCGCAAATGTCTGGTTGATGATCGTCGTCCGCGGATGATTCTCGTCGTCCTCAGCGGTCATCATGCGCCCTTCAATCAGCTTCGCGCCAACCGTGCGCAGATAACCGGGACCGATATCCCGCTCCATCACATCGTTATGTTCCCCGTGGAATGGCTTCCCAGGAATGCGAATCCAGTCCGTATCGCAGAAACACTGCACCGGCAGATCCGTCGTCAGTCCCAGAGACTCGACCCCAGGCAGGCTCCCCACCCGCGTGTCGATCTCCCGATACAGCGCCTTCAGCTGCTCCGGTTTCTGCCCTGCCGGATCGGTCATCATCAGCTGTACCGTTGCCAGATGCTCAGGATCGAAGCCGATATCGACATGCAGCAGCCGGTAGAGGCTCTTGCCCAGCAGCCCCGCCCCCGCCAGCAGCACCATCGCGATGGTGAGTTCGACAACCACGAGATTCGCACCCAGCCTGCGCCAGAATCGCCCTGCCGCCGTCCGCCCGCCTTCGCTCAGCGCTTCATGAATATCGCGTACCGCCAGCCGCAGCGCCGGCGTCAACGCCATCAGCGCCATGGCGAGCAGCGTCACCACCCCCGCAAACACCCAGGTGTGGGCATTCAGCCCTACGTTTTTCAAAAACGGCGCGCCATCCGCGATTTGCTTTGGAAACAGGCTGCGCAACATCGACATCATGACCGCCGCCGCCGCGACGCCGGTACCGCAGCCGGCAACTGCAAGCAGCAAAGACTCGGTCACAAACTGCCGCAGCAGCCGAACCGGTGTCGCCCCCAGCGCGCCCCGCACCGCAATCTCGCGCCTTCGGCTTTCCGACCGCACTAACAGCAGGCTGGCGACATTCACGCATGCGATCAGCAGCAACAAGCCCGCGCCCGCCAGCAGCGTCAGCAGAATCGGCCGAACCTTGCCCACGATCTGCTCCGACAGCGGCTGCACGCTCGCGCTCTGCCCCGCATTCGACCCCGGGTACTGGATCATTAACTGCGCAGCGATTTTCTTTAGATCGGCGCGCGCCTGGTCCGCCGTCACGCCGTCCCGCAACCGCCCTACGCCATCGAGATTGTGGCAGCTGCGGCGCTGCTCGCATCCACTCTTATCCAGCAGCGGCACCCACACTTCGGCGCCGCCCCGCGGTGCGAACGCGAAGTTGCGCGGCAGCACTCCCACAACCGTGTACGGATCGCCGCTCAGCCCGATCTGCTGCCCAATCACGTCCTGCCGTCCGCCAAACCGCGCCATCCACGTGCCGTAACCCAGGATTACAATCTTCGCCCCGCCCGGCTTGTCCTCGCCCGGCCGAAAATCGCGCCCCAGCATCGGCTGCACTCCCAGCGTGTGAAAGAACCCATCGCTCACCCGTGCCGCCGATACCGGTTCTGACACTGTTCCCGTGCGAAGCAGATACCCCATCCCGGTGTAGACGTCCAGCGACTGCAGCGTTGTGTTCATCCGCTTCCAGTCGTCATAGTCGTCACGCGACATATTCGATCGCGGAAACAATGCTGCGCTCTCATCCACATCCACCAGCCGGCTCTGCTGCGCATACGGCAGCGGCTGAATCAGCGCTGCATCCACAAACCCAAAAATCGCCGTGCTCGCCCCAATGCCCAGCGCCAGCATCAGAATCGCCGTCACCGCAAACCCCGGATTCTTCCGCAGCTGTCGCATCGCGTAACGAAGATCCTGCGCCACCGTCTCCGCGCGGAATCCCACCACCTCATGGCTTCGCTCGCGCATCCGCGTCGCATTCCCAAACTGCCGCATCGCCGCAGCGCGCGCGGACTCCGCCGTCATCCCACCCTCTTCCAGTTCCTTCGCCATTTGCGCCCGATGGAAGGCCATCTCCTCATCCAGCTCGGTGGCAAACGTCTCGCGCCCCAACAGCAGCTTCACCTTTCGCCAGAAATATCCCGCGCCTTTCATCCCGCCTCCTCCGCGTCGCGCAGCACGCGCCCCATCGCCTCCACCATTCGCTCGAACTTCGACAGCTCAATCCCCAGCTGCTTCCGCCCTGCAGCGGTCAGCGTGTAGTAGCGCGCCCGCCGGTTCGTCTCGCTGGTCTTCCATTCCGCCTTCACCCACCCCTGCAGCAGCAGTCGCTGCAGCGCCGGATACAGCGATCCCTCCTCCACCGTCAGCACATCGTCCGACGTGCGCCTGATCGACTGCGCGATGCCGTACCCGTGCAGCGGCGCCCGCTTCAGCGTTTGCAGGATCAGCAGGTCCAGCGTCCCAGGCATCAGTTCAGGTTTAGCGGCCATGATGCCGAACCATAGTCCATCTATGGATAGAGAATCAATGGCTTTGTGACGAGCAGCTCTCCTGGGCAGACACCTACCCTGCACCCTGCACCCTGTCCTTCGGTCACTCTCTCCTTGACAATCTACATATCCCTTCGTCAATGTGTAGAACGTCACAGAGAGAGGCCTATGACTCCCATCGAACGCGCTGACCTGCTGCAGGGCACACTCGACATGCTTATCCTCAAAATCGTCGCCCTTGGCCCCGTCCACGGCTACGGCATCTCCCAGCGCATCCGCCAGATCTCGAAAGAAGTCCTCATCGTTCAGCAGGGCTCGCTCTATCCGGCTCTGCATCGCCTTGAGAAACGCGGCTGGCTCGCCGCCGAATGGGGCGATTCAGAAAACGGGCGCGAGGCGAAGTTCTATCGCCTCTCTGCAAAGGGCCGTCGCCAGCTCGCCGCCGAAGAAGCCACCTGGAACCGCCTCTCCCAGGCCGTCGAGCTCATCCTCGGCGCCGCACGACAGGAGGCCTAACCATGCCCAGGAACAGAACGTACAATAACCCCTTCGGCCGCCGTCCGCAGGACCCGGACTTCGACCGCGAGATCGCTTTCCACATCGACCAGCTCACAACGGACGGCATCGCCGGCGGCCTCTCTCCGCAAGAAGCGCGCCGTCGCGCCATCCTCGAGTTTGGCGGCCGCGAACAGGTGAAGCAGCAGGTCCGCGAAGTTCATACGTCGCACCTGCTCGAAACCATGCTCTTCAATTGCCGCGCTGCACTGCGCTTCCTGCGCCGTTCGCCCTCGTTCTCGGCCGCCGTCATCCTCACCCTCGCCCTCGGCATCGGTGCCAACAGCGCTGTCTTCTCCGCCATCGACGCCGTGATTCTGCGCCCCTTGCCCTACCCGGACGGCGACCAGCTCCTCCAGATCGATCAGCACGACAACCGCAATCACGATACCAATCGCCTCGTCGCCACTACGCGTCTCGAAGACTGGAACCGCATGAATGCCACCTTCACCGCGATCAGCGGCTATTACACCGATGACCTGTCCGAAATCTCCGGCCCTCTTCCTGAAAAGCTCACCATGGGCCTGGTCGCACCGCGCTTCCTCCAGGTTCTGCGCGTCGATCCTCTCCTCGGCCGCGACTTCATTCCCGACGAGCAGCGCTTCGGCGGTCCCTCTGCTGTCATCCTCAGCTATCGCCTGTGGCAACGCCGCTTCCACGGCGATCCCGCGGTCCTCAGCCAGAAACTCCGCTTCGGCCAATACTCATATTCCATCATCGGCGTCATGCCATCCACCTTCGCGTTTCCCAATCGCGACATCGACCTCTGGGCGCCCAGCCCGCCCGACGCACCCTACGCACAGAATCGCGAATCCACCTGGTTCACCGTCATCGGCCGCATGAAACCCGGCATCTCCCTGCCGGAAGCGCAGGCCGATCTCGCCACCGTCCAGGCGCGCCTCGGCCATCAATATCCCAAATCCGATGCCGACCTCCACATCGGCATGATTCCCCTGAAAGAAACCGTTGTCGGCGCCGTGCGCGACTCGCTCTGGCTCCTCTATGGATCGGTTACGTTGCTGCTTCTCATCGCCTGTTCCAATATCGCCGCGCTGCTGCTGGCACGCACCGCCGATCGCGGGCACGAAATTTCCGTCCGTTTCTCACTCGGAGCCTCACGCCGCGCCATCATCGGCCAGCTCCTCACTGAAGTCTCTCTCCTCGCGCTTCTCGGTTCCCTCCTCGGTCTTGCCATCGCCGCCGCTGCCGCGCGCGGTTTCCATCTGCTCGCCAACACCCTGCCGCGCGCGCTGGAAATCGGCCTCAGTCCCGCCATTGTCTTCTACTCGCTCCTCTGCGCCGTCGGCACCACGCTCCTCTGCGGCCTCGTTCCCGCGCTGCGCGGAACCCGCCCCGGCTCCGATTTCGGCCTCGCCCATTCCCTCGCCCAGGGCAGCCGCACCCAGGCCGCCGGCCGCCATCCCCTGCAGTGGTTTCTCGTCGCTGTACAAGTAACACTCGCAGTTACACTTCTCACCGGCGCCGGTCTCCTGCTCCGCAGCCTCCAGCAGCTCCATCGCGTCTCTCCCGGTTTCGATCCCTCCCACGTCCTCACCCTCCAGATCAGCGGCTCCTGGCACGAAACCGCCGACATGGGCGCCCTCAATCGCCGCATCGACCGTACCCTCGACGCCCTCCGCGCCGTGCCCGGCGTCGTCGACGCCGCCACCTCTGCCGACCTTCCCGGCGTCCCCGCCCTCTACCAGGTCCAGGTCTCCCTCGACGGCAGCCGCGATCCCAATCGCAAAATCCTCACCGACGCCAAGTGGGTTTCCGCCGGCTACTTCTCCACTCTCAGCATTCCTCTGCTCTGGGGCGAGGCCTGCAAAGAAGGCCGTCCCTCCACCGATATCCTCGTCAATCGCAGCTTTGTCGACCACTACCTCAATGGTTCATTGGTCGTCGGCCACCAGCTCGCCGACTCCACCGGCAGCGCATACGGCGTCAACGGCCAGATTCGCGGCGTCGTCGGTGATGCGCGCGAGGAAGGCATCAACATCGCACCCACCCCCACCGTCTACACCTGCCTCAGCGCCCCCGATCCCTTCCCCCACGTGCTCGTCCGCACCCATGGCCAACCTATGGCCATGGCCAATGCAATCCGCCGCGCCATCCATCAGCTCGACCCCGCCCGCTCTGTCTACGCTGTCATGCCCCTCCAGGATCATCTCGACGAAGTCTCCGCGAGCAACCGCCTGCGCACCATTCTCCTCGCGCTCTTCGCCGCCACTGCGGTCGCGCTGGCCTCGATCGGCCTCTACGGAACGCTCAATTATCTCGGCCGCATGCGCCGTCGCGAAGTTGGCGTCCGCCTCGCGCTCGGTGCCACCCGTTCCCGCATCGTCTCGCTCTTTCTTCTCCAGGGACTCCGCGTCACCCTCATCGGCTGCATGGCCGGAGTCGCGCTCTCCCTCGCCACCGACCGCCTCGTCGCAGGAATGCTCTACGGCGTCTCGCCGCTCGACCCCGCGACCTACGCCGGAGTCCTCGTACTCAACATCCTCGTCGCCACCGCAGCGTGCCTGCTCCCCGCCTGCCGAGCCGCCCGCGTCGAACCGGTGAAAGTCCTCCGCGAAGAATGAAGCCGCGATCCCCACCCTACTCCCTATTCCCTACTCCCTGCTCCCTGCTCCTCTCAATTCGTCCGTAAAGCCACCAGCGGATCAATCCGCGAAGCTCGCCGCGCCGGCAGGTATCCCGCCAGCAGCGCCACAGCAATAAGCAACGCGATCATCCCCAGGTACGTCATCGGATCCGTCGGCTCGGTCCCGAACAACAGCGACGCAATCATCCTCGCCGCACCGAACGACGCCGCCGTTCCCACCACGATCCCCAGCAGCACCATCCCCAGCGTCCTGCCCAGCACCGTCCGCTGCACGCGCCCCCGCGTCGCACCCAGCGCCATTCGGATGCCAATCTCCTGCGTCTGCCGCGTCACACCATAGGCGATCACTCCGTAGATTCCCAGCGACGCCAGCAGCAGCCCCAGCCCCGCAAAAATTCCTACCAACAGCATGAAGAAGCGCCGCGGCGACACGGCTCGATCGACAATCGTGCGAATCGGCTGAAACTCCACCGCCGGCTGATTCGGATTCAGCTCGCGCAACGTTCGCAGCACGCTCCCGGCCAGCGAGGCCGGCGCCACCCGCGTACGAATCACCAGCTGCGCATCGTTCGGGCCGGCCTGCATCGACGGATAGTAAATCTGCCATCCCTTTTCGGCTTCCACACTCGACGCATGGACATCGTCGATCACGCCCACCACATGCAGTTCCGTCTTGCCGCTCATCAGCACCTTGCCCACCGCGTCCTCGCCCGGCCAGTACGTTCGCGCCGCGGCCGCGTTGATCATCACCACCGGCTCGCTCTTCGGCCCATCGCTCCATTCAAAATCGCGTCCGTGCAAACGCATGCCCATCGCACGAACATATCCCGGCGAGCACACGTAAACCAGCGGTCCCGGCAGTGTTCCCGGAGGAAAGGTCTTTCCCTTGGGCACCGGAGAGCCCCACGCACGATTCGGCCCCAGGGGCAGATAATCGACGATCCCCGCCGCCTCCACTCCAGGCAATGTGCTCACCCGCGCGATCACCTGCTGAAAGATAACGCCTCGTTTCACCGCGCTCTCATCATCGGTGGGCGCTTTGTCGTCATATTCCACTCGCATCGATGCAGCCTGGTCCGGCTGGAAACCAAGATCGATGTCCAGCACCTTCAGAAAACTGCGCAGCAGCAGCCCTGCGCCCACCAGCAGCACGCAGGCCAGTCCCACTTCCACAATCACCAGCGCCGTGCGCACCGCCTCATGCTTGCGCCCCGCGCTCGATCCGTGTCCTGAATCCTTCAGCGACTCCAGCAGATTTCCCGCTGCCATGCGCAGCCCCGGCATCAGCCCGAACAGCACCGCCGCCACCACAGCAATCAGCACCGTCCATCCCAGCGCCTGCGCGTCGATGTGCAGCGTGCTCAGCAGCGGCAGCGCCAGCGATCCCTGATGCGCCAGCCACACCACCAGCCCCCACGCCAGGCCAAGCCCCAGCACGGCCCCCGCCCCGGACAAGATCACGCTCTCCGTCATCAGCTGCCGAACCATTCGCCCGCGGCTCGCCCCCAGCGCGCTGCGCATCGCAAATTCTTTGCTCCTTGCTGCGGCCCTCGCCAGCATCAGGTTCGACAAGTTCACGCACGCAATCAGCAGAATCATTCCCACCGCCGACCACAGCACGATCAGCGACCGCCGCAGCCGCCCGCTCACGTAGTCCTTCAGTGTGCGCACAATCATCGAAATGCCGTCTTTGTGTACGTACGATCCGCACGAATCCGGATATCTTTCTCCCCAGCACAGCCTGGGCACCACCAGGTTCGCCTCGGCCTGCGCCTGCCCCATCGTCACTCCCGTTTTCAGCCGCGCCGTTAGCGTGAGGATGTTGCCCCAGGTCCGCTCCTTATCCAGATCGAGTGGCGTCAGCAGATCCACGCGCTCACCCGGAGAAAACACCGCGCCAAAATCGAAGCTCCCCGGCAATACGCCCACCACCGTCGTCGGTGTGCCATTCAGATCGATCTCCCTGCCCACAATCGACCGGTCCCCGGCGAACTGCCGCTTCCAGTACGCGTACTCCAGCAGCGCCACCGGATGCGCGCCCGCGTGCGATTCCCGTGGCGTAAACGCGCGCCCGAACAACGGCTGCACCCCCAGAACCTGAAAGAAGTTTGAAAGCACCTCGACGCCCGTCGCCGGCACCGGCTCCCCTCGTCCGGTCAGCCGAAGATTGTCCGGCCCGCTGAATGCCATGTATCCCGTCACACCGTCGTACGACTTCGTGTACCGAACGAACTCCTCATACGCATCCGACGAATATGTCGCGCACGACAAGCCGCACTTCTCCGGCGGCGGCGAGATCCACACCAGACTCTGTGAATTCGCGAACGGCAGCGGCCGCAGCAAAATCGTGTTCACCACGCTGAACACCGCCACATTCGCTCCAATCCCCAGCGCCAGAATCAGCACAGCAACAACCGTAAAACCCGCATCGCGCCCCAGCGTGCGCAGCGTGTACCGCACATCCTGACCCAGCACATCCAGGAACGGCAGTCCCCGCGCTTCTCTCTGCTTTTCCCGCGCCTGCTGCACTCCGCCAAATCGCACCATCGCCTGTCTCCTTGCTTCCTCAACGTCCATTCCGCGCCGCAGATTTTCATCGATCGCCATCTCAAGATGCGAGGCCATCTCTTCGTCCAGATCCGCATCCAGCACGTCTCGGCGAGAGAATGCCCGCGCTCGCTGTGCCAATCGCCGCAGCCATCCGTCTTTCATCGCACGCCGCCCCCATACAACCTGTGACATGGCCCATGCTCGGGCTCGGGCTACCCGCTCGGGCTACCGGCCGTCCTGCTCCATCACCCGTCCCATCACCGCCGCCAAACGCTGCCAGTACTCCGCATCCTCTTTCAGCTGCTTCCGCCCCCGTTTCGTAATCGAGTAGTACTTCGCCTTGCGGTTGTTGTCCGAGATCCCCCACTCCGCGTCGATCCACCCGCGCTGCTGCAGCCGCACCAGCGACGCGTAGATCGTTCCCTGATTCAGCAGAACCTCGTCGCCGCTCACCTGCTCGATGCGCCGCGCGATGCCGTAGCCGTGCTGCTCGCCCATCGCTGCCAGCGTCTGCAGCACCATCAGGTCCAGCGTGCCCTGCAAAAGATCCAGTTTCGACTCGCCCATCCAGCCC
>Ga0335073_10004739_pt1 | contig 19042 bp, 17 predicted proteins | sample Lox_Sample_22_FD_207093 | JGI IMG/M metagenome (GOLD analysis project Ga0335073, IMG submission 207093) | Soil microbial communities from Loxahatchee National Wildlife Refuge, Florida, United States - Lox_Sample_2.2 | ecosystem: Environmental > Terrestrial > Soil > Wetlands | place: USA... | reverse complement strand
ATGGTACCTGCCGCAGTACGGCGCAGGTATGCCGGTGGCCCCTGCCGCCTTGCGCCACAGATATGCCGGCGGCCCCTGCCGCAGAGCGGCATCGGCCACCGGCGTTGGCGTCAGAACGTCAGAACGAAATCCGAGGCAATCGTGACCTGACTGCTCGCCGTCGCGTTGGTACCGAACGGATGGCCGCCGGTCAGCGCGCTGTCCACCCGCAGCTCCGGCCGGATCAGCAGGCCGGTGATCGGCGCCGGCAGGTTGGGCTTGAAGGTCATGCCGACGGTGATCTCGCCATAGGTGGTACCCACGCCCCCGGTGCCGGCCCCTGTCGCCCCCGGCACACCGAGTTCGGCTCCGACGAAGTTGTTGTTTCCCAACCCGACGTTATTGGGAAACGCGGCAACGAAGAATCCGTTGTCGTCGCGGAATATTTCCGCCCGTACGTTGACCGTCTCGATGTCGCTCAGCGTGTATTCGAAGTATTGCGCGACGCCGTAGGCGTTGGCCGGCGATGGCTTGCCCTTGGTGAAGAATCCGTCGAAGTCGTCGCGGATCCAGTTGGCCTCGGTCACCAGGGTCAGCTTGGGCGTCGCCTTCCAGGTGACCACGATGTCGTTATAGAATCGCAGGTAGTCGTTGGCGCTATAACCAAAGGTGTTGAGCAACAGGGTGGAATTCTCCGGCCCGATATGGGTCAGCGCCAGGACGGTCAGATTGCCGCCCATCATGTTGAGGCCGAAGCCGGCGAGTCCGGCCGGGGCGCTGTTGTCGTCGCCGACGCCCTGGACGAATGTCGTATTCACACCTGTATCGATGCCGTAGTATATATCCAGCAACGGTGAGACGTGCGTCGTGGCCATGATGCCGGTGTGCTTCAGCGGCAAGCCGAAGCTGAAGATATAAGAGTGCGAATAGAACGGGTTGCCGGACGGATCGATCACCTCGTAGCCCAGCGGCGTCGGATAGAGCCCGGCGGTCACGTCGGTTCCGCCGGAGGTCGGGCCGGGAATGTGCAGCAGCAGCGCTGCCTCGACCACGTCGAACTGGTTTTCCCAGCCCGGGCCGGGGTTCATGTCGAACACACCCAGGGAATGGGTGTAGCGCGCATCCGAACCGTACATGCCCTGCAGCTTGAAGCCCCAGTCGAAGCCGGTGGCATTCGGATCCGTCGGCTTGTTGATGGTCAGCAGCAACTGGTTCAACTGCGGCTGGTTGGCGCGGTCGTTGAATAGTTCGCCGAAATTGACGCCATCGTTGGGATTGGCCGGGTTGGCGGTGAATCCGCCCTCGAGCTGCAGACCGAAATGGATGCCGTTGATCCAGAGGCCGGGCGGCGGTGCCGCGGGCGCGGCCGGCGCCGCCGCGGGCGTGGTTGCCGTGCCGGAGGTTGCGGCCGGAGCCGACGGTGCCGGAGCCGTCGTCTGTGCCAGGGCCGGCGCAGCGAAAAAGCCGCTCAGGCAGGTCGCGGCCAACCAAAGCGCGCCGCGGGTGATCGAAAGTCGCATTTTGCTGGGCTCCATTGCTCTTGTTGGTGGTTGTTGACAGCAAGTCCTGCCCCCGAGGCATATATATAATCCATATGCTTTATTTGGGGTCCGACATATAAATCCGGATGCAAAAAGGGGCGCTCTCGCGCGCGAGCACCCTTCCGAATCCCGCCGGTCAGAACACTTGCTCCCCGTGCAGTACCAGATCGAGACCTTCGCGTTCCTCCTCCTCATTGACTCGCAGGCCGACCATGGCCTTGGTTAGATAGAGCAGAATCAGGGTGCCGACGCCGCTATAGATCAGCGTGGCCGCGACACCTTCGCATTGGATCAGAAGCTGGTGCAGGCTGCCCGGGCTGCCCGCCGGGTTCGCGTCGGTTGCCGACAGCGCGCCATAGGCGAACACCCCGGTCAGCAACGCACCGACGATCCCGCCGGTGCAGTGAACGCCGAATACGTCGAGGCTGTCGTCGTAGCCGAAGATGTGCTTCACGCTGGTGGAGCAATAGAAGCAGATCACGCCGGCGACGACGCCGATGATGATGGATGGGCCCGGCAGCACGAAGCCCGAGGCCGGGGTGATTGCCACCAGCCCTGCGACCGCGCCGGAGATGCAGCCCAGGACGGAGGGTTTCCCTTTCGCCAGCCATTCGGCGAACAGCCAGCCCAGCGCCGCGGCTGCGGTGGCGATCTGCGTTACCGCCATCGCCATGCCGGCGCGGCCATTGGCACCGACGGCGGATCCGGCATTGAAGCCGAACCAGCCCACCCACAGCAGCGAGGCGCCGATCACCGAATACGCGAGATTATAGGGCGCCATGTTGTCGCTGCCGTAGCCGACGCGCTTGCCCAGCACGAGGCAGCACACCATGCCGGCGATGCCGGCATTGATATGCACCACGGTGCCACCGGCGAAATCGAGCTGGCCGTTGATCGCGCCCCAACCGGTCGGCGCCCACATCCAATGCGCCACCGGGGAGTAGATCAGCAGCGACCACAGCGTCATGAAGATGCACAGCGCCGAGAACTTCATGCGGTCGGCGAAGGCGCCGACGATCAGCGCCGGGGTGATGATCGCGAAGGTCATCTGGAACATCATGTAGACGGTCTCGGGGATCGTCTGCGGCGCAGCGGCGTCGGTGCCGGCGCCGAGGATGAAGCCGGTGTCGACGCCATTCTTGATGTGGTCCCAGATGCCGCCCAGCATGAAGCGGGACATGTCGCCGACATATGGCGCAAGCCCGCCGGTGCCGTTGGTAAAGGCGAGGCTATAGCCGGCCACGGTCCAGACGATGGTGACGATGCAGGTGATGGCGAAACACTGCATCAGCGTCGCCAGCACGTTCTTCTTGCGCACCATGCCCGCGTAGTAGAGCGCGAGGCCTGGGACGGTCATCATCAGCACGAGCGCGGTGCTGGCGAGCATCCAGGCGGTGTCGCCGGTATCGACGGCGGGGATTTTCGGCGCGGGCGGCGGGGTATCGGCGGCGACAGCCGGCGCGGCGGCGAGCAGTACCGGCAACGCGGCAAGCAGTACTGGCAACGCGGCAAGCAGCAGTCCTGGCAACGCGGCAAACGGCAATACGGGCAACACAGCAAGCAGCCGCACGGGGCGGCGGGTTCGAAGACTCATTCCGGTATCCTTGTTTCGGGGATCAAAGCGCGGCGGCGTCCACTTCACCGGTACGGATCCGCATGGCACGCTCAATGTCGAACATGAAAATCTTGCCGTCGCCGATCTTGCCGGTATGGGCGGACTTGGCGATTGCCTCGATCACTTGTTCGGCGAGGTCGGCGGGAACCACGACCTCGATTTTCACCTTGGGCAGGAAGCTGACGTGGTATTCCGCGCCGCGGTAGATTTCGGTCTGGCCCTTCTGGCGGCCAAAACCCTTGACCTCGGTCACGGTCAGCCCCTGCACGCCGAGCGGCGTCAGCGCCTCTCGCACGTCGTCGAGTTTGAACGGCTTGATGATGGCCATGATGAGTTTCATGTGGCCCCGCCCTCCAACCGGCCGACGGGAGAGATCGCTGCACGCATATGCCGTTTCCTGTCCTGTCTCGCGTGACGTCGGAGGCTGGAAGGCGGCCGGAGCGTCACGTCAGCAGGCGCAATCAACAATCGTGCCAAAGGTGACGGGGACGGTGGGGCAGGATTTCACGAATGTCATGGCAAGGCGGGAAGGCGAATCTTGCCCAAAGCATGTGCAGATGCCCACCGCCCCGTCAGAGTGAACAAGCCGCTTTCGTGCCGGCTGCGTCGCGATCGCTCGAGGGCGGCAGGGGGCAAACTCTCCACCGCCCTGCATTGTTCGCAAAGAAAACCCCCGCCGTCCTGGGGGACGACGGGGGTATTGTTCGGATGCGACGGGAGCGGCGGGTCAGACCGAATAGTACATCTCGAACTCCACCGGGTGCGGCGTATGCTCGAAGCGATAGACCTCGCTCCAGCGCAGCTCGATATAGCTCTCGATCTGGTCCTGGCCGAACACGTCGCCGGCGAGCAGGAACTCGTGATCGGCTTCGAGCGCGCCGAGAGCTTCGCGGAGGCTGCCGCAAACGGTGGGGATGCCACGCAGCTCTTCCGGCGGCAGGTCGTAGAGATCCTTGTCCATCGGCTCGCCCGGATGGATCTTGTTGCGGATGCCATCGAGTCCCGCCATCAGCATGGCGGAAAATGCCAGATAGGGGTTTGCCGCGGGATCCGGGAACCGCACTTCCACGCGCTTGGCTTTGGGATTCGTGGTGTAGGGAATGCGGCAGGACGCCGAGCGGTTGCGCGCGGAATAGGCCAGCAGCACCGGCGCCTCGAAGCCCGGGATCAGGCGCTTGTAGCTGTTGGTGGTGGGGTTGGTCAGCGCGTTCAGTGCCTTGGCATGCTTGATCACGCCGCCGATGTAGTAGAGGCAGGTCTCCGACAGATCGGCGTAGGCATTGCCGGCGAACAGCGGCTTGCCGCTCTTCCAGATCGACTGGTGGACGTGCATGCCGGAGCCGTTGTCGCCATAGATCGGCTTTGGCATGAAGCAGGCGGACTTGCCGTAGCTCGCTGCGACGTTGTGGATGCAGTATTTGTAGATCTGCAGGTTGTCGGCCATCTTCGTCAGCGGCCCGAACTTCATGCCGAGTTCGTGCTGGCTCTGCCCTACCTCGTGGTGATGCTTCTCCACCACCACGCCCATCTCGGCCATGGTGGAGAGCATTTCGGCGCGCAGGTCGGCTTCGCTGTCGACCGGCGGCACCGGGAAATAGCCGCCCTTCACCGCCGGGCGGTGGCCCATGTTGCCTTCCGGATAGTCTTTCAGGCTTGAACCTGGTCCTTCCTGGCTGTCGAGCTGATAGGTGCCGTAGTTGCCGCCGGTGCCGAACTTCACGCTGTCGAACACGAAGAACTCGGCCTCGGGACCGAAGAACGCGGTGTCGCCGATGCCGGTGGACTTCAGGTAGGCTTCGGCCTTTTTCGCGGTGCTGCGCGGATCGCGGGTGTAGGGCTGGCCGGTGGACGGTTCGATAATATCGCAGATGATGGACAGCGTCGGCTTGGCGGCGAACGGATCCATGACCGCGGTGTCAGGGTCCAGCATCAGGGTCATGTCGGACTCGTTGATGGCCTTCCAACCGGCGATGGAGGAGCCGTCGAACATGATGCCGTCGCGGAACACATCCTCGTCGATGGTAGAGACGTGCTGGGCGGTGTGCTGCCATTTGCCGCGAGGATCGGTGAACTTCAGGTCCACGTATTCCACGGAATGCTCGGTGAGCATTTCGAGCACTTTGCCAACGCCTTCGGCGCCTGCGGGCTTTCTCGCCATACCAGTTTTCCCCGTCCTCTATCAGATCGCCGCGTTGGCGCCTGCGGCTTGCGCGGCAGGACGCGGCTGGGTGGAACGGACCCGCACCGCGCGGGTCCATCTGAGCCGGCCCCTCTACTCGTTTCCGCCGGGGGCCGAAAGCGGTTTATGGGCGGCAGCGTTTAAATTGCGTCTTCGCCACGTTCGCCGGTACGGATGCGGATCACCTCCTCGATCGAGGAGATGAAGATCTTGCCGTCGCCGATGCGTCCGGTGCGGGCGCTGGTCATGATCGCCTCGACCGCACGTTCCACGACGCTATCGTCGCAGATCACCTCGATCTTCACCTTGGGCAGGAAGTCCACAACGTACTCGGCGCCACGATAGAGCTCGGTGTGACCCTTCTGGCGGCCGAAGCCCTTGGCCTCCAGCACGGTCATGCCTTGCAGTCCGACCTCGAAGAGCGCCTCTTTCACCTCATCCAGTTTGAACGGCTTGATGACAGCCTCGATCTTCTTCATTGCCTTGTCCCGGCTGCCCGGGCCCTCCTTGTCTGCAAGGCTGCCCATGGTCGCCAGCACATGGCAGCCCTTTAGGTTTGCACGCGGCGTGCCAAGCTTCAATCCGCTGCATCGGCGCGGATGTGCCCGGCATATAGGCGATTATTGCATGATTGATTGGGCAGCAGTTTGCCCAATGATTGGGCAGCGCAACCGTTTGATTGGGCGCCTCCTCCAGCCCCCGACTATATCAAGCCTCGATGCGCGAGAACAGAAAGCTGCTGATGCCCAACAGGATCAGCGCCAGGCTGCCCAGGACGGCCAGGTCGGTCGGCATGTCGAGGCCCATGCCGCCGGCGAACGCCTGCCGCATGCCCGCCACGCCGTAGCCGAGCGGGTTCAGCGCCACCGCCAGCTGCAACACGGGCGGCAGGCCCGCGGTGGGGAACAAAGCGTTGGAAAAAAAAAGAACAGGGGCAGAACGAGGCAATGGAGGATGAGCTGAAAGCCTTGCCTGTCGCGCAGCACCGAGCCGATGGCGGTGCCAATGGCGGTGAACACCGGAGCGATCAGACTCATGAACCCCAGCGCGATCGGCAACGGCAGCGGGTGGTGGGGGCGAACTCCCGCGACCAGGCAGATCATGAACACGATCAGGCCTGGTAGCAATGCGACGGTGGAGCCCCCCGGTGTACGCCCGAGCACGATGGCAAGCCGCGGCACCGGTGCGACCAGCGTTGCCTTCAGGACGCCGAACCGCCGGTCCCAGATCATCTCGATGCCGCCGAACACCGCGGTGAAAATGATGGCCATTGTCATGATGCCGGGGGCGACGAAGTCGAGACAGTTGCCATTGCCGGCGCGGGCGAAGACCGGACCGAAGCCGAAGCCCAGTGCGAGCAAGAACAGCAGCGGCTGGCCAAGCGAGCAGACGATGCGCGAGCGCGAGCGGGAACGGCGCTTGATCTGGCGCAGCCAGAGAATCCGGGCGGCGCGCATTCAGCGCCCCCGCCAGGCGCGCCGCATCATACCCATGCCGTCGGCTGGGCTTGCCTCATCCTCGCGTTGGCTGCGCCTGGTGAGTGCGATGAAGGCTTCCTCCAGCGTCGCGCCGCCGGTCGACTGCGTGAGTTCGGCGGCGCTACCCTGGGCGACGATCCTGCCGTGGTCGATCACCGTAATGTCGTCGGCCACGCGCTCCGCCTCCTCCGTCGCATGGGTTGTGAAGAACACCGTCACGGCATGCTCTCGGGCCAGGCTTCTGACGAACTCCCAGATATGGCTTCGGGTCTAGGGATCGAGTCCCAGCGTGGGCTCGTCGAAGAAAAGTACCCGTGGCTGGTGCAGGAAGGCGCCGGCGATTTCCAGCCGCCGCTTCATTCCGCCGCAATACTGCTTCACAAAGTCATTGCGCCGCTGCCGGAGTCCCGCGAAGCCCAGCGGCATTTCAATCCGACGCCCCTGCTCCTTGCGCGGCACATTATAGAGTGTGGCCTGCAGGCTGAGATTCTCGCGTGCGGTCGGCTCGTCATCGAGACTCGGGTCCTGGAACACGATGCCGAAAGCGCGGCGCACCAGCATCGGCGCGCGCACCGGGTCATGGCCGGCAACGCGGATATGGCCTGAGGTGGGGGCCAGCGCCGTGGTCAACAGCTTAATGGTTGTGGTCTTGCCGGCCCCGTTCGGTCCCAGGAAGGCGCGGATGCCGCCTTCGGGGAGGTTGAAGCAGATGTGATCGACGGCGGTGAAGCTGGCAAAATCCTTTACCAGACTGCGGACTTCGATTGCCGATTCCATATTAGAGGGGCCGCCGGTCGTGACAGGCGCGACTTGCCATCCCGGTTGCCGCGCCGCGGCAAATGCCGCCGCCGGCAGGACAGAGCAAGAATCGGCCCCGGGAGCGGATCGATAAGGACTTGCATCCAGCGTGCAATTTCACTAGGTTGCGACTGCTTTCCAACTTTACAAAATAGGAATCGCACCGTTGGCAAAGAAGCCCTCACTGTCCACCCACCTGCGGGATGCGCGCATCAAGCGCGGCCTTTCGGTGGCAGAAGTTGCCGAACGTGCTGGGGTGAGCGTCGCCAGCATTTACCTTTGGGAGACCGGCAAGACCCAGCCGAGGGATGCGAACCTGAGCTCGGTCTGCAAGGTCCTGAAGCTGCCGATTCGCGCCGCCAGGGAGATGGCGCTTCGTTAACCAGGACGCATTGCAAATGGTTCGGGCGATGCCAATGCTGGCGTTGGCATTGTTGTTGGCGGCGTGTGGGTCAGCCCCCCCAGGTCAGACTGCCCCCTGCTGTGCCGGGCCCGCGCCGGGCACCATCACTGTTCATACGGATGCCGAAATGAATGGTGGAGTCGCGCTGCGGCATTGGCAGTAGCGCAGCAACCTCCGTTGTTTACGCTTGGTCGGGCGTCGGCGGCGCCCGCATGGCCTTGACGGTGGAGCGGCGTGTCTTCGATTCGCGGCGGCGTTTTTTTGCGGCGGCGGTTGGCCTGGTGGCGCGGCGCGGCGGTGCCGGTGGCGCGGCGGCCGCACGGATGAGCGCCAGCAGCCGCTCCAGCGCGTCCTGGCGATTACGTTCCCGGGTCCGGTAGCGCTGGGCCGCAATCACCAACACACCCTCCTTGGTAAGTCTGCGGCCGGCGAGACGCTCCAGCCGCGCGCGTACTGCGTCCGGCAAGTTGGCGGAATGGCGCACGTCGAATCGCAACTGCACCGCGGTTTCCACCTTCTGGATGTTCTGTCCCCCCGCGCCGGAGGCGCGCAGGAAGTCCTCGCTCAGCTCCGAGTCGTCGATCGATATGGCGGGGGTGATCTTGATCAGCATCGTATCCACGGATGGTCGAGAGACGCGCGCTCCGCCGTCATTGCGAGGCCTGTTCTTCCGTCATTGCGAGGCGCGGATGTCATTGCGAGGCGCGGAGCGCCGAAGCAACCCCGGTCGGGCCGCGCGCCAATCGTCCGGGCACTGCCTCGAACAAGATTGCTTCGGCGCTCCGCGCCTCGCAATGACGGATTTGGTCCGCGACAACCGGTGAGAAAATTCACCCGATTCCCCTGCTCTCCGCGGCAGTGCATGAGGTTGCCGGAACGATCGCGAACCGTTGCGTTGGCTGCCCGGATCTATCTGCTATGTTGCGGACACCGTATTATGGGTGCGCCGGGATGATGGCTGATTCAGGCGCTTGATCGACCGGTATCAGCGCACGTCGCACACGCCCTTGGCGTTCCTGCCCGGATGCTGGCCGGGCACCGGCCCCAGCTTGATGCTGGCAAATGCCGTCTGATCCGCGGACGGAAACGGCTTGTTGCCCGCCGGATAGCAGTTGGATGCAAGCAGGAAGGCCATGACCGCCGCATCGTCCTGTGGTGACAGCGAGGCCGGCGAGTTGCGCGGCATCTGATCGAACACGATGTAGCGCATGATCTCGAGCGTCCAGCCATTGTGCTGCGCTGTCACCAGGAAGTCGTTGCCGGCCACCGAAGGTGCGGCGGTGCCTTGCAGATTGGCACCATGGCAGGCCACGCATTGGGTGGCGAAGACCTGCTTGCCTTGCTCGGCCTGGGGTTCGGTATAGAGCGCGGGCGGCGACGCGCCCGACGCGGCGGACCGCGCCTGCATCGCATACGTCGCTGCCACCCGGCTCGCTGCGACCTGGCTCGCTGCGACCTGGCTCGCTGCGGCCTGTGGCGGTGGCGGATCGGCAGGATCCGCCTTGGCATGCGCACCACAGGCATCGGCAACCAGCCTGGCCGCCGCGGTGCGCAACACGATCATGCCATTCTGTACTGACAGGCTGGTTGAACCTGACGGCTCTGCCAGGTCATGCGTGCCATTGCCGGCCGGCAGCGCCACCCAGGCGATATAACCGCCATGCGTGCCGTAGGATGGCGCGGCGGATGGCGCGCGACACGCATCCTGCTGTTGCGCATCGGCGGGAATGCCAAGTTCGGTATTGGCCAGCGCGCCTTCCAGCCCGCCGAACACGCCGGTCTCATTCGGCCGGCCGCGTGCGACCTCCAGATACGTGAGCGCACGCGACGCGGCGACCGCATAGTCCATCAACTCGTCGGCCTTGGTGGCGTCCTTCAGATGGATGATCGCTGCCCGCACATTCGCTTCCGCACTGCGCAGCGAGCTGATCCATACCGGTGTCGCCGCGCGGTCCAGCAGCGAGTCGATATGGCCGATGGCACCCGCCGGATCACCGGGGGTGCCGGCGTTTGCGACATAGTCCTCGCCTCGCGCGCCGGCGAGCGCATTGATCGCGCGCTGTGCGGCCGCGTGATAGGCTTTCGGGCCGGTTGCGTAACTCGCATCCACCCGAACCAGCTCGCCGATCGCCGCCTTCACGTCGGTCAACGTCGCGACGGCCTGCTGGTGGTCATCGCCCGCGGCGGCGGCAGGCGACGCGATGCCCGACGGCGGACCCAAGAGCATGCAAAGTATCAGGGAGAGGGCCGGCCTGACAGTACAGGCCGGCCTGGCAAGGTCCCTCGGTCGACAGGGCATGCGGCCGATTACGGCAGTGTAAAGACGTTGATCGAGTTCGGTCGCGGCGGATCGGTCGGCAGTTCGGGAATCTTGGCGTTGCCTGCCTCGCCGGATGCGACGACGATGTACTCCTTGCCGTTCACCTCATACGCTTCGGTCGGCGCCTGGATATAGCCACCGGTGTCGTAGCTCCACAGGATGGTGCCAGTCTTGGCATCGAACGCATTTTCGTTGCCGCCGAGATTGCCGGAGAAGACCAGGCCGGATGCGGTCACCAGCGCGCCACCATAGTTTGGCAGATTGAAATGGTGACGCCAGGAGAACACGCCGTTGGACACATCGATCGCGTTGACCTGCCCGGTATCCGGCCCGACCAGCTTGGGAAAGCTGCCGCCGATATAGAACTCACCCGCGATGTAGACGGCGTCCTTGGTCGCCTTCCAGAAGCCGCACTCGTTCTGGCTGGACAGATAGAAATTGTTGGTTGCCGGATCGAACGCGCCACCCTGGTATTCCACACCACCCAGAGTGTTGGGACAGGCGATGTTGCCTTCCAGTGTCGGCGCCGTGTCCTGGCCCTTCTGGAAGCTGACAGCGGTGTGGTCGACCAGTTTTCCGGTCTCGGCATCCAGGATCCAGAAATTGCCGCCCTTGTCCCCGGCCGCGACCAGCTTGCGGCTCTGCCCGTTCACCTGGCCGGTGAACAATACCGGCTGCATCGGCGGGTCCCAGTCGTGGGTGTCATGCGGGATGAACTGGTGGTACCATTTCAGCTTCGGCTTGGCACCGGAGATATCCAGCGCCACCATCGAATCGGTGTAGAGATTGGCGCCCTTGCGCACGGTGCCGAGAAAGTCCGGGCTGGGATTGCCAAGATCGAGGTACATGGTGTGGGTGGCGGTATCGATGGTCACGCCGGTCCAGGCGGCGGCACCACCGCGCTTCCACGAATCGCCGCTCCAGGTGTCGTGGCCTGGCTGGCCGGGACCCGGCACCGTGTCCCAACGCCAGATCACGGCGCCGTTCTGCGGATTGTAAGCGGTCATGTTGCCATTGCCGCCCCAGTCCCCATCCGACACGCCCATGAAGATCATGTCCTGGTTGGTCTGCGGGTCGTGGTACGGCACCGGCGCCATGGTATAGAAGGAGTTGGCGGTGTCATCCACCGCGAGCTTGTCCCAGACCTTCTGGCCGGTCTTCGCGTTCAGCGCGATGATATGGCCGTCGAGCGTGCCGAAATACACATTGCCGTCGAACAACGCGATACCGCGATTGGCGGCGAACGAGATGACGTGCGGATTGTCGGTGAACCCCCATTTCGGCTTGCCAGTGGCGGCATCCAGCGCGAAGACGTGGTCGTGCGCCGTGGTGATGTACATGGTACCATTATAGACGATCGGCGAGACTTCCATTGGGCCGGTATCTTCGATGTTGCCTTTCCACGCCAGGCGCAGGTTGCGCACATTGGCGGGCGTGATCTGCGCGGCTGCGGTATAGTTATTGCCCGTGTAGCTCTTGTGCGGCAGGATCCAGTTCGCGGTGTCGCCGGCGGCATTGACGAAATCCTGGCCGCTGGGCGTGGTCTGGGCGCGCGCGCCTGCCGCGACGCTGACCGCGGCGATGAAACCGAGTGTCGCGGGCGCGCACAGCGCCGCGGTGGCTTGCAACGATTGACGCAATGTCATGGTGCTTCCTCTCCCCTCATCCTTCGGCATGGCAGTACGCACGAACGCCCGCAAAACAAATGCGCGCAGATGCGCCAGTTGGCAGCCGACGATTCCCGTTGCCCGAAGCTGCCGTCACCTTCGGGGGCATGGCAAATCTGCCGTCTCCTGTCGTTGCAGGATAGACGGGACTCTTACGACCGCTGCACGGAATCCGCCACATCACGTTGTGGCGAGTCTGCCATCGTATTGGGAAGCGGCGACCTCGAGCAACGCTCGATGCTTGTTGATGCGCAAGTCGGGCGCGTGGGTCCGCGTTGCCTCAAATGGCCACCGCCTCGAGCTGTTGGCCGGGTTCGATACGTGGCAACAGCAGCGTCGTCCATTCGCCGAAGCCAAGGATCACCGCGATGACGAGCCACGTCACCATCGGCGTGGTGACGCTGATCAAGATCGTCCAAAGCAGGGTGCCAATGATCAATCCCAGCGCGAACATGGCGCCGAGCCAGCCGATCGCGGTGCCGCGTACCCGGGTTGGGAACGCCTCGGCCCAGTAGGCGTAGCCGGCGCCTGACCATGTGCCATTGGTCGCCTGATAGATCAGAAAATAGATGATCCAGACCGCCGCGGGATGATGCACGAACATGAACAGCAGATTGAGCGGGCCGGTGGCGAGCCCGGTCCAGATCAGCACTTCGCGCCGTCCCCAACGCTCACCGAATGCGCCGCCCAGAACATAGAACAGGTACCCGACGCCGCCGCAGATCAGCAGCAGACGTCCTGCCTGGGGACCGGACCAATGATCGTACTGCGTCAGCCAATAGGTGATATAGACGTTGGTGGCGACCCACGAAGACGCGTAGAACAGCCAGACCACGGTCAACAAGCCCAGCCGGCGACGCACCTCACCGGCGGTATCGAAGAGCTGGTGCACTGTCACCTTGGTGACTTCGTCCACGTCCACGCTGTACCTGGCAAGCAGATTGCTCACGCGACCTTGATCACCCGTGGCAACCGCACGTTTGACTTCCTGCAAATGCAGGAAGCGATCGGACTCCTTTACCCAGATGCGGCCGATGATGACGGCGATGATGGGGATCACGCCAAACAGAAAAACGCTGCGCCAGCCAAGCTGATGGAACAGGAGATAGACGCCCGATGCGAGGAATACGCCGAGCGGCCAACCGCCCTGCACGATCGAATACAGCAATCCCCGGCGGTGCGACGGCACCTGCTCGTTGACCAACGTGATCGAGATTGCCAGTTCGGACGATGCGAAGCCCGAGGCGAGCGCGCGCACGACGGCAAGCTGCCAATAGCTTTGTACGAAATAGGTAAGGCCGGTGAAGACCGCGGCCGCCACCAGGCACCACATCCACATGGTCTTGCGCCCGAAGCGGTCCATCCCATAGCCGGCAAACAACGTGCTCAGGAACATCGAGGCATAGATGATGAAGCCCAGCAGGCCGACGAAACTCGCTGAAAGGTTCAGGCTTTTCGAGATGTCGGGGAACGTCAGAACCAGCAGGTTGAAATCGTAGGATGCCAGTGTCCAGCCGGACAGCGCGATCAGGATCAGGAACACAGTATAGCCACGGCTGCCTCCGTCAGTGTCCGGGCCGGACGAGAAAGCGGTATTGCTCATCCTGTCTCTCCTCCTCGTGGGTTATTCTCGATCGCGATTCGGAATTGCGAAATTTGAAATTCGTGGTGGCGATGCAGAGGCGGATGCAATCAATGACCCGTCCGCCGGCGGTCGCGAATCAATCCTGCGGGATCGCCGGCCACGGCGCCGAAGCGCTTTCACTGCCTTTGGGTGTCACTGCGGGGCACACAGTGGCGACGGAATTCGCGGGGCACACACGACGGCGCAATCCGCGGGGCACACACGACGGCGCAAGCCGCGGAGCACACCTGCCGGCGCCAGCGCGATCGATCCGGTGCACAAACAATCTATTGCCTGCGCGGCCGGGATTGCCGCGGCGCCCGCCGCCGCCAGCGCCGGCGTCAGTTCACACTCGGCAGTGCCGCCCGCGCTGGTGCCAGGTCAGTCAGCGGGGCGCCCGCGGCCGTTGCGCCCGAGTCGTCGTCCTGACCGCTCATCCTGCCGCCGCGTGAAGCCGCGCCCGCGCCGCCAGCCGCCTCGTGCAAAGCGAGAGTCTGTCACGGCGCTGCGACCGCGTTCTCCACCGGACCGAAGCCACCGGGCAACAACGGCGCGGCAAGCAGGTTCGCTACGTAAACCCGCCCGACATACAGCGCGACCCATTTCGTGGCTTGCTTGTCATCGACGAGCATTGCGACGAGGTCTCCGTCCGACGGTGCTCCGAGCGCCAGCAGGTGCATGACCTGGTCCGGCGACGTTGCCGCCGCCTCGCCCACCCGTTCGATGACGTCACCGTCTGCAATGCCCGCGTCAGCCGCCTGGGAGCCGGCGGTGACGCTGTCGACCAGGACGCCCGATCGACTGTCGAGGTGGTCGCGCGCCCGCGCCGTATCGGTGAGCGGGGCAAGATGCAGGCCCAATCCCGCGGCCTGCGCTTCCGCCACGCTCGCGGGGCTGGCCAGCACATCGCTGCGCAGCGCCCGGATATGCGGCCAGGGCTCACTGCGCACCGTCACTTCCTCCATCTGCCCTGTCCGCCAGACCAGCAATTCGATCGTCGCGCCCTCCGGCCTGGTGACCACATAGCGAAGCACGGCGGCGGCATCGCCCAATGGCTCGCCATCCGCGCCAACAATGATGTCGCCAGGTTGCAGCCCCGCCGCCGCCGCCGGGCTGTCGTGGTCCACTACCGTAACTATGGCGCCGGTCATGGCCGGGCGGCGGAAGATGGTCGCGAGCCGCGCGGTCAGGTTTTGCAAGTGCAGCCCGATCCAGTTCGGCTGGTCGGTCTCGGGATAGATCAGCTTGCTGCTGACGAATCGCACGTCATTGGATGGCAGGGCAAATCCGATCCCGATCGAGCCGAGCACGCTGTTGTTGGACAGCAAGGCGGTATCGATGCCGATGATCCTGCCGGAACAATCCAACAGCGGGCCGCCGGAATTCCCCGGGTTGATGGTCGCGTCGGTCTGGATGAAATCATCGAATGGCGTGCGCATCAGGTTGCGGTCACGGCCGCTGACCACGCCGACGCTGACCGAGGTGCCAATCCCCAGCGGGTTGCCAACGGCAATCGCCGTCTGACCCGGCTGTACCGCGTCACTGTTGGCGAACTGCAACGTCGGCAGCGGCTCGGGCACATTCACTTTCAGCACCGCAATGTCCATCATGGACGCCGCGGCGATCAACTGCGCCGGCACCTGTGTCTTGTCGCTGAACGTGACGCGGATCTGCGCCCCGTCCTTGATGACATGGCGGTTGGTGACGATGATGCCGGCAGGATTGATGATCGCGCCGGAACCGACGAAGGTCTGGAAATGCGGACCGGCGGGCGCGGTGTCGGCGATCCCGGTCTTGCTGGCGGCATCCAGGGCGCTGCCTTCGTTCTCGCCCTTGCCGCTGATCACCTTGACCACGGTGATGTTGACGATCGCGGGCAGCGCATGCGCCACGACGTCTGCGATGTCGCAACCGTTCGGCGCCGCCGCCATTGCCGGGCGCGCGGCAGCCAGCACGGCCAGCGCCAGCATCGCCACAAGCGGTGCGCCGATACGCGTGCTTCCGCGACGTTGCGCCATGGCCAGACCCCTCCTTACCGACTGGCCATGGGACGGACCAGCCTGGCTTGTGCTGCATTAGGGGATGCGAGATGCCGGCAGCAAGATCGCGGCATCCATGCGAGGGGAAGGCGGACGACACGATGGCCAGGCGGTCGCCTGATGGGCCGATGGTCGACGCGATGGGTCGGGGCCGACACGATGCTCGCCCACCTTGTCATTCCGAGACCCGGCAGCGCCGAAGCAATCCCGTGCCAACGCGCGCACGCACCTTCGTGCGCCTGGCCGACCGAGGTGCTCTGGCCCGCCATGCTTCGCTCGCGGCCCTCGCAATGACACGGTGGGTGCAATGACACGGTGGGTGCAATGACACGGTGGGTGCAATGACACAGTGCGTCCGGGCAAATCAGACGCGGCGACGTATGACGAGGGGAAGCGTATTGCCGCAGTGCCGGTGGAGCATAGCGGCCGTGCCGGTGGAACGCAGAGCTTCGCCCTCAACCATCGCGTCCGGCTTCGGCAATCTCCTCCAACTCCCCGCGCTTCAGGATCACGATCTTCGTTGCATCGACCGAGACGATCCCCTGCTGTCGCAGAACGGCCAGTTGCCGGCTGGTGTTTTCGCGCGAGATCCCCATGTAGCCACCGAGATCACGGTGACTCACTTTCAGTTGGATCACGATGCCTTCCCTGCTCTGGCGGCCAAGCTGGTCGGCAAGCCGCAGCAGTCCGCGCGCCGTTCGCCCAGGCATTTCGTTCAAACCGTCCTCGATCATCGACGAGGCGCTGCGCAGCTTGCCGCACAGCATCTGAATGACCTCGAGCGTTGCCTCCGAGTTGGCCAGCAGCGCCGGCGTTATGTCGCGCCGCTGGAGCGAGAAGGTTTCCGTGGCTTCCAGGGCAATCACCGACGCCGTGCGTTCCAGCCCGTCGAGAATGGTGATCTCCCCGACCACATCGGCCGGGCCCAGGAAGTTGAGCACAGCCTCATGCCCATCCGCCGTGGTATTGAAGACCTTCACGCTGCCGGCAAGGATCAGCATCATGCTGGCGCCTTCGTCGCCGCGGCGAAACAGGGTCTCGCCCTTGCGGAAGCGGACAATGTGTCCCTTGCGATAGACCTGGTCGAACGCCTCATCCGGCAGGCAGCCAAGAAACGTGTTGTTGCGCAAAAGCTCTCTGATGTCGTCCGGCGTCATGCGGGTCGCTCTCTTCTGGACTGGGAGGTTCGGCGACGATAGGCACGTCGGGGAGCCGCGCTTGCTCCCTGCCGGCACCACATTCTCATACACCTTCCCTCCGGCGCCAGCCGGTGCATAACCCGCCGCATGATCGATCCCGACGCCGAGGCCCGGCGCGCACTGGCCCGCCACCGCGCCTTCGCCACCGCCTTGCTCGTGCTGATGGGCGCTCTGACTCTCGCCAGCTATGCACTGCCGGAAGGCTGGTGGCCGGATCTGCTGCAGGCTGCGGCCAAGGCCGGATTCATCGGCGGCATCGCCGACTGGTTCGCGGTCACCGCGCTGTTCCGCCACCCGCTCGGGCTGCCGATCCCGCACACCGCGATCATCCCCAACCACAAGGAGCGGCTCGGGCGCGCGCTGGGACGGTTCGTCGCCACCCACGTCTTTACCGGCGAGGAAGTGGCCAGCGTGCTGCGACGCCTCGACCTGCCGGGCACCCTGCACCGCTTCCTGGCCGATCCCGAGGCCGCCCATCCGGCTGCCCTGGCGCTGGCCGGTACGCTGCCGAAATTGCTCGCAACCGTCGAGGACGGCCGCGCCCGCAAGCTGATCTCGCGCCTGGTACCCCGCCTGTTGGGCGGCCCCGGCGCCGGCCGCCTGGTCGCCCGCGCGCTCGCCAGCATCGTGGAAAGCGGGCGCCACCAGGAGGTGTTCTCGTTCATCCTGGCCGAACTGAAGGCCTTGCTCGCCCGTCGCGAGGACGCGCTCCGCACCGCCATCGAGGAGCGCGTGCGCGAGCAAGGCGGCCGGCTGGTCGGCTGGGCACTCGGCGCCTCGGTGGCGCGACGCGTGCTGGCAACGATCAATGCGGAACTGGACAAAGTCAGCCCCGATGGCTCCGAACTGCGCGCCGCCTTCGACGAATGGGTGCGGCGCGAGATTCAGCGCATGGAGGAGGACCCGGACCGCGCCGCCGAGATGGGCCGCGCCATCCGCCGTGTGGTTGCGCATGAAACGATGCAGGCCTGGCTGTGGGACGTCTGGGCGCGCCTGCGCATCGCGCTGGAGGGAGACGCCGCGCATCCCTCCGGCCGCACGATCACCTACATCGAGGGCGCGCTGGCCAATCTCGGCGCCTTGCTGGAAACCGATCCGACCGCGCGTGCCCGTGTCCAGAGCGCGGCCGAGCGACTGGTGGGCTCGCTGTTGCCCACGGCACAGCTCCGCCTGTCCGACTTCATTGCCCAGGCGGTTGCCAGCTGGGACACCGCGACCATCACCGAGCGGCTGGAATTGCGCGTCGGCAAGGATCTGCAATTCGTGCGGGTGAATGGCACGTTGGTGGGATTCCTGGTGGGGGGCTTGCTGTATGTCTTGCTCTGGGCCGTGTTCGGGAGCGGAAGCTTCTAGGTTCTGCCGCCTGTGTCAGTCGTCGAAGTTGGCCGTCGCATGGATTGTGCCACTCGCCAGCAGCGAATGCGCCGATTGCGTCTGCGGATGTTCTCACAACGTCAGCGGCAGCGGCAGGAAGATTTCACCAAGCGGACTTGGTTGCGTCGAGCGCTTCCGCGGTCGATGCCGCCGGCAGTCTTGCTGCGTCAATCCTTGCCTTTCGCCAGGCTTCGACCCGATCAGCAAAGCCGGCTCGGCGTGCCACAGAATTGTAACTTTACCGCATCGGATATGCGCCGGATACGCAACGTACGCAGCAAAAAATCGCGCCAATCACGCTGCCCGGGCACCACGATCTTGCGACGCGCTTTCGGCCGGCCGGCCACCTTCCGGAACAAACAGTGAATCTATTCCACACCCACAATACCCATGGCTGGACTCGGAACAGATCGGGTAAATCCTTGAGCCTGCCAAGAAAATTCCGGTGAGACCGGAACCAAGGTCCGAGGCCGAATCCCTTTGACGCCCATGCCCGCCCATGCTATCCCATGCCATCCCAGGACGACGGCCGTTGTTCCAGGACGTGGCGGGACATGGCTGATCAGGCAGGCAGCCGCCCAACGCCGCACCACGGCAGAGATCCCTGCCCCACGCGAGCGAGGGACAGAGCGAGAAAGGCGGCGCGCTGCGGATGACCCACTTCCTGGGCACCCACCAGAACAAGCTCGACGCCAAGGGTCGCGTGTCCGTCCCTGCGCCATTCCGTGCCGCCTTGAAGGCGCAGGACGAAACCAACGGCACGCATCTCGTTTTGCGTCCGTCGCATCAGCATCCCTGCATCGAGGCCTGGCCGGCCCCGGTGTTC